>Ga0105047_10016049_pt1 | contig 11768 bp, 7 predicted proteins | sample MAT04_FD_78384 | JGI IMG/M metagenome (GOLD analysis project Ga0105047, IMG submission 78384) | Freshwater microbial communities from Lake Fryxell liftoff mats and glacier meltwater in Antarctica - MAT-04 (megahit assembly) | ecosystem: Environmental > Aquatic > Freshwater > Ice > Liftoff... | reverse complement strand
TGATGCTTGCCGGCGGACTGCACGCGGGCAACGTTGCAGCGGCGGTGCGGCTGCTGAGCCCCGCGATGGTCGATGTCTCGAGCGGCGTGGAGTCTTCGCCGGGCGTGAAGGACGCGGTCAAGATCTCTGAGTTCAGCCTCGCGGCCCGCGCGGCCATGACCTCATCTGCCATCACCCCTAGCGCCACATCTGGCGCCGAATCTGCCGCCGCATCTGGCGCTCGACACGACATACTCACACGCGACGCCGACGCGACCACTTCCCATCGCGCGTCAAGCGTCGATAGGCCCACACCATGACCACCGCTATGCACAGTGAACTGGGTGACCCCGCCCTCGAGCTTGGGCGTCTGCTTAGCGGCCAGTACCCCGACGCGCGCGGGCGCTTCGGGCCCTTTGGCGGGCGCTACGTGCCCGAGACGCTTTGGGGCGCCATCACGCGCCTTGAGAGTGCGGCCAAGCTCGCGTTGGCCGACCCAGCCTTCGCGACCGAGCTCGCCTTCCACCAGCGCACGTGGGTTGGGCGGCCCACGCCGATGATGCGTGCGGCCAACCTCAGCACCGCCTGGGGCTGCAACGTGTGGCTCAAGCGCGAGGACCTGGCCCACACCGGCGCGCACAAGATCAACAACGCCCTCGGGCAGGCCATGCTCGCCAAACGCCTGGGCGTCACGCGGATCATCGCTGAGACCGGCGCGGGTCAGCACGGCGTCGCGACCGCGGCCGCTTGCGCCCGCATGGGCTTCACGTGCCGCGTCTATATGGGCGCGGTAGACGTTGAGCGGCAGCAGCCCAACGTGCAGCGCATGAAGTGGTTCGGGGCCGAGGTTGTGCCCGTCACGAGCGGTGACGCGACGCTCAGGGCCGCCATCGACGAGGCGATGCGCGACTGGGTCTGCGACCCGATGGGCACGCACTATCTGCTGGGCAGCGCCGTTGGCCCGCACCCGTTCCCGTGGCTGGTCCGCACATTTCAGAGCGTCATCGGCACCGAATCTCGCGAGCAGATGCTCAGCCCCGCCGGTGCCGCGCGACTGCCCGACGCGGTCTTCTCGTGCGTCGGCGGCGGATCAAACGCCATCGGCATGTTCCACGGCTTCCTCGCTGATCCAAGCGTCCTCATCTACGGCGCTGAGGCCGGCGGGCGCGGCGATGCGACCGGGCAGCACGCCGCCACCATGGCACACGGTCGCCCGGGCGTTATGCACGGCAGCTACAGCTATCTGCTGCAAGATGACCACGGGCAGGTCGTCAAGACCAGCTCGATCTCTGCCGGGCTTGATTATCCGGGCATCGGGCCCGAGCACGCGTTCTTGCACGCCATCGGTCGCGTGCAGTACGTGCCCGTCACGGACCAGCAGGCGCTCGATGCCGTCCGCGAGGTCTGCCGCTCTGAGGGCATCTTGCCCGCGATTGAGCCGAGCCACGCCGTTGCCGCCGCCAAGGCCTGGGCCAAAGCCAATCCGGGGGCGACGGTGCTGATCAATCTCTGCGGGCGCGGCGACAAGGACATGCCGATCCTGATGAAGAACCTTGTCTGAGTTCAAAGTTGCGCGAGCGCCGAACCGCGCAGCCACTCATACACATCGCCCTTTCCGCGCTTCCGGCGCACAACACTGATCACCGACACGCAGCACCGACATTCAGCACCGACACGCAGCACCGACACGCAGCACCGACCATGACCATCGCCAAGCACGTTTCTGACTCCATCCTGCGCCGCAGCGCCCGGGGCCGCCCCGCGCTGGTGCCGTACATTACCGCCGGCTTCCCGAAGCTTGAGAGCCTCAGTGCGCAGCTCCGGGCCCTCGCGCCGCACGCGGCGGCCATCGAAATCGGCGTGCCTTTCTCTGACCCCATGGCCGACGGGGTCACGATCCAGGGCTCGTCGCGCAAGGCCCTGGACAACGGCGTGACGCTTCGCTGGATCCTCGACCAGCTCGGCGCGATGACCGCGGGAAACCAGCAGGCCACCGAGCACTGGCCGCAGCAGCCGCCGCTGGTGCTGATGAGTTATCTGAACCCGGTCATCAGCTCGTTTGGCGCCGGGCGGTCGTCGCTGCGGTCGCTCGCGCAGGCGTGCCGCGGTTCGGGCGTGAGCCTGCTGATCATCCCCGACCTGCCGCTGGAAGAATCGGGCGAGCTGCGCGAGCAGTTGCACCTTCAGGGCGTCGGGCTGGTGCAGCTTGTCTCACCGGTGACCCCGCAGGCCAGGGCGCGGACGATCGCGCATGCTAGCGATGGGTTCCTGTACGCGGTGACGGTCACGGGCGTGACAGGCGGCTCGGCACCCGCCGCGGCTGCCGCGACGGCGGTGTCACCCAACCGGTACCTCGACTCTCTGCGCGAGCTCTCGCCTGTGCCGGTGTGCGCGGGCTTCGGCATCCGCACGCGCGCCCACGTTGACGCGTTGGCGGGCCACTGCGACGGCGCGATCGTCGGCTCGGCGCTGATCGACGCGATCGACAAAGGCCAGGACCCCGCGGCCCTGCTGGCTTCGATGGTCTAAATGGTGCGGTCTGCTGGCGCTGCGCTCTACTGGGCCAACTGAGCCGACACGGTCAACTGAGCCGAGTTGGCCGCTCAGCCGAACCGGCCCGTCACGTACTGCTCAGTCTCGGGCAGCTTGGGGTTCTGAAACACGTCCGCCGTCGGTCCGTACTCGACCAGCCGCCCCAGATACATGAAGGCCGTGAAGTTGCTGACCCGCGCCGCCTGCTGCATGTTGTGCGTGACGATCACCACCGTGATCCGTCCGGCGATTGCGCGGATGAACTCTTCAACCTTCAGCGTCGCGATCGGGTCCAGTGCGCTGCACGGCTCGTCCATCAGCAACACATCAGGCTCAGCGGCGATCGCCCGCGCGATGCAAAGGCGCTGCTGCTGCCCGCCCGAGAGCCCAAGAGCGCTGTCCTTGAGCCGGTCCTTGGCCTCGTCCCAGAGCGCCGCGGCCCGCAGTGCCCGCTCGCACGAATCCTCCAGCACGCTGCGTCGGCGTTCACCGTCAATGCGCAGTGAGTAGACCACGTTCTCAAAGATGCTCATCGGGAACGGGTTGGACTTCTGAAAGACCATCCCGATCCGTTTGCGAATGTCGATCACGTCAACGTTGGGCGCGTAGACGCTCCGCCCGTTCAGCAGCATCTCGCCCGTGCACTGCACGCTGTCGATCAGGTCGTTGAGGCGGTTGATCGACCGCAGAAGCGTGCTTTTGCCGCAGCCCGATGGGCCAATCAGCGCCGTCACCCGCTTGTCAGGGAAGGGCATGTTGACGTGGTGCAGCGCCTTGGCCTTGCCGTAATAGAGGCTGAAGTCCTGCACCTCAATCAGCGGCCGTTCACGCGCGACCGCAAGGTGGATCGCCGACGCGAACGGCAGCCCCTGGCGCACGCAGGCCTGAAAGTCCATCTCGCCGGTGCGGGGTAGCACGCCCTCAACCGTCGGGCCCGCCGCCGCGGGGCGACCCACGGAGACCGCCGCGGGTATCACGCTCGCGGCCTTGATCACGCTTGTGGGTTCTGTCTGCACGTCTCGGTCACTTTCCGCGGGCCTTAGCCGCCGCAAATCTCCGGTCCGATTTGTCTCTAGTCCAAGAGTTTGCCGGTCAGAACGCCTCGCCCATGAACTTTCTTCGCAGGCTCGCTCGCACGCGGATGGCCGTGATGTTCAGCGCCACCACCACCACAATCAGCAGGAAGGTGGTGCACCAGACCACCGGGCGGGCCGCCTCGGCGTCGGGGCTCTGGAAGCCCACGTCGTAGATATGGAACCCCAGGTGCATGAACGGGCGGTCAAAGTGCACGTACGGCGCGTTCGAGTCGATCGCCAGCGCCGGTGCCAGCTTGACCGCGCCAACCAGCATTAGCGGGGCCACCTCGCCTGCGCCGCGCGCCATCGCCAGGATCATCCCTGTCATGATCCCTGGCATCGCCCGCGGCAGCACGATCCGCTGGATTGTCTGCCACTTGCTCGCACCGCACCCGTAGCTGCCCTCGCGCATGCTGCGCGGGACTGACGCGATGGCCTCCTCGGTCGCCACGATCACCACCGGCAGCGTGAGCAGCGCCAGCGTGCAGGCCGCCCACAGCATCCCCTTGGCCGCGAACGTCGGCGCCGGCGATCGCGCCTCGAAGAACCCGCGGAAGTACGGGGTGTACGCCACCAGCGCCAGCGCTCCAAACGCCGCCAAGATCCACCCGGCGAACGCCAGCCGCGCCAGGTACTGCTGACTATCGCTGGCATGCTTGCCCGGCTGCGGACGCGCGAACCCGCCGACGAGCACCACGCCCACCACCAGCAGCCCAAGGCTCAGCACGCCCGCCCACCAGAAGACCACCGACCGCATCGGTAGCGACGCGCCCAGAAGACTGACCGGCTCACTCGCCAGCACCCCGCTGCCCGTGTCAATGTATTGCCCGACGGTGTAGCAGAAGAACCCGAGCCCGAAGACCCCGTACACGATGCTTGGCACGCCCGCAAGGTTGTTCACCGCGATCCGCAGCGCGCTGGTCAGCGGGCCCTGCTTGGCGTATTCACGCAGGTACAGCGCCGCGATCACTCCCAGCGGCACCACCACCACGCTCAGCAGCAGCGTCAGCGTCACCGTCCCGAAGATCACCGGAAAGATCCCGCCCTCGGTGTTGGCCTCGCGCGGCAGGTCAAAGAGGAACTCACCCCAGCGGTCTAAGTACACCGCCAGCCGCGCCGACCAACCAAGCTCGTTGGGCTGCACGGCGCGCACCACCTGCGAGATGCGCATCGGCGTCTCGGGCTCAGTCTGCCGCACGGGCGCGAAACGCCCCGTCGTCGGCTCAACAAACACCGCCCGCCACTGGGCGTCGTCGGCGTCCACTTCCGCAACCTGCCGCATGATCTGGTCGTACTCAACCTGCAGGCGGGCCGACTGCTCACTGGCCGCGGCGCGAACCTCGGCCAGCCGCTCAGGAGTCATACGCCCGCTGAGCCAGGGGTTTTCAAGCCACGCCAGCAGCCCGAGCATTACGCCAAGGCACAGCAGGCTCACGCCTAGAAGCGTCCCGCGCGGGTCGGGCGGCGGCAGGAACCCAGGCTCAACCGCCTTGCGGCGCGAGAGCCGTCGCAGGCCCACCACCACACAACTAACAGCCAGCACCCCCGCGATAACCGCCACGGCCCCGCGCGACTTGCCGAGCCCGGCCCCGGCCAGCAGCCCACTATCCGCGCCGATCCGCTGGCGCTCCAGCACAATCTCAGCCTTGCGGACGCTCAGGCGTGAAGCCTCAAGCTGCGCGTTGATCGCACCGACACCCTCGGTCTTGAGCCGCACTATCTGCTCGCGACGCTCGCGCGCCTGCGGCAGCACCTCCAAGAATTTGGCATACGCCAGCTCGGCCGAGGCGTCGAAGATCGTCCGCTCGATTACCTTGACCTTGCCGCTGGGCAGCTCGGCTGTCACGCGCCGCTCGACGCGCTGCGCGTCGCCGGGCTTGCCTTCTGCCAGTCGCACCGCCGATGCCGGGCCGTCAAGCTCTACCGTTTGCTCGTGCACCACGGCCTTTGGATATCCGTGCCACACGCCCCACTCGGTCCTCTCAAGGATCGTTGCCGAGGGCTCAACCTGAGCCGACACAATCTGGTACACCGGCACCCACAAGAACGGCTGGGAGCGGAACTCCTTGTTCCCTGTACGGTACAGGCGACGGACCGCCAGACCGTCTTCGTCCAGCGCGCCGGGCACCAGCTTGCCCGATGCCGCCATCGAATCAAGCGTCGCCCGCTCCTGCGGCGTGGGGGTGTACGACTCAACCCGCACCACGTTGCCCAAGAACACCTCGGTGACGGACTGACTCGTGCCGTCACCCTCACCAGATAGCGCAGGGCGGGTGAGCGTCACACGCTCGATGGTCCGCGGCCAGAACGCCCCGACGCCACCGGCCACGACCACCGCCAGCAGGCACACGACCATGAGCCCGCACAGCGCCAGCGCAGCGCCGGTGAGCCAGACCATCGGCTCGCCGCGCGATGCCAGGCGAGTCGCCCGGTTGCGAGCGGTGAACCCCGCGCGATCGCCGATGGGCTTCGCTTCAGATTTGCCCGGGATGCTCGTCTTGCCGCCGTTCATGTGGTCTTCCGAGTCGTCCGTCTGTGAGCCGGTCTAGAGGCTGGAGATCCGCCGGCGCACGCGCGCCCGAACAATCTCGGCCAGCGTGTTGATCACCGCCGTCAGCGCGAACAGGCACAGCGCGCCCAGGAACAGCACGCGGTAGTGCGTGCCGTCGCGCGCGGCCTCGGGCATCTCAACTGCTATGTTGGCCGAGAGCGTCCGGAAGCCTGAGAAGATATTCCAGTCCATGTCGGGCGTGTTGCCAGTACTCATCAGGACGATCATCGTCTCACCAGCCGCCCTCCCAAGGCCGATCATCACGGCCGAGAAGATCCCCGACATCGCGATAGGCAGCACCACGCGCGTGGCCGTCTGCCATCGCGTGGCCCCGCAGCCAAGGCTCGCGCTGCGGAGCTGGCCCGGCACCGCGCTCAGGGCGTCCTCGCTGATGGTGTAGATGATCGGGATGACCGCGAAGCCCATCACCACGCCCACCACCAGCGTGTTGCGCTGCGTGTAGCTGCCCAGCACAGAGTCGCGCGCATCAAAGCCAAGGCCCGAGAGCAGCGCGGCCCCCAGCGCCGCAAGCCCAACGCCAGCCACAAGCGTCAAGATGAACTTGCCAAGCTCAGTCGGCGCAGCCAGCGGGCCGGTGCGCGTTGCTGGCAGCAGCTCGTACACCAGCCGGTCAACCAGCCGCGACCGCAGCAGTGACGCGACGATCAATCCCGGGCCCGTGAGCACGATCAGCCACCCCGGCAGCGGTAGCCCGACGACACCATCAAGCCAGCGCCGAATCTCGGCGCGACCGATCTCCGACTCCGCCAACGCCTTCACGACCTTCGCATCACCGAGGCTGCCTGTGGGCCGCACAACCGTCCCCTCGGCGTAGTACAGCCCCGCGGCGCGGTACGGGCGAAGGTCCTGCGTCGCCAGTGAACGCCGGTCTTGCAGCGCCGCGGGCCACTGCTCGCGCGGCACCGGCTCGAAGCTTCGCGCCAGCACCAGCACCTCGCCGGTCGTGGGCGTGAACAGCGCTCGCTCGGCCATGCGACCAAGCCCCACGCTCAGCGGCGCTGCCACAATAACCAGCAGCGTCACCACCCCCGCGTGCTGCAGGCTCGTCAGACGCGAACGCGTCTGTATCGGCAGCATCTGCCACAGGTACGCCGCCATAAGCACCGTCACTGGCAGCACAAAGAACGCCATCAGCACGCCGGGCAGATAATCCCTAAACAGCGGCGCAATCACCAGTGCCGCCAAGAAACCCAGCACCACGCTCGGCAGGCTTGCCATCATCTCGATCACGGGCTTGACCGCGTTCTTGACGCGCGGGTGCAAAAACTCGCTGGTGTAGATCGCCGCCAGAAGCGCGATCGGCACCGCGAAGAGCATCGCGTACAGCGTTGACTTGAGCGTCCCGAAGATCAGCGGCATCTGGCTGTACTTGGTCTCGGCACTCTCCTCACTGCTGGACGACTGGTACGTCATCTGCGCCCGAGGATCGCCCTCGTACCATACCCGGCCAAACAGCGACGCCACCGAGACCTCAGGGTGCCCCGGATCGATGTCCAGCAGCAAGCCTCCCACTTCACCGCCACCGACTTCACCATCGACACTGCCCCCCACCGCTCCACCCGCGCCGCGCGCTGCGCCCGCCCCACGCGCGGCCGGTGCGCTCAACGCCACCACCGCGTCGTACTTTGGCGAGATCGTCACCAGCCCGACCGCGCCGCTGAGCCCGCCAGCCCTGCCGCCTACCGCGCCATTCATCGCGCTACCCGTCGCGCTACCCGTCGCGCTGGTCTCCGCGTCGCGCTGCAGCACCAGCTTCTGGCTGGTCATGTTCCACAGCCGCAGGTTGCCGCCCTCGTCACCGATGACAAACGAGCGGTCGCGTTCCGAGACGCCGATGGCCGTGACCGCGCGCCCTGCGCCGGTGCTCAGGCGATGCGCCGTGGCCCACTGGTACCCGTCGGGCGTGGTCAGCGTGTCAGTTCGTGCCGCAAACGACCCCAGCACAGATCCATCGCTGCGGCCGACAATCAGCGTCTTGCCGCCGATGTGCATCCGCGCGCGTGTGATGCTCGCGCCCGGGGTAACGGGGCCAACGCCCACGGTTTCTGCGAGCGAGAACTCCCCGGCCCCCACGCGCACATAGCGCTGCATCGTCCCTTGCTTCCAAAGAGCCAGTACCCCCGTGCCCTCGCCGGTGGCAAACAGATAGTCAGGCACCTTGCTCAGCAGCTCACGCGCCGGCGGCGCATACGGCACCACCGTGCTATCAAGCCGCGTTCGCGGGCGACCCCCGCCCAGCGGTGTCGTCACCCGCACAGTGCTGAACGCCAGCGTCGCGTCCTCACGCATCGCCACCAAGAACTGCGCCGCCGCCGAGGCCCGGTAGTCCACGCGCACGACCGCGCCGGTGCCCACCGGCACCGCCACCGGCGCCGCGGCCACTACTCTCGGTCGCGTTCGCCTGAACTGCAACTTGGGCGTCACCTGCACGTACCCGCCGTCCGCTAAAACCTCGCGCTGCCCGGGCATCAGCCGCTTCATGCTGGGCGTGACGTCCGCAAGGTCTAAAAAGTCTGTCACAAACCCAACGTCGACCACAGAGACTGTCCCATCGGCCAGGCCCAGCGCCAGCTTGCCAAGGTCGTTGAGCTCGCTGATGGCCGTGACCGCTACGCCCGCCGGCACCAGCGAACCTCCATCGCCCCCACCGCTGCCGTCAAGCATGAACCAGCGCCACGAGCCGTCGGCACTTATGATCACGCCCTGCCCGCGGTACTCGTCCACCCGCAGCCGCTCTGCCGTGCTCGCACCGCTTACTGAGAAACCAGCGCTGGCCAGCACCCGCCCGCGTGAGAACAGCGGCAACGCGTTGGCGGCCAGGTACACCAGGATCGCCAGCACCGCAGCGATGACCCCAAACCCGCCGATAGTGATCACGACCCGGCTGGCCGAGTCCATCAGGCGCACGCGTGGGTGGGTGGATCGCTTCAATCGCTGCTCACTAAAGCCCGCTGCGCTCACCAAGCCTTCGCAAGACGCTGCGCCGACAATATGCTGCGCCGGTAAGACGCTGCGCCGGTCAGACGCGGATGGTACCGTCGAACACGCCCGCTTCAACCAACCCCGATCGTCACCCCACAGCCAACAACGCCACAGGCACCGCACGCCGCCAAGAGCGGCTGCAGACACCCGAACGGTTCCCGCTAGAACAAAGGCCCGCCGCACGCGATCTGCGCACGGCGGGCTTCAATTTCATCACTCCAATCACCCACGATCTGCGAGCCAGATCAGAAGCCGGGGGTCACGCCCGCGGCCTTGAGATCCTCGCGTGCGATGTCCGCCGTCACGGGGATCAGCTTGTCCTTCAGCACGCCCTCTTGGCCCTGCCTGGAGAACATCATCTTGACCATCTCAACCTGCACCGGGGGCAGTGCCTCGCCGGGCTTCTTATTGATATAGACCATCAGGAAGCGGGCGACGGGGTACTCCCCGCTGTACGCGTTCTCGGCGCTAGGGGCAAATGCGGCGTCCTTGGCGGTCTTCTTGACCTTGAGCGCCTTGACGTCAGCCGTGCGGTACCCGATCGCCGAGTAGCCGATGGCAAACTTGTCGGTCGCGATCGCATTGATCACGCCCGAACTGCCCGGCTGCTCCTTGACCGTGGGCTTGAAGTCCTTCTTGCCCAGCACGTGCTCCTTAAAGTAGCCGTACGTGCCCGACGAGCTGTTGCGCCCGTACAGCGCCAGGGGCTTGGAGGCCCAGTCGGCGTTCGTCACGCCCAGGTCGCCCCAGGTCATGTCCTTACCGTCAACCGAGAAGATCGCCTTGGCCTGCTCGATCGAGATCTCCGCGATCGGCGCATCCTTGTTCACAAAGATCGCCAGGCAGTCGATCGCGACCCGCAGGCCCGTGGGCTTATAGCCGAACTTCTTCTCGAACTTGTCGGTCTCCTCGCTCTTCATCGGGCGTGACATCGGGCCGAAGGTGGCCGTGCCCTCGATCAGCGCCGTGGGTGCCGTGCTGCTGCCCTTGCCCTCGACCGACTTGCCCACGCTGGGGTACAGCTTGGTGAACTCCTCGGCCCAGTGCGTCGACAGCGTCAGCATCGAGTCAGACCCGACGAATTTGACCTCGCCAGCGACACCCTGCGCAACCTTGTACGTTGGCAGCGCGCTGTCGACGACCGGCTCCGAAGACGCCGAAGCGGTCCCGGCCAACGCAACTACCGCCACCGCACCAGACATCATCCGAGCAAAGGTCGTGTTCATCAAAGGCTACTCCGTAAGGGTGAGACTCCAAGACCGTAGAAGTCTTAGCGGACTCGACCCTCACGGAGTCAGGCGTTTCGTTAAGGTTTGGTGAAGACCCCAAGTTCACGCCACCACGACCCGCGAACCCGACTCGATCAAGCCCCGTCTTCCTCATCCCTACCGTAAATGCCCTCGCCCAAGTGCGCCGCCCGCCAACGTGGCCTCTCTCTCCAGAGCTCTGGACTGTCCGTCTCCGCCCCGCAACCATTACTCTCTCATGATGGCCAGCCCACCCACAACCACCGCTTCCTCGCCCGTGGTTCGCCCGCCCTCGCCGGATGCACCGACCACATCGATTGAGGCCCGGGGCCTGTCCCGGTGCTTCGGGGCGTTCGCGGCCGTGCAAGACGTCTCTTTCACCATCCCCGGCCCGGCGCTGGTGGCGTTCCTTGGGCCAAACGGGGCTGGCAAGTCCACCACCTTGCGACTGCTGACTGGGTTCCTGACCCCGAGCGCCGGCTCGGCGTACATCGCGGGCCTCGATGTTCAGACCGACCGATCACTCGCGATGACCAAGCTCGGCTACTTGCCTGAGAACGGCCCGCTTCACCCGGAGATGACCCCGCCAGAGATTCTCAGGTTTCTTGGCAACGCGCGCGGTCTGCGCGGCGGCGAACTGGCCGCACGAATGGACGCCGTCATCACCCAGACGCAGCTTGGCGATGTGCTCGGGCGGCCTGCGAGCAAGCTCAGCAAGGGCTTCCGTCAGCGCGTTGGCATGGCGGCGGCACTCTTGCACGATCCGTCGGTGCTGATCTTGGACGAGCCCACGGCGGGGCTCGACCCACGGCAGGTTGACCACGTCCGCCAGTTGCTGACCGACCTGGCCAAGACCCGCGCGATCCTGCTCTCAACGCACATCCTGTCGGAGGTCCGGGCGATCGCCCAGCGGATCATCATGATCAGCCGTGGGCGGCTGGTACACGACGGGCCGGGACAGTCACTGGGCAGCACCGAGGCTGAGATGGAGCACCGCTTCCGAGCCCTGACGGCGGGCTGACCCGGATTGCATGACCAACACATATCAGACCGCGGCCCTTCACATCTCGGCCAGCGAGTGGACGCGAAGTCCTGCAAGCAACACGAGACCTGAACGATGAGCTCAAAGCCTCCACGCCCGATTGCCGCACTGCTCAGCCGCGAGCTGGCCAGCGCGTTTACCAACCCGACGGCGTATGTCTTCATCACGCTGTTTGTCTTTCTCTCCGGGGTCGCGGCGTTCTGGGGTGACGCGTTCTTCGCCCGGAACATGGCAACCCTTGACGAGCTGAGCGCCTGGTTTCCGGCGCTGCTGCTGTTCCTTGTCCCCGCTATCACCATGGGCGCGTGGGCCGAGGAGCGCAAGCAGGGCACCGACGA
>Ga0105047_10016045_pt1 | contig 11771 bp, 14 predicted proteins | sample MAT04_FD_78384 | JGI IMG/M metagenome (GOLD analysis project Ga0105047, IMG submission 78384) | Freshwater microbial communities from Lake Fryxell liftoff mats and glacier meltwater in Antarctica - MAT-04 (megahit assembly) | ecosystem: Environmental > Aquatic > Freshwater > Ice > Liftoff... | reverse complement strand
GGAGGTTCTCAACATGAACACCAAACCCTTGTCAGACTCTCAGGTGGCCGAGTTTCAACGTGACGGTTATCTCATCCGTCGGCGGTACTTCGATCAGGAAGAGATGAACCTGTTGTTGCAGACGGCTCGCACCGACCACAATATGATCGGCCATAACATCCCCATAAAAGATGCCGCCGGGCGTCAGAGCAAACTTTCGCTGTGGAATCACCCGGGCGACGACCTCTACGGGATGTTTTCGCGTGGGCGTCGCATTGTGGACGCTTGCGAGCAACTGCTCGGCGGCGAGGTGTACCATTACCATTCCAAGATGATGCTCAAGGAACCGAAAGTCGGCGGCGCTTGGGAATGGCACCAAGATTACGGCTACTGGTATCAGAATGGTTGTCTGTTGCCGGACATGCTCAGCGCATTGATTGCCGTGGACCGGGCCACGAAGGAAAACGGTTGCCTGCAGTTGTTGAAAGGTTCGCACCGGATGGGACGCGTCGAACACGGTCGTTTCGGCGATCAGACCGGCGCGGATCCGGAACGCGTCGCTGAAGCGAGCAAGCGCCTTGAACTGGTGTACTTCGAGGCGGAACCGGGTGACGTGCTTTTCTTCCATGCCAACACGCTCCACAGCTCAGCGCCCAACACCAGTCCCAATCCGCGCTGGTCGCTCATCTGCTGCTACAACACGCGCGAGAACAATCCGTACAAGGAAAGCCACCACCCGCGCTACACGCCATTGGCAAAGGTGGACGACTCGATGATCAAGAACGTCGGCATCAAAGGCAGCAGCCCGGATCAGACCTCCTGGATGAATGCCGCCGAGGACAAGACCATCGGTGCCGGAAAGAAAGCCACCCCAGCCGCCCCCAAACCGGCGGCGTGACCACGATCACGATCTTAACCCCCCTGCTGGCACCCATGCGGAGTCCTTCCGAAAAGCAATTTCCGATCAGTCCAACTCATACGGAGTGGTCATCATGAAGTCCATATTGGTAGTTCTCTTCTTCTGCAGCGTTTTGTTTATCAGCCAGTCGGCCGAGCCTATTCAGAAGCCTGCGAAACAAGATGGCCCGTTAAAAGCCCGGTTCGATTTGACGGATGGCTCACGCATCATGGGCACGGTTGATCATCTGGCACTGCCCATCCATTCGGAATCAATTGGTGACCTCAAAATCCCGTTGAAACGAATCGCTGGTATTAAGTTCCAAGCGAACAAAAAATTCGCCACGATTACGATGAGCAATCGCGACCGACTGGAGGGCGTGATCCAACTCGCAAGCATCCCCGTCGCCACCACGTTTGGAGTTGTGCGCATACCGCTCGATCTACTGCGCGAGATCCAACTTGGCCGCGAATCCTCCGCCAGCCACGGGATCAAGCTGCGCTCGGAAAACCGAAATTACATCGAGATCCCGGCCAGCGCCGATTTCGATGTGACAGAGAATTGGACGCTGGAGTTCTGGGCGAACATCACCGGCGGTCGGGGTGAAGCCATCACGCCGTTGCTGCGAGCGGGAGATGATTGTGGTTCGGCGGCCGCGATTCAAGCTGATGTAAAAACCGGGCAGGGCCCTACCGTTACATTCTATGCCACGGACACCAACGGGGATTTCCCCGGCATCACCCGCAAAATGGATCTCATGGACGGCCGGTGGCACCATTGGGCCGGCGTCGTGAATGACGGCCAGCTTCGCTTCTACATCGATGGCAAGCTGATTGGGTCAAAAGCCTACAAGGCCGGCGCGACCGGCTCGCGCTGCCCACTGCGCTTCGGTTATCGCGCGACTCACGGGGGCTGCTTTGTGGATGGGACTTTCGCCGAAATCCGGATCTCCCGCGTCGCGCGGTATACCGAGGAATTCAGACCGGCGACCGGCTTGGAGCTCGATGCCGAGACTATCGGCTATTGGCGGTTCAACGAAGGCGAAGGCGACAAAGTCCGCGACGAGACCGGCAAGCACGACGGCATCCTGCGCGGCGACGCTCCGCCCGAACGGGTCCCAGGCTTCACCTTGCCCGACGATTAAGAATCGCCGGTGGTTTTAGGCTCCCCCCTTACCCCCCTGCTGGCACCCATGCGGAGTCCATGCGGTGCCCAGCGAAAAAGTAATTACTGATCAGTTTACTTCTCATTCACAACCCATCTCGCTTGGCGATGGCGGGCCCAACAGCCTTGTGATAACAGTGTCCCCACGACGTGCCGGCGGAATTGTAGCAACCGATGGCGGCGGACAGCATCTGAAGGTGAACGTTTAACGTGCCGGTGGGTCTAACAGAAAATTATGGGAGCACTATGAAAATTGAGCTAGGTAAGTGGTTGGTTGGATACGGATTATTCCTGATCCTGATCGGGTTGGCTGGGTATCTCTCCAATCCCGAGAAAGCCAAAACGGCGCTGATGTCCGGCGGCCTGTTTGGCGCGCTGGCCATCGCCTGCGGCGTGTTGCGGATGCGCGGCGCGCTTTGGGCCGGGAAGGCAGCGTTGGGAATCACCGGGTTTCTGGCGTTGATTTTCACGTGGCGCGCCACGGTCGGCTGGCTCGCCGTCGCGCAAGGTAATGCGGACAAGCTGACGGCGGCGGTGTTGATCACAGTGATGCTCGCGGCGACGGTGGCGACGATCGTCCGGTTGTTGCGACGGGAAGTGCCGGCATGAACCAAGCCGAACAAGAATCAATCCTGACGATTTGCCTGATGGCCGCGTTCGCCGATGGCGGGAAGGACGACCGGGAACGCGCCGAGATCAAACGCATCTGCGAAAGCCTGCCGGCGGTGCAGGCGAGCGCATTGTACCAGCGCGTGCTGCTGCGGCAGGTCACGTTGCGCGACGCGGCGGCACCGTTGACCGCGAAGGAACACCGGCATCTCGCCTACGAGATGGCGGTGTGCGTGGCGGATGCGGATGAGGCGTTGAGCGAGCCGGAGAAACAGTTCCTCGGCGAACTGCGGACAGTGCTCGATTTGACCGCCGGGGCGACCCAGGCATTCGAGAAGCAGGCCGAAGCCGTTGCCACCGCGGTCGTGACCCCGCCCATCCTGCCGGCGGCGACAAACACCGTCGAGGCGGAGGTGGATAAGACGATCCTGAATTACGCGGTTCTCAACGCCGCGTTAGAATTGCTGCCAGATTCGCTGGCGACGATGGCCATCGTCCCGTTGCAGATGAAGCTGGTCTACCGGGTCGGCGCCCGGTACGGCCACCAACTCGGCCGTGGCCACATCAAGGAATTGATCGCCGCCGCTGGCGTCGGGCTGACTTCGCAGGTGGTGGAAGGGTACGCGCGCAAACTGGTCGGCGGATTCCTCGGCAAAGCCGGTGGCGGCCTGCTGCGGAGCGTCGGCAAACAAGCGGCCGGTTCCGGGCTGACGTTTGCGACCACGTACGCTCTCGGCCACATGGCCAAGAAATACTACGCCGGTGGCCGCACCCTCTCGGCGCTGCAACTTCGGGAATTGTTCGACTCATTCAAGACCAAGGCGCAATCCCTGCACGGCCAGCACGCCGGCGCGATCGAACAACAAGCCCGGCAGGTCAACATTGCCGAGTTGCTCCCGTTGATTCGCTCGTAGTCGAACTGGTTCTCCCCCACAGTTGCATGAAATGGGTTCGGGGCGTTGCACCCACAGCATGGTCTCTCGAAAGCGGGAGGTGCAAGTGTGGTAGTTGCGATTTCGCCTGTGAGCTTTGACCGACGAGGCGCAACGGCTTTGGTATTCGTTCAGTAAGCCATTTCATTGCGCTTCTTGAGTTCGATTCGCACTGGCTTCTTCGACGCTGACCGGTTTGAATGCCGGCCGCCCGCAGTGTTGCGTCGGAATCGGGCCAACGGGATTGTGATGATACTCGTCCACGCCCCGGCAGAGGTACGCTTTGAAGTGGGGGTTCACGGACAAGTCATTCATCACATCCGTGCCGGAGTAACGGATCGTCAAGCCGGCGCGCCGCCGCGCGGACGGATTGGCCGGCGAGCCGTGGATGGCCCGGTCGTCATGCAGCGAGATTTCACCGGCTTTGAGTTTGAATTGCACCGCCGTGTCTTCCCGGAAACTGCCGCGCTCCAATTCCAACGTCAAGACCGAGTCGGTCTGACTGGAACGCTTGTGCTGGATGAGGCCCCCACGATGAGATTTCGGAATAATCTGCATTGCCCCGTTTTCCTCGTCCACGTCATCGAATGCGAGCCAGACCGTGACACTGTGCTGGGGCGTCATGGGCCAGTAATACGCGTCTTGATGCCAGCCGACGGTGGCGGTGCTGAATGGCTCTTTGATAAAAAAGTTGCTGGCCCACATGAAGAAGTTGGGTCCCAAGATGCCTTCGACCAGATCGAGAATGTTCGGGTTCAGACAAATGTCGTAAAGATAGCGACTGGTCTCGTGCCACTCGCGGATGTCTTTCGTGGTTTCGCGGGGGTGGAGGAGGTTGAGCAGTTCCGGCAGCTCAGCATTGAGCTGGGCCATCTTCGCGCGGGTGTAGATCGGCGGCAAGCCAACCAGATAGCCCTCCGCCTAATAAGCGCTGATTTGTTCCGGGGTGAGCCGATAGTCCATCAGGGAAAACTACCAGAGTGGCTGTTGTTTGGCGTTCAGAATCTTTCCGGGCTTTGGATGGAATCTTTCATGTAGCCACAATATCCTGTCCGCCATGAAAGCGATCCGGGAATCCACGCACATCAGCGGATTCCGCTCCGACATACCCGTGAAAGAGGTGCCGGCTCTCACCCCTTGTGGCGAGGCCCTCTGCGCGCGCGGGCACGCTTTGAAGCCCCACATCCATGCGGGATTTGAGTTCCATTACCTGTCGGGCGGTGGAAATTTCACCTGGCTCATCGACCGGGAACTCGTGACACATCTCGACCGCCGCATCCCGCTCAACGAACTGGCCGCGGCAGCGACCATGCGTCGCGCCGCGCTCATCCGGGCGACGTACCACAGTCTCGGTTTGCGGACGTACTTCACGGCCGGTGAGAAAGCAGGTCGCGCGTGGACGATTCACCAAGGCGACACCGCCCCCAGAGCTGCCGGCGTGATCCACTCCGACTTCGAGCGCTGCTTCATCAAAGCTGAAACCGTAGCCCACGACGACCTCATCAAATGCGGCAGCGTCGCCTTCGCTCGCGGAAAAGGCCTGTACCGGATGGAAGGCAAAGAATACGTCGTGAAAGACGGCGACGCGCTGCTTTTCAAGTTCAACGTGTAGGTCCGTTACCGGACGTCAGAGCTTGTTATAAGCCTCGTGGCTGCCAATCCACGTCCAGATGAACGTCTCACCGTCGAAGTCGGCCAGTGCCCGGTAATGGTCGCCGATGCGGGCTGACCATTTCCCTTTGCCGTGGGGACGGAAACGCAAGGACGGGTGCCGAGGGTTTTGCTTCCACAGATCAAAATTCTTCCGCGCGAGTCTCTGGATGTCGGCGGGCAACGCGTTGAAGCGTTGCCAGAACTCAGGTGTTGTCTTTGATTCCACCGGGCGGGGATTTCAATTTGTCATACTGCTTGGCCTGCGAAGCTTCCTTCGCCAGAAAGTCGAGCTTACCGGACGCGGCATCGGCACTGATCTGGCGATCCCAATCGTCGTCCTCAAACTGCTCGAACCAACGGAGTAACTCCTCACGTTCCTTGGCGGTCAGATTAACGATGGCTTCTTGGATTTCGGTCAGGCTCACGCGCCTAAACTACACGACGCCCAGCCGAGCGGCAAATCGAAACTCCATTCCATGTCACCCTGACCTTGTCGAGCCGAGTTAGACGAGACGCGGTTCTCCGCAACGGCCTCTGCCGTTATGGCCGGCTGGAAACAGCGGCGTGACGACTTCGTCGATGAACTTCTGGAACTCGCTCGCGTTGATCCGCGAGCCGTCGGGCGCGGAGAGGCCGAAGTAAACTTCCGTGCGCACCCAGCCGTTGCCGCGGTCGGACCGGTCTGGCAGGCGACCAGCGTGAGGGTCAACAAGGGGCGAGCGCGATGTGTTTCATGACGAGAGTTGCCGGCCTCCTCGCCGTTACGGGGATTTCCCAGTCCAAGGTGCTGTCGGTCGCCCGCCGAATGTTTCGCTCCAGCCGGTTGTCCCCGGTTGAAAATAAACTCTTGATGTACAACCATCTAGCACCTTTGTTCCAACACTAGGCGCATTGCCGCTGAAGTAAATATTGGTTAAGCCGGTGCAGCCTTGAAACGCTGCCTTTCCTATCGTGGTGACGCTGGCGGGAATCGTGAGAATGCTCAGGTTAGTGCAACCGGCGAATGCTTGTTTGCCGATGTTGGTAACGTTGTTCGGAATCGTCATGCTAGTCAGATGAGAGCAAGCAACGAATGCGCCATCCCCAATGCTCGTTGTGCCGGCGGGGATGGTGACGTTAGTCAGACTGCCACAAAATGCGAACGCAGTGGATGAAATCTTGGGGACATTGGCGGGAATCACGATGCGTGTCAGACGATCGCACAGGAGGAACGCTCCATCCTCAATGGTAACAACGCTAACAGGGAGTGAGACGTTGGTCAGGAGTTCGCAGCGAGCGAACGCATGCGATCCGATGGTAGTGACACCGTTGGGGATCGTGATGTTAGTTAGTTGCGAACACTGTAGGAATGCACTGTCCCCAATCGTGGTAACGCCAGCGGGAATCATCACGTTGGTCAGATGGTAACACTCGGCGAATGCTCTGTCCCCAATGCGAGTAACGGGCGATCCGCCCAAAGTGTTGGTGATGACCAGTGGGCCTGTGTAGTTCTTGTTGAAGCCGGTGATAGTGGCTTGGCCGGCTGCGTTCGTGAAGAACGTGTAGTCGCCGATTGTTGAATTTACGGCGATTCTGCCGGTCCACCCTGCCGTTGGAAGACCACCAAATGTTCTACCCCAGCCGGTCGTCCCGGGTCGGAAGTAGACGGTCGCTTTGTACCCGACGCTCTCTCGATTGCCGATGCCGCTGCCTAAGCTTGAACCCATTCCGGGGCTGCCAACGCTCGGAGCATTCCCATCGAAGTTGAGAACAGTTAGATTTTTACAACCGTTGAACGCCTCTGACCCGATCTCGGTGACGCTGGCCGGAATCGTGATGCTAGTCAGGCCGTTGCAGAACTGGAACACACCGTCTCCAATGCTTATGACATTGGTGGGAATTGTCACACTCGTCAACCCGGAGCCTAAGAACGCCCACTCTCCTATGGTTGTGACGTTGGCAGGAATCGTGACGTTGGTTAGGCCGCTGCAACCATAGAACAAATGGTACTTGATGCTGGTGACGCCAGCGGGAATCGTAATGCTAGCTAGACTAGTGCAATCGCTGAACGCACCGCCCTTGATGGTTGTGACGCTCGTGGGAATCGTGATTTTCCCAAGACCGCTGCAGCTACGGAACCCTCGCTCCCCGATGCTTGTGACGGTGGACGGTATCACCACGCTTGTCAGCCCGACGCATTCCTCAAACGCGTTGTCTCCGATACCGGTAACAGGCAATCCGCCCAACGTATTGGTAATAGCTAACGCGCCTTTGTAGTCTTTGTTGAAACCGGTGATGGTAGCTTCGCCGGCGCCGTTGATTTCATTGCGAGAGACAGCCTTCCAATCTGCTCGAGTCGAATATGTATAGTCGCCTTGTCGTTGGCTCGAGTCAGACGGTTTCGTGAAATCGTCAAATGCGTAACTCTCAAGGTTGGTGACACTGGACGGTAGTGTGCAGCTTCCGGGTTTATGGCCGCTCGGAAATTGAATGAGGGTAGTTTGACCTTTGTCGAGCAAGACACCGCCCACGCTACAGTAGTGCTTGTTGGCCACATCCACGTTAATTGCAGTCAGGCTGGGACAGTAAGAAAATGCACTGTCGCCGATGTTAGTGACGCTCGCGGGGATCGAGATGTTGCCTAGACCGGCACAATCCCAGAACGCGCGGTCCCCAATAGTGATGACCCCGTCGGGGATTGTAACATTGGTCAAGCCGGCGCAGCGCCAGAACACGCTGTCGCCAATGCTGGTAACACTATTTGGAATCGAGATTCTATTTAGGCCGGTACAATAGGCGAACGCTCCTTGTCCGATGGTGGTAATGCCGGCGGGGATAGTGACGTTGGTCAGCCCGATGCAACCAAAAAACGCACCCTCTCCGATGCTTGCGATCGGCAAACCGTTGATCGTTTCTGGAATCGTCAGCATGCTGCGAGAGTCGCCGGATTGGGTGATTCGGTTGGTGGTTCCCGGCCACATCCCGGGGCTGAGAAACGTGCGGACAGAACAGTCGTACCTAGTGATGGTGATTGCGCCGTTATTGGTCACGTATTGGAATTGGGCTTGGCTAGTGAAAGACAGCGCGAACAGCATTAACAGGGTTGCCGCTATGCCGTTGGGTTTGTTCACGGGAGTCTTTGCCTCACATCTTCGCAATCACCGCGTCGCCGAACTCGGAGCACCGGGTGGGAAGGATCAGCCTTCGCGGGTAGTTACGGCTCGACACGTGAGGGATGAAGTTAGGCATGGGCGACCGGGACAGATTCGGTGCGTTCAGCACGTTCGGTGTGCAGTGCGATTTCTTCAACGCGCTTCAGCGTTGTAGCGGGGTAGTATTTCCGTCCGCACTTGTCGCAAACACCTGCCGGTACATCTTCGAGGATGACGAAACCGCGCGCATGCCGGAAAGCCTCACGCGGAAGCGTTTTCTGGTTCACGGTGCCGTCGCACCATTCGCATCGGTAGCCGAAGTTGCTCATGTAATTTTGTACGCCGTAATCACCAAGGCATCTTGTCGTTCGTTGAACCTGACTGCTGCGCCCACCAGCGTCACGCGATCCGTTCCAACGCCTTCAATCGCATAGACGATACCGTGCGGGTCGCCTTTGTCTTCGCGAACGATCACGCCGGTGAGGATAGCTGTTTCCACGTCAATCAGCAAGAGGTTGTCGTCGGCCATCTCGTCCCAAGCGTAGTCGGTCACGTCGTACCGGCCTTGACGCATCAACTCCCGGATGCGTTCGAGAATGTGGGACGGCATGCGTAAATCCTGTTGCTACATCTTCGCAATCACCGCGTCGCCGAACTCGCTGCACTTCACTTCCTTCGCGCCTTCCATCTGGCGGGCGAAATCGTAGGTGACGGTCTTTGCGCCGATCGCGCCGTCGAGTCCTTTGAGGATCAAGTCGGCGGCTTCGGTCCAGCCCATGTACCGGAACATCATCTCCCCGGAGAGGATGACGCTGCCGGGGTTGACTTGGTCTTTGCCGGCGTACTTGGGCGCGGTGCCGTGGGTGGCTTCGAAGATGGCGTGGCCGGTGATGTAGTTGATGTTGCCGCCGGGAGCGATGCCGATGCCACCGACTTGCGCGGCCAACGCGTCGCTGAGGTAATCGCCATTCAGGTTGAGCGTGGCGATGACGTCGAAGTCGTCGGGGCGGGTGAGGACTTGCTGGAGCGTGATGTCAGCGATGGCGTCTTTGACGAGGAGGCGGCCGGCGCTGAGCGCAGCTTTCTGTTCGTCGTTGGCGGCGGCTTCGCCGCTGGCCTTCTTCGTGCGCTCGTATTGCGCCCACGTGTAAACTTTGTCGCCGAAGATGCGTTCGGCAGCGCCGTAACCCCAATCGCGGAAGCCACCTTCGGTGTACTTCATGATGTTGCCTTTGTGGACGATGGTCACGCTGCGGCGTTTGTTCGTCAGCGCGTATTCAATCGCGGACTTGATGAGGCGGACGGTGCCGACGTTCGAGACGGGTTTGATGCCGATGCCGACCTGAATCGGCATGCGGGACGCGTCGTGGTCGGGCGCGGCCAGCTTCATGTAATCGGCCATCGCTTGCTTCGTGCCGAAGCGGATCTTTTTGAAATCTTTCGGGAATTCCTTTTCCAAGAAATCGAGGACCTTCTGAGCTTCGGGCGAACCGCCTTCCCATTCGATGCCGGCGTAAATGTCCTCGGTGTTCTCGCGGAAGATGACCATGTTCACCTTCTCGGGATGTTTGACGGGCGAGGGGACGCCCTTGAACCACATCACCGGCCGCAAGCAAACATAGAGGTCGAGCATCTGGCGGAGTGCGACATTGAGTGACCGGATGCCTTTGCCGACCGGCGTGGTCAACGGCCCTTTGATGCCGACGAGGTAATCTTGAAACGCCTTGACCGTTTCATCCGGCAACCAGTTCTCGAATTTCTTGAATGCCGTCTCGCCGGCGAACACTTCCAGCCACTCGATCTTGCGTTTGCCGCCGTAGGCTTTCTCCACCGCCGCGTCGAACACGCGCACACTGGAAGCCCAGATGTCCGGCCCCGTGCCATCGCCGCGGATGAAGGGGATAGTGGGATTGGTGGGGACAGTGAGCTTACCGTTGGAGATGGAAATTTTTGCCATAATGGGGCGGGAGCATACCCGCCGCCTGCCCCGCTTGGCAAGCGCGGCTAGAGTCCAGCGCCGCGGATTGCGACGCGGGCCCGGTAGAGACTGGTCCGGGCGCAGATGTAGAGGGTCTGCCGGTCGTTGTCGCCGAAGGCGAGATTGGCGGGGCGTTCTGGCAGGGTGATCTCGCCAATCGTTGAGCCGGTTGGGGCGAAAATCTCCACGGCTTTCATCGCGGCGACGTAGAGGTTGCCGGCTTCGTCCACGCGCATTCCGTCCGGCCGTTCCACTTGGCAGAAGACGCGGCTGTTGCCGAGGGAACCATCGGCGGCAACGTCGAAGGCGCGGACGTGGCCGGCTTCGGTGTCGGCAATGTAGAGGATGGATTCGTCCGGGGAAAAACAGAGTCCGTTTGGTTTGCGGAAGTCGCGGGCGACCAACTGTGGCGTGCCCGGCGCACCGATACGGAAGACGCCTTGGAAATCCAGTTCACGATCTGCTGGTTTCACGGCGTAGGGCGGGTCAGAGAAGTAGATTGTGCCATCGCGTTTGCAAACCACGTCGTTTGGACTGTTGAGGCGCTGGCCTTCAAAATGTGTGGCGAGCGGAATGACCGTGCCGTCCGGTTCGGTGCGCGTGACGCGGCGAGTTTCGTGTTCACACGTCACCAACCGGCCTTGGGGATCGAGCGTGTTGCCATTGGCTTGCTGGCTCGGCTCGCGGAAGACATCCACTTTCCCGTCTTTGCGACGGTAGATGCGGCTGGCCGGGATGTCGGAGAAGAGCAGTTCGCCGCGGGCCGGTATCCAGACCGGACCTTCGAGAAATTGAAAGCCGCCTTGAACTTTCTCGGCATTGGTCATTGCCCGCGCCGCCCCAGCCAGTATTCGCGGAACGAACGCAGACGAGGGAGAGATTCCTGATCTTTCACTCGGTTAGTAGCCGCTTTGCTCGCGATGATGTCATCGAGATGGCAAACGGGAAACCCTTCCACTTCGACGCGGCGTTGCCACGCGTCTGCAAAACGTTCGATGCCATCCGGTGCGAAGATCAAGTCGAGATCGAACGGGCCATTCTTGAGTTGGATGAAATCTTTGCCGCGGAACAGATACCGGACGTCATGCCGGCGAAATGCGTCGCGGACTTCTTCGGCTTGCCGGTATTCAAACGCGGCCATAGCCAAGCCAGTCGGGCAGATTTTTCTCACACCAGCGCCGGTAATCTGCCGTGGTATCGAATGCGCGGAACTTGGCGTCGTCCATGACCGGCTTGTACGTGTGGATGAACGCGTATTTCCAGCGTTGGGCGAGCGGGCGGCGGGCGGCAGCCTCAAATTCTTCGATCCATTCGCGAGGAATGCTGGCCGGTGGCGTGTTGGTTTCCACACCGCTAGTCTAGTGCGCGCCGGAATTTTTGTCCATCACCCGCTGTGGCGGAAATACACGCGCCTCTGCGTCGCGTCC
>Ga0105047_10016043_pt1 | contig 11772 bp, 8 predicted proteins | sample MAT04_FD_78384 | JGI IMG/M metagenome (GOLD analysis project Ga0105047, IMG submission 78384) | Freshwater microbial communities from Lake Fryxell liftoff mats and glacier meltwater in Antarctica - MAT-04 (megahit assembly) | ecosystem: Environmental > Aquatic > Freshwater > Ice > Liftoff... | reverse complement strand
TGCCGTCGCCGCCGTCGATCTTGTCGTTGCCGTCGCCGCCGATGATGATGTCGTTGCCGTTGCCGCCGGTGATCGTGTCGTTCCCCGCGCCGCCCTCGATGCGCACGCCGCTCTTCACGCTCGGATCGACGGTGACGCTGTCATCGCCGCCCTTGCCGCGGATGACCAGGCGATCGGCGTCGGCCGCGCTCACCTTCGTGACCTTGCCGTTCACGTCGACCAGCAGGCCGCCGTTCGCGCCGTTCTTGACGCTGATGACGTCGTTCTTGTCGCTGCCGTCGACGTAGATCGGCTTCTTCTGCGCGGCGTCGTTCGCCGCGTGGCGATGGCCGTGCGCGTGGTCGTGGCCGCGGGCGCCGTTGGTGTGGGCCAGGGCGCGCTGGGCCGCGACGTCGTTCTTGATCGCGGGCTTGGCCGCGGGGCCCTTCGCGTCGCCCTTGGCCGGGGCCTTGTAGCCGCTCTTGAGCTCGGGCGCCTTGGCCGAAGCCGGGGTCGGCGCCGCCGCCTTCTTCGTCGCCTCGGCCGCGGCCGACTGCTGGATGCGATGGAGGAGCGCGGGGGAGACCATTCGAACCATTGCGACTTGGAAGAGCACACCGTGATCCAGGCTGCGTCGCGCGCACCGGGCCGGGTTCGCGAGGCTGTATCGCTGTTACACCGTCACACGCCCTGGAATGCCCTGCGCACCCCCGGGGTTCGACCCTCGTGCCCCACCGCCGCGCCCTCGTGCTCCTCGCCGAGAACCCCGGCGCGTTCCTCAACCTCGGCGCGCAGCTCCCGGAGAACGTGCGCATCGTCCTCTTCACGCTCGGGATCGCGACCGCGCTGATCGGCCTCGGCGCGTACGTGCTGCGCCGCCGCCTCCCGCCGCTCGCGTTCCTCGCGTTCGGTCTGGTGCTCGCGGGTGGCCTCCTGGCGGTCGGGTGGTCGACTTCGCGCAGCTCGGATTGCAGCTCCCGTGGGGACGCCTGCAGACCGGGATCTTCAACGCCGCCGATCTCTACATCGTCGCGGGTGCGGTGATCATGGCCTGGATGTCGATGTCTCGGCGTCGTGCTGATCCCATCGAGACATGATCGGTGCCTGCTTCAGCGTCTCGAGCTGCCAGTATGCGCTCTCCAGGCGCACGCCGCTGTCCACCACCGCGAGCTTCAGATCGACCGCGTTGAGGAGCGCCGTGGCCTGGTTGAGCGCGTCGATGTCGCCGATCGCCCGCTGCACGTCGAGCACGCGCGCGAGCTGCTCGCTGCTGGCGGTGCTGCGCGCGAGGACGTCGAGCAGGCGCCGCTCCGATTCCACGCGCGCGATGAGCTGGCGGATGAACGCCACCGAGCTCGCGAGTGACTCCTCGATCCGCACGGTCGCCGCTTCGACCGCGAGGCGCGTGGCGGTCTCCGCAGCGTGGCCGCGCGACTGCGGGATGTTCCAATCGAACGCGACTCCGACGTGGGCCGTCACCACTTCCTGATCGGATATCCGGCCAAAAGTCCCGCCCACCGAGGGGACCAGCGCGGGTCGCTGCTCGGTGCGCGTGGCACGTGCATCATACGCGGCGGCGAGACGATCGGCGCGCCGCGCGGCATGCTGCGGCTGGCGCTCGGCGAGCGCGGTGACCGCCTCGGGGGTCATCATGACGGTGCGGTCCTTCTTGACCCGATCGCAGTCGATCGGTTGCCCGCTCAGCGCGCGTACCGTCTCGACGACCGCAGGCCCCCATGCTTCCAGGCGCTCGAGCGCGAGGCGCTGCTCGATCTCCGCGGAGGTGAGGCGGGTGACGAAGCTGTCGTCGAGAAATCGGAAGTTGAGGAAATCAGCCTGCGAGATGACCTTCGAATCGAGCTGGATCTGGGCCGCGCTCAGCGCTGCGCCGACCACCTTGCGCAGCTCCTCGACCCGCTTCTTCTTGCACTGCGCGGCATAGATCGAGGCGACGTCGTCGATGAACCGGAGGCGCGCGTCGATGCGGGTCGACTCGGCGCTCAGCGCGTCGCTGATGGAGCGCAGCGCGAACGCCTCCGCACGATCGTTGCCTGCGCTGTCGTCACCGCCGCCGATGACGTCGTAGCCGACGGTGAGATCGACGCTGAACGGAAGGTTGGCGTCGGCGATGTCGACATAGTTGACCGCACCGGCGAGCGTACCCACCCACCCGCTGCGCCGCCGATACTCCACCTCGGTGCTGGCGCCGAGGCCCCAGGCTCGAGGCGTGCGCGGGAAGATCTGATCGTGGCGCACCGTCGAGCGCAACGTCCACGGCGACTGCTCGAGCGCGGCGTCGACGAACGCCTCGGATGACTGGCGCCGGGCATCGAGCGCGCGATAGGTCGGCGACGCGGGGAGCGCGGCGGTGCCGGCGTTGATCCAGGCGTCGAGATCCTGCGCGCCGGCGGCGGTGCTCGAGAAGCACAGGGCGCAGACGGTGAGCTCAAGCGCTCGCACGTTCCTCCTCCCCTTCGAACTGTCCCTCGAACAATTCGGCATAGAAGCCGCCTTTTCCGAGCAAGGTGCGGTGATCGCCGTCCTCGACGACCTCACCGTTGTTCACCACGATGATGCGATCGGCCTGCCGCACCGTCGAGACGCGGTGGGCGATGATGATCGTCGTGCGGCCCTCGGTGATGCGCCGCATGTTCTCGTTGATTGCGTTCTCCGAGTCGGCGTCGAGCGCGGAGAGCGCCTCGTCCATCACCAGGATGTTCGGGTTCTTGTAGAGCACGCGGGCGATCGCCAGGCGCTGCCGCTGGCCGCCGGAGAGCCCCACGCCGCGCGGGGCGAGCTTGTACTCGTACTTCAGCGGGAACTTCTGCACGAACTCCTGGCAGTGAGCGTCCTTGCCTGCCCGCTGGATCTCGACCGGATCCGGCGCGTCGTCGGCGTACGCGACGTTCGATCCGATCGTGCCGCCGAAGAGCGAATAGTTCTGCTGCACGTAGCCGATCTGCCGCCGCAGGCAGGACTGCGAGAGCATCGAGGCGTCGTAGTGATCGAGGAACACGCGGCCGGTGCTGGGTTTGGTGTATCCGGCGATCACGTTGGCGAGGGTGGTCTTTCCGGAGCCGCTGCGGCCCACGATCGCCACGGTCTGCCCCGGATAGATCGTCAGAGAGACGTCCTTCAGGACCAGCGGATCATCGGATGAGTAGCGAAATGACACTCGCTCCAGCCGGACTTTCCCGCGGATGCGCGCGCTGTGGGTGACCAGCGCGGTGGCCGGTGACTCTTCGGGCTCGGCGTCGAAGACCTCCTCCAGCTTGTCGAACGCGACCCGGGTCTCCTCGTAGAACGACAGCAGGCTGGAGAGGGTCAGCGTCGGGCGGACCATGTTGTTGAGATACATGGTCACGGCCAGGATCGCGCCGACGCTGAGATCGCCGGCCAGCGCGGCGACGCAGGCGTACCAGAGAACGCCGGTCGAGCCGATCGAGGAGACCACGTTGATGAGCGCCTGGGTGGTGTTGATGCGCAGCTCGAGCTGCCGGCCGGAGCGCACGCTGTCGAGGAAGGTCTGCTCCCATCGGCCGCGCAGGATCGGCTCGGCGTTGGCCGCCTTCACCGTGGTCACCGCCGCGAACATCTCGGCGATGAGGCTGGTCGAGCGGCGGTTGGCGTCGAAGACGCGGCGATGGAGGCGCTTGACGGTCGGGCGCGACACCAGCTGCACCACGATGAGCAGCGCGACCATGCCGAGGGCCACCAGCGCGATGGGGACAGAGAACGCGAACAGCACGGCGGCGTTCACCAGGATGGAGACGACGTTCACGGCGGTGACGACGGTCTGGCCGGAGAAGAAGTCGCGGATGCGGCTGATCTCCTGCAGGCGGGTGATCACGTCGCCCACGCGGCGCTTCTGATAGAAGCTCATCGGCAAGCTCAGAGCCTGGCGATAGAACTGGGTGGTGAGATCAGCGTCGAAGCGCACCGAGAACTGGTTGAAGAGATAGTGCTGGGCCAGCGTGGTCAGCGAGCCGAGCACGGTCGAGAGCACCAGGCCGATCGCCAGGCCAGTGACGAGATCGACCCGCCCGAGCAAGAGCACGTCGTCGAAGATGTAGAGCGTGAAGAGCGGACCGAGCATCTTCAGCGCGAAGCCGAGCAGCGTCAGCGCGCCCATGTTGGCGAGGAGGACCTTGTGCTGGCCGAGGAGCTCGCTCACCAGGGCGCGCCCGTTCCTCGTCGGAGAAGGAACGGCCTCCTCGTTCTGGGGCGCGCGCGCGACCGTGCGCTGCGCTCTCAGGAGCGTGCCGTCCCACAGCCCCTGGAGCGCGTGGTGCGAGACACGGATCCCGCCGCGTGCCGGGTCGATGAGTTGCACGCCGTCGTCTCCGGCCCGCACCAGCACCATCAGCCGCGGCCCCAGCCACAGCAGCGCGGGACCGTCCTCCGGGCCCAGCACCGCGGTGCGGGCGCCGGTCAGCGCCATCCCGAACGCCTCGACCTCCTCGGCGAGGGTGAGCAGTGTGAGCTTGTCGCGCAGCGCGATCCCGGCCTCGACGCGCGCCGGGTTCACCTTCAAGCCCATCACCGAGGCGAGGTTGCAGAGGCTGGCCGCGACACTATCGCTGTCCCTCTGGATGAGTATGAGCTTCGAAGGATCGAGCCCATCGAGCGCGATCGGCTCGCCCGGGAGCGCGGTGAGTATGCCTTTTCGCGCGCCGCCCTCGGCCACCGGAGAGAGCCACGGCTCCTCGTACAGCGCGTCGAGCAGATCCTTCAAAAGTGGCGCGACCGCAGCGAGCGGCGCGCCGTGCAGCTGGGTGGGCTCGGTGGCCTCGATCGAATAGTCGAGCGTGCGCGGAGGAATGAGCGCCTGGCCGCCGAAGAACGCGCCCTCGCCGATGCGGATCGGCTGAGCGACGTCCTTGCGCTTGATGGTCAACTGCCCGCCGCGGACGAAATAAAGCGCCCCTTTCGGTGGTGACTCGCCGCGGTTCAGCTCGAGCGGCTTGAGCGGGATCTGGGCGAAGAGGCGAAAGACATCCTTCTGCTCGACCGCGCGCTCGAGCAGGAAGGTACGGAAGCTCCTGAGGCCAGCCGAACGCGTGATCAGCCGGAGATAGTGCAAGATCTCCTGATTTTTGTAGAGGAGATCGAGGACGGTGGTGGACTGGAGAAAGAGCGCGGTCGTGGATTGATCAGCGACGGCGGAATAAGGGTACGGCCGCCCTTCGATCATCTCGCGGAGGGCCAGCGCACGACGCCGCTCGAGGAAGCCGACCTTTTCGTCGCCGTCCGTCAGCGTGAGCCCCGCGCTCAGGGGGATGATGAGGTGGGTCGAGGGCTCGCCTTTCTTCGCGAGCTCCTGGCCGGCCTGGAAGGCGCGGATCGCGCCCTGCTCGAGCGCGATCGCGTGCAGGCCGGGGATGAGCTGGAGGATCGAGTCCTTCGAGACCTCGGAGAGGAGCGCCGAGCTGGGATTCACTCGAGGGAGTCCTTCAAGTTCAGGATGCGCTTCACCGCCAGCGCCAGCATCGGCTCGTAGCCCGCCACGACCAGACCTTCGAGGCCCATTCCGAGCTTGAAATCGTATGGCTTGCCGTCCTTCGAGAGGGACTGCTGATCGAGCTTCACCACCACCTTGTAGACGGGTAAGTTGCTCGCACCCGGCCGGCTCGAGTCATAGGACACGTTGGCCGCGACGCTCTCGACTTTACCGGTGGCGACACCGAACTCACGCTCGGGGAGCGCGGCGAGCTTCATCCGCACCTCCATGCCGACGCGCACCTTCGAGATGTCCTTGTTGGCGACGCGCAGCTCGGCGGCCAATCGGGCGTCGATCGGCACGATGTCGAGGATGTGCTGGCCGGCCGAGACGAGCTGGCCCGGGCCGCCCAGCTGGAGGTCGGTGATGGTGCCCGCGACCGGCGCGACGATGGTCTGCTGGGCGCGGTAGCGCTCCACCACGTCGTCGATCTCGGCGAGCTGGATCACCAGCCGATCGCGCGCGGAATCGACCGTCGACTTGTTGGCGTCCTCGCGCTCGGCCATCTGCGCCTGCGCGGTCACGATGTCGTTCGTGAGCTCCTCGACCTTGGTGGCGAGCATGGCCTCGGCGTTGCGCTTCTTGATCTCGGCCAGCTTCTCGCGCGCCAGCTCGATCCGCCGCTGGAGCGCCACCGCCGAGCCGCCGCGCCTCGAATAGAGGCTGCGCAGGCTGGTGTGCTCCCGCAGGCGCTGCCGCAGCGCCGACAGCGGCTCGCGGATGGGACCGCTGCCCTGGATGATGAACGCGGTCCCGGCCAGCCTTTCCAGGCTCGCCACGCACTCACCACAGCCGTAGCTCTTGTCCTTCTCGAGGATCGCGCTCAGCGTCGCGGCGTCGCTCACCAGGCGCTGCGCCTCCTCCTCCGAGAGATAGTCTTGCGACACGACCAGCAGCTGGTTCTGCTGCACCACGTCGTTCTCACGGACGTGCAGCTCTTTCACGTTCATCGTGACCGGCGCGCGGATCGGCAAGACGCCCGCCTCGGGACGCAAGATTCCGGGCGCACCCACCGTCACCGCGATCCGGGCGGTGGCGGTATAGATCAGCCCTGCGACGATGGTGAGTATGATGAGGTACAGACCTAGTCGCGCAAGGAACGACGGCGGCACGGCCAGGAACTGCGCGGTGGCCCACTCCACCTTGGAGGGGTGATACGTCAGCGCCTCGCGGGCGTCTGAACCGGCGCCTGTATCACGCGACATTCTGCACCGGGGATGCGCGATAAGACACCACGTCGGTCCTGCGGTAAAGAGCCGGAGGTGGGCGTGCCGCGCGCAGACCACCGATCTGGTGCGCGCGCGCTTCTTTCCGTAGTCTGACGGCGCGTCATGCTCGCCCGCAGCCCCCAGCCGATCGCCTACCAGCTCGAGCTGACCAACCACTGCCCGTACACCTGCCAGGGCTGCCCGCGCACCCACCATATGCACCGGCCGCTCGGCATGATGAGCCCCGAGACCTTCCGCGCGGTGGTCGACGCGGTGGCGCCTTACCAGCGCAACTTCTGGCCGATGGCGCTGCACCACATGGGCGAGGCGCTGCTCCACGCCGAGATCGCCGAGCACGTCGCCTACGCGTGCAGCCGCGGCGTCCCCACGTCGCTGGCGTGCCGCCCGAACCATCTGACGCCCGAGCGCGGAGAGGCGCTGCTCCGCGCGGGCCTGTGCATGATCGTGATCACCGTCGATGCGCTCGACACGCCGACGATGCGTGCCATCACCGGAAAGGTCGCGAATTTCGAAAAGGCCGAGGAAAATGTCCGCGCATTTCTCGATGTTCGCCGGAAGCTCGACTCACCGACCAAGGTGATGATCCAGATGATCGCCTACGCCGACAACCAGCACCAGTGGAAGGCGTTCGAGGAGCGCTTCGCGTGCTCGGATCCCGGTGTGGTGGTGGCGGTGAAGCGATTTTCAGCGTGGACTGTGCCCGAGCTCGCGCAGTTCGGCGCGGCATCGGAGAAGTTCCTCGGCGGATCGTGCCGGCGCCCGTTCAACAGCTTCGTCGTGCTCTGGGATGGGCGGGTGGTGCCGTGCTGTCGCGATCACGACGGCGCGGTGGTGCTGGGCAACATCCACGACGGACTCGACAACGTGTGGAACGGTCCGGCGTACGAAGCCTTTCGCGAGGGGTTCGATGACGACGCGCTGCCCAAGGACCACATGTGCCGCGGCTGCTCGCTCTATCCCTGGTCGCCCGCAGCCGAGAAGAAGTCGATCGCCACGAACGCGTGGATCGAGAACGAAGATCCGGTGGCGGCGTACACGCCGGACTGGTGGATGAAGAGCTTCGGCCACCGGGTCGTTCGATAGTATGCGCGCCCGCCTGATCGCCCACTATCTCCCGCAGTTCCACCCGGTGCCGGAGAACGACGCCTGCTGGGGCCGCGGCTTCACCGAGTGGACGCTGGTGGCGCGCGCACGGCCGCTGTTCGCGGGGCATCAGCAGCCGAAGCTCCCCGCCGACCTGGGCTTCTATGACCTGCGCGTGCCCGAGACCCGCGCGGCGCAGGCCGAGATGGCCGAGGCGCACGGCATCTCGGCGTTCTGCTGGTGGACCTACTGGCTGGGCGGCGGGCGCAGGATGCTCGAGCGTCCCTTCCGCGAGGTGCTGGAGAGCGGAGAGCCGCGCCTCCCGTTCTGCGTGGGCTGGGCCAACCATCCGTGGACCGACGCCTGGCGAGGCAACGCATCGCGCGTCTTCGTCGAGCAGACCTATCCGGGCCCGGTGGACTATCACCTCTTCTTCGACGCGATGCTCCCGTACTTTCGCGACGACCGATACTTCCGCGTCGACGGCAAGCCGCTGTTCCTGATCTATCGCATCGACGATCTCCCCGACCCGTACGTGTTCAACGAGATCTTCCGCCAGCGCGCCCACGAGGCCGGGCTGGGCGGACTGTACATGGTCGCCTACAAGCCCAACCGCCGGAGAGCTGGGATCTACGATCTCGACGCCGCGGTGTGGGCGATGCCGAACTCACTCCCTTCCCTGCTGCCGCGCACCCCGCCGATCTATAACTTCGGTGAGGTCGCGTATCTCTTGCCGGGCCCGGCGGACATGCACGCGACCGATCATCCGAGCATCGTGACCGGCTGGGACAACTCACCCCGCTGGGGCGCGGCGTCGACGATCCTCACCGGCTACACGCCAACAGTATTTCGCACACACGTGCGCGACGTGCTCGATCGTGTGGCCGCGCAGCCGCTCGAGCGACGGCTGGTGTTCGTGAAGTCTTGGAACGAGTGGAGCGAAGGGAACTATCTCGAGCCGGATGACGTGCATGGGATGGGCTTCCTGGAGGCGCTGCGGGACGAGGTGGTCGGGTGAGCGTCTACGGCCGGTTCCGCCCCAGCGACTCGTGGCTCGACACCCAGTCCCCGACCAGCACCGCGCTCGACAGGGACGTCTCGCCCGCCAGCACCATCGCCGCGCAGATCTCCGCGAGCTTCTTCGCGCGGTCCTTCCCGTAGCAACCCAGCACTTCGAGGCACTCCCGCTGCGTCGCGAGGCCGGTCCCGCCGCCGTAGGTCGCCACGATCAGCGCCGGCAGCGTGATCGACCAGTAATAATCGCCGTTCTCGAGCAGCTGCGAATAAGCGATCGCCGCGTGCGACTCGGCGACGTTCGCGACGTCCTGGCCGGTGGCGATGAACAGCGCCGCCAGTCCGTTCGCCGCGTGCGCGCCGTTGTTGGCCGAGCCGGCGAGGAAGGCTCCGGTCTGCGAGACCTGGCGATAGTAGAAGAGGTCCTTCGTCTCGACGCCCATCAGGTCCTTGAACAGCGCCTTCGGCACCGTCACCTCGGCCACGACGCGGCGGCCGCGGGTCCGGAGCACGTTGATGTGGGAGTGCTTCTTGTCGGTGTCGAGGTTGCCGGAGAGGACGTACTTCGCGCCGCCGGGATAGTTCGACTTGATGAACTCGCACGCCGCGAGCGTGGCCTTGCCGGTCATGTTCTGGCCGGCGGCGTCGCCGGTCGTGTAGTTCACGCGCAGGTACAGGAGAGGACCGACGGCGTACTGCTCGATGTCGGTGAGCTTGCCGGAGCGGGTGGTGGACTCGGCGGCCTCCTTGATCGCGGCGTGGTGGCTCGCGACCCAGAGGCCGAGATCGCGGGCCTCGCGCGCGTCGGCCCCGATGAACACCGGCGCGCGCTGCATCGCCTCGCCGACGATGGTGGTCTTCACGCCGCCGCTCTCGGAGACGAGGCGCATGCCGCGGCTGTAGCTCGCGACGAGCGTGCCCTCGGTGGTCGCCATCGGGATGTAGAAGTCACCGCGGGCGTGCTCGCCGTTCACGCGCAGTGGGCCCGCGAGGCCGATGGGGACCTGGGCGACGCCGATGAAATTTTCGATGTTGCCGGGCAGGATGCCGGGGTCGAACGAAAATTTGCTGGTGTGCGTCAATGTCGCGCCGGTCTCGGCCTGGACCATGGCGCGGCGCTTCTCGGCCATCTCGGCGGTGTGGTCGTTGGTCTTGTCGCGCGGGATCCGGGGCATGCCCCGTTCAAGTGCCTCGCTGGGACAAACGCAAGGGAATTGACGCGATCAGCCAATGCGCCGCTGCGCCCAGACCTACCCCCACCGCATAGGCGACCAGGTCCGGACCATTGAACGTGGTGCCGAAGATCAGCTCGAAAATGAGGTGTTCATGGGCCAGGAACAGCGGTCGCCCACAGCGCGACCCCGAGATACTTCGCCAGAAACCCACTCAGGCCGTAGCGCGCGGCGAGGCCCACAATGATCGCGACCAGCGCTCCGGCGGCGGCGCGGAACCTTATCCAGAACAACCTTCGCGTGATACACCTCGGTGATGCACGCCGCTACCCAGGAGCTCTCCGTCGTCGGGGCGAACGGGCTGCCGAAGCAGGATCGCGTGGCCGTCGAAGAGCCGCTCGAGATGCGCATCGGCGACCGACCGCTGACCATCACCATGCGCACGCCCGGCGACGACGAGGACCTCGCGTGTGGGTTCCTCTTCTCCGAAGGCATCCTGAAGCGCCCCGAAGATCTCGCCAGCGTCACCCAGCTCGAGCCCAACATCGTGCGCGTCATGCTCGCGGCCGGGGTCCCGCTGCCGTTCGACAAGCAGGCGCGCAGCTTCACGACGACGTCGAGCTGTGGCGTGTGCGGCAAGACCTCGCTCGAGATGCTCGACTTCGCGCGTCCGTCCTCGGGGACGCCGGATCCACTCACGGTGTCTGCGAAGGTGATTCACGCGCTGCCTGCGGCGCTGCGTCGCGCGCAGAAGACCTTCGAGACCACCGGTGGGTTGCACGCCTCGGCGCTGTTCGACGGCCAGGGCACGCTCCTGAGCGTCTACGAGGACGTCGGCCGCCACAACGCGCTCGACAAGCTGATCGGTCACCAGCTGCGCGCCGGTCGCCTGCCGCTGCGCGAGACGGTGCTGCTGGTCAGCGGCCGCGCGAGCTTCGAGCTGGTGCAGAAGGCCGCGATGGCTCAGATACCAGTGCTGGCCGCGGTGGGTGCGCCGTCGAGCCTGGCGGTGCAGCTCGCCGCGGAGTGCAAGATGACGCTGGTCGGCTTCGTGCGCGACGAGCGCTTCAACGTATACTCGGGCGCCCAGCGGATCTTCGGGAGATAGTATGTCGAACAACCTCGTCCAGATCCGACGCCGGCGCGCGGACTTCGATCCCCATGACAACGCGCTGCAGCGGCTGAAGGCCGTGATGCACGAGCACCGCGAGATCACCCCGGCGGACATCTCCGCGATCGCCAAGGCCACCCATCAGCCCGAAGCGGCGGTGTTCGGCGTCGCGACCTACTATGGCGACCTCGGCATGGCGCGCCGCGGGCAGACGCGGGTCAAAGTATGCCGCGGCACCGCTTGTTTTGCAGCGTGCGGTGAAGAGCAGGTCGGCTGGATGGAAGACGCGCTCGGCCTGAAGCTCGGGCAGACCAGCGCCGACGGGAGCGTCTCGCTCGAGGAGGTCTACTGTCTCGGCTTCTGTCACGCGGGGCCTTCGGTGGAGGTCGAGGGGCGGATCTACGGACAGATGAGCCCGGAGCGCGCTCGCGCCCTGGCCGCCGAGCTCGGGACAGGTGGTGGGCTGGAAGAAGCGCACAGCGCGCTGGTGCCGGTCTGCGAGGCGCACGGCGGCCCGGCGATCGTGCTCGAACGTCTGGTGCTGGCGGGCGTCGACGCGCGCGATCTGGCGCAGGCGCGCCAGCACGGCGCCTTCGTCGGGTTCGAGAGAGCGCTCGCCGGGGGCATCGACGTCCTCGCCGAGGTCGAGGCGTCGGGCCTGCGCGGGCGCGGCGGCGCTGGATT
>Ga0105047_10016042_pt1 | contig 11772 bp, 9 predicted proteins | sample MAT04_FD_78384 | JGI IMG/M metagenome (GOLD analysis project Ga0105047, IMG submission 78384) | Freshwater microbial communities from Lake Fryxell liftoff mats and glacier meltwater in Antarctica - MAT-04 (megahit assembly) | ecosystem: Environmental > Aquatic > Freshwater > Ice > Liftoff... | reverse complement strand
TCGCAGACGGACTGTTGGCAGTTATGAGGTTGTCCGGTAAAATAGATTTTTTTTTCGGAGACCGCCTGTTTAATAAAAATACAGTCGTCATCCATATCAATACGAGTAGTTTTGACACGCTTGCAAAAATCAGTTTTCAGTTGGCTGGCAATAACTTCATCGCTAATGTCCCAACGACCGGAAAGGGGTGAAGTCTGCTCGCCAATCAGTTGCAGTGATTCTAACGAATTCTTGGTTACGCCAAGCATTCCCTGCAGAGCGCCGGATCTCTCGTTGAAAAGAAACAGCATTGCACGTTCAAAAAAAGGAGTTTTACCTGAGGTTAAGGCAGTAAGAATAAGGTGGGTTAGTTTGTTAAGTCGGATAGTGGATAATAGGGTGTTACTAAACTGATAGAGCAGGCTCAGTTCAGTAAAGTTGATATTGCCTTCCTGAGAATCGTTAGTGCGTCGTTCAGTCATGCGAGCACCTACTGCCTTTTCTCTTTTTGCTCCTCATCCATTTTGCAGTTTATGCAGAGGGTTGTTACAGGCCTTGCTTTAAGCCTTGCTTCGCTGATGTATTCACCGCAGTCGTCGCATATACCAAAATCACCCTTATCAATCCGATCCAGGGCATCTTTAATTTTGTTGATCAGCCGTCGCTCACGGTCGCGTATACGCAGTTCGAAGCTGCGATCAGACTCTTGAGTCGCCCGATCCGTAGGATCTGGGAAATTGGAGGAGTCGGCATTCATCTCGGTGACGGTCTTGCCAGCCTCACTTAACAGGGCTTTCATTTCGTCATTAAGCACATTTCTGAAATATTTAAGTTTTTCAGCGTCCATAGACTGCTCCTGTGTGTGTTTGAAACATTATGATATTAAAGTTTAAGTCTATTCAAGTCCAGTAAAAAATTGAATTATCTCATGAGCAGTTGCATTGCTTCTTCAACTGATGCAACACCTTCCAATTTGATTTTTCCTTTTTTTAGTCGTTTCAGGTTTCCAGCAGGAATGATACAAGACTTGAATCCGAGTTTTTCAGCCTCGGCAATACGCTGTTCCGGCTGAGTGATGGCCCTGACCTCACCTGCCAGACCCACTTCTCCGAGAACAAGTGTTTGGGGGTCAATAACCTTGTCGAGGTGGCTGGAGGCAACCGACATGATCATGGCCAGGTCAACGGCCGGTTCATTTAAGCGGACACCGCCGGCAGCATTTAGGAATATGTCCTGACCGGACAGATGCAGGCCAACCTTTTTTTCCAGAACTGCAACCAGAAGTGCCAGACGGTTATGATCCACGCCGATGGTTGTGCGACGTGGCACACCGAAAGAGGTTGAGGTAACCAGTGCCTGAAGTTCTACCAGTAGAGGCCGGCTGCCTTCCAGCGTTGCAGTAACAACGGAACCCGACACTCCCATGGGGCGTTCGGAAAGAAACAGTTCTGACGGGTTGTTTACACACATTAAACCCTCCTGTTTCATCTCAAAGACACCGATTTCGTTAGTAGAGCCAAAGCGGTTTTTTACTGCTCGTAATATGCGAAAGGGGTGGCTGCCATCTCCTTCAAAGTATAATACGGTGTCAACCATATGTTCAAGAACGCGCGGTCCGGCAATTGAGCCGTCTTTAGTAACGTGGCCGACAATAAAAATAGGGATGTCGCTGCCCTTTGCCAGCATCATCAGCTTGCCGGCTGATTCTCTGACTTGACCAACACTTCCCGGGGCTGATTCCAGTGCGGAAGTCCAGACCGTCTGGATCGAATCGACTACCATGGTCTTTGGTTTCAGGGATGAAGCATGTGACAGGATGGCCTCAAGCGAATTTTCAGCCAGAATCAACAGGTTTTTATGGGAAACCCCAAGGCGTTCACCACGCAGCCTGGTTTGGGAAGCGGATTCTTCGCCAGAAACATAAAGAACCTGGCCAGCATTGGCTGCCAGATTGTGCATGGCCTGCAACAGCAAAGTCGACTTGCCTATTCCGGGGTCTCCGCCAATCAGTACCATTGAACCGGGAACTATACCGCCACCCAGCACGCGATCCAGCTCCCCAATCCCGGTTGCAAACCTGGTTTCAGATTGGGCCGGCACATCACAGATCGGGATTGGTTTGGGTCGGTCCGTACTAATGATTCCTGAAGCATGTTTAGCTATGATTTCTTCTGCCATGCTGTTCCATGCACTGCAATCAGGACATTTCCCCAGCCATTTCGGTGATTGGGCGCCACACTTCTGACAGGTAAAGATTGTTTTTTGTTTCATATGATCACCTCTTAATTTCTGGGAGGATTGTAGGAGTTGCGCAAGCAGGTGTCAACAGCGCAACAGTGAATAAAATCGGTTAGTAGAGGATAATTTTTGTCTTGTGTCGTTTGAAATGCTCTGGCATACTAAAAACGGTATGATCAAAGAAGAAACTGCATCGACGCAGTCTCTTTTAAGTAGTTTAATTTACACTAAAAGGAGAACTAGATATGCTTGGAGCTGTAGAAATTAAACCTGGAATATACTGGATTGGATCTGAAGATCCGGGGCTTAGAGTTTTTGACGATCTTTTTCCTACGGAGCATGGAACGACCTATAATTCTTACCTGATCAAAGGTACAGACAAGATTGCCATCATTGATACTGTCAAAGAGAAACGATCTGATGAGTTCATGGATAAGATCAAGTCGCTGGTTGACCCGGCTGCGATTGACTACATCATTGTCAATCACGCCGAGTGTGACCATAGCGGCTCGCTTGCCTACCTACTGAAGCATTGTCCTAATGCGGTAGTGGTGTCAACAACAGCAGCAAAAAGCTTTCTCGGCAACCTGATGCACATGCCTTTTAATTCGCAGATTGTCAAGGAGGGCGACAAGATTGATCTGGGTGGCCGGACACTACGCTTTATCATGGCACCTTTTCTTCACTGGCCGGATACCATGTTTACCCGCCTGGAACAGGATAATATCCTTTTTACATGTGACGTTTTCGGTGCCCATTACTGCAGCGTCGGCAAGATCTTCAACGATGAGGTGGAAGATTTTACTTCTGCCCGCCAGTTTTATTTTGACTGCATTTTCCGCCCTTTCAAGGATAAGGTCCTTTCTGCTGTTGAAAAGATCCGTCACGATGTGATCGATATGGTTTGTCCAAGCCACGGTCCGATCATCCGACAGGATCCATGGAAGGTTATCCAGCAGTTCGAAAAGTGGAGTAAGCCGAAGTCATCCACCAAGAAGGTCTTTATTCTGTATATTTCTCCCCATGGCAATACCGAGAAAATGGCAAAGGCTGTTGCAAAAGGTGCCGATATTGATGGTGTTGAGGTCATCAGCTACCATATCAGCAACCTTTCGTTGGGAGAAGTACAGAACATTATGGAAGAAGCAGATGCGCTGATCTTTGGTATTCCGACAATTGTCAGAGATATTCCCAAGCCCATGTGGGATGTTCTGGCAATGCTCAGCACAGTTACTCTGAAAACCAACTTGGCTGGTTTGTTCGGCAGTTTTGGCTGGAGTGGTGAGGCGTGCAAAATGGCAGAAGAACGGCTGAAGAGCATGAACTTCAAATTGCCGGTCCCTGCTGTACGCACTCAGTTCACTCCGCTTGCAGAAACATTGGAACATTGTGAAGAGATGGGTCGACTGATTGCTGAAGAAGTTCGCAATAAGGGATAATATGTTCTCAATTGTGTATTCGCAAAATAGCAGGTTTAATTGGTGAATGATTAAATCCCCTGTGTGCAAATGCATTCAGGGGGTTTTTTTGTCAAAATAATCATTGGGCCGGGGTTATGGCTCTTGAAACGGGGGTAATATGATACAGAATTTTAGAATAACGCTGATATCTGTTTTTTTTATGATTTGCAGTGTCTCAGCCACGCTTGCGGCTACTGTCACGGTTATTCCATCCGGTGGCAACTCTTTTCTGGTTCAGGGCGGGGATATGAACGGGGTGGCCGGTATTGACCTGAGTATTTCATATGACTCACCTTCTCTGGCTTCTCCTTCTGTCAACCAGGGATCGCTTGTTAGTAGTGCAATGTTTCTGGCAAATGCCAATAACCCTGGAAATATCAAGATTGCTATCATCAGTACAAAGGTTTTTTCAGGTAGCGGGACGATCGCAACAATAACTTTTGGTTCGCAGACCGGAAGTGGCAGTATCAGCAACATCACGGCTAAAATGATTAATATCAATGGTGGCGATATGGCAGTTCAGGCTTCAATTGTGCCAGCAGGTAATTTGCCTCTTCCAGAGACAAGCCCACCCACTGTTCCTGGCGGTTCAACTACAGCATCCTCTGCATTGTCTACTACTCCGGCTGCTACCTCAGCTGTATCTTCTTCGCTTGGTACCGTAAGCCTGCCGCAAGATGTGCAGGCGCCGGTTATTGCAGCCATTCCAGAAAATGTACCGGTTGTCTCCCAGACGCAAGTCCCGGCAGCTTCAGTTCAGTCTGCAAGGGCTCCAGAACCGGCACCTGCGGTTATCGAACCCGAGATTGCTGTCGCAGCGCCGGTACAAACAAATTATGTAGGTATTGCAGAGCGTTTTCGCGTATATCAGGGGCCTCGTACACCTGTTGCTATGGTTGGGTTGTTTCAAAAACCGATAACAGGCTCAGTACGCCAGGAGCCAGCAATTGTTGTGAATGACGGTAAGTCAGGTTTTAAACTGTTTCTTGAATTAACTTCAGGCAGCGTAACGGCCCCAAATTTTGCCCTGACAGGTGCAAAACTGGTTTCACTCAAAAGTGCTGGTGGGCCAGGCCGATGGCTGGTTGAGGCGACTCCTCTAAAGAATGTTCAAAAAGCCTCAGTCACAATTGTTACAGGCGGATCTTTTATTGAATACCCTGTCACGTCTGTCCCTCCGATCGCTGCAATTTCAGGTAAAGAAGCTGACTTTGTGGACTTTTTGAGGGATAGTGGTGCAAAGGTGCCCAGGTTTGATCTTAATGGTGACGGCAAGCATGATTATCTGGATGATTACATATATACAGGTCACTATTTGATTTTGAAGGGGGCCGGACGCAAGTAGGTTGCAATATTTAGAGGTTTTTTAGAGAAAAATATCCGCCTATTTTTAGGCGGATATTTTTGTTTAGAATATATCGTTTGCAATTATTTCTTCTGTTAAGGCGTAATATTAATGTATACTTCCTGATTGCAGAGCAATTTTAACTGATGGTTTTCCGAGGATTAACAGCGTGATAAGAATCATAAAATACCTGCTTCTGTGCTTGGTTGTATATCTTTTGTACATCGGTGTTACTCTCTCGTTGTTGCCTCCGGTTTCGGATTTGGCAAACCGAAAATTTAATACAAGCATTCAGGTTAAAGACTGGCAAGGCAATTACCACTCACTGCTTGTAGGCCCTCAAAACCCCAGATGGACAAGTTCGAACAGTATTGCTCCGGAAATGAAGTGGGCAGTTATCCTTGCCGAGGATAGCAATTTCTATAAACATGAAGGTTTCGACGTTAAAGCCATTAAAAAGGCGATCAAGTACGATCTTGAAAAGAAAAGCTTTGCTCGTGGCGCTTCAACTATTACACAGCAGACTGCTAAAAACCTGTTTTTATCCCGTGAAAAAACCATTACCCGTAAACTAAAGGAAATTTATCTGGCCTGGCGAATGGAACAGGAGTTGACCAAAGGGCGCATTATTGAACTCTACCTGAATGTGGTGGAGCTTGGGCCGATGGTTCATGGTATAGGGCATGGGGCGCGATACTATTTTGGCAAGTCGGCTGCAGAACTGACACCACGGGAATGCGCCTTTCTGGCGGCCATGTTACCAGGTCCGCGTGTGGCCTATAACCCGTATAAAAACATCAATAAGGTCGTCAAGCGTTCGGACCTGATACTGAAGCTGATGCGGCAGCGGGCAGTCATATCAGAGGATGAGTATCAGGTAGCAATGGCTTCTAAGCCTAATATTGCCAGTATGCAGCGCAAGATTGATATGGTGACAAGTGCGCCACCGGTGTTTGCATCGACATCTTCCGCAGCTGTACTAAACAAGGCCAGCGATGAAAAAGAAAAACAGGATCAGCCTGCTGAAACACCAAAGGCAGAGCCGACAGACCAAACATCGGTAAACAGTGATCCTAAACCGGCACTGTCAAATGAGCCGTTAGAAAAGAAATAGCAGAATTCAGCTGGATACATTGAAAAGAGGAACGGACTTGCAAGCAGAAAATAAAACCGATCTGAAAATTTTTACCTTGCCGGCCCTGGAACAGTTTCTGCAGGGGCAGGGAAAAGAGCGCTTTCGGGCGACTCAGATTTTTAAATGGATTTATCAACAGGATGCCAAGAGCTTTGAGGAGATGACAAATATCTCAAAGGATCTTCGTAAAGAGCTAGAGGCAACTGCCACAATCACTAATTTGGAGATTGAAACGGTGGAGAGCGGTAGTGACGGCACTCGTAAATATCTGTTCACGCTTGCCGATGGTCATGCCGTTGAGGCGGTGCTGATTCCGATCGCAGGGCGAAATACTCTCTGTATTTCTTCCCAGGTAGGATGTGCCATGGGGTGCGAATTCTGTCTGACCGGCACATTCAAGTTAACACGTAACCTGACAACTTCTGAAATTATCAACCAGATCATGGCTGTCAAGCGCGATTTGACTGTTAATCCTGTGCTGCCTGATACACAAGTGACGACGGTCCCGTTTTTTGCCGATAACGATGAGGAAGGTGACGACAGTAGCCCGGATTCACATGTGCTGATCCGTAACATTGTCATGATGGGAATGGGTGAGCCGCTGCATAATCTGGATAATGTCATTCCGGCCATCAAGATCATGATTGACGGAAATGGTTTGCAGCTTTCGAATCGACGTGTGACGGTCTCAACTTGTGGCCTGGTGCCTGAGATGAAGAGGCTGGGGCAGGAGGTCCCTAACGTCAATTTGGCCGTCTCGCTGAATGCTACTACCGATGAGTTGCGTGACAAGATTATGCCGGTTAATCGTCGATATCCATTGAAGGAACTTATGAAAGCGTGCAGTGAATTCCCTCTGCCGGGTCGCCGCAAGATCACATTTGAGTATGTAATGCTGGGCGGTATCAATGATACACTGGATGATGCCAAGCGGATGCTGAGTCTGATCAGTGATATACCCAACAAGGTCAACCTGATCCCTTTCAACGAGCATGAAGGGTGCGGTTTCAAAGCACCTAGGCAGACAACTATTGATGCTTTTCACAAATACCTTATTGATAGGCATGTTACAGTGATTACCCGTGACAGTCGTGGCGGTGATATTTCAGCGGCCTGTGGGCAGCTCAAGGGGCGTTTGGAAAAACAGGGGCAGATATAGATCGGGTTTATTGGTGAATAAAAAAGACCTTCAAGGAAATTCCTCGAAGGTCTTTTTGTTTATACTATTTCAGGTGACTCTGGCAGATTTAGTACTTGTTTTGTCCAGATTGTGACTCTGCACGGCGGGTACGGTACTCGACAACAGGCTGGTTGGAACCAGGTTTTGCCGGGCGACCTGAACGTGCAGGTGCGGGTTTTGAAGAGTTTGTGCGTGGTTTGCCATGCGCCGGTGCTGCATTGGATCTGGAGCCTGCACCGCCAAAACGGCTGTTACCGTGGCCGGATGGGCGTTTTGCGCCGCTGCCGCGTGCAACACGACGCAGTATGGACAGAGGTGCCAATCCATCGATATTCAGTTCTGGAAGTTTCTTGCCGATGAAGCGCTCGATTTTTTCCAGGTAGCTGAGTTCGGAAGATGAAACAAAAGAAATTGCAATGCCTGACGCGCCAGCGCGACCGGTACGACCGATACGGTGAACATAGTCTTCGGCGAAACGCGGCAGGTCGAAGTTGATAACATGGCTGATGCCGTTTACGTCAAGACCGCGAGCAGCAACATCTGTTGCTACAAGCAAACGGATCTTGCCGCGACGCATGCCGTCAATCGTCTTGTTGCGAGCCATCTGGCTCATGTCGCCATGAAGTGAGGATGCTGGATGGCCGTTGCGGCTGAGTTCGCGTGCTAGCTCGTCTGCATCCCTTTTGGTGGCAGAGAAGATGATAGCCCGCTTGAGGCCTTCGTCGTTTACCAGGTGGCGCAGAAGTTCTTTTTTGTGGTTCAGGTTGTCGGCAACGTGCAGTCTCTGCTCAATAAGATCGTGAGAAGATGTTCTGACAGCCAGTTCGACTCTCTGTGGATTGCGCAGCATTTTTTCGGCCAGTTTGGAAACCGTATTATCCATTGTTGCTGTAAACATGAGTGTCTGGCGATCTGAAGGAGAAGCAGAAACGATTTTTTCCATATCTTCGCTGAAACCCATGTCAAGCATGCGATCAGCTTCGTCAAGGATGAGCATTTCCAGTCGATCAAGTCTTACGCTGCCTCGGTTGAGATGGTCCAGGAAGCGGCCTGGAGTCGCCACGATGATATCTACCGGTGCAGAAAGCAGACGCAGCTGTTCACGATATGGCATGCCTCCCAAGATCGAGCCGCAGCGGATTTTTGTGCCGCGGCTATAGATGCGTGCGGCGTCCATAACTTGGGCAGCAAGTTCTCTGGTCGGTGTCAGTACAAGAATACGTGGTCCTTTGCCGGGAAGTGTTGGAGCAGCAGTCAGGAGTTCAAGAGCGGGAAGTACGAAGGCGGCTGTTTTGCCGGTTCCGGTCTGGGCAGTTGCGATCAGGTCGCTGCCGGACATTGCCAGAGGAATTGCAATTTCCTGTATAGGTGTAGGTGTTGTGTAGCCACAGGCGGTGATTGCCTTGAGGATGTTAGTGTTGAGGTTCAGTTCTTCAAATGTCATCAGTTTTATTGTCCTTTGAATCAGGCGGTGTGTCGGTTTAAAGCACACGCGAGCCGCGGGATCAAACAGTATGATCCACTGACAGGACGGCAGTTCCGTGTGTGCAGGCTGTACAAAATACCTTGTAGCGAAATTAAATAGCAATTAGGGTTGAACAGCAGGTGAATACGCACAGGCCTGTACGTGTTATCACTGAAGCAGTGCAACTTTAAGGTGCTTATAAAATTTGGCGCTGTGTAAAAAATCTTACACGGTATAAATCTTCGCCTTCCAACGTACTGCCAAGTTCAATAAAGGGATTGAATCAGGGATCGGTAAGCGATGATCAAAAAGAAAACGACGGACACCATGCCGTCGTTTGTGTGACAGTCTTCAGTAAATATAGAGGTGGATGTTTAATAAAGCAAGACAATTCTGCTTCGTGCTCGATAAAACAGCTATTTAGTCCTTTGGATCCGCTTTTTGTGGGAAAATATTTATTGAACTTTGCTTCCGAAAGCCGTAAGGTTTAAAGCTTATTAAAACGTTTGGTACGCGACTTTTAGCGCTTTAGCGCAGCATAAAAGAGGATGTTATGACTACTACAATCGGAGTAATCGGCGGCAGCGGGCTTTATGAGATGGAAGGCCTGGAAAATATTGAACATATCAGTATTGATACACCATTTGGGAAGCCATCCGATGACTATGTCATTGGTATGCTCAACGGTGTGAGGATGGTTTTTCTGCCCCGCCATGGACGTGGGCATCGATTTACACCTTCTGAAGTTAATTATCGCGCCAATATCTATGGTATGAAGGAGCTGGGAGTTGAGCAGATCATTTCTGTTTCCGCTGTCGGCAGTCTTAAAGAGGAAATTGTGCCCGGCCATATGGTGATTCCGGATCAATTCATAGATCGCACCAAAGGTATTCGCAAGGATACGTTTTTTGGAGATGGGGTCGTGGCGCATGTGGGCTTTGCCGATCCGGTCTGTTCGAACCTTTCAGACAAGCTTTTCGCTGCATCGCTCAGAGCCGGTGCAACGGTACATAAGGGTGGAACATACGTCTGCATGGAGGGACCGGCTTTTTCTACCAGGGCGGAATCTTTCATGTATCGAAATCTGGAAGCATCAGTCATAGGTATGACGAATCTGACGGAAGCAAAGTTGGCCCGCGAGGCTGAAATATGTTACGGCATTATTGCCTTGTCAACTGATTACGACTGCTGGCACGAGGTCCATGGTGATGTATCTGTAGGGGCGGTTGTGGCGATCATAAAGCAGAATGTGGAAATGGCCAAAAATATCATTCGTCATGCCGTGTCAGATATTTCAGATGATCGCAGTTGCCCATGTGCAACAGCAATGCAGTATGCGATTATTAGCGACAAGTCCGTGATGCCGCACCAGACAAAAGAAAAACTGGAACTTATCATTGGGAAGTACATATAAGGGGACATTTTATGGGTATCGTAGTTGTCGGCACTGTTGCATTTGACACGGTTGAAACTCCTTTTGGCAGGGGCGAAAACGTTCTTGGCGGTTCAGCCACATATTTTTCAACATCAGCCAGTTTTTTTACCGATGTATCACTGGTGGCTGTAGTGGGTGAGGATTTTCCCGAAGAGCATGTCCAGTTTCTGCAGTCTCGTGATATTAATACGGACGGTCTTCAGCGCATTCCGGGCAAAACGTTTCACTGGACTGGGCGATACGGCTATGACCTTAATGAAGCGCAGACGCTGGATACGCAGCTGAATGTGTTGATGGATTTTAAACCGAATCTTCCGGAATCTTATCGTAATGCTGAAATACTTTTCTTGGCCAACATTGATCCAGACTTGCAGATGGAGGTGTTAGAACAGGTACGAAATCCCAAGCTGGTAGCCTGTGACACAATGAATTTCTGGATATCATCCAAGCGTGAATCATTAAAAAAGGTGCTGCAGAAGGTCGATATTGTAATTATTAATGAAGGTGAGGCCCGCCAGTTTACCGGTGAAGCTAATCTGGTAAAAGCTGCCCGTCAGATTATTTCATTGGGGTGTAAGAGGCTCGTTATCAAGCGTGGCGAATACGGCGTGCTGATGTTTACTGCCGATACGGTTTTTGCCGCCCCAGCCTATCCTCTGGAAGAGGTTTTTGACCCAACTGGTGCTGGTGATACCTTTGCCGGTGGTTTTATGGGCTATCTTGCCAACAGTGGGGACCTGAGTGAGAATGGTATCCGTCAGGCGATTGTATTCGGTAGCGTCATGGCGTCATTCAATGTTGAGGACTTTAGCCTTGACCGCATGAAGCGCCTTGAGTATCACGAAATTGAAGCCCGCTACAAAAGTATTAAAGCCTTGGTATCTTTCAGAGATATCGCAGAGATTTAGTGATATTGCGATTGATTGACAATGCTGTTTGGATTTGTTAGCGTTCCACGAATAATAATAAAAAAATTAGCGGTCTGGAGCATTATGAAAATACGACGGTTTCATGCAAGTCTCCTTTTGCTGCTGTTAATTGTTTCCGCAGGTTGTGTCAGCCGCCGTGACTCAGGCGTACAGGAGACTAACAAGAATCCTGCCGCATATCACTATCAAATGGGTTTGTCGTATATGGGTGAACGCAACTATACCAGTGCTCTGTTCGAGTTGACAGAGGCGGAAAAGTACGATCCTGAGAACCCTGAGCTACTATATAATCTCGGCATGGCTTATGTGGGGAAAAAACGTGCGGATCTGGCAGAACAGAAACTGCTGGCTGCAATAAAGTTTAAGCCCAATTACTCCAAAGCGCGCAATGATCTGGGCGTGGCATATATCCAGCTTAAGCGTTGGGATAAAGCGATTGAGCAGTTCAAAATTGTCAAAGACGATCTTTTCTATGATAATTCGGAGAATGCGACCATAAACCTTGGTCTTTCCTACCTTGGTAAAGGTGAATATCAGAAGGCGATGGACGAGCTGAGAACTGTTGTAGAGATTAATCCGCGTAACCCGATTATTCGACTGTCCATA
>Ga0105047_10016041_pt1 | contig 11773 bp, 14 predicted proteins | sample MAT04_FD_78384 | JGI IMG/M metagenome (GOLD analysis project Ga0105047, IMG submission 78384) | Freshwater microbial communities from Lake Fryxell liftoff mats and glacier meltwater in Antarctica - MAT-04 (megahit assembly) | ecosystem: Environmental > Aquatic > Freshwater > Ice > Liftoff... | reverse complement strand
TGCGGTCAAATGCTACGAGTTTGGTAGAAGCGGGCTCTCTCGGATGCTACGGGCTTTGTAGATCCGAGCTCGCTTGGATGCTTTTCGGATTGAAGCCAGAGCCACGCATCCAAGCAAGCTCGGATCTACAAGGTCAATGCAGAGCATCCGAGCAAGCCCGGATCTACAGGCCAGTGCCACGCATCCGAGCAAGCTCGGATCTACAAAGCGAGGCAATGGCTACCCCAACAGTGCTTCCAGCACCGCCATGCGGATCGCCACGCCATTGCTGACCTGTCGCAGCACCAGCGATTGCGGGCCGTCGGCCACTTCATCAGTGATTTCGACGCCGCGGTTGATTGGACCTGGATGCAGCACCACCGCATCGGGCGCCGCCAGTCGCAATCGCGCCTCGGTGAGCCCGAAGTCGCGGTGGTAATGATCGAGCGAGGCGACCAACCCCTCCTCCATCCGCTCGCGCTGCAGGCGCAGCATCATCACCGCATCCACGCCCTGCAACATGGCATCGAAATCATCGCCGCTGACGCAACCTGCCAATGTTTCGTCGTCGGGCAGCAGCGCGGCCGGACCACATACGCGGATCTCGCCAACGCCGAGGGTCCGCAGCGCGTGCAAGTCGGAGCGCGCGACGCGCGAATGCTTGACGTCCCCCACCAGCAACACCTTGAGTCGCGAGAAATCCGGGCCCTTGGCCTGACGTAGCGTCAGCACGTCCAGCAATCCCTGGGTCGGATGCGCGCTGCGGCCGTCGCCCGCGTTGACCACGGTGGTGCCCTCGCCCGCGTGTTCGGACAGCATCTGCACCGCGCCGTCTTCGGGATGCCGCACGATGAACCCGCGCACGCCCATCGCTTCGAGATTCTTCAGTGTGTCCAGTGCGGTCTCGCCCTTGCGTGCGGACGAAGTCGAGGCGTCGAAATTGATCACGTCCGCACCCAGTCGCTGGGCCGCGATCTGGAACGAACTGCGGGTGCGCGTGGAAGGTTCGAAGAACAGCGTGCAGATGGTGGTGCCGCACAAAGTGCTGCGCTTCTGCGTGCGACCCATGGCGGCGTCGCGGATGTTGCCGGCCCGGTCCAGCAAGCCGCAGATCGTCTCTCGCGACAGTCCTTCCAGTGTCAGCAGGTGACGCAGCTTTCCATCGTTATCGAGTTGCGGGGTCATGCGTGAATTCCGGTAATGGAGATTCGTTTCCCTCTCCCTCCGGGAGAAGGAGACACTAAGCCACTTTCGTCGCGTCCTGCGGCGCTGCCAGCCAGCGCTCGATGATTACCGCAGCCGCCACGGCGTCCAGCGCAGCGGCATCGCGGCGACGCTTGCGTCCATCGGCGCGGTCCATCGCGAAACGCTGCGCCGCTTCGACCGAACTCGAACGCTCGTCCACCAGTACCACCGGCAGCGAGTAACGCGTATGCAGCTCGCGCGCGAAGGCATGTGCACGTTTGCGGATGGGCTGGTCGCCGCCGTCGAGGGTCATTGGATCACCGACCACCAACCCGTCCGGGCGCCACTCCTGGCGCAGCTTGTCGATGGCGATCCAGTCGGGGCCGTTGGCGTGCACGTCGATCACCGCAAGCGCGCGCGCGCCGACGCCGAACGCGCTGCCGACCGCGACCCCGATGCGGCGGGCACCGACGTCGAATCCCAACACGGTGCCATCCAGTTTCATACGTGGCCGCTGTAGTCGGTCATGCGCGACATGTCCACCCCGATGCGACCGCCGGCGGCGTGCCAGCGCTGCTCCAGCGGCACTTCGAACAGCAGCTCGGCATCCACTGGTGCCGTCAACCAGCTGTTCTCGCCCAGCTCCAGTTCAAGCTGTCCCGCCCCCCATCCGGCGCACCCCAATGCCACCACCACATGCTCGGGACCCTCTCCCTCGGCCATGGCTTCGAGGATGTCGCGGGAAGTAGTGAGCGAGAGGCCGCCGCCGATGGCCAGGGTGGAATCCCACTCGCGCTCACCGTCGTGCAGGACGAAACCGCGCTCGGGATGCACCGGCCCTCCACTGAGCACCAGTTGCCGGGCCATCGCCTCGTCGTGCGGAGTCAGGTTCATCTGCGCCAGGACATCGCCCAGCGTGTATTCGGACGCACGATTCACCACCACGCCCATGGCGCCGTCTTCGTCGTGCTGGCAGATCAGGGCTACGCCGCGCGCAAAATGCGGATCGTCCAGCGCCGGCAGCGCGATCAGCAACTGATTGGAGAACGTGATGGTGGGCAGTTCGACCATGGCCCCATTCTAGCCCGGCTGCGTTAACCTGCCGGCATGTCCAGCTATTGCGATTTGGCTCCGGGCCACGCCGTCCACGGGCCCTACCACGACTTCGAATACGGATTCCCGCAGCGTGAGGAATCCATCCTGTTCGAGCGCCTGCTGCTGGAGATCAACCAGGCCGGGCTCAGCTGGGAAATCGTCCTGAAGAAGCGCGAGGGTTTCCGCAGCGCCTACTCCAGTTTCGATGTCGATGCCGTCGCCGCTTATGGTGAACGCGACCGCGAACGTTTGCTCGCTGACGCGGGCATCATCCGCAACCGGCTCAAGATTGACGCGGCCATCCACAACGCCGGGGTGATCGTGGGCTTGCGCAGATCCCATGGCGGTTTCCTGCAATGGCTGGAGGCGCACCACCCATTGGGCAAGCCGGAATGGGTGAAGCTGTTCAGGCGCACGTTCCGCTTTACCGGTGGCGAAATCACCGGGGAATTCCTGATGAGTCTGGGCTATTTGCCGGGCGCGCACCGGGAGGAATGTCCTGCGTTCGAGCAGGCAGCAGAACAGGCTCCGCCGTGGATGCGGCAGGTCGGGTCTTGACCTGCCACTGGCATGCGAGTGGCTGGATCCAGATCACTGAGGATCCGCCAGCGCGATGACGACTCCTCACGGTTTGTCCCGAAACGGATAACAAAGGCGGGGCTGGTTGCCCATGCGGCTACCCGCTGAGCGCCACGCCGACCGCATGTTCGCACCGCTCCGCGGGGGCATGTACACGTGAGCGTATCGGCATTCCGGCTTGCGTCGCGCCGTTCGAACAGGCTGGCGCTGAAACTCCAGGGCTGACAGTGAAGTGGATCAACCTCCATCAAGCACGCGCTCACCTGCAAGCGTCGACACGCAATCCGCATCCAGCTTGAGGCTGGCGAGTGCGTCGGCGCGCGTGTGTCCACGGTTGAGGATGGCGATCGGCTTGCCGGCTTCGTGGGCCATGCGCGCGAAGCGGAAGCCCGAGTAGACCATGAGGGAGGAGCCGACCACCAGCAAGGCTTCGGAACTCGTCAACGCCGCGCGCGCCGCCTCGAAGCGTTCACGCGGGACGCTTTCGCCGAAGAACACCACATCCGGTTTCAGCATGCCGCCGCAACACTCGCATGAGGGAATGCGGAAACGCGAAAAGTCGTGTCCCTGCAGGTCCGCGTCGCCATCGGGTGCGGGCGCAGCGCCGAGATGCGCCCATTCGGGATTGTTCGCGCCCAAACGAATTTGCAGCTCGTGACGGCCCTGCCGCGCACCGCATTGCAGGCACACGACTTCGTCGAGACGGCCATGCAGGTCGATCACGTCGCGACTGCCCGCCTGCTGATGCAGCCCGTCGACGTTCTGGGTCAGCAATTGCGAAAGCCGGCCAGCCGCTTGCCATGCCGCAAGTGCGATGTGCGCCGGGTTCGGTCGTGCCCCATCGATGCGGGGCCAGCCAATGTAGCTGCGCGCCCAGTAGCGCGCGCGCGCGTGCGCATCAGAGGTGAATGCCTGGAAGGTCACCGGCTGCGAGCGCTTCCACTGTCCGTCGGCATCGCGATAGTCGGGAATTCCCGATGCGGTACTGCAGCCGGCGCCGGTGAGCACGAACACCCGCTGGTAGGGAGCCAGCCAGCGTAACAGCTGCAAGGCAGCGACCTCGGGTTCGACGTACAACGGCAGGTCCATGGGGCCATATTAGCGGCCACGAAAAGGGGCGGTCACCCGCCCCCCTTTCCTGCGCCGAAACTACCGCAACTTCAGCGCACTTCCGCGATCTCCACGCCGTCCATGCCCTGGGCCAGGGTACGGGCATCCCCGCCCTGGGCCAGCTTGATGCGCAGGCGCACCTCGTTCTGGGAATCGGCGTAGCGCAGCGCATCCTCGTAGGAAATCTCGCCAGCCTGGTACAGCTCGAACAGGCTCTGGTCGAAAGTCTTCATGCCCAGGTTGGTGGATTCCTTCATCACTTCCTTGAGCTTGTGGATCTCGCCCTCGCGGATGTAGTCCTGCACCAGTGGCGTGCCCAACATGATCTCCATGGCCACGCGGCGCGCCTTGCCATCGGGCGTGGGGATGAGCTGCTGTGCGACCACGCCCTTGAGGTTCAGCGACAGGTCCATCAACAGCTGGCTGCGACGATCCTCCGGGAAGAAGTTGATCATGCGGTCCATCGCCTGGTTGGCATTGTTGGCATGCAGCGTGCACAGCACCAGATGGCCGGTTTCGGCGAAGGAAATGGCGTGATCCATGCCTTCGCGGGTGCGCACCTCGCCGATCATGATCACATCCGGCGCCTGGCGCAGGGTGTTCTTCAGAGCGGCGTCCCAGCTGTCGGTATCGATACCGACCTCGCGCTGGGTGATGATGCAACCCTCGTGTTTGTGCACGAACTCGATCGGGTCCTCGATGGTGATGATGTGGCCGGTCGAGTTCTGGTTGCGGTAGCCGATCATCGCGGCCAGCGAGGTCGACTTGCCGGTACCCGTCGCGCCGACGAACAGGATGATGCCGCGCTTGGTCATCGCCAGCGTCTTGATGATCGGCGGCAGGTTCAGTTCTTCGACCGTCGGAATGCGTCCCTCGATGCGACGCAGCACCATGCCTACCTGGTTGCGCTGATAGAAGCAGCTGACGCGGAAGCGGCCGACGCCGGCAACGCCGATGGCGAAGTTGCACTCGTGGGTCTTTTCGAACTCCTCGCGCTGCGCGGGCGTCATCACGTTCAGCACCAGGTCGCGGCTTTGCTGGCTGGTCAGCGGCGTCTGGGTGATCGGCGCAATCTTGCCGTGCACCTTGATCGACGGCGGCATGCCCGAAGTGATGAACAGGTCCGAGGCCTTCTGGTGCGCCATCAGCTTGAGGAACGAGGTGAAATCGATGGTGCTCATCTTTTCTCTCCGGGAGCCGGCAACCGCACACCGGCAACCGGAAAAGCAACGGGATCTGCTGGCCGGCTACCGTTTCCCGGTTGCCGGCTTCCCTTGTTTCATTCGAACAGCCGCTTGTCCTTGGCGTATTCCTTGGCCTGGTTGCGCGTAATCAGCGCGCGCTTCACCAGATCCTGCAAATGCTGGTCCAACGTCATCATGCCGCTCTGCTGTCCGGTCTGGATGGCCGAGTACATCTGCGCCACCTTGTCCTCACGGATCAGGTTGCGAATGGCAGGCGTGCCGACCATGATTTCCCAGGCCGCAGTACGACCGCCGCCGATCTTCTTCAGCAGCGCCTGCGAGATCACCGCACGCAGCGATTCGGACAGCATCGATCGCACCATCGGCTTTTCCCCAGCGGGGAACACGTCGATGATGCGGTCGATGGTCTTGGCCGCCGAACTGGTATGCAGGGTCGCGAACACCAGGTGTCCGGTTTCCGCGGCGGTCAGCGCCAGGCGGATGGTTTCAAGGTCACGCAACTCGCCGACCAGGATGTAGTCGGGGTCTTCACGCAATGCCGAGCGCAGCGCTTCGTTGAAGCCGTGGGTGTCGCGGTGCACTTCGCGCTGGTTGATCAGGCACTTTTGCGAGGTGTGCACGAACTCGATCGGGTCCTCGACGCTGAGGATGTGGCCGTATTCGTTCTTGTTGATGTGGTCGACCATCGCCGCCAGCGTCGTCGACTTGCCGGAACCGGTCGGACCGGTCACCAGGATCAGGCCCTGCGGCTGGTCGATCAGCTGGCGGAACAACGGTGGGCAACCCAGGTCTTCCAGGGTCAGCACTTCGGAGGGAATGGTGCGAAACACCGCTCCGGCGCCACGGTTCTGGTTGAACGCGTTGACGCGGAAGCGCGCCAGGCTGGGGATCTCGAAAGAAAAGTCGACTTCGAGGAACTCTTCGTAGTCGCGACGCTGCTTGTCCGACATGATGTCGTAGACCAGCGCGTGCACCTGCTTGTGGTCCAGCGCCGGAATGTTGATGCGGCGGACGTCGCCATCGACCCGGATCATCGGCGGCAGGCCAGCCGACAGATGCAGATCCGAGGCCTTGTTCTTGACCGAAAACGCCAATAGCTCGGCGATATCCATACGCTGCTTCCCCAATATGCTGCGACTTGCTGGAACGATACATCCCCGAGGGGCAGTATAGCGCCCTTGCCGCGATTACCAATGGTTGGACCACTATGCTCGCCGAGCGCCTTAGGGCTACCCTGCAAAGCCTTGAAAACACAGTCATAGCAGCACATCGGCCGGTCCCGCACCTGCTTGCGGTTTCCAAGACCAGAACTGCGACGGAAGTCGCGACTCTGGCACGTGCCGGGCAGCGTGCGTTCGGTGAAAACTACGTCCAGGAGGCGCAGGCCAAAGCCGCAGAACTAGCGGACCTGGACCTTGAATGGCATCTCATCGGCCACCTGCAGTCGAACAAGGCACAGGCCGCGGCGGAGACCTTCGACTGGGTACAGACCGTCGACCGCATGAAACTGGTGACTGCTCTGGCCAGTCATCGTCCACCTCAGCGACCACCGTTGAATGTGCTGATCCAGGTCAACATCGACGATGAGGCCAGCAAACACGGATGCCAGGCGGATCAGGTCCCGCAGCTGGTCGATGCCATCCTGCAGCACCCACGCCTGTTGCTGCGTGGCCTGATGGCCATTCCCGCACCGCATCCGCAGATCGAGCAGCGACGTAACGCTTACCGACGCATGGCCGAGCTGTTCGGATCGTTGTGCAAACAACACGCAGCGGTCGATACGTTGTCGATGGGAATGAGCGATGACTATGCATTGGCCATCGAGGAAGGTGCCACGATGGTGCGGATTGGTTCGGCGCTGTTCGGCCCACGCGAACAAAAAATACAGGGACAGCCATGATTTCTTCAGGACATATTGCTTTCATCGGCGGCGGCAACATGGCGCGCAGCCTGATTGGTGGGCTGCTGGCACAAGGGTTCGGCGCCAGCGCCATCCACGTGGCCGAACCGGTCGAAAAACTCCGCGACACGCTGGCTGACGACTTTGGCGTGCACGTGCATGAGACGGCCAGCGACGCCGTCAAGGACGCAGACCTGTGGCTGCTTGCGGTCAAGCCGCAGGTCATGCACGAGGTATGCAAATCACTGGCAGACGCTGCGCGCAAGCAGCAGCCGCTGGTGGTATCGATCGCTGCCGGCATTACCGCCGCGCAACTTCAGCGCTGGCTGGGCCAGGACGTGGCCGTGATCCGAAGCATGCCCAACACACCCGCCCTGCTCGGCGCAGGCGTGACCGCTCTGTACGCGACGGCGCAAGTGGATGCCAAAGGCCGCATGCGTGCGGAACAACTGTTGTCCAGCGCCGGCGCGACCGTATGGATTGAGGACGAATCCGGGATGGACGCCGTGACTGCCGTTTCAGGTAGCGGGCCGGCCTACGTGTTCCTGCTGGCAGAAGCCATGCAAGCCGCCGCACGTGCGCAAGGCTTGCCCGATGCGGCGGCGCGCACGCTGGTGTTGCAGACGGTACTGGGCGCGGCACGGATGCTGACCGAGTCCGATGAAGAGCCGGCTGAATTACGCCGCCGCGTAACCTCGCCCAATGGCACCACCCAGGCCGCGATTGAAACCTTCCAGGCGGGCGGTTTCGAAGCGCTCGTAGCCAGGGCCATCGATGCCGCGGCCGAACGTGGCAGGCAGCTCTCGACTGCAAACGACAATACTTGAGGCATATCCGTCGATCCAGACGGGCAACCGGAGTTTGAACGATGAGCGACAGCGTGATGAGGACGTACGCAATTTCGGGTGTGTTGCTGCTGCTGGCCGCCTGCAGCGGTGGCGAGCCGCCGCGCGTCGGCGAACTGGTCGCGCCAGCCCAGGCCTCCACCGACTTCGGTGATCTGCGCGTGCACTACAACGCGCTGCCGACCATGAGCATGAGTGAGGCGGTGGCGCAAAAATATGGCGTTGCCAAGGATCCGGGAACAGCCATGGTGTTCGTGGGCATGCGCCGGGTGGTGGAGGGCAACGAGTTCAATGCCGAAGGCGATGTCGCCGGACGGGTGTTCGACCTGCAGGGCAAGCGCCAGCCGATCGTGTTCTCGGCAGTGGATATCGGCGAGTACACCGATCATATCGGCATCGTCGAGGTCGGCGCGCGCGACAGCTATCGGTTTGAAGTGGGTGCCAAGGTTGACGGCCGCAGTCATATCGTGAAGTTCCAGCGCAATTTCTGATTCGCGCAGACAGCGCAAGCTCGAATTGCTGCAAAACAAGCTTGCGGGTAAGGCCCGCTCCTACGGTTCGTGACTGCGCGCTGCCCAAGCCTGGATGATGCGGGAAATCTCCTTCACGCCATCGGTCAATGCCGCAGGACCTGGCTGCAGGATCAATGGCGACTTGATTTCGTGCAGCTCGCCATCCCGCACCGCCGGAATGACGTCCCAGCCTGGGCGCGCAGCTACTTTCCCAGGACGGAACTTCTTGCCGCACCATGAGCCGAGGATAAGGTCGGGCATGCGCCGCACGACTTCACCGGGATCGGCAAGGATGCGGTGCTTGGCCAGCGCTTCCTTTGCATGTTCCGGGAATATGTCCTCGCCACCGGCCAGCGTGACCAGCTCGGACACCCAGCGGATGCCGGTGATCTGCGGTTCGTCCCATTCCTCGAAATACACCCGCGGACGTTGCGGCAGCCGCGCTGCGGACTGTCGGATGTCTTCGAGTCCAAGCAACAACTCATCCGCATAGCGGTTGGCTTTGTCGGCAACGCCGACCAGTGCGCCCAGCCGCCGCACGTAGTCGACTATGCCCTCGACGCTGCGGTGGTTGGATATCCACACTTCCACGCCTTGCCTGATCAGTTCGGCAGCGATATCCGCCTGGATATCGGAGAAACCGATCACCATGTCGGGCTGCAGCTTCAGGATTTCTCCAATTTTTGCCGAAGTGAAGGCACTGACTTTGGGCTTTTCCCGGCGGGCAATGGCCGGGCGCACGGTGAACCCACTGATGCCGACGATGCGCTGCTGCTCGCCCAGCGCATACAGGGTTTCAGTGGGTTCTTCGGTCAGGCAGACGATGCGCCTGGGGCCGATCACGAGGTCGCTCCCGTGTGGGAGCGACGCAGGTCGCGAGGCCTGTTTTGGCGAAAGCGGCAAAATTTCCGACTCGAGTCGCTTTCACACGACCTGCAGTGATCAATCACGGATACAGCATCCGCTTGCTCCACTGCCCGTTGGCAGCGCGCTCGTGGCGCCAGCGCTCGTGCAGCCGGAACTGTGCGCCGTACCAGAACTCGACCGCATCGGGCACCACGCGCGATCCACCCCAGCCTTGCGGCCTTGGTATCTCGCGCCCTTCGAACTCGGACTCGATCCCGGCAATGCGCTGCTCGAACAAGTCTCGCGACGCCAGCGTCTCCGATTGGTCAGAAGCCCACGCCCCGACCTGGCTGGCGCGAGGGCGCGAAGCGAAGTACGCATCGGCTTCGGCATCGTCAACGAGTTGCGCCATGCCCTCGATCCGCACCTGCACGCCTGCCGCTCTCAGGCTGCGCCACAGGAACAGCAATGCCACCTGCGGATTGGCGGATAGTTCGCGGCCCTTGTGGCTGTGCAGATGGCTGTAAAAAACGAATCCATGCGCGTCGAATGACTTCAGCAGCACGGTGCGGGCGGAAGGACGGCCGTGCGGCGTGGCAGTGGCCACGGTCATCGCGTTGGGTTCGATCTCTCCCGGGCTGGCCTTGGCTTCCTCGAACAAGGCGGCAAAGGTCGACAGGATTTCGTCAGGCAGGACAGCTGTTGGCAGGAGCGCGGCGCGAAGATCGGTCATGGATCGGGTCTCGACTGGATGGCGCATTACCGATGCGCGGGGCTGCGCTATTGTCGCTGGATGACGGCTTCTCCGCACCACACGCCGATCCACCGATTCCCGCCCTCGCTGGTGAGCGCGGCGCTGGATGCGGCCCTGTCACTCCGGGCGGCAACCCCGGTGTTTGGAATTTCCGGACTGCAGGGCAGCGGCAAGTCCACCCTGGCTGCGCAGCTTGCGGCACTGGGCCGACAACGCGGATTGCAGATAGCGGTGTTGTCGCTGGACGATTTCTACCTCAGCCGTGCGCAGCGGCAGGCACTCGCCCATGCGGTGCATCCGCTGCTGGCGCACCGCGGACCGCCTGGCACACATGACCTGGGGCTCGCACTGGAAGTGCTGGAGCAATTGCGGCAAGGACGCCGATTGAAGCTGCCGCGCTTCGACAAGCTGGCCGATGAGCGCGTGGCCGACGACGCATCGCCGATGATGCATGCGGGCGCGGACCTGGTGGTGCTGGAAGGCTGGTGCCTGGCCACGCCGCCGCAACAGCAGGACGGACTGATACTGCCGATCAATCCGCTGGAGCGCGAGGAAGATGGGGAAGGGATCTGGCGCGGCTGGTGCAACGCCGCGCTGGAACGCGACTATCCGGACCTGTGGCAACAGCTGGATGCGCTGTGGGTACTGCAGGCGCCGGACTTCGACGTCGTGCCGGAGTGGCGCTGGCAGCAGGAAGGTTCGCTGCAGTCGGCAAACCCGGCGGCAACTGCAATGACGCGCGCGCAACTCGGCCGCTTCGTGCAGCGCTTCGAACGCGTCAGCCGGCAGGCGCTGCACACGCTGCCAGCGATTGCCGACCGCGTGATCAGGCTGGATGCCCAGCGTCGTATCCGAGCGTAGCGTCAGCGGCCGGGTGGCGCCGGATTCCAGCCGCGACGGTTTCTTTTCGACACGCTCGAATCAATGAAGGACCAAGATTGCGCGGCTGCAAGTCATTCGTGCGCGCGTTTCCCAAAGCGCCCCATCCAAGCCAATCGCAAGCGGTGTTCGTCTGCCCGCGACCCGGTGATAGCATCTGGCCATCATGAATCCCGCACCCAACTTGATTTTGGTCGGCCCGATGGGCGCCGGCAAGACCTGCATCGGCAGGCGACTTGCCGAACGATTCGGTCTGCATTTCGTGGATGCCGACCAGGCCATTGTCGAACGCAGTGGCGCGGCCATCACCACCCTGTTCGAGCACGTTGGCGAAGCGGGTTTTCGCGAACGGGAAAAGCTCACGCTGGAACAGCTGCTGATGCATGGCGGGCAGGTGCTCTCCACTGGCGGCGGCGCTGTCCTGGACGCGGGCAGTCGCCAGCGCATGTGTCAGCGCGGTTTCGTCGTATACCTGCGGGTCAGCGTCGATGGGCAGCTGAAACGGCTCGGTCGCGACCGCAGCCGGCCGCTGCTGCAGCGGGGTGATCGCGAACAGGTGCTGCGCGATCTCGCCGTTACCCGGGAGTCGCTCTATCAGGAAGTCGCCGACATGACGCTGGACACCGATGGCCTGTCGCCCAGCTCGGCCGCAACCCGTCTCGCAAGCCAGCTTGCGCTGTCGTGGCAACGCAGCGAGCACGCCGCATGAGCGTGACCCGCAGCGTCGAGGTCGCAGGCCAGCAGCCGTATCGCATCGTCATCGGTCCCGGCCTGCTGGGCGGCGGTGCCGCGATGTCCGAACATGTGCGCGGCCGCCACGTACTTCTGGTCAGCGATTCCACGGTCGCGCCTCTCTACGCCGCGACCGTGCGCGAAGCCCTGCA
>Ga0105047_10016040_pt1 | contig 11773 bp, 14 predicted proteins | sample MAT04_FD_78384 | JGI IMG/M metagenome (GOLD analysis project Ga0105047, IMG submission 78384) | Freshwater microbial communities from Lake Fryxell liftoff mats and glacier meltwater in Antarctica - MAT-04 (megahit assembly) | ecosystem: Environmental > Aquatic > Freshwater > Ice > Liftoff... | reverse complement strand
ATCCATCATAATTTTCAATAGCAGTTCTCACTTCATCCACTAGGTCGCGCAAAGGAAAAGAGCCATAGAAATATGGTTCTTTTTGTTATGGGTGTATTGGACGGAGAACTGGTATAATTCTTGTATGAAAGAAAATAATTTAGAAAAGAATAAATTAACTGTTTCTGAAAAAATCAGAGCACAGTCTCCATTTGATAGGTCTACCTTCGACCCCTTCTTGGTGGAATATATTTCAAAACAAATGGAAAAGCTTCCATATAAAGCTGAGTTATTTATCAGATTTGGTGCTGATGCTATTGTTCTTGAAATAGAAGGAAATAAAATACTAAAAATCTTTCCACATAAAAAGCCGTCAAATAATTTTCAAAGAGAGTTTGATATACCTATTTTAGAAGAAGCTAATTTTGAAAAGGAAGAAACCAATGAGTTCCCTCATGAGGGGTATTACATTATTCAACCAAAAGCGGATACAAATGTAAGCTTTGAGGACACAAGAAAGTTTATAGAAGAAATCAAGGTAAAAGGTTATAAAGATGTAGATATTGGACATGAAGGGCAAAAACAACTTGGTTTTTATGATGGAAAGTTATATTTATTGGATTATTCTGCCGTAGAATAGAATGTCTCATTTAAGTTTTGGTATACAAATATAACCATTATACTCTCGTATAGCAGTTCTCACTTCGTTCACTAGGCCGCGCAAATAGAAAAATCCCCAAAAGGGGTTTTTTCTGCGGGAGATAAAATGTGAAACATTTTAAGGACTTGAACGCCGGAATTATATTTTTTCAACAGAAAAAATAATGAGGCGGTGGCTAGACAAAATTTTTTGACGAAAAAATTTTAGTCGAGGCCAAGAAATGTAATCATGTTCCAGTCGACCTCGTAGTAAAAACCCAAAAGGGGCTTTTTGCGATCGATGACATTATTTTATAATAGTAGCCACTACTTATTTTTTATTATATAATTATTATATTATAAGTTTAATTATATCTTTGTTTAAAATTATGAAGAAGAAAATTTTAATTTTGGGTAGTTTAGTTGTTTTGTCTGTGTTTGCGATATTTACGTTATCAACAGCGAATTCTTTTCCACCAGGTTGTACTTCAAATGTAGGATATAGTCCTACCACCGGTCAATCATGTGCTGGGAATTTTCCACCTGGTTGTACTTCAAACGTTGGTTATAGTCCAACAACTGGTCAGTCATGTTCAGGGAATTTTCCACCCGGTTGTACTTCAAACGTTGGTTATAGTCCAACAACTGGTCAGTCATGTGCAGGAAATTTTCCTTCAGGCTGTAATTCAGCTCAAGGTTACAGTAGCCTCACAGGTCTAGCATGTAATGGCGCTGCAATCGTAACATATCCCGCGGGCTGTACTTCAACTCAAGGTTATAGTAGTGTCACAGGTTTAGCCTGTAACGGAAGTGGTCAAACTAATCCAAACTTACCAGCTGGTTGTACTTCAACTCGTGGCTTTAGTAGTACTACTGGTCTAGCGTGTAATGAATAAATAATAGTTAAGCATTTAAAAAAAGAAGTCTTAGTGACTTCTTTTTTATATCACCCTCAATTCTTCAAAAAAGTTTTGGAACATTTTTATGACTCTTCTTCCTTCAATTTGAGTTAATGGGAAATCTGATCCTTGGTGCGCGATTTGATTACGAACCAAATGTGCATCCCAGGCATCTTGGATACTCTGGTAACCACTTGATTTAGCTCCTTCCAATAATTCACTAACTGTATTTCCTGATATCCCCCTTTCTTTCAACATTTCTTCCATTAAAGAATCCGCTTCGATTATAGCTACTCGCCAATCCGAATCATTTGGGCTTTCAATTAATGTTTGAATATAATGCCAACGAGGGTTTGTATTTCTATCTCTTTCTTTTTGTTTTACTAGGGCTTTTTCTATTTCATGATCAACTTCGTCTCTATCATAAACTTGAATTTCCACCATCCTAACTAATGAAAAAATAATAATCCCAATACAAATGATGGATAACAATGCAGATATTATACCAATATTTGACCAAGTTTCTGGATTAGAAAAAAAATCATATACAGGTTTTGCATACTCAACTATTTTACTAAAAACATATTCAATGTTTAAATAATTTGGAGTAAAAAGGGGTTTATCTAATGCTGATTGTATAGCTGTTTCTTCCATAATTTTATTATATTTATCCTGTTAGAAATTTATAAGCTTAAAAATGTATAAAATAAATATATTACTACTTTCTATAATATACCATTACATAAGTTTATTGTTAAATTTCTTTTGGGACTAATTTTTCAAAATCTTTCCCTATCGTAAATAAAATATCTTCTCGCAAGAAAGGAGCCGTGATTTGAATTCCGTAAGCTAATCCTTCTTTGGTCTTACCAGATGGTATAGATATTGATGAAAGGTCAGCTAAGTTTGCTGGTGCTGAAAAAATATCACATAAATACATTGATATTGGGTCGTTCAATTTTTCCCCGAGTTTAAAAGGTAATAATGGAGCTGTTGGTGTAATAAAAGCATCAAAATCTAAAAACATGTTTTCTAATTCATCCTTAATCATTTTTTTGACTTTTATTGCCGTATTATAATAAGCATCATAATAACCATGGGATAAAATATATGCACCCAACAAAACTCTTCTACGTGCTTCTTTGCCAAAACCTTTTCCTCGACTCTTTGCGTAAACATCAAATAAATTATCTGCATCTTTTGATAAACCATAGCGAATCCCATCAAAGCGAGCCAAATTACTTGAAACCTCAGCTGGCATAATTATGTAATAGACGGCTAAAGAATACTTGATCAGAGGAAGAGAAACATCAACTATTTCATAGCCTGCACTTTTTAATTTCTGACAATTTTCTTCAAAATTTTTAAGTACTTCTTTTTCAATCCCCTCACCTTGCAAAAATTCTCTTGGTACGGCTATTCTTTTCTTTAAAGATTTTTGCGAATAATTTCTTAATTCATTAGGAATCGAAGTGCTATCTTTCTCATCATGTCCTTTCAATACATCATAAATTATTTCAACATCTCTAACCGTCTTACCAAGTGGCCCCACTTGATCAAGTGAACTTCCCATAGCAATAATTCCAGAACGAGATACTGCTCCATATGTTGGTTTAAGACCTACTAAACCACAAAAAGAGGCTGGTTGCCTAACTGAACCACAAGTCTCTGTTCCGAGAGCAACTAGGGCCATATCTGAAGCTACAGAAGCAGCAGAACCACCTGATGATCCTCCTGGAACACGACTTTGGTCAAGAGGATTTCTTGTGACTCCATACGCACTTGTTTCAGTTGAAGAACCCATAGCAAATTCATCCATATTTGTTCTACCCAATAAAACTACTCCTTGTTTTTTCAATTTCTCAACTACAAATGAATCATATGTTGCTTTATAATTTTCAAGAATTTTCGAAGAAGCTGAAGCAATATGTCCTTCAAATAAAATATTGTCTTTAAGAGCAATAGGAATACCAGTCAACAGAGTTTGTTTTCCTTCTTCAAACATTTCTTCAGCAATTTTAACTTGCTCTGAAATATCATTATAAATTTCAAGATAAGCATTTATCTCTCCATTTTTTTCTTTAATTTTTTCTAAATAAGTATCCACCAATTCTCTGACAGTATAATCTTTATCTAGTAAAGACTGGTGCACTTGTTCAATTGTTAAATCTTTTAAATCTATTTTCATTTATTTTAATATACTAGCCACTATCGACTAGAAACTAGTCCCTAATTTATAGTATCTGTTTAACTTTCAAATATCCATCTTGAGTATCCGGCATTTGTTTTTCAATTCTTTCTGTATATTCTCCTTTAGTATTCGTCACAATATCTTCTCGCATAACATTGTGCAAAAAGTAATCACCTTCTATCTTTTTTGTAAAGCTAGTTTCTTCTTGACCCACTGGTTTTAATTTTACAGCTTCTTGAACTTGCGAAACATACGCCAAAATTGGATCAAAGTCTTTGGCAAGTTCTTTCATTTCATCCTCACTCATATCAATCCGAGCCAAATTGGCTAGTTTTTTAATGTCTTCTATCTGCATAATAGTATAGTATCATAAATCATGTTCTCATAAAAGAAAATTTTTTTGTATCTTACTAGTAAAAAATACTTATCAATTTTACACACCTGTCCAAAATTGATAAGTATTTATTTATTTTTTTGTATTGGACAATATTGTCCTATCCCGCAAAACAATAACGAGACATATAAAAATAAAATCAGGAATTTAAATTATTTTCAGAAATTCCTTTTCAGTCAAAATTTTGATTCCAAGTTTCTTTGCTTCGTCATATTTACTTCCTGTTTTATCCCCGACTAAGACATAACTAGTATTAGCAGATACCGATGAAGCTACACTTCCTCCATTTTCTGTAATTCTTTTCTTTGCATCATCGCGTGACATTATAGATAATGTTCCAGTCAAAACAAAAATAAATCCTTTAAATTTTAAACTCTTGGCTTTTTCATGATAAATAGTAACTCCGTTATCTAAAAGTTTTTTTATAAAATGTTGATTTGATTTATCTTGAAAATATTTATAAATACTACCAGAGACAACGGGACCAATGTTTGGTAAATTATTAATTTTATCTAAAGTCGACACCATTAATTTATCTAAACTCTCAAAGTGGTCGGCCAAATCTCGTGCGGTCTGCTCTCCAACATGGACTATTCCAAGAGCATAAATAAAACGCCAAAATGAAACTTTTTTATGCTCTTGTATTGAAGAGATAATATTTTGGGCTGATTTTTCTCCAAAACGCTCAAGCCCTGATAGATCTGCTTTTTCAAGAGTAAATAAATCAGCTCCGTCACTAATTAATCCTTCATCTTTCAAGCGATCTAAAATCCTTGGCCCAACAGTATATATCTCAAAAATATTTACAAAATGTTGCATACCTCTTCTATTCTTTGCAGGACAATTTTTATTTGTACAATAGTAAGCAACACTGGAATCAAACAAAGCTCCTCTCCGTAAGCTGGACGAGACGCAATAAGGGGCCAGACCATTACTCATAGGACTTTGTTTGGTCCCAGTTGTTTTCTGCTCAACTTTTGTATTACACACAGGACATTTATTTGGCATTTGAAATTTTTTCTCTTTACCATCTCTTAATTTTACTAAAACTTCAACCACTTCCGGAATAACATCCCCAGCTTTTTGAATGACAACCGTATCCCCAATCCGTATATCAAGGCGATTTATTTGATCCATATTATGAAGAGTCGCTTTCGAAACCGTTGAACCAGCAACCAACGTCGGATTGAAATGTGCGACGGGGGTCAAGACTCCTGTTCTTCCAACATTAACGGTAATATCTAAGACTAGGGTGGTAGCTCTTTCTGCTTCATATTTATAAGCGACCATATACCGCGGAGCCTTTCCAACAACACCAAGACTCTCTTGCGATATTTGATCATCAACAGAAACAACGATGCCATCTGTCCCATATGGTAATTTAATTCTGATTTCTTCAATCTTTTTTATAAATGAAATTACTTCTTCGACATCCTTAGCCTTAATTTCATAAGGTGAAACTTGGAAGCCTAAACTTCGGACCAATTCGTGCTTATCAGAATGTTTCTTAATTGATAATTGGTAATCATTAATTGGTAATTGAACTACATCCCAAGCGAAAAAATCTAGTTTCCTTTCTTTCACAATATTTGGATCAAGTTGACGTAAAGAACCGGCTGCCGCATTCCTGGTATTTGCAAAAGGTAATTTACCTTGTTCAATTTGTTTTTTATTTAATTGACGCCAAACTCGATTTGGCATAACAACTTCTCCTCGAACTTCAATAAAATCTGGGTAAGGAGCTTTCAACTTAAGAGGAATTGTCCCAATCATTTTTAAATTTTCGGTCACGTCCTCACCAATAAATCCATCTCCTCGAGTCGAGCCTTCGACAAAAATACCATTTTTATAGATAAGTGAAGCAGAAAGGCCATCTAGTTTTAATTCACAAAAATATTCCGGAGATTGATGCCGGCCAAGTAATTTCAGAATTCTTTTTTCCCAATCATAAATTTCATCAAAAGAAAAAGCATCATTAAGTGAAAGCATCCGAACTTCATGCTTGACCTTTTTAAACTTATCAAGAGGTTTACCTCCAACTCTATTCTCAGGTGCATCAAGGTCAATAAATTCTGGAAATTTTTCTAAAATTATTTTTAATTCTTTGTTTAATGAATCAAAAATATCATCTGTTACAGAAGGGTCATCTTCCACATGATAAAGAAAACGTAATCTATCAATTTCCTGCCGAAGTTTTTTTATTCGGTTTTCTACTTTCTTTTTATCCATAAAATAAGTTATTCAGTGTAATTAATTTCGATTGATCTTTCTACTGTTCTTTTGTTGTATTGATTACAAATATTATAACCTCGAGATGTAATAGTTGTTTTTTCTTTTCCTCCACTTGGAATCTTTTTTATATCAATTTTAAAACAAGGTTTTGTAGGATCCTCTCGACTAAAATAAATACTATGATTATCTGACTCAGGAACTGGTTTTATTGTAAGATCAGCTTGTCCACAAATCCATTCTCCTCCATCTTTAAAAAGTCCCTCATTTGTTACCCTTAAAACTCTATCAGCATATAAAGCACAATCTGAAGCCGTATCAGCTTGGTAAAAAGCCAATTGAGAATCTTTAGCTAAAGAGGAAAGAATCATCTGTTTATATGTCGCATTTATTAGACCCGCTGTAATTACCGAAATAGCACTCACAATAATCACAGCAAATAACATTGCATATCCATTTTGTATCTTTTTTTTTCTGAAAAATTTTATCATTTTTTAATTACCATTTACCATTTTAATAAACTAGTTTTTAATGACCTTAATTTAGAAATGTCTCCATTTTTCCAAAAAACTTTAGCTTCTACTAATATCTCATTAGTATTAATAGGATCTGGTCTTACTACTATTTCTCGTTGAAAGCTTGTTTCAACTCCTTCTGATTGATAATTATAAAAATAAAATCTGGGATCTAAATTAAAGTAAAATATTGGACAAATAGTTATTTCCTCTGAACCTGAATCACCACACTCTGTAGGATTAAAATTACTTGGATCTTGTAGATTAGTATATACATCAAAATAACATCCACCTTTATTTGAACAATTTTTATATTTTTCAATAAAACTTTTCCAATTATCATCCATATTTCCATCACTAAGAAAAATCATTCCGTCACGGTCGTTTCTAATATAATCCACCGCTTCTTGTAAAAGATAATTCACTGTAATCTCATCCCGTGAATACCTAGAAGTAAATAAGCTATTGGCTACAACAGTCATTAAGCTAATAATAGTCAAGCTCAAAATAAATACTGCAACCATTGTTTCAACTAGGGTAAAACCCAACACCAAATTTGCTTTTTTATATAAATTTGGTGTGTGAGCTTTATTCTTTTTTGTTTTAAAATTAAACATATTTTTTAAAAGTTACGCATTGAGGCCATTGTTTGAAGATAAAAAGGAATAGGAGTCTCTTTGACCATCACTGTTCCTTTCATAATAATATAAACACTTGCTTGTCTATTATCACTCAGATCAGCTCCATTTACAAAAAACCTTAAGTTCTCAACATTTACATTAGAAGAAACAATCTCAACACAACCATCAAGACTACATCTTTTGACTGTTTTAGTTCCCGAACCATCATCTCTTTTTGCCCACATATAACCAATTCGAAAACCTTTAACCTCTTGAGGAATAAAAGCTACAAATTTTCCACCATCTTTGCAATCATTAGTTTCATCTAAAAATTCATCCATTTGAATCTTCCCATCGTCTAAACAATAATAATTTGTTCCCATTCGGATTGACCGAGTCATACTTTCCATAGCAAAATTGACATTGTCAATACTAAACCGTAGTGCTCTAGAATTTTTAGCCGCATTTAAAAGAACAAATAAAGATCCCATAGCGCTTAGCATTATCATCACAAAAATAGAAGTTGAAACCAACAACTCAATGAGGGTAAACCCCCTCACCCACTTTGCTTTATTTTTTATATTTATATTCTTCATAAATTAAAAATCTACACTAATTTGCCCATTGTTAGAGATCGTTATTGTTTTACTAATACTTATATCTTTTTCTGAAGATATTGTAATATTTATACTAGATATTATCTTGCTGTCATCATCACATCCCGAAGATCCTTCTGGTCGATAACAAAAAGTTGGCTCTGGATTGGGTCTTTTAAATAATAAATCTATATAATCATTATTTTTTATTGGTATTTCTTTGTCTTTAATAGAAAGACTTATCCCTGAAATATAATCATTACTTTTAATTGATAGTTTTTCAATATATTCAGCACACTTGGGATCATTTAGCATATCACAAACGGCTACAATGTCATCATTATAATAACCTGAACCATCTCGATCAACAAAAAAAACAAAAGATTTATTGGAAGAGCCGGCTTGAGAAGAGCTAATTCCATTTCCAGATAAAGAATCATTTTTGACAACCGTAATTGGTCTTGTAGAAAAATTAAGACCGTATCCATAATTAAAAAAACCACTTGCTCCAACTGACCCAGTTGCAAAATTTTGAGCCTTCCGGACCGATAAAGCAATATCGTCTGATAAATTTTGAATAGACAAAGATGATTTAAAATCACCATAACTAAAAATTGTTAAACTTGAGATGATCATGAAAATTGCGATCACCACTAAAAGCTCAATTAAAGAAACTCCCCGATTATACTTCCTTCTCTTTTCTTTGTTTTTAAACATATTTTTTATAATCATAAATCTAAGCTAAAAAACTTAATTAAAGAATAAAAATTAAAATTAAATAAAAACGTAATAAAAGCACAAATTATTAAAAATGGAGCAAAGGGAATTTCTGTTTTCATATTCATTTTCTTTTTGGACAAGAAGATCAAGGTCAAACCAACTATCGTCCCAAGCCAAAACGATATGACTAAAGAAAACAATCCTGCTGATAAACCAAGGAGCCATCCAAGTCCCAAAATTAATTTCCCATCTCCAAGGCCCATAAGCCGGCCTTTTGAAAAATACCAAAGAGCTGCAAAAGGAATTGCAAGAACGGGCCCGGCAATTAAAAGAGATATGGATGGCAGCACAAAAATTGAGCTTGAAGTTATAAATGAAGTATTTATAAATATTGAAAGAAAAGAAATTAATATAAATAAATAAACGAGCTTGTCTGGAATTATTTTGTGACGTAAGTCATAAATTGAAATGACGATCAATAATGAAAAAATATAAACATACAAAAAAATCAAGAAAATATATGTTCCACTAGATATATCCATAACTGGCAAAAATCTATAAGCGATAAGTACGAAAACAAGCCCAGTTAAAAATTCAACTATAGGATATTGATGAGAAATTTTAATTGCACAACGGCGACACTTACCATTTTGGATTAAAAAAGAAAAAAGTGGGATAAGCTCAAACCACCTCAATTCTTTGTTGCAAGTCATGCAGATAGACCTTCCTCTAACGATACTTTTGCCACTGTTTAGCCGATAAATAACAACATTCAAAAAACTCCCAATCATTACTCCCAGTAAAAAAATAAAGACAAAAATTAATACGTTCATACTTATATTATATCATATAAAAATTAAAAACACTCAATTATTCACCTTATTTTAATAAAAATTAATTTAGATAATTAACAAACAATATCACTATTATTACTCAAATTAGAATTCTTTTCTGTAACCATAGTTTTACTGGTTACACAATACATGGAAGAAGAAATTGATTTACTTTTAGAAGTAGGTGCTTCAACAGCCCAGCCAGTAGAACTATCATGACAAGTTGTTATATTATATCCTCCAGAACCAGTAGAGACGTTTATTGTCGAAGGAATTGCTGTATTTTTATTAACATCAAAGAGTAACCCTGGGCCACTTGCTCCCCCTAAACCACGAATAGTCTGCTCGCGGGTACACAAATCAGAATAACTATTACTATTTAAATCATAATATATTTCAGCCTGAACTTTAATACTTGATAATTCTGTCATAACAGCTTTATCTTTCGATCTTAATCTTGCCGAACTAAGCGAAACCATCACCACCGCTGACAAAATACCAATAATAGCAATAACCGTCAATAATTCGATTAATGTAAACCCCCCCACCCACTTTGATTTATTTTCCCCCAAAGTAGGTGGGGGGGTAAAACCTTGATTTTTTTTCATAATAAAATTTAAGAAATTAATAATAAACAAAAACTATAAACAATTATATCATAAAAAAGATAACAACACTTCAATTCGGTGGTAAGTTAAAGTTTTTCCTAATCTCTACATTTTTTTTCTGTTACAATATACTGTAAATTTGTTTCTTTGCTTATACCATTATAATCTACACACCAAAATCTAGGATCTGCCCCTGTGGAACCAGAAAGAGAGATCTCCATAATCCATCTATAATCTTCATAACTCATTGACGCCCAAGTTGCCCTCGACCAACCGTCCGTTCCTGGATTAATAGCAATTCTAACATCTGGAATGCCTCGAGCTGCTACCGCTGCATCAAACATTACTCTCGGACTAGTCATAGTTTCATCTTTCATTAAAGGGTAGTCGGGGTTTGGCGCACTAATAGGAGTAGTCAAATTAGCTCCAAGATATGAATAACTTAAAGGATAATTATTTCTTGTATAATAGACCATTTCGGCTTGAGTTTGAGCATTTTTTAAATTCGCTTTTACAACTGCATCTTTGGCCTTTTCTTTACCTCCACTCAATGAGGTAATAACAATTGCCGACAATATACCAATGATTGCGATAACGACCAACAATTCGATCAATGTAAAACCCTTATTTTTTTTCATAATCTACACTTTATAATAAATTAATTTCTATTGATATAAATATTATATCACGTTTAAATACAATTATTTAGGTGATAATTTTTATAGCCACTCGCAAGGACTGTCCTTGCGAGTGGTTTTAAAACTATTCTTGTTTAAGGTAAATAGTTTTCTACAAAATCTTTAAATGTTTTAGATTTTTCAAAATAATCTGGGAAAGATTCTTTTTTTATTATATTACCTTCTACTCTATCTACTCCTATATAATCTTGATAACTTGAATATTTATAAGAATCTAGATATTTCTTCATTTCATTTTTATCAAAATTACTTATATCCTTATCCCAACCTGAAAATTTTATATCCAACGAATTTAGATGTATATATGCAAACAAACTTCTCATATAATTATCATCAACTCCTATCAATTTAGATTTAAACGGTCCTCCAAACAAAGCTCCTTGTCTTTGGTATTTTATATTAAAAAACATAGAGTATCCTGTCCCTACTTTTTTCATAAATTTTGTAATTCCACCCTCCACTTCTTGTCTAACCAAAAGATGAAAATGATTAGTCATTAAACACCAAGCACCAATAGAAACCAAAGGTTCTCCTTTATCTAAAACTAAGATTTCTTTGAATGTTTTATGTTGTTTATTTAGAAGATCATCTAGCCTAAAAGAATCCGTTGAGTTACATATATACAAAAGCATTATGAATCTTTCATAATCTCTTTCTAATTTAAAAATTACTCTTTTATCTATTCCATTCCACGATTATATAAGTGATAATATTCACCCACTATAAACGGATCTTTTCTTAACATAATTAAATTATATCAAGCTCCTTCACCCCTCGCAAGGACTGTCCTTGCGAGTCTATTAAATTATATCAAGCTCCTTCACCCCTCGCAAGGACTGTCCTTGCGAGTCT
>Ga0105047_10016039_pt1 | contig 11774 bp, 13 predicted proteins | sample MAT04_FD_78384 | JGI IMG/M metagenome (GOLD analysis project Ga0105047, IMG submission 78384) | Freshwater microbial communities from Lake Fryxell liftoff mats and glacier meltwater in Antarctica - MAT-04 (megahit assembly) | ecosystem: Environmental > Aquatic > Freshwater > Ice > Liftoff... | reverse complement strand
CGAATGCCGCTCTGAACCTTCAAAGCCCTATTCTGAAAATCACGAATGCCGCTCTGAACCTTCAAAGCCCTATTCTGAAAATCACGAATGCCGCTCTGAACCTTCAAAGCCCTATTCCGAAAACTAAGAATGCACCGCGAACTCTTTCAAGCCCTATTCTGAAAATCACGAATGCCAAAGAACATCTATACTATATATATACAACAAATCGAACAAAATTCGGAAAAAACTTTCCGCCATCCCGAAATATTTCTAAACTCACTTGACTAACACCATACGCTTCACAGACAAAAAATCCCCCGCCTGAATCTTATAGAAATAAACACCGCTCGAAAGCGAAGCACCGTTAAAGTCAACAGTATAATAACCTGCCTGTTTCACTTCACTCACGAGTGTTTGCATTTCTCTGCCAGTAATATCATATATCTTCAAAGTAACAAATCCCTGTTTCGGCAAAGCAAAGTTTATCTTCGTCACCGGGTTAAAAGGATTCGGATAATTTTGATGCAATTCAAAAGACTTTGGTGTTTCTGTAGAGATTTGATTTACGAAAGTTAGACCCCCGTTTGTTGTGTATAATACCATACCGTTGCTGCCAGTTGCCCAGCCGATGCTGTCGTTATTGAAATATATATCCCCGATATAACCCGGAATTGTTAAATTTAATTGTCTCACCCAAGTATAACCACTATTTGTTGTTTTAAACAATCTACCTTGTCCTACACCACCTCCGCCACACCATCCCGTATTAATATTTGTGAATTTGATACTATAAAGGGCATTAAAATGTTCAGGAATAAATCCAACACTATCCCAATTACTTCCAAAATCGGTTGAGCGATAAACAGGACCAGACGATCCAACAAGCCAGCAGTATTGATTATTAATTGTTGAAAATTTATAAAAAGTATAACCAATAAAATTCAAATTAATATTCGGTGTGTACCAATTATAGCCACCATTTGTTGTTCTTTGAAGAAATCCGCCATCGCCGCATACTAATCCTGTCATTGCATCTTTGAAAAATATAGAATTAATAATATCTGCAATGAATAATTGGACTAAAGAATCACCACCATTTGTTGTTTTCCATATTTTCTGACCGGTACCAGAAATCCACCCTGTATTTTTGTTTATAAAATGTACTGCAAAATAACTGCTGCCTGTTCCATAAGGTCCATTTCGAATTGCTGTCCAATTTGTTCCACCGTTTGTAGTTTTTAACATTGTTTCAAACATTCCTACTCAATAAACAGTATTAGAGTCAACCACGCTTAGACAATCTAACCTCTTATTTGTCGCAGGATGTGTTTGTTGCACCCAGTTCAATCCTGCATTAGTTGTTTTTGCAATCACTCCCGTTCCGCAAATCCAACCTGTATTCTTATTTATAAACTTTACCGAATGAAAATCAGTTGTACTACCCGTGTTCTGCAAGACCCACTGAGCATTTCCACTCACTGCTGCGAACATTAAAACGATTAGTAAGAATTTTTTCATAATATTATATATATTTGTTTTAGTATTTGAATTATATTTAAATGTGGAAAGTGAAATCTCAATATAGCGGTTCTCTAATTTATTGTAATAAATTAGTGAGGAGAAATCTGAACGTTGTTTAAAGCATATATAATTAGTATTAATCATTTCACTTTAATTAATTTTTATTAATATTATGGATAATATGCTTTACATACAACACTAAAATAAATATTATTATTTTTGATATTTTTCAAAAAGTATTAAGTTATTTTCGAAAATATATATATTCATTATCTGGTTGTTTGTTAAAAATATTTAATGAGGCAATGCGCGGTTCAGTCAGAAATGCGTTGGAATAACATAATCGTTTATTCTGCGTGGTGATTTTATTTGAATTTAATTTCTTACTTATAAGTTGTAATTTATTGTATGAAAACATTGTATCTTTTTAACACTCTCTCGCGAAGCAAAGAAGAGTTTATTCCAATTGAAGCAGGAAAAGTCGGCGTGTATTGCTGCGGTCCCACTGTTTATAACTATGCACATATTGGTAATCTGAGAGCATACTTTTTTGAGGATATTCTCAAAAGGGTTCTGCTTTATAATGGTTACAATGTTAATCATATTATGAACATTACTGATGTTGGTCATTTAGTTTCCGATGAAGACGAGGGCGAAGACAAGATGGAAAAAGGCTCTGCACGCGAAGGCAAAACTGTATGGGAAATAGCAGAGTTTTATGCGGAAGCGTTTAAGAAAGATATTGCACTGTTAAACATTCTTCCTCCTTCGGTATATTGCAAAGCTACAGACTTTATTAAAGAGCAGATTGAAATGGTTGAGTGTCTTGATAAGAAAGGATTTACATACACAACTAACGATGGTGTTTATTACGATACAAGCAAGTTTCCCGAGTACGGCAAAATGGCATTGCTCGATGTTGAAGGACTTGAAGAAGGAAAGAGAATTGCTTTCTCAGATGAGAAGAAAAGCAAGACTGACTTTGCGCTCTGGAAGTTTTCTCCAAAAGACCATCAGCGCCAGATGGAATGGGAATCACCTTACGGCACAGGTTTTCCGGGATGGCATATAGAATGTTCGGCAATGAGCATTAAGTTTCTTGGCAAGCATTTTGACATTCATTGCGGCGGAGTTGACCATGTTCCTATACATCATACGAATGAAATAGCACAGGCAGAAGCCTGCACAGGCGAGAAGTTTGTTAACTACTGGCTTCACGGCGAGTTCCTGATAGAAGAAAAAGGAAAGATGTCGAAGTCGGCGGGGGAATTTCTGCGGCTTCAGACATTAATAGATAAAGGTTACTCTCCACTTGATTACAGATTCTTTCTTCTTATGACTCATTACAGGAAGAAAATCAGGTTCTCTTTTGATAATCTTGATGCCGCAAGAAACGGATTCAACAACCTGAAGAATAAGATTAAAGAAGTAAAGTTGGAATTAAAAAAGACTGGCGAAGTATCGAATAATGAAAACGTAATAAAATATATAGACAGGTTTGTTGAAAGCATTAACGATGATTTAAACGCATCGGAAGGGCTTGCATTAACCTGGGAAGTATTGAAAGACGAAGGATTAAGCGCCGATGAGAAAATATTTCTTGTGAATGATTTCAATAAGATACTCGGACTCGAACTGGATAAAGTCGAAACAGATTTATTAGATGTACCGAAAGAAATTACAGAACTTGCAAACAAACGCAAAGAGGCAAAAACTAACAAAGACTTCAAGCTATCCGATGAAATACGCCAGCAGATAAAAGAATTGGGTTATGAACTCTTAGATAAAAAGGGCGGTGAATTTGATATTAAGAAAATATAAACCATACAATGGCTAAAGCAAAAAACGAAGGGAATAAATATAAAGTTAGTTTTAAAGCATTTAAGAAAAGTGCTTTAAATGAACTTCCTCCCGTTATGCTTTTATTCCTTTCGGAAAAGGTATTGACAGACGAATTTATGTCCGAACTTTTGTATAAATTTATAGGTAAAGACTTTAATCCAAAGATAAATCTTCAGTCTTTCTTTGCAGACGAAACAGCTATCGATGAAGTTATAAACGAATGTTCAAACATGAGTTTTCTTTCCGATAAGAAAATCATTCTGTATAAGCTCGTTAAGAAAACAGGGACAAGAGGAATACCAAAAGAATCTAAAGAAGGGTTTATTAACTATTCAAAAAACCCCAACCCTGACAATATGCTTATATTACTCAACGGTGATAAAGCATTTACATTCTCAAATTTTGAAGACTTCGAAAACACAAGCATCAAAATCTACAACGTCTTGACAGATTCGGATAAGGATATTGCTGACTGGTGCAGGGATAAATTAAAGGGGTATGAAGTTGATAATGAGACAATATTACATCTGTTACAGTTTGTAAACCCGTCCTACGACGAAATATCCTCTGAGATTGATAAGCTTAAGACTTTTTGTATAGACTCTAAAAAAGTTACTCTCGACGATGTAAACCTTTGCGTCGGAATGAATAAAGATTTTAATGAGAATAACCTCTTTGAAGCAATATTAAAGAGGAACTTTGAGAAAGCGATAAGCATTTATGATAATATGAGTTCTAAAACTACAGCTTCTTCTATGGAAGTAGAGCTGAAATTCGTAGCTTATATGAACAATTTGTTCATTTCTCTTCATAAAATGCATGATCCGCTAATAAGTAATATGCCCGAAGGTTTTAATCTTTATGGCGAGTTAAAGCTTTGGAAAGACGGAGCCAGAATGTATGGACTTTATAAGAATTACATTAAAGATTTGAATATACTTAAAATTAAAAAAGCATTTGACTATATTTACGAAACTGATAAAACACTAAAATTTACCGAAAAGGATAAGCGATTGGTAATTAATAACTTAATTCATAATCTTATTAATTTATAGATATTGCAGGAACAAAATATCATTATACTAAGTAAAACAATTAATATTGGCTGAATACAGAAAATATACTGACGAAGAGCTGATATTGAAGTTTCAAAGCGAAGATGTTGAGGCATTTAATGAAATAGTTTTCAGGTATAAGAATAAAGTTGTAAACTTTTTGTACAGATATACGGGCAACCGTGACGAGGCAGAAGACCTTGCACAGGACACATTTATAAAGGTGTTCCGCTCCAAACATCTGTACAAGGAAATAGCCAAGTTTTCAACCTGGTTTTATACCATTGCAGTCAATACTGCAAAAACGAACGCTAAAAAGAAAAGCAGGATGAGTACAATATCAATAAGCGATTTCGACCCCGATAACGAAAAGGATTTCGACCTGAAGGATCCAAATCAAAGCCCTGAAGATAACGCTAACTCAGGTATTGAGAACTATTACATCCAGCAGGCAATTAACTCGCTCGATGAAGATTTCAGGAACATAATTATACTAAGAGATATTCAGAATTTAGACTATGAAGAGATTGTGAAAATAACAGGACTTCCGATGGGCACAGTTAAATCAAGAATTAATCGCGGTAGAGAAAAACTAAAAAAATTACTAATTGATATTTATCCTTACAAAGAAAGTTGAAAACAGAAGAAGAACATATTGAAGTAAGAGAAAAACTCCTTAAACTGCCAAGGGTTAATGCCCGCGAAGGTTTTGAGAATAATCTTCTCAGAAGAATAAACCTTCTCGATACAGATACTGTGAAGTCTCCCGCAACTAAAAGCAGTTTCTGGCTATCTCTCTTTGGGAAAAAATCGTTAGCATGGACTATTCCCGCAACAAGTCTTGCCATAATAGCAATTGTATTTGTAGGTGTGTATTTCGCGTTTTATAATTCTAAGGATTTGCAAAAGACTTCAACAGACAAGTCTTCTCCAAATCAGCAATCAAGTGTTGAGTCGCTTAAAATAAATCCGCTTACATCTGAAAGTGTAAAAAACGAAATACCGGGCAAGGATATAGCAAACGACCTTGAGATTAACAACGCTCCAAAGGTTGAAAGAAAGTCTGATATTGATAAAGGCTTAAACGAAATGTTGATTGAACAAACGCCAAAACCTATTGTACCTTCAAAGATAAATGTAATTGACTCTAAAAAGGAATCAACTATCTATGAAAAAGCAGATGACGTAGGTAAAACAGACAAATCAATCAAGCAGTCAGATGAAAAAGGAAACGGAATCAATAAAGGTGTCCTGAAAGAAGAAAAGAAAACAGAAGAATCAGTCCGTTCAAAAGAACCTGAGAAAAAGATATCTTCCCCGCTTTTGAAAGAACCAGATAAGAACAACGTGAAAACAGAGAAATCTGACGGTAAGACAAATGACAAACAAGTTGAGAAGACAAATGAAAAGATATTCGATAAATCTCAGGAAAAGAAAAAAGTCGTTGTAAAGGATAAGCAGAAAGATACTCTAAAAGAAAAACCAAAGGAAAAAGAAAAAGCAAAAGGCGTTGAAGAACAGCAAAAGAAAAAAGAAGTTAAAGATTTAAATAAAGAGTCTCTTGAAAAGCTGAAAGAAAAAATCAAAGAAAATTAATTATATGTACATTGCTAAGATTTTAATCACACTTCGAAAAACAATTCTCGACCCTCAGGGTAAAGCAGTTGAACACTCCCTGAAATCTATAGGATACGACAGTATTAAAGACACAAGAATCGGTAAGTATGTTGAGCTAAAAATAGACGCAAAAGATGAAGCGGCTGCAAAAACTATTGCAGATGAAGCCTGTAAGAAACTTCTTGCGAACTCAGTGATGGAAGATTATTCTTTTGATGTTATTAAATGCGAGGAATAGATGTCTAAAGCAAAAGTTGGTATAGTAGTTTTCCCTGGTTCTAATTGTGACCACGATGCTTATTATGTATTTAAAGATGTAATAGGTGCCGACACAAAATTTCTCTGGCATAAAGATGGAAGTATTGATGACAGAAATATTGTAATCCTTCCTGGCGGATTCTCTTATGGAGACTATCTCCGTTGCGGTGCCATCTCCCGTTTTTCAAGCATAATGCAGGATGTTGTAAGGTTTGCAAATAAAGGCGGTATTGTAATTGGTATATGTAACGGGTTTCAGATACTTTGCGAATCGGGTCTTTTACCCGGGGCATTACTTCGGAATCAGAACTTAAAGTTTTTATGCAAAACTGTTTCCTTGAAAGTAGAGAATAATAAGAGTATTTTCACTTATAAGTATGATGTAAAAGAAGATATTGATGTTCCTATTGCTCACGGCGAAGGTAATTACTTTTGCAGTGAGGAAACCAGAACAGAGTTAATAGGGAATAATCAGATTTTATTCACATACAACGAAAACCCGAATGGTTCAATTTATAACATTGCGGGAATTCAAAACGTACAAAGAAATGTTATGGGTATGATGCCTCACCCTGAAAGAGCTTCCGATTCAAGAGTCGGTAAAACTGATGGACTGAGGTTATTGCAGGGAATAGCAGAAAGTGTTATTTAAGCTGTTTGCTGAATGATGTTTTATTAAATTAAATAACTGGAGTAAAAAATGTTTGGTCTTGGAACACCAGAAATAATATTAATAGTCGTTGTGATTCTTGTTCTCTTCGGAGCAAAGAAGATTCCTGAATTTATGCAGGGTATTGGTAAAGGCGTAAAAGAATTCAAGAAAGCAACAAGCGATATTGAAAAAGATATTACCGAATCAGGGAAAACTGAAGTTAAATCAGATAAGAAAAACGAACCGTCTTAAGTCGGCAGACTAAATTCAAATTTAGTACCTTTATCCACTTCGCTATCTACTTTGATTTGACTGTTGTGTAGTTCTATTATATGTTTAACAATAGATAAGCCAAGCCCGCTTCCCCCCATATCACGGGAACGGGTTTTATCAACTCTGTAAAACCTTTCAAAGATTCTCGGTAAGTCTTCTTTTGGTATACCGAGTCCTGTATCCTCTACAGAAACCACCACACATTTGTCTCCATCTTTTGTCATTATCTTTATAACACCATTCTCAAGCGTGTATTTTACTGAATTGTCTATCAGGTTTATTAATACTTGTTTTATTCTTTCGGAATCAGCAAAAACAAGAGATTTGTCAGATGCCTCATTCTCAAAAGACAAAGTAATTTTCTTCTTGCTAACTATTCCGCTTAATTCATTTACAGTTTCTCTTATAAGGTTGTTAATGGAAAAATACCTCTTGCTTAATTTCATTCCCGCTTCTAATCTTGATATGTTTATCAAATCATTAACCAGTTCTTTTAATCTGTTCGATTGTCTTATTGCTTTTCCAAGAAAATCCATATTCACGTTAGGGTCGTTTACTGCACCGTCTTCAAGTGTTTCAAGTGATAGTTGTATCGCAAAGATTGGCGTTCTTAATTCGTGTGCTACATTCCCAAGGAATTCATTCCTGTTTACTTTAAACATCTTAGCGGCGTTCAATTCGTCAAGTAATCTTTTTGTGATTACATTAAAACTTTCGTACAACTCAGGAAACCCCGGAACAATGCTGTAATCCCGATAATATGTATCCATCTCTTCAATGACAGCATTTAACTTGGCTATCTTCTCTTCGTAATTGTTCAGGCTGAATGTATCATCATTAGACTTTAATACCGATGCGTATTTCTCAAAGTAATTAGATTTTGCATTCCCGGGACTGATAATCCCAATAACAGATAACAGTAAAATTAAAATAAAGGATGAGGCAGCAAACAATAAAACGGATAACGAGACACCCATATTTATTAAAGTAAGAATTGAAATAGCTTCTATTAAGAAAATTAATACGATGAATTTGTAGGCGGTGAGAAATCTTCTGATATTCATCTGTATAAGTTTAATCTGAGTTAAACCTGTATCCAAGACCTTTAATCGTTTCGATGTAATCGGCATACTCTCCGAGCTTCTCTCTAACTTTGGCAACGTGAACGTCTATAGTCCTGTCAACAACATAAATATTCTCTCCCCATATCTGGTTTAGCAATACTTCTCTTGAAAGAACCTTGCCTTTATTGGAAAGAAGAAAGTGCAGTAACTGAAATTCCTTTTTAGGAAAGAAGACTTCCTCTTCATCAATCTTAACTATGTGAGAAATAGTATCAACTTCAAGACTTTTGAATTTGATATGCTCATCTGTCTTTATAAGTTTATTGCTTTCGGAATAAACTCTTCTTAATACTGATTTTACGCGTGCGATTACTTTGCGTGGTGATATAGGTTTTTGTATGTAATCATCGGCTCCAAGTTCCAGACCGATAATCTCATCTATTTCGTTTTCTTTTGCTGTTAGAAATATTACGGGTACGTTATTTGTTATAGGACTGTTCTTCAGTTTTCTGCAAACATCAAAACCATTCATCTCTGGCATCATTATATCAAGAAGTACAAGGTCGGGTTTATTCTCAACTGCCTGCTGTATTGCCTCTTTGCCGTTTACAGCAGTTAATACTTCAAAATCATTTTCTTTCTCTAAATTATACTTCAGTAAATCTACTATGTCTTTTTCGTCGTCAACGACTAATATTTTAAAGTTCATTTTCCTTTTTTTCATAAACATAGCCCTTTAATGTTACCGAATGTATAATTTATTGTTAAGAAATCATTTTATAATCACTTCTCTGCCTGTCTTTGCTGATTTATAAACTGCATCAACAATCTGCATAACTTCTAAAGCTTCTTTTCCTGTTGAAATTGGAGTGTGTGTTCCTCTTATCGAACCTATAAAATATTGTATTTCGATTTCATAGCTGTTTCTAAAGTTAGCCTGTGACTGTTTGATGTTTTTTGGTGTAATGTCGAACATTTGTTTGTTCACCATTTTATTAATGCTCAGCGGATTTATAGTTGCACTTCCGTTCGTTCCGAAAACATTGCAATAGAAAAACTCTCCGTTTCTTAATAAGCTCCAGCTAACTTCTATCGTTAAAGAAGAACCATTCTTAAACTTTACGAGTGTAAAGTTTGAATCCTCTACAGATTTAGTATTATGATTGTAATTTATTGCAGAAACACTCATAGCCTCAGGAAAACCAAGCATCCACAATCCAAGATCAAGCATTACTATACCATTATCTATAAACACTCCGCCGCCTGCTTTCTCCATATCAGTAAACCATTTCTCATCTGAGCTTTGTGTCTTTAACCATCCTGTTTTAACATAGAATATATCCCCAAGTTCTTTTCCTTTTACAAAATTTCTTTCAAGCATCGTATCTGTTCTGAACCTGTTATTCATACCAACCATAAGCAGTTTCTTGTTTCTGTCTGCCGCTTCAACAATCTTCAGTGACTCCGCGTAGTTTAATGCTATAGGTTTTTCTACAAGTATATGTTTTCCCGCATCAAGACATTTTATTGCTGTTTCTGTATGGCTGTCTGTTCGCGTTGCAATAACCACAGCATCTATTTCGGGATTTTCGGCAAGCATTGAATCAACATCCTTATATCCTTTCGTGATGTTGTATTTCTTTCCGATGTTTTTGACTTTTGAAAATTCTTTGTCACAGATTGCGATGAGTTCTACATCTTTGTTTTTACCTAAAATAGGTAGATGCATAACTTGTGAGATTCCTCCAAGACCTACAATTGCTACTTTGGTTTTTTCCATATAATTGAAGTATTATTAAAATGTCAAGACACCCGAATCACATATTAGTTACTTACGGCTGCTTCCTTCCGGACCTGACCGGGTTGGGCAACGTCTTATTGTTCGGGGCTTGACTATACAATATAGCTAAGATGATTTAAACATTAAATACAATCCGAACAATCCGAGCACAATATTTACAAGCCACATTCCCATAAACGGACTCACCAAATCCCTGTCTGCTAACTTTTCTCCGCCTATTAAAGATGCCCAGTATATTAAAAAGAACAGCAATGAAAATCCTGCCGCTATTCCGAACCCGCCCCTGCGCACTCTGTATCCAAGCGGAGCACCTATTAGTGCAAATATTAAACAGGCAAAAGGTATTGAATACTTCTTGTATATTTCCACTTCGTATGAATTAATCTGTTTTTGAATAGAGAAGTTAGACTGTACTTGATTCTTTAATAATTCGTTTTTACTGCTTAAAGACCTTAATAAAATAATAAGCGAGTCGTATGTATTAGACATTGATGCGTTTTCTGTGTTTCGTTTATACACAGTATCTATAAAGTTAATAGTAAACACTTTTCTCACGTCTGCTTTTATAGTCTCAATAAATGTATCATTGTTTCTTGTCCTAAAAACTTTCATACTGTCAACAACGATGTTCATTGCCTGTGCCGAAAGCTCCCTGTCGCCTCTGGAAAGTGCATTGTCCGACGAACGCTGGAATCCGAACCCTGCCGCATCGAGCGTTATCCTGTGTGTTTCAAACTTAACAAGCCTGTAACCGTCAACATAATCTTTCAGGTTCAGCTGATGTATCTCACCGCTCTTCAGGTTCATAATCACATTCTTGAAGTCACTCGTAAAACCTATATCGCCCGTCTCTGCTGTAATCACGTTGCGTACATCAGGGTTTGAATAATCGTAAATAAATATACCTTCAAGATTATTGCTGTTTTCAAATGTCTTCTTCACCAGAATCCTTGCTCCGCCAATATCATCAGAAAACTTTCCTGCCTCAAGAATGAACGTAGGCTTGGTTCTTGAAATATCCTGTAAAAGCATTTTTGCCTGATGGTTTGCTTCGGGCAAAACATCGTTGTTAAAAAGCACCATCAGGTATGTTGTGATAAGAGCAAGAATAATAACGGGTATCATAAGCTTCTTCAGACTTATACCGCCTGCTTTCATAATCGTTATTTCATTAGCCGCCGAAAGCCCCCCGAATGCCATAAGCGTCGCAACCAGCACTGCCATTGGCACTGCAAGCGTAACCATCCACGCAAGGTTCAAAGCAATAAGCTGAATAATAATCCAGAGGCTTAAACCTTTTCCCACAAGCTGGTCAATCGACTTAATCAGAAACTGAAACAGGAACAGAAATATCAGCGTCATCAGTGCAAAGACGAACGGACCCACGTGAGCTTTTACTATGTATTTATATATTATCAACGGATAAAAATAGAAAAATAGATTTTCAGAAAACAGACATTAATATTATACATAAATCGAAATTCTCAAATCACTCCGTAGAGATTTCATATCTTTAGCAACGAATACCGTCATCTTTAATATCTCGTAGAGATTGCATTTCAGTAACAAAATGAACGACATCTCAGCATCATAGAGTTTTCCCTCTGCTCATTAAAAAAATTTACTGTCCACAATAATTTCTTCCCCGTCACAGCCCAAAAATATTCTGTCACCATTAATTTTTCCGCTGCCTCCGCCGAAAAATGTTT
>Ga0105047_10016037_pt1 | contig 11774 bp, 9 predicted proteins | sample MAT04_FD_78384 | JGI IMG/M metagenome (GOLD analysis project Ga0105047, IMG submission 78384) | Freshwater microbial communities from Lake Fryxell liftoff mats and glacier meltwater in Antarctica - MAT-04 (megahit assembly) | ecosystem: Environmental > Aquatic > Freshwater > Ice > Liftoff... | reverse complement strand
CCCACGTTCGGTGCGTTGAATACGGCTGCCAACGTCGGTCGCCTGGCGCCAATCGTCGGCGGCGTCGCCAATGCGACGGCGCTGACGGCGCTGAACGCGACGAATGCCGCGTGCGCCACGGCGGCCGGACGGGTCGGCACCTACTTCGTCGACTTTCCGGAAAACATCAATCTCCTGGGCCTCAGCGTGAACACCAAAGGGCCGGCCGGCATTGCGCTGCAGGGTGAGTATTCCTACCGCCGTAACCAGCCCCTGCAACTGCCTTCCGCCGAGTTGCTTCTCGCCGCGCTCGGCCTCGGCAACCAGTTGACGAGCACCAACCCCGCGGTCGCCGCCGCCGTACCCTTCGGCACCGAAATCGTCGGGTACCGGCGGGTGCAGATGCACCAGCTGCAGGCCACCGCCACCAAGGCGTTCGGCCCGACTTTGGGCGCCAATCAGCTGGTTGCCGTCGGCGAGGTCGGCTACACGTATCTGGATCTGCCTGACGGCCTCAAGTTCGCCGGGCCGGGGTGTCACCTGCCGCAGCCCGGCTCGAACGTGGCCAGCTCGTTCAACTCGACGTCGACCGACTGCTTCGCCACGGCGAATTCCTGGGGCTATCGCCTCATCGGCCGGATCGACTACGACAACATCATCGATGGCGGCACGGTATCGCCGCGGATTGCCTTTGCGCACGACGTCAGTGGTGTCGGTCCGACGTTTAACCGGGGCACCCAGGCGTTGACTTTCGGCTTGGGCATCACTTATCTGCAGAAGTGGCAGGCCGATATCGGCTATACGGCGTACTTCGGCGGCAGAACCTACTCGGGCACCGACGTGCCCGGCGCAAATACAGGCTCCCTGCCGCCCGGCCAAAGTGCCAACTACGCCAGCGATTCGAATCCGCTCAAGGACCGTGATTTTCTGTCGATCAGCTTGAGCTATGCATTCTGATCGCGGCCCGAATGACATGAGGAGAACTTCGATGAGCAGAACACGCGTTGGCGTCATTGCAGTGGTCATGGCGCTTGGCTTCGCAGTCCCGGCGCTGGCGCAGAATAGAACGCCGCTCGGGGCCGAGGCGGCCGGCAATGCGGCTGGCACCATACCGGCCTGGGACGGCGGGCTCACGAAGCCGATCGCTGGATTCAAGACTGGCGGCCACTATCCGGATCCCTTCAAGGCCGACAAAATCCTGTTCACGATCAGTGCAGCCAATGTCGAGCAGTACCGGGGTCAGCTGTCACCCGGCCAGATTGCGCTGCTGAAGAAATATCCGACGTGGAAGATGAACGTCTATCCGACGCGACGCAGCGCGGCGTTCCCGAAGGGGGTGTACGACGAATCAGCGGCCAACGTGGGGGTCGCCAAGCTTGCTCCCGGCGGCAACGGCGTCACCGGCACCAAAGGCGGCATCCCTTTCATCGCGCCCAAGGACGGCCTCGAGGCGATCTGGAACTCGACGCTGCGCTACCGGGGCGATATCTATGCGATGAAGTGGGGCCAGGCGGCGGTCACCCGCGAGGGCTCGTACACGATGGTCAACTTCGACTACGAGTACTTCTTCAACTACGGCAACCTGAGCAAGCCCGCGAAAGACCGGGAGGAAAACAAGCTCGCCTACTTCCTGCAGTCGGTCACCGGGCCGGCACGGCTGGCCGGTCAGATCTTGCTGGTCGACGAGACCGTCGACCAGGTGAAGGAGCCGCGAAGCGCCTGGACCTACAACCCCGGCCAGCGGCGGGTCCGGCTGGCGCCCAACATTGCCTACGACAATCCTGGTACGGCATCGGATGGCCTGCGCACCAGCGACGACTTCCAGATGTACAACGGCGCCACCGACCGTTACCAATGGAAGCTGGTCGGGAAGCAGGAGATGTACATTCCGTACAATTCCTACAAGATCTCCGGCAACGAAGTGAAGATTGCGGACGTGCTGAAGCCGGGCCACGTCAACCCCGACCATGCCCGCTACGAACTGCACCGCGTCTGGGTTGTCGAGGCGACATTGAAGGAGGGGGCCAGCCACATCTACAAGAAGCGCGTCTTCTACATCGACGAGGACAGTTGGTCGATCGCCGTCACCGACAAGTACGACACGCGCGACGAATTGTGGCGCGTGTCCGAACAGCACTCGATCAATTTCTACGACGTGCCGATGTACTACGGGACCTTGGAGGTGCACCACGACCTGCAGTCGGCACGCTATCTGGCCATGGGCATTCGCAACGAAGAGCCCAAAGTCTTCGAGAACATCAAGCGCGAAAGGGCGGATTTCACGCCCGCCGGTTTGCGCGGCGTTGGTACCCGCTGAGCCGCAAGCCGGTGCGCGGGGCGCTGCCCCCGCGCGTGCTGGCGGCTGACCGCGTTCCCTGTGATCCACAGTTCGTTACCGGACGTGCAGCTGCCGCATTCGACATGAGAGCACTCGATTCATGAGACGGATCTACGGGCTGGTTTTTTTCCTGATCGTGTTCGGTGCCGCCATATTCACATTTTCCCCGCGGCCGTTGCCGGTGTTTCCGGCCACGGCCGTGAGCGCTTCGCGGTTGCTGTTGCTGGGTGTCGCGGCTGCCGACAAGCGCGTGATCGCAGTCGGCGAGCGCGGTGTCATCGTTCTGTCCGACGATGAGGGGCGCAGCTGGCGCGTTGCGAAAACGCCGACCGCAGCCACGCTCACCGCCGTTACCTTTCTGGATTCCAAGCGTGGGTTCGCAGTCGGCCACGATGCGGTGATCCTGACGACGGACGACGCGGGGGAGACCTGGACCCAGGTGCACGCGGCGCCGGACGAAGAGAAGCCCCTGCTTGCCATCTGGTTCGAAAACGCCGAGCGCGGTATTGCCGCCGGCGCCTACAATTCATTCTACGAGACGGTCGATGGCGGCAAGAGCTGGCGAGCGGCGACGGCGGTCAAGGGCGACCAGCATTACAACGCGCTTGCTGGCGGCGTCGATGGCAAGTTGTTTCTCGTCGGGGAGGCCGGGCTGATCGTTCGTTCCGACGATGCCGGCCGCACCTTCAAGGGGATGAGTTCCCCGTACAAGGGGTCGTTCTTCGGCATCCTGCGACTGGCGGAAACGAGCTGGCTCGCCTTCGGTTTGCGCGGCAACGTCTTCCACACGAATGACAACGGCGAAAGCTGGAATCCGGTGAACCCGGTCGGTGCCCAAGCGAGTCTGATGGGCGGCACGCTGCTGCCGGAAGGCGGGGTTTTGCTCGTCGGGCGGGAGGGGACGCTACTCGAGAGTCGCGACCGCGGTAGCAGCTTTATCGCCCGCAGGACGGCGGATGGCAAGGCGCTCGCCGCAGTGGTGCGTCTGCCGTCCGGCGTACGTGTGCTGGTGGGCGAGGGCGGCGCGACGCGGCTGGAAGCAGGCGGCTAGCGCGGCCGCCGCCGGCTACGCAGGAACGATCCATGACCTGGGATAAATCCGCCCTCGAACGCATGGTCCGAGAGCTCGCGCAGCCGTGGCTTCGCCGGGCGCTGCTCGCCTTTTTCGTGGTGGTCACGGCGGGACTGGTGTACTCGGCAACGCAGCTCAAAGTCGATGCCGGCTTCAACAAGATGGTGCCGCTCGAGCACGAGTACATGCGCACCTTCACCGAGTACCAGAAAACCTTCGGCGGCGCCAACCGCGTGCTCGTGGCACTGCGCGTCAAGGGCGCGGACGGAGATATCTACACGCCCGAGTTCATGCGCGCGCTGAAGGGCGCGACCGACGACGTCTTTTTCATTCCCGGTGTCGATCGGGCGACCGTGACCTCGCTGTTCACGCCCAATGTTCGCTTCATCGAGGTCATCGAAGAAGGCTTTGCCGGCGGCAACGTCGTGCCGGCGTCGTTCCGCGGCACACCGGCCGATCTCGAAGTCGTGCGCCAAAACGTGCTGAAGTCGGGCAATGTCGGGCGGCTGGTGGCGAACGACTTCCGCGGCGCCCTGATCCGCGCCGAGCTGCTCGAGGCCGATCCGGCTTCCGGAGCGCGGCTCAACTACCGCGCCGTCGCCAAGCAGCTCGAAGCGGTGCGCGCCAAGTACCAGAGCGACCGCATCGACGTACACATCATCGGTTTCGCGAAGGCGGTCGGCGATATCATCGATGGTGCCATCGGGGTGCTTGCGTTCTTCGCCCTCGCCTTCGTCATCACGACGATTCTGCTGTACCTGTACAAACGATCGCTGCCGCTCACCGCCCTTGCGCTCGTCGCAGCGCTGATGCCGGTAGTCTGGCTGCTCGGACTGCTGCCGATTCTCGGTTACGGCATCGACCCGATGTCGATTCTCGTGCCCTTCCTGATTTTTTCGATCGGCGTCAGCCACGCGGTCCAGATGACCAACGTCTGGACCCAGGAAACGCAGTTGGGCCATGACGGCCAGACTGCCGCAGTCAATGCGTTCCTGAAACTGTTCATTCCCGGTTCGGTGGCGCTCATCTGCAACGCACTCGGCTTCCTCGTGATCATGCAAATCAAGATCGACGTGGTCCGGGAACTCGGCATCACCGCCTGCCTCGGCGTCGCGCTGATGATTCTGACCAACAAAATCCTGTTGCCGGTCATGTTGTCTTATCTGCCGGCTACTCCCGGGCCCGTGCAACCGGTGGCCGGCCGCTTCGACCCGGTATGGCGTGCGATTTCCGCATTTGCCGAGCCTCGTTACGCCGTGGTGACACTGCTTGTCGCCACGCTCTTCCTCGGCCTCGGCGCCTGGAAGGCGCGCGACCTCAAGACCGGCGACCTCGGCAAAGGCATCCCCGAACTCCATGACGATTCGCGCTACAACCGCGACAACCTGGCGATCGTCAACAGCTTCTCGATCGGTGTCGATGTGCTGTCGGTCATCGTGCAGACCAAGGGTGTCCAGGGGGCATGCACCGACTTCACGATCATGGACACCATCGACCGCTTCGAGTTCTTCATGCGCAACGTCCACGGCGTGCAATCGGTGCTGGCACTGCCGGGCGTGGCCAAGGTGATCAGCTCGGGCTGGAACGAGGGCAGCCTTAAGTGGCGCGCGTTGTCGCGCAACCCCGATGTGCTCGCGCAGTCGGTGACGCCCGTCGATACGGCCACCGGGCTGCTCAACACCGATTGCAGCGCGATGCAGGTGCTGGTCTTCACGAGTGACCACCAGGGCACAACAATCGCCCACATTGTGAAGGAGGTGAAGAAATTCGCCAGCACGAACAACACGCCGCAGATCGAGTTCAAGCTCGCCAGCGGCAACGTCGGCGTGATGGCAGCCACCAACGAAGCGGTCGACGCCGCCGAAGTGACCATGCTGCTCGCGTTGTTCGGCGCGATCACCCTGCTCTGCTTCCTCACCTTCCGGTCCTGGGAGGCGGTGCTGTGCATCATCCTTCCGCTCATGCTCGTTTCGATCCTGTGCAACGCGCTGATGGCCACGCTCGGCATCGGCCTCAAGGTCTCGACGCTGCCGGTGATCGCGCTCGGAGTTGGCGTCGGCGTCGATTACGGCATCTACCTCTACGAGCAGATGAAGCACCGTATGGAGGACCAGGGCGAGAGCTTGCGCGAGGCTTACTATCAGGCGCTGCGCGATCGCGGCACGGCGGCGGTGTTCACCGCGGTAACGATGGGCATCGGTGTAGGCACCTGGGCCTTCTCGGCGCTCAAGTTTCAGGCGGACATGGGCATACTGCTCGCGTTCATGTTCGTCGTGAACATGCTCGGCGCGATCTTCGTGCTGCCGGCGCTCGCCGCGTTCCTGGTCGGCCCGCGGGCGCGGGCCGGGGCGGGTCGGGACGCCGTGCCCAAGCCCGCCGGCTGACCCGACCTGCGACACGACAGACCAGGTCGCTGCCCGTCGCGAACGCGCCGTTTCCCGCATGTGGCCTGCAACGACACCCTGCGCGGCGGGGCCATCAGCCGACATCAGCGGAGTCGCTGTGGGCGGCAACGCACGGTGCCGCCAGCGACGCGTTCTCCGCGGACACTCGCGCACCGCCCGCTCCGGACTTCGTCTTCGATCGGCGCATCGCCTGGTAGTCAGGCCTCCGCGCACGCCGCCATGGCGCGGCGTGGGAGCGCCTTGCGCCCGCCACAGCCTACGACCTGAAGTCGGCCCACCAGCGCTTCGTTACCGGCGCGGTCGACCCCGAAATGTGCCTCACCACCGCGTTGGCGAGGATCGTCCGCGCTCGCCTACGGCCCGACCGACATCACCAAGCCCGGAGTACTCGGGTTATCGGGTTGAATTTCCTATCCTTCGAGGATGGCATATATCGGTACCGGGCAGGATGGATTACCAGCGGCAATCTGCATCCGGACAACATGGCGTGGTGACGGAAACGGTTGAGGTCACCTCATCGACACCAATGTCCTGCGGGCTGAGATCGTGCCCGACCCGACTGACCACCGGCGAAGCTCGACAAAAGGCTGCAGCGAGTCGACGCCCTCTTCAGGGACTCGATCGCGTTGACAATCAGGCCGGCGGCGCACCGTCGACCATGATCACGCGCCCGGTCGAGTTGGCGAGCCGGATTGTCAGCGCCTTCTGATAGTCGGGCGAATCGTACCAAGCCCGGGCGGCTGCCATCGAGCGAAATTCGATGATCACGATCCGACTCGAAGACCAGCCTCCTTCCATTGACTCGACCGCGCCGCCGCGCGCGATGAATCGACCGCCATGCTGCGCGACCGATGCGGCGGCCAATGGCCGGTAGGCGGCGTAGCCCTCGGGGTTGGTCACGGTAACGTCGGCAATCACATAAGCGGTCATGGTCTGGTCCCGTCCGGGTGGTCCTGGGGGTGTGTGGCGAGCGGATTCCGGCAGCGATGCCTTCCCGCGAAGCGCAAATTACGGGCAAACGATCAGATTCGCGAACCCGCCAGGCCGGTCGGCTGCACATGCGACTGCGTCGTTCAAAGCTTCGAGCGCGAACTCGCGATGCTGCAGCACATCGAGCCGCAGTAGGCCACCCGCTGCGAGTTCCGCCATCCGCACTGCCTGGGCGGTCGTGAACCAAGTCGAGCCGATGTAGCGGATCTGGTTCAGCATGAACGCCATGGGATCGATGCTGACGCCCGCTGCCAGCGCGCCGATGTTGACGGCACGTCCGCCGCGCTTCAGGCCAGCCAGCGCCGCCATGGTGCTTTCGGCGGGCGCGCCGCGCCCAAGGCAATCGACCATGACGTCGGGACCGAGCCCCTCTGTACGCTCCCGCATCCAGTCGATCAGCGGCCCCGATTGCAGCACGTGGGTCGCGATTCGTTGTGGTTCGAGCGCGCCCAGGGCTGCCAGCAGCGCCGGGTTGCGGCCGGTGGCGAGGATACGCGTCGCGCCCATCGCCAACGCGACCAGCACCGCACCGAGGCCCAAGGTTCCTGTCGCGCCGTTGACGAGCACCGAGGAGCCTGGAATCACCCCGGCAACTTCCAATGCCGCGAACGCAGTCCCGAGATAACCGAAGCGCGCGCCTTGGGCAAAGCTGACACTGTCAGGCAGCGGCACGAGGCTCTGCGGTGACGCGGTCAGATATTCGCAGTGACCGCCGTACGGATACTCACGCAGCAGCGGGAGGGCGTTCGCAGAAAAGCCGAAGTAGCCGCGCAGCGCGAGCGCAGTGCACAGCTGGGGCGAACCGTTGCGGCAATACGCGCAGGTGCCGCAATAAAGGACAGGATTGACGTAGACGCGCTGACCCGGCGCTATCCCGCGCACGTCGGCACCGACGGCGGCAACGATGCCGCTCGCATCGAGACCGTATACCGCAGGCAATGGCGGCAGTGTGTGCCAGTACTTGCCGCTCACGATTGCCTTGAGATTGGGAACGACGCTGCAGGCAACGACCTTGATCAGTACATCGGACGCACGCAGCTGTGGCATCGGGATCCGATCGATCCGGAATGCCCCCCCCGGTTCGTGCAAACGGGCTGCGCGCATCATCGGCTGCGATTCGGTCACTGGGAGCCTCCGTAGGTGTTCGTGGTGTCAGATAGCGCGGCTGCGCCGAAGCTCGGTGATCTGCTCGGACGTATAGCCGAGTTCGCCGAGCACACGATCGGTGTGCTCGCCCAGACGCGGTGGCGGCAAGTCGACACCGACGCGCGCCGCGGAAAGCTTGAACCCGGCCTTGACGACCGTGACGGGGCGATCGATGCCGGGAACCCGGTGCGTCTGGGTGAGCCCGCGCTGGCGCACCTGCGGCGATTCGAGCACCTGCGGCACCGTCATCACGCGGCCGGCCGGGACGCCGGCGCGGTTCATCATCCCCTCCCAATGCTCGGCCGACCCGTTCGCGAGCGCGCTTTCGATCTCCGACCGCAGCAGATCGCGGTTGCGCTTGCGCGACTCGCGATCTGCGAAGCGCCGATCACCGATGAGATCGGCGCGACCGAGCAGGCGGCACAGCGCTTCGAACTGATCCTGCTTGTTCGCCGCGATGTTGAGCAACCCGTCGCCAGTTGCGAATGTGCCGGACGGGCTGGCGGTGAAGTTCTCGTTGCCCATCGGCTGCGGATTGACATCGGCGATGAGCCAGTTGGACACGGTCCAGCCGAGTGTCGCAAGCGTGGCGTCGAGCATCGACACGTCGATGTACTGGCCGCATCCCGTCAACTGGCGATGATGAAGCGCGCAGACGACGGCGAACGCAGCGGTGATGCCACCGATCGTGTCGCAGATCGGATAGCCGACCCGCAGCGGCCCCAAATCCGCATAGCCGGTGACGCTCATCACGCCGGACAGGCCCTGGATGATCTGGTCGTAGGCCGGGTTGTCGCGAAGCGGCCCGTCCTGGCCGAAGCCGGAGATCGCGCAATAGACGAGGGAAGGCCGCCGCGCGGACAGCACGTCATACCCGACACCCAGCCGGTCCATCACGCCGGGCCGGAAGTTTTCGAGCACGACGTCCGCCGTGTCGACGAGTCGCAGGAAAATTTCGCGTCCCGCGGGCTCCTTCAGGTCGACGGTAATCGATTTCTTGCCGGCGTTCTGCGCCAGGAACGAGGCACCCATGCCCTGGCCGTTCAGCGCGGGCGCCGCGCCGAGCTGTCGCGCGAGATCGCCTGATTCAGGCACTTCGACCTTGATCAGTTCTGCGCCCTGCAACGCAAGCTGGTAGCCGCAGAACGGGCCCGCAAGCACATTGGTGAGGTCGAGCACCCGGACGCTCGCCAGCAATTGCGGTGCCATCACGCCGGTCTTATGCGACGCGTTCATACGCCAGTTGCTTTTTCGCGAAGTCGACGACCTGGCGGCCGACGGTCTCGAGCTGAAATTTCGCCGACAGATCGACGCACGATCCATCACTCTCGAACATCTTTGTGGAGGTATTGAGCGCCGCCGCCAGCGGCGTCGGCCATCCGCGCAGTGCATGCGCGATCGAGCGCAACGCCGCGAGCGTCTGCCCGGCCGCCTGCCATCCGCCCGCGCATGCGATTAATCCCACCGCACAGCCGTCAAAGTACACGCGGCCATCTGCGCGCAGGTCCTCCGTGTAGTCCAGAGCGTTCTTGATGAGACCGGACAACGATCCGTGATAGGCGGGCGAAGCGATGATCACGCCATGGCAGCGCCGGAAATAGTCGACCATGCGCAAGGCGCCGGGCGTCCGTTCGCCGGAGTCCGGCGAGTACATCGGCAACACCAATTCCGGTCCGGCAACGATCGCCGTTTGCGCACCGGCATCCTCGGCCGCACGCAACGCGACCTTCAAAGCCCGTTCGGTCGTGGAGTCCGGCTTGGTCGAGCCGCCGATTCCGAGAATCAGCGGTTGTGGAGTCTGCATGGGAAGCTGCAAGTGACGGCGTCGACGAGGAGGGTCGCGGCGGACGATTACGCGGCCGCCCGGTCCTTCCGCCGCTCGACGTACGGGTCGGCTTGCAGGTCCTTGAGGCGCGGCTGCACGTGTTTCGCAAACAGGCTGTAGCTGTCGACGGTTTCCGCATGCGTCAACTCGCCGCCCTGCCCCATCATGATCAGATTGCCCAGGCCGCCGACGTAGTCGTTGTATTCTTTGATCTGATTGAACACCTGATCCGGCGTACCGGCGAACACGACGTAGTTGTCGATCATTTCGTCGATCGAAGCCGTAGCCTGCGGTATCCGTGAACCGTCATGGCGCAGGATCGTCGCGTACGCCGGCACGTAGCCGGGCTTCTGGCTCGCGCGGAGGGCCTTGGCGTTGTCCTCGACGGGCATGTAGCCGGGCGGGTTGACCCACTGCTTGGCGACGATTGGCGACGTGCGCAGGTAGCCGCAGATTTCCCAGGCACGCCGCTTCGCTTCCTCTTCCTTCTCGGCACAGGCGACGATCGCCAGATAGCCAAACTGCTCGGGCCCGTGCGGCTTGCCGACCTCGATCGCGCGCTTGCGGTAGTTGTCGAACAGGATCTTGGAGACGCGGCCGGAGAGGAAAGTCGCAACTTTGGCGCCGCGCTCGGCAGTCCATGCGCCACCGGTGGGCGACAACGACACGAACCACGTCGGCGGGTACGGCTGCTGATACGGACGCGGCCAGATATTCACGTCGCGAAAATGGAAGAACTCGCCTTCCCACGAAAACGGTCCGTCCTGGTTAGCGAGCGCTTTGCAGATCAAATCGTATGCTTCGAGGAACCGGCGCATCTGGCCGACCGGCTGCGCGTTCGCGGGATAGATTTCGTACGGCGATGCCTTCACCAGGCCCATCTCGAACCGGCCGCGGGACAGCACGTCGATCATCGCGATCTGCTCGGCGACACGAATCGGATCGGGCCGGTTGGCGATGTGGATGCCGAGCGACATCAGCCGCGCTGTCTTGGTCTCGCGCGCGAGCGCATAGAGCGGCAACGTGCAGTCGGCGGTGAGGCAAGTCGCCGTCGAGTGGTGCTCGTTGACGCAGATGTCGAGCCCCCACTCGTCGGCCATCGCCCATTCGTCGAGATGCCGGTGCAAGATGTCCGCGGCCTTCTTCGGGTCGCAGTATCTGCTTGGCAGGCTGTTGCGCAGAGAGACACTGCTCTTGTCCCAGGCTTCGGGATACGGGTTCTCGCAGAACATCCATGTTCTCATTGCTTTCTCCTTGCAACGGCACCGGTGAAGTTTGCCGGAATCAGGCTGCGGCCACGAATTCGTGGATCCTGCGGGCGAGCACTTGCGGCTGCTCGATGTCCGGATAGTGGCCGCAGCGATCGATCAACTCGAACCGGGCGCCGCGAATCGCAGCCGCAAGCTTGCGCCCGTAGTCGGGCGCCACAATGCCGTCCTGTGCGCCCCACAGCACCAGTGTGGGCACGTCGATCCGGTGCAGCCAGCGGCCCAGACGCGGGTTGTGCATGTATGGCGACCACGTGAATTGCGCCAGCGCAAGCCGGTTGCGCGAAAGGACCAGCAGCGCGTCGTCAGTCATCGCGGCGAGATCCGGCGAGGCATGTATCGGATCGAAGTACGTCCGCTCCGCCCACTCGCCCGGAGACAGCATGTTGACGTCGGCGATATCGATGTCGAGACCGCGGCCGAAGCGCAGGCCGACCGTGTCGACAAGCGCAATCCGTCCAATACGCTGCGTCGAGCGGATCGCCATTTCCATGGCAATCCAACCGCCGAACGACGCGCCGACCACCGTCACGTCGACAAGCCCTCGGGCCGCCAGCAGATCGAGGTAGAGGTACGCGATGTCATCGACGGTCTTGACATCGTCAGGCAACGCCGAATGGCCGAAGCCGGGATGGAAAGGTGCGATCAGTTGCGCGGATTCGGCGAGCGCGTCGAATAGCGGGGCCGTCGGGGACACGCCGTCGCTGCCGTGAAGAAAAAGGATCGGCTTGCCGACCCCGCGGTCGACGAT
>Ga0105047_10016036_pt1 | contig 11774 bp, 8 predicted proteins | sample MAT04_FD_78384 | JGI IMG/M metagenome (GOLD analysis project Ga0105047, IMG submission 78384) | Freshwater microbial communities from Lake Fryxell liftoff mats and glacier meltwater in Antarctica - MAT-04 (megahit assembly) | ecosystem: Environmental > Aquatic > Freshwater > Ice > Liftoff... | reverse complement strand
TACAAAAAATGTGGTTTATAGATTTTTATATAAGAAACGGGGGGACAGGAGCCGTTTGCGCCCTGGTCAACAGTCAACAGTCAAAGGTCAACAGTCAAGGGTCAATGGTCAACAGTCAAAGGTCAAAGGTCAACAGTCAATGGTCAACAGTCAATGGTCAAAGGTAAATAGTCAACAGTCAATGGTCAACAGTCAATGGTCAATAGTCAATAGTCAACAGTCAAAGGTCAATAGTCAATAGTCAATAGTCAACAGTCAATGGTCAACAGTCAATAGTCAAAGGTCAACAGTCAACAGTCAACAGTCACAAAATGAAACAATAACATGGAAACGCTCTCGCTCCCCCGCACCCAGGAAGAAACTTTGGCGGTATTACCGCGCCATCAGCGGCTATTTATCGGCATACCGAAGGAGACCACTTTGCAGGAAAACCGGGTGGCTTTGGTGCCGCACTCCATCGCTACACTCACTGCACACGGCCATCGGGTGGTGGTGGAATCAGGTGCGGGTGTCCGCTCGAAATTCAGCGACCACGATTATTCAGAGGCGGGTGCCGAAATCGCGCAAACCCGGGAGGAAGTGTATCAAGCCGACTTGCTGCTGAAGGTCGCTCCCCTCACCCACGAAGAGATCGAACTGATGCGGTCCAACCAGGTCCTCATCTCCCCCATCCACCTGCCGCTCCTCGATGCGGAATATATCACCCAGTTGCAAAAAAAGCGGGTAATCGCCCTGGCCATGGAGTACATCCGCGATTCCACCGGCATGTTTCCCATCGTACATGTCATGAGCGAGATCGCGGGCATCAGCGCCATCCTGATCGCTGCCGACCTGCTGGCCACCAACCGGGGCGGACAGGGCGTATTGCTGGGCGGGATCGCCGGGGTGCCACCTGCGAAGGTGATCATTCTGGGCGCCGGCGTGGTAGCGGAGTTTGCCACCCGCACGGCCATCGGGCTGGGCGCCGAAGTGCGCATTTTCGACAACAATGTCTACAAACTTATGCGCCTGCAAAACCAGGTCGGCCGCCAGTTGCATACCTCGGTCATCAATCCCACCCACCTGCGCGAGCAACTGCTGACGGCGGATGTAGCCATCGGAGCCATCCACTCCGCTCAGGCGAATGCGCCGATGCTCGTCCTGGAAGACATCGTGCAGCGCATGAAACCGGGCTCTGTCATCGTGGATGTGAGCATTGACCAGGGCGGCTGCTTCGAAACTTCCAGCACGACCTCCCACGACCACCCGACTTTTGTGAAACACGGAGTGATCCATTATTGCGTGCCCAATATTGCCTCCCGGGTGTCGCGCACCGCCTCCGATGCCATCAGCAATATCCTGACTTCCTTGCTGTTGCGCGCAGAATCCGGTGGCATACTGCCGCTGATTACCGCCCACGAAGGGCTGCGCAACGGGGTGTACACGTATAAAGGATGCCTCACCAATGCCTACCTGGGCGAGCGGTTTCAATTAAAAAGCACGAGCCTGGATTTGTTGATTACGTCGGATTTTTGAGGGCGGTAAAGTTGCTCGCAAAGGCGCAAAGGGTTATTAATCAAAACTCTAAGTGGTTAGCACAGCCGCAGAGCGGCGAAAGGTTTGTAGCGTTTATCAGAATATATGTTTGGCAGGTGCAGCGCACCGAAATGTGTAGGGTCGGTGCGCTGCACCTACTGAATATCATTTGCGCCAAACCATACAAATCTTTCAGCAATTCCTTCTGCCAGCCCGCTGCGGTCTGATATACAATCCGACGAGTTTCCGCCCGATCAAATGAGCGTCCAAACTGCTTCAGCGTCCCGTTGACATGATCGAAGAGCAACAGCGTGTCGCCCACTACCAACAACGGTGCATAGACCGAATCGGCCATCACCGTCTGCAACACGCCGAGCCAGGCGACCTGTTTGCTGCATTCCGCCTGAAGGGCCAGTTGTTGTATGTTGCGCGGCAATTGCGGCATCCGGTCGGCCGGCTCATCTTCAATCCAGAGAAAATCATCGTCAATCGGCGGCGGGGGCGGTGCTTCCGGACTCGGACGGGGCATCATCGTCTTGTTGTAAAGAAATGCCGCGTAAGCGCGCCAGGCTGCCCGTAGGCCGGCCTCCGAACGGATGTAGGCAAACGGGTAGCAACTGTCCGTCCGGATCATAGTACCAGTAGCGCACCGCCTGGTTCATCTGTTCCGAGCGGCCATAAAAATAATGCCCCCGAAATTCCAGCAGACAAGGTTCGATCAGTTGCTCAAACCGGCTGACAGCATAGCGTGGAAATGTATCGAGTCCAAAATCACTGACAATCAACTCCTGTGCCGCGTCTCTGCCGACTAAATGCAGCCCGCCGGTACAACTTCGATGCAGGCGAACGAATGCGGCAGGCAACTTTAACTGGTGCAAGACCCTGCCCGACTCCGTCACCAGCCGAATCAAATATTGCTTGCGTTCCCGCAGGAGCAAAAGCAGGTGTTCCCCCGCAAATTCATAGTCGTAGATGTGCGAAGTCGTGTTTTCTTCCGCCAGCGCAGTCAATTTTGCCCCGATGATGTCCACCCCTTCCAGGGCCGTGTTCTGGGGAGAAAGCGACACTTCAATCCGCGTTGTACCTTGCTGAAAATCGGCAGCGCGGATCAGCACCCGCCGGGAAAAAAAGCCCAGCCGCCGGACCGCTATTTCAGTGGGCCGCTCCCTTTGGCGCAGCAGAAAAAATCCGGCCTGATCGGTGGAGACGCCTGTCGTGTCGTTGGTTTGCACCAATGCGCCGGGCAACACCTCTCCGGATTCGTTGCGCACATAACCGCTGACTTCCCATATTTTTATTTGAGAAAAAACGTGTAGAGGTACCAACAACAACGCAGCAGTGAAGAGCAGGGTTTTCATAAAAAACGTTGCTTTTGAAAGGGTTAAGATAACCCCTCGGCAATTACCAGAGCAGGAAAAAGAGCAAATGCTCCTTTGTGGCAAATGAAGCGGGCGATTGAATGAGCAGACCTTTCGCAGCAGTCCCGTTTCATCCATTAAAATCCAATAGGTTTGCGCCTTCAATTGTGTCAACGATGCCCGCCACAACCCGCGCCTACCTCGCTCTTGCCGCCATTTGTATCATCTGGGGCACTACCTACTCAGCCATCAAGTTCGCTGTGCGCGACTTTCCACCTTACTTGTTGGTAGGCATTCGTCAGACCACAGCGGGTTTGTTGTTGCTGGGCTTAGCATTCGCCAGCGGGCGCCTGATTTTGAAAAGTAGCCCGCAACGCCGCTCCGGTAAACAAGGAGTCAGCGATGATCCGGAACAACGTTCCGGGGTACAGGCGAACCCCTTGACGAAACAGTACGTGTTCCGCCAGATCCTGACCGGCTTTTTCACCATCACCGGTGGCAACGGATTCATTACCTGGGCTTTACAATATGTGCCGACGGGCGTGTCGGCGGTCATCGGGTCGCTCACGCCCGTGCTGGTCGTGCTGATCACAATGGTGTGGCAGGGCGGCGAACGCGTGAACGCCCGCATCATCGGCGGGGTGCTGCTGGGCTTCGTTGGACTGGGCATCATTTTCAACGACGGCTGGAAATATTTCGCCGACCCGATCTACGCCTGGGGAATCCTGGGCTGCTTTGCCTCCTGCCTGAGCTGGTCGCTCGGCACAGTCATGGCCAAACGATTCAACGCGCCGGGCGTATCGCCGCTGCTCAACGCGGGCCTGCAAATCACTGCCGGGGGTTTGGGCGGGTTTATCCTGAGCGCTTTCTGGGATCCCAGTCACACGATCCACCACACGACCGAAGGCTGGATGTCTATGTTGTACCTGATCCTGGTGGGTTCGGCGCTCGCGTTTTCGCTGTACATGTTTGTGCTGCAACACCTGAGCGCTGCGGTGTCATCGCTCTATACCTACATCAACCCCGTAGTAGCGATCCTGATCGGCTGGCTGTGGCTCGGCGAGTCGCTCACTACCTGGACGGCATTGGGCATGACGGTGACGATCGCCGGGGTGTGGCTGGTCAATGAAGGCAGCCGTAGCCGAAACATTACTCCCGCCTGAATACCTGTAAGCTGGCTCCGTTGTTGGCGACCAGCACGGCCTTGCGGTTGTTGGCCATGCGAAGCAGCCGGATTTTACGAGCATCTTTTTTGGCCCAGAAGCCGCATTCCCGGTTGGGCGCAGCGCGAAAACTGCCTTTGCCATCGTTCAGCAGCAGGACGCCGTTGCCTGCGTCAGCGCGGCCGGTTTCCACTTCCACGCCGTAGTCGTTGCCTGCCAGGAGCAGATCTGGCGTACCGTTTTTGTCGAAATCGGCCACCAGAATGGTGCGCACTGGTGCGGTTTGGGCGGCGTTTGGCAGCGGATGCGCCGTCATTTTCCCGTTCTGATTTTCAAACCAACAGGAGCGCAATTCGTTGGCTTTGAACTGCTGGGCCGTTTCCAGTTCTTTTTTCGGGAACACATCTTCCATCGTCGCATTCGCGTAGGCTGTATAGCGGACGAATTTCTTTTTCAGCGGTTACTTCAAGGGCCATCCACTCCCCGGTGACGATCATTTCATCCTGCCCGTCTTTGTCCAGATCAGCAAATAAAATGGCGGTCACCAGGCCGATCTGGCTCAGTTCGGGCGCCACGGAATTGGTCACATTGCTGAACCGACCCGCACCATCGTTCTGCAACACCGAACTGAACGGCATGCGCGGATAAGCCCCCGGCACGACGCGTCCGCCGACGAACAGGTCAAGGTCGCCGTCCCGGTCGTAGTCGTAGGCCGCCACACAACCGCCGCTTTCGGACTCTTTCGGGATGTTGTCGGGCGCATACTTGAAATTGCCCTTGCCATCATTGAGGTAGAGCCGGTCCTGGTAATATTTGGAGTTGAGCGGTGCTTCATTGCCACCGCTCACCACAAAAAGGTCAGGGGCTTTGTCGCCGTTGGCGTCAAAAAAGAGCGCGTCGGTGTCTTCAAAAAGCGTGTCCTGCGGGAAAGGAGTTGAATTCGTGCTGAACTTTCCGTTTTTCTGCTGAATGCCCAACACGCCCTTGCGCAAGAAACAGGTGCCGGCGTAAAAATCATCCAGTCCGTCGCCATTTACATCCGCGACCGCCAGGCTGGGACCCTGGTTGGAGAAACTATGCGGGATGAGCCGCTCGCGGTTGAAGTCGTTAAAAACGTTTTCTTCGTGTTTGTATAGAATGCCAGCCTGTTGCGTGATGTCGGTAAAGAGCGGTTTACTGGCAGCGGCCATGTTTTTCAGGATGGGCGGACCGGCTTTTGCATCGGCGTATTTTAAAGTGATGCGCTGGTTGGCAGTCACATTTTCCAGTGTTTGCACTTTCCCGTCGGGCCATTGGATGTGGAGTTTTTCGGCGGCAGCCGTTTTGCCCAAACCAAAATGCACCACACTGGTAGAAGCGGACAGGAAACCACGCAAGGGAGTGGCTTCGGCATATTGACGCTGGCTGCCCGTTTCAAGAAGAAGGGCTGCACCCAGACCAGCCGTATTGCGGGCAGGTCCTTCCAGGAGCATTTCGAGGTAATTCCCCGCGCCCGTTTCGACGGTCTTGTTCTTGTAGACAAAAGCCGGTTTGAATGAGTTGATCACGATGATGTCCTGATCGGCGGCGTTGTCGAGATCGGCATAGACCGCACTGTTGGAGAGCGTTTTTTCAGCAAAACCCCAATGGACGGACACATCGTCAAACGACAAGTCGCCCTTGTTGCGATAGCAATAATTGTGTACCTCTACCGGCGGTGTGGCATTCATAAAGGTCGCCGCGTTTCCGCCTGCCCGCACCACCGAATCGAGGTCGTAGGTCATGTAGTCCAGGTTGTTCATGTCGCGGCGCTGACCGTTGGAGATGAACAGGTCACGGTAGCCGTCGTTGTCAAAATCCGCGAGCAGCGGCGCCCAACTCCAGTCGGAGGCGGACACGCCGGCCAGGCAGCCGATCTCGCTGAACGAACCGTCGCCGTTGTTGAGTTGCAGCATGTTGCGCATCATCTGATGGCCGTAGCCGTAGGCGACGGAGGTATTATAGCGGTCGGGGACCATTGAGGTCGCCATAATTTTTTGGCGGTAATTGCCGTCAAGCGCCATGTCGAGCGAGACGAGGTCGGGCAGGGCGTCGTTGTTGATGTCGGCCCAGTCCACGCCCATGGAGAAGTTGGAGGTATGGCGCAGGTGTTCCTCGATCCGGTCGGTGAACGTACCGTTTTTGTTGTTGATGAACAGGTTGTCCGGCTCCACATAATCGTTGGCGACAAACACGTCGGGCCAGCCGTCGCGGTTGGCATCTATGATGGTGGCACTGAGCCCGAACGAGTAATTCTGAATCCCCGCCTGCTTGCTGATGTCGGTGAACTTTCCGTTGCCTTCGTTGCGGTAAAGCCGGTCGGAACTCCACTCGTCGTCCGATGTGGTGATGTGCACGATCTTGTCTCCTTCTTTTTTGGCCCGGATCTGACTGGTATTTCTGAAATCGGTGCGGTGGTTGAGGAGGTACATATCGAGGTCGCCGTCGCGGTCGAAATCGAAAAAATTGGCGTGGGTAGAAGAACACGGCGTGTTGAGGCCGTACTCCGCAGAGCGTTCCGTGAATCCGCCCGACCAACTTCCGCTGCCGCCATTGTTGATGAACAGCAGGTTGCCGCGCGATTGCGGTACCAGGCCCGTGCGACACTGATAAATATCGAGCCAGCCATCGCCATTGATGTCTACGACCGCGACGCCGGTTTTGACACCGTCAGCGGCCTGCACACCCGCCCGGGCACCTGCTTCTTCAAACTGAAAATTGCCCTTGTTGAGGTAGAGTTTATTGGCACCCGAAGTGGCCACACCGTACAGGTCTTCCAAGCCATCGCGGTTAAAATCGCCGACTCCGACCGAACCGCTCATGTAGATATAGTTGAACGTCAGGTAATTGAGCAAGGGGGTTTCAGCGACCGCATTCACAAAGTCAATGCCCGTATGCTGGGGGGCCATTTTCTCAAACAGGACGGGGCCGGAGGGTGTGCCGACAGCGTCAGTGCCCGTTTTTTTTGAATCGCAGGCCAGCTCCATCAGCAGGGAGCACGCGAAAAGGATAGCAAGGAACAGTTGTTTCATCGTCTCATTTTATTTGAGGCGAAATTCACAACTTTTCTGAATTGGAATGGGATTAAAATTTTCGACGTTGGACGTTGGACACACAATTCTACACCCACTTGGTCTTTGCCGTGAAAAACCGCCAGGCGCTTATCCAACCTGAATTCCGGGAAGAATACATCGCCCTTTTGCAGCGGTATGAAATTGATTTTAAGGATGAATATTTGTTTGAAGTTTGAAGTTAAATTTCGTTAAAAAAGTTAGAAAAAGGTGAATGTCCGGCGACGTTCACCTTTTTTCTTGCGGAGCTGCAACCCCGGCTGTAACCTTGTTGTCAATTCGATCGTCCATGGGTGGGTTAATTGGTTTTTGTTGCCAATCGTTTTTCAATTTTAGCCAAAGAACCCATCCTTGTAATCATCCATTCAACGAATCAACGCTATGAAGTTCACCAAATCTTTTCTGCTGACCTTTTCCTTTTTAATCTTTGCTTTTGCTGCCTCCGCTCAACGCGAGGAAACCATTCTGGGCTCCCGCAACTGGGGTTTTTCCGGTATCTGGGGCGGCTATACCCACCAGTACACCCAGTACCACCAAACCGACGGCTGGAACCGCGGTGGATTCTTCGGCTTCGAGTTCGGCAAAGCGCTCAACATCGGCTGGAGCCATTACAGCCTCCGCGACGATATCGTATTCAATTCTGGTGACAACCAGCGGTTCGATTTCAAATACAACGGCGGCAAACTCGGCTATGCTTTTATCCCGTACAAAGCCGTGCACCCGGTCCTGAATTTTGAAGTCGGACGCGGCGAAGTGAAACTCGGCGGGGTCGGTAAAGACCAGGTGCTGGTATTGCAACCGTCCGCAGGGATCGAGATCAATGTGTTCCGCTGGTTCCGCTTAGGCCTCGAAGGCGGCTACCGCATGGTACAGAACTACGACCTCGGCAGCGTCACTGAACGGCAACTGTCGGGTGCTTACGGCCAGGCGACCATCAAATTTGGTTATTCCTGGGGCCGTTACCACAAACGCCACCAGCACAATCGCGATGGCGACCACGAAAAAAGACGCTACGACGACTGAAGAAAACAAGCTATGAACACAAAATTTACGGAGGGGTGCCGGGCGCAAGTTGCCCGGCGCCCTTTTTTTGTTGGAAGGGAATTTTGTTTCATACTCCCAAGCCACTGGTAGTATGAAACAAAATTTCAAATGATTTCCAGATTTGTCGCTTGGTTTACAGTTGATGCACGGTGCCTTTGCCTATTTTCGCAGCAGCATTTTTTGCGAATAACCTGCTGCATCTATGAACCAAATTTTCCGCCTGTCCTGCTGCCTGATCGCAGCGATTCTTGCCGTTCCCTGTCTGCTTTTTGCGACGCCGCCCCATTTTGAAAAACCAGCTTCGGATACCATCGCTCCGGTACTGGTTTGCCCTGCCAATCTGACCCTTACGCTCCACCCGGGACGGTGCGATACTTTCTACCAGTACGTGGTGACCGTTACTGACAATGAGCCGGGCGCGACGCTCCAGCAACTCACCGGAACCGCGCCCGCAGGCACCACTCTGAACGTTGGCAAAACGGTCAACCTCTTTCAGGCGACGGACGCAGCAAGCAATACAGCGACCTGTGTCTTTTCTGTGCGGGTCAAACATCCGGTGGTACCACTCGCCTGCCCGGAGACTTTAAAGGTGGTGCTGGATTCTACCTGTTCGTTCGATCTTCATTACCTCGATCTGCTGACGGGCTCTGGCTATGGATGTCCCAATAATTTCACGCTGGAAATGGACACGCTGCTGCCACTGGGCAACGGCCCCTGGATCAAGCCGATTCATACGGTAAAGGAACGGTTGTCGCTACTCAGTTACCGGGTGACGGATGCGGGCACTGCCAGCCAATGTACGGGGCATATACAATTGCAGGATGGGACACCGCCTAAAGTGACTTGTCAGGATATCATTACCTCCGCTTTTATTGGCTACAATCATCCAGACCAGTATGCTTACCCGATCGCTAAAGACAATTGCACCAATCCGATTATAACATACAAAATGGATTTTTCCGACAGCATTGTCCAAGGATCCTGTACAACGGCTTATTACCGAAAAATCATTCGGACCTGGAGTGTGCCAGACAAGAAATTGAACGTCTCCACCTGTCAGCAAACCATCACCTTGCAAAAGCATCTGATCGGTGAAGTGCAATTCCCTAAAGATACCAGTGTAAATTGTAACAATGCTTCAGAAAACCCATTTGTCATATTGAATGGGAAAAAGTATTCTACCCCATCACAATCTGCTTTTTTTAAGACCATCCATCAGGATAGCATGTGGGGAGGCTCATGCGAAGGCACACAATGGATAAGGCGCATTTGGATGGTCCACGATGATTGCTCAGGCGAAGAGTGCCGCGATACTCAACTCATTTACATTAAAGACGATGTAGGCCCGGTCATTAAATGCACACGCAACTTGACGATCAATGTCACGTCGGTTGATGGCTGCACGGGCGTAGTAGATTTGCCCGATGTAGTGATAGATGATGGTTGTGCACGTGCCGGCTCTATCACGGCTTTCTGGGAAGATGTACAAGGTGCACCCGATTCCCTTCAGGGTGTTCTGACCATTTTTCCGGCATACAACCCTTCGTTGCATGATACGTTGGGAGTGCTGGACAAGTCCCTTCATTTCCCCTTGGGCCAGACCCTGGTGACTTACGTCGCAGCGGATCCATGCGGTAATATAGGAACCTGTAGCAGTCGGTTAACTATTCTGGACAAGATCCCGCCGACAGCACAATGCGACACCCTTCTGACGGTGTATTTGGGCAAAACCGGCAAAGCGCAAGTCTTCGCAGCCAGGTTCAATACGGGTTCTTACGACAATTGCGGCGATGCCAAATTGCTGGATTATCGGGTACGACGAATCACGGGACTAGGCGATTGCAAGCCTCAGAGCTTGTACAGCACCTGGGCCAATTTCTGTTGCTCCGATATTGGAGACACGATAACCCTGGCGGTTCGTGTTTATGATCTTCAACTGCCTACAGATACGATCTCCCCCTTCAGACTCGTCGGGCAGTTTGGCGATTGTACGGCGAGGGTGCAAGTTCTCGATTCCTTGCCTCCCCTCTGTAGCGCGATGCCCGAAATAGCCTCCTATTGTACAACATGGAAAGAGGACCTGAAAAAAATTGACCCATACCAGTTCACAACTTGTTCTACGGATTCCGTATTGATAGAAATAGACACTTCACTATTAACGGATTGCGGTACCGGGAAGATTATTCGCCAGGTGTCCGTATTTGATGCGAATGGAATACGCACCAGCACTTGGCAACGTCCGTCACAAGCAATAAATAACGAATGTTTGAAGTCTTTTGAAAACAAAATGCGTCCTGCAACACGGTTGGTTTGTAGTGATGCAAGGTCGCCAAACTTGTAAGCAGCAATTGATTTGTCGTTTCTTGATTTTATTTTGAATGTTACAAGTGGAATACCTGCCTCTCTAACATCTCTCGCCGCTCTTGGTGGATGATTGTAAGCATAGGTTTTTTCAAGGTCTTCTGTTGTGATGAAACCATGAGCCAAAATCTGGTCAGCCAAATTTCGTTTGCTTCCTTGATATGGTATAGGATGTGGTAATTTCATGTTTCTGTCAATTGGTTGTCAAATATAACAATTTTGTCCGTCTGCTGGTGTCTGCACGATGTTCGGTACAATTACGCCCACAGCGTTGCCACGACAATTTATTAAATCATTTAAAGTCAAGTCGTCGTGTGGTCGTACGTCGTGTGAAACAAAATGTCCCGTGCTTCTGTGTTCTGATTTCATCCCCCCTCTTCCGGCGGAAAATCGCTGTTCATCCAGCGCATCTTTTCAAAGTGTGCCTGCCACAAAAAAGCCGCTATCATCATCACAGCCAACAGTCCTAAAGACCAGAGTAAATTGGCCGCAGTAGGTGCTCTGGCGGTCACGATATAGTCCAGCGCATTCAGATCGGGCCGGTTGGGTTCTTTAGATACTTGCATGACTAAATGATAAGGCCCCGGCGACACGCCGCAAATCTTGATCGAAGGGCGCGAAGTACCCTCTGTCCAGGACCCGTCCTGATCGCTCCCAAAATAGTAGGCCACCTCGACTGATCCATAGCGCTCTTCTTTGGTTTCCTCGTTCACCAGGCAAAAATCAACGGCAGCCCAGGAGTTGTTCACCGGCGCGGACAAACTTACCTGCACCGGCGCCAGAAGCCCTGTACAGGCAAAAGAAGGGGTGACATGTGTGACAGTGGCTACCGTATCGGGCAAGAAGATATGTTCGCTCAGCACTTTATAGGTGGGATAGAACCCGGAGAGTAAAAGTTGGCAGAGCAGGACAATGCCGCCTACCCCAGCCCAAATGGCACAGAACTGTAACACATTGAAATGAAACGGCTGCAACATCCCCTGCCCGACGCGCTCGGGAAGCTCAATATCCGGGAAAGCGGCTGTCAGTTCTTCTTTGGATACATGTCTCGCGTCAAAAGCATACGTGTCCTGCCCGATTTGTTCCAGCAACAACGCATACGGCGGGTTGACAAAATCTTTGGCGGTCCCTGCTTCCGGCACCGGATGATCGAAAATGCCGGCTGCATATTCCGTTCGGAAATCGGAATCGTGGTAAGGAGGAAAAAAATCGTCCCGGTAATTGCATCCGTGATTCCCTTCGAT
>Ga0105047_10016034_pt1 | contig 11775 bp, 11 predicted proteins | sample MAT04_FD_78384 | JGI IMG/M metagenome (GOLD analysis project Ga0105047, IMG submission 78384) | Freshwater microbial communities from Lake Fryxell liftoff mats and glacier meltwater in Antarctica - MAT-04 (megahit assembly) | ecosystem: Environmental > Aquatic > Freshwater > Ice > Liftoff... | reverse complement strand
TGAGTATGAAAAAATGGACTGATGAGGAGTTGGTTTCTACGCGTGATAATCTTGAAACATGGAATAAACGAAATAACAATTTAGGTTCCGGTTCAAAATTATGGTTATTTACCGCATTCTTAGGCGCATTTGCCATTTCTACGGGAGTTGCATTTATCTTTCTAGATGGTGTTGATGTGATGAGCATCATACTGATAACTATGGGTGCAATTACGTGTGCATCTTGGTACAAGAGTGAAAAACAGCGCAAAGATAATATTACATTTCTTGCCGAGATTAATAAGGAAATTAAATCTCGCAAGATAAAAGCTGAGCCGAAATCAAAAGACAAAACGGATATGCAGGGAAGCGAGATTAAAGAGGATGTACAGAAAGAATCATCTGTAACGGAACCTCAGGCTGCTGAAAAGAGCTCTAAGAAAATAGAAGAAAAATCAGAATAATAATTTGAATATGAAAATGGGTAATTTATTGACAGCATTTTTGCAATTGATTACTTCCAGACAAACTCGCTCAGAAAATCTCCCTCGTGAAAATGATTCAAATATTCAGATTAATTTGAATCCGGAAGATAGCCGGATTCTTGAGGCGTTGTGTCAATTTCTATGGATTCAGAGGGATCCATTGCCACTTATTTTTGATGTGGAAAATGAAGTTTATAAGAAACAAGGAATTACGCTGCCAACACTCAAGCATCTCGAAGCAATCGGCTTGATTGTTTTTGATGTCAATGGGTTTGTTAAAAAAGGGTTGGGTAAGCATACGCGATTATTTTACAGTGGAAAGCCGACAAAAATAGGCTTCCAGAACGATGGAAATAATTATCTGGACTTGGGACACGTACTGCTAACAGAGCGTGGTAAAAAAATGATCTCTGTTTTTAAGCCATTAAGGAATCAGGAATTCTATGAATACGTGATTAATAGATGGTTTCAGCAGGGATTGGTTTTATCATCAATACAGATAGGCCGGAATCAGAAAGCTGATATTAATAATCGCGTGTGTTCAACTAAAGAATAAGGATGGCACGGTAATCATTAACATTGGTATAAGTTGGTCCAGTAATCACTAAATCGTTTAACTGCTTAAAAAATGCGTAGGCATCGTTATTGGTCAAAAATGATGCTGCATTCAATCCCAGTTGCTTTGCACGAATTAATGAATCGGGTGAGATGAGCGCGCCGGCATTATTTTCAGTACCATCCAATCCATCCGTGTCACACGCAAGTGCATAAATATCCTTAAGATCAGCAAGCTCGATCAGCAGCGAGAGTAAAAATTCAGAATTACGGCCTCCGCGCCCACTGCCTTTGATGGTGACGGTTGTTTCGCCGCCCGATAAGAGCACTACGGGTGCTTTTAACAATTGCGGATGTAAGCGGATCTCCCTCGCCAGCGCCGCATAACTTTTAGCGATCTCCCGCGATTCTCCGGTGACTGTATCGCCTAATATCAAGGTGGCGATAGTGTGTTCTTGAAAATAATTTGCTGATGCAAGCAATGATTGATAGGCGCTTGCAATAATTCTGTTTTCAACACGAGAGAAAATCAAGGAACCGGGTTTAGGTGTTTCACTGGCAGTGCGTACTTTTCCTTCAAGTAAAGTTTTCCTCACCGACGACGGCGCATTCAGTTGGTATTGATCCAGCACGGCAAGCGCATCAGAAAAGGTGCTCGGGTCAGGTGAACAAGGGCCGGAAGCAATATGCGTCGCTTCATCGCCGGTCACATCGGAAATAATTAATGCCAGTATGGGGGCTTCACAAGCTGCAGCGAGTCGGCCGCCCTGAATAGCAGACAAGTGTTTGCGGACGGTGTTGATTTCCTGGATACGGGCTCCACACCAAAGTAACTGATGGGTAACTTCTTTAAGTTCTTGTAATGAGATACCATCGACCGGCAGAGAAAGCAGGCTGGATCCTCCACCACTGAACAAACAGAGTAAGAGATCATCAGATTTTAACGCTTTCACCGCGGCCAAAATTTCTCGTGCTGCCTGTTCTCCATTTTCATCGGGAATCGGATGACCGGCCTCAATCACCTTAATTCTTTGGGTGGGTAATTTATGCCCATAACGCGTGACTACTAAACCTTCCAGTTGAACAGAAGACGGCCAGGCGTTTTCAACCGCTAACGCCATGGCAGCGGACGCTTTGCCAGCACCGACAACGAGCGTGCGGCCTTTAGGGGGATTGGGCAGATGCTGCGGTACGATGTGAGCCGGATTGGCAGCTTTAACCGCGACTAAAAAACTTTCCAGCAAATAGCTGCGCGGATTCATTTTGTCAGCATGGATTGCAGGTAATGGCCTGTGAAACTGTTTTTATTGACCGCAATTGCTTCGGGTGTGCCTTCTGCGATGATACATCCGCCACCGTCGCCACCTTCCGGGCCTAAATCAATAATCCAGTCGGCCGTTTTGATGACATCCAGATTGTGCTCAATTACCACCACGGTATTCCCATGATCACGCAATCTGTGTAAAACTTTCAGCAGCAGATCAATATCTTGGAAATGCAGGCCGGTTGTGGGTTCGTCGAGAATATACAGGGTGCGTCCCGTATCGCGTTTGGACAGTTCCAATGATAGTTTTACCCGTTGCGCTTCACCGCCGGAGAGTGTTGTGGCAGATTGTCCCAAGGTGATGTAGCCGAGACCAACTTCCAATAGTGTTTGTAATTTTCGCGCGACTACGGGTACGGGGGTAAAAAATTCGGCTGCTTTCTCCACAGTCATTTGCAGAATTTCATTGATATTTTTACCCTTATACTGAATTTCCAGCGTTTCCCGGTTATATCGCCGGCCGTGGCATACGTCACAGGTAACATAAATATCCGGTAGGAAATGCATTTCCACTTTGATTACGCCGTCACCTTGACAAGCTTCACAGCGCCCGCCCTTGACATTAAAAGAAAAACGGCCGGGGGCATAACCGCGTTCTCGCGCCTGTGGTACACCGGCAAACAATTCGCGGATGGGGGTAAACAATCCGGTGTAAGTTGCCGGATTGGAACGCGGTGTACGTCCGATGGGACTTTGATCCATATTGATCACTTTATCGAAAAATGCTAAGCCGTCAATTTGTTGATAAGGCGCTGGTTCGGCATTACTGGCGTAAAGGTGACGGGCTACCGCACGATGTAGCGTTTCATTAATAAGCGTAGACTTTCCGGATCCCGAAACACCCGTGACGCAGACAAATAATCCTACCGGCAGGTTAAGTGTGACATTCTTGAGATTATTACCGGATGCACCATCAATTCTGAGTATTCGATCTTGATCGGGTTTGTGGCGTTTCTCCGGTATTGGGATTGATAACTTGCCAGATAAGTATTTGCCAGTCAGAGAATCACTGTTTTCCTGGATGGCTTGCGGACTGCCCTGAGCGACAACGAAGCCGCCATGCTCTCCAGCACCAGGGCCCATGTCGACCACATAATCCGCAATCTGTATGGCATCTTGATCGTGCTCAACCACAATGACGCTATTGCCGAGATCGCGCAGATTTTTAAGCGTATCCAGTAGGCGCCCATTATCACGTTGATGCAATCCGATAGAAGGTTCGTCCAAAACGTACATGACACCAGTCAAGCCGGAGCCGATTTGGCTGGCGAGCCGTATGCGTTGGGATTCACCACCTGACAGCGTATCAGCCGAGCGATCCAAGGACAGGTAATCCAATCCAACATTATTGAGAAATTGCACGCGGCTGGAAATTTCCTTGATGATGCGCTCGGCAATGGCATGTTTGTGACCTGTTAATTCAATTTGGTCAAAAAACAATTTGGCCTTTTTCAACGGGAAAGCGCTGATTTCGTAAATTGCCTGTCCAGCAACATGAACATGGCGGGCAGCTTGGCATAAACGTGTACCGTGGCATTCCGGGCAAGTTTGCGCGTTGAGATATTTTGCCAGCTCCTCACGAACTGTCTGTGATTCCGTTTCCTTATAGCGGCGTGTCAGATTGGGAATAATACCTTCAAAAGCGTGCGTTTCCTGCTGCTTGCGGCCACCTTCCGTTAAATAGGAAAAATGTATTTTTTCTTTACCTGAGCCATGCAGAATGATGTTGCGAATAGGCTCATCCAGATTCTCAAACGGGATCTCCAGATCAAATTCATAATGCTTTGAGAGCGCTGTTAATAGCTGAAAGTAAAATTGATTGCGCCGATCCCAATTTTTTACCGCACCGGAAGCCAATGAGAGATGAGGGAAGGCTACTACGCGTGCGGGATCAAAGAAAGTAATTTGCCCCAGACCATCACACTTATTACAGGCACCTAATGGATTATTGAATGAAAATAATCTGGGTTCTAGTTCAGATAGGGAATAACTGCACACAGGACAACTGAATTTAGCAGAAAAAAGGTGTTCATGACCCGTATCCATTTCAACCGCTAAAGCGCGTCCGTCGGAATGGCGCAATGCCACTTCAAATGATTCGGCGAGTCGCTGTTTGGCGTCCGGAGAAACTTTCAAGCGATCAACAACAACCTCAATTGTATGCTTTTTGGTTTTTTGCAACTTAGGTATCGCATCAATTTCATAAACTTCCCCGTCAATCCGCAAGCGAATAAAACCCTGCGCACGAAGTTCATCAAATAACTCAGCTTGTTCACCTTTGCGCTCGACGATTAATGGCGAAAGGATCATCAAACGCGTATCAAGCGGGAGTTGCAGCACATGATCGACCATTTGCGAAACGCTTTGCGCTGTCAAGATAATGTTGTGTTCGGGACAATGCGGATCACCCACGCGGGCAAACAGCAAGCGCAAATAATCATGGATTTCAGTAACTGTCCCTACTGTCGAGCGAGGGTTATGTGAGGTTGCCTTTTGTTCGATGGCGATCGCCGGAGAAAGGCCCTCGATCAAGTCTACATCCGGTTTTTCCATGAGTTGAAGGAATTGCCTTGCATAGGCCGAAAGTGATTCCACATAACGGCGTTGGCCCTCTGCATAGAGCGTATCGAACGCGAGTGAAGATTTGCCTGATCCGGATAACCCAGTAATGACGACGAGCTTGTTACGTGGCAGATCGAGACTGATGTTTTTCAGATTGTGGGTGCGCGCACCACGTATTTTTATGGATTCCATTAGCTATCTATGTATGAGTCAACCTGATAATATACCCAACTTCTTTGGAATAGCACAACCTGATTCATGTCTGCTTCATCTTCATCTGAAAAAATGTCCCCAGCAGAACTGCGCGCGACCATCGGCTTGGCCGGCGTTTATGGCTTGCGGATGTTTGGATTATTTATCATTCTGCCGGTATTTGCTTTTTATGCGGAGGATTTGCCCGGCGGAAATAACTACACACTGATCGGTATCGCGCTCGGGGCCTATGGTTTAACGCAAGCCATTCTCCAGATTCCTTTCGGCTGGTTGTCTGATCGTATCGGACGTAAGCCTGTTATTTATTTGGGTCTGATTTTATTTGCGATTGGCAGTCTGATTGCTGCCTTGGCGATAGATATTTACTGGGTGATACTGGGCCGCATTATTCAAGGTGCTGGCGCAATCTCGGCTGCCGTGATGGCACTTGCCGCGGATCTCACGCGCGAAGAACATCGTACCAAAGCAATGGCTACAATCGGTATGACCATTGGCACTGTTTTTGCCATTTCTTTAATTGTTGCCCCTGTTTTGAACCAATGGATTGGCGTGCCGGGAATTTTTGCCATGACCGGTGTATTGGCGCTTCTGGCCATGATTGTGGTGAAGAAAATAATCCCTGATCCGCAAATTAGCCGTTTTCATTCTGATACGGAAGCATCGGCTGCAAGTTTTGGCAGTGTGTTGCGTGATACGCAATTGTTGCGTTTAAACTATGGTATTTTTGCTCTCCATGCCACATTGATGGCGCTATGGCTGGTTGTGCCACTCACATTACGTGAAGCGGGAATGGCTGCGGATGATCATTGGCAGATTTATTTACCCGTTTTACTTTTGTCGATTGTATTAATCATCCCGGCGATTATCTATGCCGAGAAAAGGGCTCAGTTAAAATTTGTATTTATTGCGGCGATTGCTTTATTACTGATTGGACAAGTATTGCTGGCAACCACCTTTGATTCTATTTGGGGTACAGCGATTGCGTTATTGGTTTTCTTCACAGCATTCAATTTGCTGGAAGCCAGCTTGCCATCATTGATCTCAAAGATTGCACCAGTTGGTGCAAAGGGAACTGCAATAGGAGTCTACAGTAGCACTCAGTTCCTAGGTGCTTTTGTAGGTGCGGCAGTGGGCGGTTACCTATTTGGGAATTATGGAAGCTCTGCGTTATATACCTTTTGCGGATTATTACTCATCGTATGGTTAATACTCGCTGTAACGATGAAAGCTCCGGCTGCAGTACGTTCCAAGATGTATCATGTGCAAGAAATGGATTTGAACAAATCAAAAGAACTGTCGCGTGAACTTGCAGCAATACCGGGTGTGTATGAAGCTTTGGTATTGGCTAATGAGAGAGTGGCCTATCTGAAAGTTGACATGAAAGGTTTTGATGAAGAAAAAGTGATTAAATTGCTAGGAGAGGAGACATAAATGGCATCAGTCAATAAAGTTATACTCATTGGTAACCTGGGCAAAGACCCGGAAACTCGTTACATGTCAAATGGAGATGCGGTAACGAATATTACATTGGCAACGACGGATACCTGGAAAGACAAGAATGGTGAGAAACAGGAAAAAACTGAATGGCATCGCGTAACCTTTTACCGCAAGCTCGCAGAAATTGCTGGCGAATACTTAAAGAAAGGCCGGCCTGTTTATATTGAGGGCAGGCTGGAAACCCGGAAATGGACTGATAAAAATGGTGTAGAACGTTATACGACGGATATTATTGCAAACGACATGAAAATGTTGGGCAATCGATCAGGAAGCGGTAGCTTTGAATCACCTGATCATGAAGAAGAAAATTCTGCTCCTAACCGGTCTTCTTCAGCTAAGAGTGCAGGTGGATTTGATGATATGGATGATGATATCCCGTTCTAGCCGAATAACCGAATTAACGTTTGTCAGGTAACCGAAGTACTCCCGTCCGGAGTTCTACAGTGGGGATATTTGATTGACGACGAGGGGGTGATGAAAACTCAATACTTTCTATATTGCCACCAATCTCTCTGGCTATGTTTCTGAACTCAAGTGCTAGCATACATTTTGGAACAATAAATGTTTGCTTAAATCCAGACTTGAAGTGAACAAGAATTTTCATAACTCTATTCCAGGTAAGTTTTATTTATTAAAGGGTTAATTAATAGATTTGCAGCAATGAAGCTGTTTCTACGACCTAAAAAAAATAAACTTTAGAATATTCTGTTATGGTTCATTTATCCTAAATTTCCTAATCGCTTATAGAATCTCTTTGAGAAAGTAAGGATTTATTGAGATCTCTGGTTTCTAATCGAAAGTTTCTTTTGTAGCCATAGTGGCTAACATATGGATTCCGGTGCCGAAAGTATCTACTTCCGAACGATCCAGCAATACGCAAGGTTTGCCGGAATGCAGGCAGTAATGTTTAACAATAAAGAAAGCATTATGGTTAACACAATCAACTGGGCAAATTATCATGTCAGTGTCTTCCAGGAGTTTGGGTAAATTATCTAGGCGATCATTAGTATCTCCATGAAATGCAATAAAACTGCCACCGGAGCTTTCTATTAGTCGGCAGTATTCCGGATAAAGTTTGATGCGTCCACCTACACATAGCACAGATCTTCCAGCTAAATGATCTTTGCTACTATGCACATTATTTTGATTGGTATTGCTAGTATTAGTGTTGCAAGATTTAGCCGGAAGCGAGGTTTTGACCAAGGGTGCCCAGTCGATAACAGGAAAACTTTTGCGCAAAGACGAAGTAGCCTTGGTGATCTTCTGATCAGGGCAATTGAATGCCAATTTAAATAAACTGATTATTTCACGGATTAACAGGTATTTACTTAGACTGAGGATCAGTCTAAGTAAATTGTGCAGACAGCGCGTTGAGAAGTCGTCCCTGTACTTAGAATCAAGGGAAGGATAATGAGAAATAGTACCCGATGAGGTAGCTAAAGCCAGTTTCTTTAGAAAGTTCATAATCGAATCTCCTACAAATCATCAGCGAATAAAAAAATTGGCTGGCTGACCTGATAGGAGCAGGCTGGCTGGCTGAGTGTGCCGCTGGAGAAGGAGTAGAGAACGCCAGCGGCAAGGGAAAAGCTATATTTGGCTTTGTAGCCAGTTATGGATACCGATTTTTTGCATGACGTCAAGCTGAGTTTCTAACCAGTCAATATGTTCTTCAGTATCTTCTAAAATACGTTCAAAAATTTCCCGTGAGACATAATCTTGTGCTGCTTCACAAGCAGCTATTGCTGCAAGCAAGGTCTCCCGTGAGATATTTTCAAGTTTAAGATCGCATGCGATACATTCTTCAGCGGTTTCACCAATCATTAATTTGCCAAGATCTTGTAAATTTGGCAGACCTTCCAATAAAAGAATCCGTTCAATCAGGACATCAGCATGTTTCATTTCTTCACAAGATTCTTCGAATTCGTGTTTCCCAAGACTGTTAAACCCCCAGTTCTTGTACATGCGAGCGTGAAGAAAGTATTGACTAATGGCAGTCAGTTCATGCTGTAGCTGCTGATTCAGCCAGCGAATAATATCTACGTTACCTTTCATTTTTAGCTCCTAAGACAAATAGCTTGTTTATGTGTTGGATTCAGAAGAAAAGATACCGCTCTGGTATTTTTCGCTTTGCTTGCTTGGCGCCACCTTTGCATGATGGACCTAACATTTTTCCACTAAATACCTAGCATAAGTCCAAATCATGCATCTGCTTGGCTGCACAAGTTCATGATGGGTTCACGCGTAGCGATACCAGTAACAACTTACAAACATAAATATACATGATATGTGTCTTTAGTCCACTATTTGTTCAGAATTAACTTACCATTCCGTGTGCGGCGTAGCGAGTATTGTTCGCCTTTATGCAGAATAAATACAACATCGCCATTCTTGAACAAGGTGTCGCTGTCAATCAATGAACTTAAATCTGGTAATCCGGATTGATGCAAATTTCTTATTTCTTTTTGGGGCAATTTTAGAATATCCATCTTAGGTCATAAATGTTAATGAGAACTATTCTCATTATATTCATTTTTTAATAACGCGCAAGACTTAAATAACAAATTATTAAAATTAGATACGCTACGCATACGCTAAGTTGTCCTCGTAGTTGCAGCATAATGAGATGCTTAATTTGCTTATTAAGCATGGATGGAATTCCATCAGGCTATATTGGTGGTGCTGATTGATAGGTGTATACTGAGCATGCTTTTTTCTATTGCAAGCCATTGAGATACATGAGGAAAGGATGCTGTATCCCTACACTGATAAACGAACTGTTTTGAATTCTCAATACGCATGATCGAGCGGCGAAATTTCTATCGAATTCTTCATGTTCAACCGGACGCACCGATGACGGTGATCAAGGAAAGTTACCGAGTATTGCTGCAAAAACTTAAAACTCATCCAGATCTCGCTGGTCCGGATTTGAACGAAAGCTTACTCGCTATTGCCTATAACACGCTGCGTGATCCGCTTAAGCGAGCTGCTTATGATCTTGATTTGCTGAAGCGTTATCATATTAAAACGCTTAGTCAGGGAGCATTTAGTTCGAATACGAATTTCGGAGTAGAGATAGATGAACAGAAGGATGAACGAACTGTACAGCTGAATCAACGTAATTATTATCGAATTCTTCAGGTTCAGCCTGATGCGCCTATTGCTACGATTACGGCAAGCTATCAAGCATTAAGGAAGAATTCATCGCAGGAAACTGTGTTACTTGATGAAGCTTATCGGGTTCTTTCTAATCCTGACGCGCGGAAGCAGTATGACGCCATTTTAGTCGGCATCTTATTCCAAGCCGCTGCGAAATCTGACCACCAAAATACTAATTTACCCGGGCTTCCAGCCCAAGTTAAGAGTACGCCGCAGTTTGCTATAGAATCCTATCGGGCAGTGATTACACATTACTGTTCCTTCTGTAAGACGCCCTATGTACCACAAGCAACTATCTATCAAAGTGAAAGCTGTCTGGAGTGCGCAAGCCCACTGCTTGTTTTGCAGCATGAAAATTTTGAGAAATCGCGCCGGACAATGATGCGGATCAATATCAGGGGTGAATTTTTGTTTTACCTATTCTGGCCGGGTAGGGCTTTTCAAGGCATATTCCAAGACTTGTCACCCACAGGAATTCGCTTCTTAACTGGAGTGATGCTTGATCCAAATGACATCATAAAAATCGATGCGCCTAATTTTCAGGCAGTGGCTGAAGTAACGCATAAACGCAATGAGGGTGCGGAAATTTCTGTTGGAACTCGCTTTATTGCCGTGAAATTTGATCAGCAGCATGGGAATTTTGTCACAGTACAGGCCTGAACCTGGTTATATTGAAGCGTTAGTTTTCTTCTAACAGACGAATTGAAAAACGTTTCCGAGGCAGCCGATGCAAGGAGAAGCAGGTGAAAAGCGCAGTTTATGTGTGATAAATGAGCATTTTTATCCTGTTTTTAACACCGCTGCGGCAACGCAGATAGTTTCTCAACGGACTGGTAAGACTGGCTTTCTTGAAACAGATTAAATTAAGTTAACCGGTATTTTGAAATATGCAATTCCGTTTGTTTCGACCGGTGGCAATTTTCCAGCTCTGATGTTTACCTGTATCGAAGGTAACAGCAAATTGGGCATTTCTAACGTCGCATCGCGTTTTCTGCGCATTGTTACAAACTCATTTTCATTGATGCCATCGTGTACATGAATGTTATGGAGACGTTGCTGTGCGACTGTACTTTGCCACGAGGCAGCGCGATTGGCGGGTGGATAATCATGGCACATGAATAATCTTGTCTCCGGCGGAAATGCCAGTAATTTTTGGATGGATTTGAATAACTGACTTGCATCGCCACCTGGAAAGTCTGCCCGTGCAGTACCAATATCTGGCATGAAAAGCGTATCACCTACAAAGAGAGCATCATCAAATTGATAAGCCGTATCAGCAGGTGTGTGACCGGATACGGAGATGGTTCTGGCTGTTAATTTCCCAACCTGAAATAGCTCGCCTTCAGTAAATAAGTGATCAAATTGATGGCCATCTGGAATGAAAGTGTCATCGAGATTGAAAATTCTCTTGAAAGTCTCCTGCACGACAGGAATATTACTGCCAATACCAGTTTTTCCACCCAATCGGTTTTTTAGATAATCTGCAGATGACAAATGATCTGCGTGTGCATGCGTTTCAAGTATCCACTCAACTGATAATCGCTGTTCTTGAATGAACGCAATCAATCTGTCAGCAGAGCGTGTACTTGTTCGGCTGGATTTTGGGTCATAATCCAAGACCGGATCAATAATGGCGCAAATACCGTCCGGTTCATCAAAAACAATATAACTGACAGTCCAGGTTGCTGAATCAAAGAATGCATTGATATTTGGTTTCATTTTTTATGTCAATGTAATTATAGATATCGTACGATAGCATATATAAGTAACTGATATTAAGTGATTTGTATAAATTCTTGTGAGAAAAAGAATGTATAGGAATCTGAATGCAGCGCTATGGTATGCGGCGGGTTGATGATTGGGTGCCGAGTAGCATTGTTGCTGCTTTCTTTTAGGGAGGCTCTGATTAAGTTGATTACATTCATGGTTCGACAAGCTTGTATGGTGTTTCTGGCTCCTTCTTGAGAGACTGGAAGGAGCTGGGGTGGAGGGACATCGACAAGC
>Ga0105047_10016033_pt1 | contig 11775 bp, 7 predicted proteins | sample MAT04_FD_78384 | JGI IMG/M metagenome (GOLD analysis project Ga0105047, IMG submission 78384) | Freshwater microbial communities from Lake Fryxell liftoff mats and glacier meltwater in Antarctica - MAT-04 (megahit assembly) | ecosystem: Environmental > Aquatic > Freshwater > Ice > Liftoff... | reverse complement strand
CTTCGATGGAATCGCATCGCTGGCACCGAAACAAGAGGCATCGTTCCGGGTTCGCGTGAAAGGCAACCTGGCGGGCGACCTGAAATTCAAAGTTCAGTTGACGTGCGACGAAATTCGCACGCCGATCGTGAAAGAAGAAAACACGCGATTCCTGAAGGAATAGCAGTGTGGGTGGCCAGTCCCGACTCGTTTGGGGAAGCGAACGGGGCTGACCTTGAGTGTTGGTAGTGACAGTGTTACTATCCGGCGGCACGACGGGGACACGTCGACACAGGCCGCACGGAACGGAATTCATTGCCATCGGCGGAACTTGCCGGGAAGCACCGCGGCTGGCAGGGGGAGGGAGTCCGTTTATGAATGCGACGCGAACGATGGAACGTACCGAGACCGTGAAAATTCACATTCGCTGGATGATTCGCCGCGATATGGCGGACGTTCTGAAAGCGGAGCAAGAGAGCTTCGATTATGCATGGACGGAAGACGATTTCCTCCGATGCCTCCGCCAACGGAACTGCATCGGAATGGTTGCAGAGACGAAAGATCGCGTCATCGGCTTCATGATTTACGAGCTGCACAAGAGCCGGTTGCATGTGCTGAACTTCGCGGTGGCACCGAATTTCCGACGATCCGGAATCGGCTGCCAGATGGTCGGGAAGCTGATCGGTAAACTTTCCAACCATCGACGGTCGAAGATTACGCTGGCTGTGCGCGAGCGAAACCTCAGCGCGCAATTGTTCTTCCGGCATCAGGACTTCAAGGCGAAGCGGGTTCTGCGAAAATACTATGAAGACAGCGGCGAGGATGCGTTCCTGATGGAGTACCGCATCGACGACGCGATCGAAGAAGCGATCGCACCGTTTAACCGGATCGCGCAGTTCGAAGAGAATTGAACGGCTGGCACACTCCGAAACCGAAATCTCGAGTAACGGCCCGGTCGGGAGCACGATACGTGCAACCGGTCGGGCCGATTGTATAATCAGACGCGTTTTGCAGCGATAATGGGATCGGACCGAGGTGGGAGAGCAAACATGGACGCATTCGGTAGCCGATTCATCCGACGGGTATTGGTGGTGCTCGTCGCGGTGGCGCTGGTCGGTTTCACCGTACTCGGCCGGAATCGCCTCGCGTATGCAGACCCTGTTCCCGTGATTGTACTGCCTTCCGCACGAAATGCCGGATCGCGCATCGACACAGCAATCATCCAGTCGCGGGCAGTCGTTCCGCCTTTGCCAGCCCCTCCAATCCTTCGCACCGACACGATACCGAATCGTGCATCCGACCTCGCATTTCCCGCACTGAAAGCACCGGAGTTACTCGCGCCGTTACCCGCGGCGCCAGTGAAACTATTGCCGGTTAAGAAGCCCGAGTTGTTACCGCCACCGCTGGAAATCGTGCCGATTCCTGTGCCAGTGCCGATTTACACGGAACCGGTCGCGCCCGTTGTCAAGCGCGTGCCGGTCATCGCGCCACAGCCATATGCTCCCACAGTATGGGGACAAAGTGCAGAGCCGAAAAAAAAGCCAGCGATGGTTCGCGAAATACCTCCGCCAGAACTTCCGTCGTTGTTTGAACCGACGCCCTCATCGCTGGCGAAGAATCCGGTGCCACTCATCGAACCGGTAATCCTCCCGCCACCCGATTACTCCTTGCATTTGGTAAAACCTCCGCATATTCTCAAGCCCATGGAGCCAGTCGCGCCGTTCGTTGCGATGCCGGTGGTACGTGTTGCAGAGATGTCACCCGCACCGAAGCCGATTGCCGAGCTTGCGCCAACAGTATCGATCACCAAGACGACACCTGGAGAATTCATCGTGCCACTTTCACTTCGCAGAATCGCACTGTCGACCATCGTGGGAGCCACGATGATGGTTGCGCCGGTGTTCGCCGACAACCTCGACAAGAAAGACGACGCCACGAAACAGGAGTTGGAGAAAACCAACGCACTCATTGCCGAGATGAAGCGCGATCTGGCAGACCTGAAAACGAAAGAACTCGCAAGCATCAAGAAGGAAATCGATGCACTCAAGGAGTCGAACAAGCAGACTCAGATCTTCCTCGAAGGTGGCAGTGACAAAGGTTCTGCAACCGATGGTCTCCTGAAGAAGATGAGCCGCCTTGAGGAAACGCTCGCGGCTGTCGATAAAAAGCTTCAGCTACTCGATACAAAACTGTCCGCAAGCACGCGAACGGCGAGTTCCTCGCCGGAGAGTGCGAAGGCCATCATCGAAACCGGCAGCGTCAAGATCGTTAACGATTACGAAGTCGAGATCTCCATCGTCGTGAACGGCAAAGCGTTCCGCATCGACCCGAAAGAAACGAAAATCATCGACGTTCCCGTCGGTTCGCTGAAGTACCAACTCCTCGGGAGTGGTGCGGCGGAAACTACGCGAATGGTCAAGGACAAAGAAATTGTCACGCTCTGGGTTCACTAACCACGAGGCGAGCGACACAATGACGATCACGATCGATGGCTACGCAGGAACGGGAAAATCGACGGCGGCGCGGTTACTCGCGGAAGCCATCGGGTACGAACTTCTCAACACGGGTGCGATGTACCGTGCGATCGGTGAGATTCTCGACCGAGAAGGGATCGATCTCGAACTCGTCCCGCGTGCGGTAACGACGATCCGCAGCATCGTCGGGAAATGTCACTTCGAGTTACGCAACAACATTGTGTTCATTAACGGCGAAGACCGGAATGTACATCTCCGCACCGAACGGATGAACGCACTCGCCAGCAAAGTGGGTACGTTTCGGGAAGTGCGAGAACACCTCAAAGCCGAGCAAATCCGCATCGCAACGGGCAAGAAGATCATCTGCGAAGGCCGCGATCAGGGTACGGTTGTGTTCCCGAAAGCGATACTCAAATTCTTCTTTATTGCTAACGTAGAGGTACGTGCATTACGACGGATGCTCGATCTCGAAAAGATCAACAGCCCAGCGAGTTACCACGAGGTATACGACCAGATTATTGCTCGCGACCTTCAGGACGAAACCCGCGAACTCGACCCGCTGAAAGAACCGCTGAATGCGGTGCGAATCGACACATCGGCGATAAAAATTGATGGAGTACTTACAAAAATGTTCACAGCGTGCGAGGCTGTGAACATACATAAAATCTGACACCAGGATTTTAAGGCACCTGCGATTGCATAGCGGGCTTCGGTACATTCTGATCGGGCAATTTGACGAACTTCGCGTAAATCAGCCCCGCCCCGAGTATCAGCGACGCGACCAGGATCGATACGAGCGCGAGGTTGTAAACCGTATTGTTTCGTTTGGGTTGTAGTTGTGGTGCCATCGGCAGTGCCGGATTCTGATGCGGCACCGGGTGCGACGGTAGCGGTAGCGGTAGCGGTGTCGGATTGATCGGCTTTTGCAACTGGCTACTGAACGGTGATGGTTCTGGCCGAGGCTTGGCTGCGAACGGTTTCGGTGGCGAGGGGGCTGGGGCAACGGCAGCCATCTGCGGGTGTTTCAATGGAGCGGAACCCGCTTGAGGCTCGAACGATTTTCGCGTCGGCGCACTGAACGGATTGACTGCTGCCGGGCTGCCAAACGGCTTCTTCTGGGCGGGTTGCGAACGCATATCGGCGGCCAGTTGGCTCATGAGTTTGCTGCGCGTGACTGACCCCATACCCACGGCGGCCGCTTCGGGTATCGGAGAATGAGTCGCGCTCAATTCGACCACCGGTGCCATATCCATGCCTTCGAGCACGGCGGGGCACAATACGGGCATCTCTGATACCGATGGCACCAGTTTGTCGGTCGTGATCCACGGCGTAATCGCGTTGACGATCTCTGCGGGCGACTGATATCGCACGGCAGGGTCTTTCGCCATCATCTTCGTCAAGATCGCGGCGAGGCCTTCGGGCACTTCTGGGCGAAGTTGACGGATCGGTGTCGGCTCTTTCGTACGGTGCCACAGCAATTTCTGCGAGACTGTGCCAGTCGGGAACGGCGGATGGCCTGCCAGTAAAAAGTATAAGGTGGCACCCAGTGCATATACGTCGGCACGTACATCGACTGCATGGCTATTGGCAACTTGCTCCGGAGCCACATAGTCCGCAGTACCGAGCACGATCTTGTCGTCGTACTTTACTGTCAGCATGTCGGATTGATCGTTGAAGAATCGTGCCAGCCCGAGGTCGAGGACGCGAGCCAGCCCCTTGCGGTCGATCAGAATATTTCCGGGCTTCACGTCGCGATGGATGACGCCACTCTTGAATGCGAAATCCAGCCCGACTGCGACTTGTTTCGTGTAGTGTGCCGCACGACCGCAGTCCATTCGGCCGAACTTCTTGACGATCTCGAGCAAGTTCGATCCGTCGACGTATTCCATGACGATAAAGTGCAAGTTGCCATCTTGATCGATATCGTGCGTACGGACGATGTTCGGGTGTTCGAGCGAGCCGGCTGCGCGGGCTTCACGATAAAACCGGCCGAGTGCCGCAGGCTGTTCGGCCTTGGCGGGCGGTAGCACCTTGATGGCGACGCGGCGCTTCATGAACATGTGTTCGCACAGGAACACCTGCCCCATGCCGCCAACGCCAATCCGTTCGAGCAGTTTGTATTTGCCAATGCTGAATCCACGCCATTTCCCGAGCAAGAATTGTTCGGCCTGAAAGTTTGTGAGCATACCGTCGCCGATCATGTCGTCGGTCACTTGTCGGGGATCGGACGCTATACCGCGGCCTTTTTGACGTCGAGCGATGTACGAAGTCAAACGGGCTTCATCCACCATCCCGCTTTTCCGGATGAGCTGAATGAGTTCTTCAAACGAGTTCGGCACAGACATGCGGACACCATGATGATGGCGGTTGGGCGATTGCGAGTGTAAAAAAAACTAGAACCACTTCACGCCAGACGCAAATCGATCTGCCGGGGTTTCAGCAACCGATTTCAGAGCTCTGTTACGTAACATTCGCGCGGAAATGTATCGTTTGCGTTATGGAAATCGTGTGGAGAACTTGTCGCGTCATCGTTCGTGCCGATTTCTGCTCCGACCAGATATATTGCAACATCAAGAGTCTCGGCTACGATCTGAAATCCGCCTTTTGACAAAATTCGGGAAAAAGTGGAATTACCCCTCGCTCCGACGAGAGGATAAAGTTATCATTGGCTTTAAGAGGTTCACCCACCAGTGCCACGTCCCGTGGCCGAACCCAACCAAGCATCAGAGGGGTCACTATGCCTTCCCTCCGTTTTCTGGCCGCTATGGTCAGCACGGTACTCGTTACGTCGGCGCTCTGCGCGACGCCTCCCACCGATGTAGACAGTCGTAAAGAATGGGTCGGTCAACCGCTTTCGTTACAAGTCGCGCCGGTAACGCTCGTTCTCAACGGCCCGCGCGATGTGCGACAACTCGTCGTTACGGGGATGTATGACAAAGCCCGCCTCCGGGACCTCACGCACGCGGTCGAAGTCTCGGTCGCACCGGCGGGGATCGTCGAACTCGGCGAAGGCTTGTTCATCAGCGGCTTGAAAGATGGCACCGCAATCATCACCGTGAAAGCGGGCGGAAAAGTGGCGACTACGTCCGTGACAGTCGCCAAGATGAGCGAAACGATCCCCGTCAGTTACCGCAACGATGTCACCGCCGCGCTGAACGTGGGCGGCTGTAATATGGGTGCTTGCCACGGCACGCCGAGCGGCAAGAACGGCTTCAAACTCTCATTACGCGGCTTCGATCCCGCTGCCGATTACCTGCAACTCACCCGCGAACAGTTCGGTCGTCGTTCGGACAAACACGACCCGATGGGCAGTCTGATTCTACTCAAGAGCCTCGGCCGCGTGCCCCACGAAGGCGGCGCGCGTTTCGGTGCCTCGAGCATTCCCTCAAAAATGTTAGCGGGCTGGCTCGGCGAAGGAATGCAAGACGATCCGAGCACATTGCCGACCGTCAAAAAGGTCGAAGTGCTGCCGGGTAACCGCGTGCAACTCGCACCCGCGAAGTGGCAACAACTCTCCGTCGTCGCGACCTTCAGCGATGGCAAAATTCGCGACGTCACCCGCCTGACCAACTTCAGCAGCAGCGATCCGGCCACAGCAGATGTCAACCCGAACGGCCTCGTCGAATTCAAGCGTGCTGGCGAAGTCGCGATTTTAAGCCGCTATCTCGAAGAGCTGGTTTCGGTTCGTCTGACGTTCCTCGAACCGCGCGAAGGGTTCGCGTGGCCGAACATCGCCGAGGCGAACTTCGTCGACACGCACGTCTTCAACAAACTGAAACTGATGACAATTCTGCCATCGGATTTGGCAACCGACTACGAATACGTTCGCCGTGCGTACCTCGATTCGATTGGCCGAATGCCGACCGACAAGGAAGCGAAGACGTTCCTCGCGGATGCCTCCCCGACGAAGCGGGCCGCGTTAATCGATCATCTATTAGTTCAGCCCGAGTTCGCCGATTTCTGGGCGCTCAAGTGGGCCGACGTGCTCCGTTCGAGCCGCAAGACGATTCAAGTGAAAGGATCGTACGCATTCCACGAATGGCTGCGTAGCCGCATCGCGGATAACGCCCCGATCGACGGCATCGTTCGCGAATTGCTGACCTCGAATGGCAATACCTTCAACAACCCGGCTGCGAACTACTACCGCATTGCGAAAGATCCGATGTCGCTTGCCGAGGGTACCGCACAGTTGTTCATGGGCGTGCGAATGCAGTGTGCGAAATGCCACAACCACCCCTTCGAACGCTGGACTCAAGACGATTACTACGGCTTCGCGGCATGGTTTGCCCGCGTGAAGCAAAAGCCCGACCCGAGCGCGAACGGCAAGCCGAACCCACCCGTCAATGGTGCCGAAGTCGTATATATTTCTCGCGATGGCGAAGTGACGCAACCCCGCACCGGCAAACAGATGAAGCCGCGCTACATCGGTGTCGGTGATGCCGACGTGAAACCGGGCGATGACCGCCGCGATGCCCTCGCCGACTGGTTGACTTCGCCGGGTAATCCGTTCTTTGCGAAGTCCGTAGCCAACCGCGTCTGGTTCCACGTCATGGGCAAGGGTATCGTCGACCCCGTCGATGACTTCCGCGACTCGAACCCGTCGAGCAACGACGACTTGCTCGATGCACTCGCGAAAGACTTCGCCGCAAAGAAGTTCGACATGCGTCACCTGATCCGCACGATCATGACTTCGCGAACGTATCAACTGTCGGCCGTACCGAACGATACGAACAAGGAAGACGCGAAGTACTTCTCGCACGCGGTTACGAAACTGTTGACGGCGGAGCAACTGCTCGACGCACTCTGCGATGTGACGGCGGTGCCGGAGAAGTACGCCGGGCTTCCGACCGGAACCCGTGCAACGCAACTCGTCGATGGAGAGGTAAATCATCCGTTCCTGAAGGCGTTCGGCCAACCCGCACGCGAACTCGCTTGCGAGTGCGAACGCGAAAGTGATGGCAACCTCGGGCAGGCCCTGCAACTCATTAACGGGCCGACCGTGAATGAGAAAGTTCGCAACCCGAACAACCGCCTCGGTACGCTGATCGCGGCCAAAAAGACCGACGTCGAGATCCTCGACGGCCTCTACTTCGCCGCCCTCGCACGGTCGCCATTCGAAGACGAAAAGAAAGTCGCCCTCGCGCATATCGCGAAAGGCACCGACAAACGTAAAGCCTGGGAAGACATCCTCTGGGCACTCATTAACACCCGCGAGTTCCTGTTCCGGCACTAGACTTACCCCTCACCGCTCGAGGAAGTTCCTCAAGCGGCGTATGACTTCCTCCAATGTCGCTCGCGCATACTTGTCCGGCTCGTCGCGGTGAGCCGCTTCGAGGTCCGGTAGCAAGTGTGCCGCTGTTTCTGGAAACCGTCCTAAAGCGATTGCTACCGAACGCCTGATCTCCGGCTCGGGGTCGCGAAGATATCGGAACAATACGTCCAGCCGGCTCGCCACCGCACGTCGTGCGTCTTCGGCCACGATGCGGCCCGCCACCATCTCATCTTGCAGCGAACGCCCCGCCTTGCGAAGGATGCCCTCCCAACGGCTCGTCTCCTCCGGATTGTTCTCGAACCTGGTGAAGTACGGAGTCCCGTCCGCAATGGTCGCGATGAGCTGAGCGACCGCTTGCTTGTTGTGCGGCCCGTCGGCCTCAAGGAGGTTGTACAGGAACGGAACCACAATTACGGATGCGGAGTAGATGCTGCCCTGATGACAGACGGTCTCGAATAGTAACTGGCAGGCAAAGTCCCGATCGTCCTGGTCGTGGGACATCAGGGCGCGGAGCAAAGCCGGAGTGTCGGTTGCCGGGCCGTGCGCGTGACTGGCGGCTGACCAATCCACCTCTCGCAGGTTGTGCAGAGGTGGCGGGTCGGATGCCGATTCGTAACGTTCAATGAGTTTATCCGTCGTCAGTTCCATTCCGTCGCCTCCGTTGCCGAACTACCACGTTGCTCGATTGAACCCGATATCCATTGGCATGTCAAACTTCTTGCGCGTCATTTCTCGATTGCGTTCCAGCACCCACACGAATTCGCAAAGTCAAAAAATCGGAGGCGATGTGACGTAAGTCAAACTCGCGAAGGTGTCGCTTCACGTCGCCAAAATGTCGTGTGATGTCGTGTCGGTGTCGTGTGTCGGTCGTGTGACGTCGTGTCTTGGTCGCTTCACGTCGCGATAATGTCGCCACTCACATCCAATTGCGAAACGATGTTTTTCGACGTAACTCACGACATGAGTTAATGATACCGCAAACGGCCCGCAAACGAATCGGCGATTTGCGATCAAAAAGTGCCATTTTGGCAGTTCAAAACCGGAAAAACACGCGAAAAACCGGTTTTTGAGTGTGCAGAATTCGGACTTACGTCAATTATGAGAGGCGGAAAACCTGGTTTGTCGACCCGCGTTTGCGAGAATGGAGGGTAGAAACATTCATGAGGTGTGCGACGATGCTGCAAACGATCTGCTGGTTCCTGATCCTCGTGGCCCGTTGTTTACTGTCGTTGCGGTATCGCGTTCGCGTCGTGGGCACCGAGGCGGTGTTGCAGAAGCCGGGGCCGTATCTGATTCTGCCGGGCCACCCCGCGTACATCGATCCGCCGAACGCCATTGCCCATTTGTGGGTGCAATTCCGAATGCGGCCAATGCTGCTCGAAACGAACTTCGAATCGCCCGTATTAGCCCCGCTCGCGTGGTTCCTGCGTGCGATCAAAGTCCCCGAAACCGAGAAGGCGAGTGCCGAGGCGCGGCTGCGTGCGGAGCAGTCGGTGCAGCAAGTGATCGACGCCCTGAAAGCAGGTGACAACGTCATTTTGTGGCCGACCGGCACGCTCAGCCGAAACGGCAAAGACTACGTTGGGGCCGCCCGTACCGCATCCGACGTACTGACCGCGTTACCCGCCACGACGGTGGTGCTCATCCGCACACGCGGGCTGTTCGGCAGCTCGTTCAGTTGGGCGTATGGCGTTAAACCGCGGCTGATTTCGCAGCTACTCGTGGGGGCACGGTTGCTGCTCGCGAACTTACTATTCTTCGCACCGCGCCGCAACGTGACGATGCAACTCGAATCGTTCGCCGCCGCGGATCGCCCCGAGCCATCGCGGGAGAAACTCAACCCGTGGCTTGAGGCGTGGTACAACGCGGACGGCGGCGAGAAACCGAGTTTCGTGCCGTATCACTTCCTGTTCGGCGAACGCGAGATGGAGTTCCCACCGCCGCCGCTCGGTATCGGTTCCGATCTCGATCTGTCGAAGATCAAACCGGCTACCAAGGAACTCGTTGCCACCGCCATCGGCGAACGGTTGAAACGCACGCTCAGCGACGAGGAAAACCAGGCGGGCACGACGTTCGCGCAACTCGGTTTGGATAGCCTCGAAAGCATGGACGCTGCGTTGCAAGTCGAACAGCATTCGGGCTTCAGCAGCGAGGTCGTACCGACGACTGTCGGGCAACTCTGGGCGCTCGCCGAGGGGCTACTCGATTCCGGCCCACCGAAGCCCGCACCGAAGGCGTGGTTTTTGCCACCATCGGACGTAAGGCCACTCGAAATATTGGGCGAAACGCTCCCCGAGGCGTTCCTGAATCGCGCGATTCGCAACCGCCGCGAAGTCTGCGCGGCGGATGATATTGCAGGTGCTGTGACTTACGAAAAACTGCTCGTCGGTGCCACCGCGATGGCCGCCCGCTTTCGCGAACTCCCCGGCGAAAACGTCGGGTTACTGCTGCCCGCATCGGTGGCCGCCGACATCGCATTTTTCGCACTGCATTTCGCCGGGAAACTGCCCGTCGTGTTGAACTGGACGACCGGCCCGGCCAACCTCGAACACGCCGCGCAACTGATGAAACTGCAACGCGTGGTGACATCGAAGCGGTTCATCGATCGCACGCAAATCGTCGTCCCCGGCACCGAATACGTTTTCCTCGAAGATGTCCGCGCAGGCATGGGGAAACTCGAACTCTTACGGCGACTGCTCGCGGTGCGTTTTCTGTCGGGCTTCATCAAATCGAAACCGCTTTCCGGACTATCGACCGATCCCGACCGGCCCGCCGTTGTGCTGTTCACTTCGGGGTCCGAGAAGGCACCGAAGGCGGTGCCACTGACGCACCGGAACATCATCGCCGACCAGCGCGGTGCTATCCCGCCGCAACAACTGACGCGGGCCGATTCGGTACTCGGCTTCCTGCCGATGTTCCACAGTTTCGGCTTAACAATCGCCGGGTTGTTCCCCGTACTTGCGGGTGCAAAAGTCGTCCATCACCCCGACCCGACCGACGCCTCATCGCTCGTTCGCAAGACCGCTGCGTATCGCCCCACGATCCTGATCGGCACGCCGACGTTCGTCAATTTCATTCTGAATCGCAGTAAGCCGGGCGACCTCGATTCGCTGCGTCTGATCGTCGTCGGTGCGGAGAAATGTGCGGACGATATCTTCGACCGCGTGAAGCAACTCGCCCCGAATGCGACGGTGCTGGAAGGCTACGGCGTCACCGAATGTTCGCCGTGCGTGTCGGTGAATCCCGTCGCGAAAGTGAAGCGTGGCACCATCGGCAAACCGCTCCCAGGCATCGATGTGATCGCGGTCGATCTGGAGACCGAACAGCCACTCGGGCCGAACCAGATGGGCGTGTTGCTCGTGAGTGGGCCGACGGTGTTTCCCGGTTACATTGGCCACACGGGCGAGCAACCGTTCCGCGAACTCAACGGCAAACGCTGGTACATCACCGGCGACCTCGCTGCACTCGACGACGATGGCTACATCGTCTTCCACGGGCGGCTCAAACGCTTCGTGAAAGCGGGCGGAGAGATGATCTCGTTACCCGCACTCGAAGAGCCTTTCAGCAAAGTCTTTCCGCCAACCGACGAAGGCCCGCGTGTCGCCGTTGAAGGAATCGAACTCCCCAACGGCCGCCTCGTCGTGCTGTTTTCCACCGAAACGATCTTGCTCAAAGACGCAAATACGATGCTGCAAAAGGAAGGCTTCCGAGGCATCATGCGACTCGACGAAGTCCGCCAAATCGACAAAATCCCCGTGCTCGGCACCGGCAAAACCGACTACAAAGTGTTACGTGCATTATTGGTAAAATAGCGGCCTGAAGGGGGTTTTTCGCCTCTCATAATCGACGTAAGTCCGAATTGCGAACGCTCAAAAACCGGTTTTTCGTGTGTTTTTCGGGTTTGGGACTGCCAAAATGGCACTTTTTGATCGCAAATCGCGGATTTGTTTGCGGGCCGTTTGCCGTATCTTGAACGAATGCAATGGGTTACGTCGAAAATCATCGTTACGAAATTCGATTTAAGTGCCAACATTATCACGACGTGAAGCG
>Ga0105047_10016027_pt1 | contig 11777 bp, 9 predicted proteins | sample MAT04_FD_78384 | JGI IMG/M metagenome (GOLD analysis project Ga0105047, IMG submission 78384) | Freshwater microbial communities from Lake Fryxell liftoff mats and glacier meltwater in Antarctica - MAT-04 (megahit assembly) | ecosystem: Environmental > Aquatic > Freshwater > Ice > Liftoff... | reverse complement strand
CGCCGGGGCGTCGTCGGTCGGGGTGCCGGACCAGAAGCTGACGCAGTCCGACCCGAGCAGTTCCGCCAGTTCCACGCAGTCGCGGAGGAAGGTGAGGCGTCGGTCGCGGTCGGCCGGGGTGCCGGAGACGAGCGTGGGTTGGTGTTTCCGCCGCGGGTCGAGGACGAAGCGGGCACCGGTTTCGACCACGGTACGAAGCCGGTGCAACCGTTCAACGGCCTCCCGGTGAGAGTCCCCTTCGGGATCCAACGCGGGGTCGAGGTGGTTCACGTCTGGCGTCAGGGCGACGCCGCCGTAGCCCAATTCGGCGACGATCTCGACGGCGTCTTCGAGCCGGTGGTGGGCGAACCCGTTCGTGTTGTAGCCGAGGAACATAGGGGTCTTCGTAGGGTGGGTCGAGGCCGCCGGCCGAGCCCCACCATTCCCGGCGTGTCGGCGCTGCCGTTTTTCACAGGGCCATTTTCTCTCGCCTGGTGGGGCTCGGCCGGCGGCCTCGACCCACCTTACAAGGCCGCTACGGCACCGCCTCCAAAATCTCCACCTCCGGCACCCGCTTGCGCAGCTCGTCTTCGAGCCAGGTGATGACCGTCATGATCGTCGCGGGGCAACCGGCGCAGACGCCGGTGAGCCGCACCCGCGCGATGCCGTCGGCCACGTCGAGGACTTCAATCCCGCTGCCGTCGAGTGCCAGGGCGGGGGCGATGTCGTCGATCAGTGCCCGTTCGACGCGGTCCCGCAGGGTCATGTCGCGCTCCGCTCCGCCGCCGCGATGTCGTGTCGCAACTGCGCCACTAGGTCCGCGACGCCGGCGAACGGCCGGGTGTCGCGCAGTTTCTCGACGAATTCGACTTCGAGCGTTTGCCCGTACAAATCGCCGGCAAAGCCGATCAGGTGGACCTCGACCTTGCGGGCCGCGTCGCCGAAGGTCGGGTTGGGACCGACGTTCGCCGCCCCCGGCCTCGTCGCGCCGCCCGCCGTCGTCCGGACCGCGTACACGCCGTCGCCGGGCAGCACGGTCGGCACGTCGGCGAGGTTGGCGGTCGGGAAGCCAAGCGTCCGGCCGCGCCGCGCCCCGCTCACGACGATACCGGCGATGCGGTACGGCCGCCCGAGCAGGTCGGCCGCGAGCGCGATTTCGCCACCGACCACCGCCGCCCGCACCCGGCTGCTCGACACGACCTCCCCGCCCGCGGCGACCGGCCGCACTTCCTCGAACCCGACTCCGGCGGACGCGCACAGGTCGCGGAGGCGGGCCGCGTCGCCGGCCCGGTCGCGGCCGAACCGGAAATTATACCCCTCGACCACCGCCCGCGCCCCGAGTCGGCCGACGAGGACTTCGCCAACGAACGCTTCCGGGCTGAGGGCGAGCAGCGCGGAGTCGGGTCGCAAGACGACGACGTGATCGGCACCGGCGGCGTGCAGCAGCGCCGCCCGGTCGGACACGGTCGTAAGCGGTGGCCGCGTCGGAGCTTGGGGGAAGAGTATATGAAACGGCGGCGGGTCGAAGGTGACGGCGACGGCCGGCCCGCCGGCCGCCCGCGCCCGGCGGACCGTCGCGGCGACGAGGGCGAGGTGCCCGCGGTGGACGCCGTCGAAATTCCCGACCGTGACCGCCCCGCCGGTGAACCCCGGCGGGGGGCGGTCCGCGGGGTCGAGTGTCGCCGTCGCCATGCGCCTATCATGCGGGAGAACGGGCCGGGCGGCCAGCACGCTCCTTCCCCCGGCGGGCCGAACGTGATACGTTGGCACCTCGGGTCGGTCGGTCGGCCGGACGGTCGCGGGGGGAGTGTGAGTGCGAGTGCAGGTGTGGGGGCGGGCAACCGGCAACGGGCTTCCTGTATCCTCACACCCGCACTCGCCCTCACGCTTTCCACGAGGAAAGTCCGGGCTCCGTAGGGCGCGGTGGTGGGTAACGCCCACCCCCGGTAACGGCCCCGTGCTTCCCGGCGCGGGCCGCCAGCGGGCGGGACAGTGCAACAGAAAGATACCGCCGGGGAAGTGTGAGTGTGAGTGCGAGTGCGAGTGCGAGGGAATACGGTTTCCGATCCGTATTTATCTCACACTTGTACTTGTACCCGCACTCGCACTCCCCGGTAAGGGTGAAATGGTGCGGGGCTTCGGCCCTTAATGTAAGAGCGCACCAGCGGCCGGGTGACCGGCCGGCTCGGCAAACCCCACCGGGAGCAAGGTCGAGCAGGGGACAGGGTCGGCCCGGCCCGTTACGATCCCCGGGTAGACCGCTCGACCCCGCCGGCGACGGCGGGGCTAGACAAATGACCGTCGCCGCGCGCCGCAAGGCGGGCGGGACAAAACCCGGCTTATAGGCAGGCCGGCCGACCCGACCGGGATTTCCCCCAAACCGCCCGAACGGGTCTCCGTTCGGGCGGTTTGGCATTCCACCTGCACACCAATTCCGCCAGCCCACCCACCCCGAATACGGAGAATCGCCATGACCCGTTTCGCGCTCGCCGCCGTTCTCGCCCTTGCGCTCGGCTCGCAGGCCGACGCCCAGTACGTCTACGGTTCGAACTACTACTACCCCGGCGCGGTCTACCCGGCCGCGTACGCCGCCCCGTACTACGGAACGGGCTACTACGCGCCCGTCGTCACGAGCGGCTACTACGCCCCCAGTTACTACCCCGCTTACTACGCCCCGGCCTACACGACCGGCTATTACGCCGCCCCGCGCGGCGGGCTTCTCGGCTGGCGGCGCTGGTAGTGCGGCCCGATCATTTCGAGAGCCACCTGGGCCGCGGGTGAAACCCCGCGGCCCGGTCGCGCGCCGGCAATTCCCGTCACGCGAAGTCGGTACTTCCCAGCGGCCACTGGTCGCGCGGCTCCCAGCCCAGCAGCGTCCGGGCATCGCCCAGGTCGTAGCGCGGCGCGTGCGTGGGGCGGCTCGCCGCGTACACCACTGCAAAGGGCGGCAGCGTCGCCGCGTCAATGGTCGCGGCGAAGAACCGGCCGGCGTCGCCGGGGCTGAGAAACACGTCTTGGAACAATTCCGCACTGGCGATTTCGGCCACCTGCCCCGCGTCGCGCGGGCACCACCCGAGGCGCACCGCCAGCACTGCCATGCCGTGCTCCTTCGCGTACACCCGGCCGAGGGCTTCGAGGAACACTTTCGTACAGGCGTAGAGGTAACGCGGCCGCGGCGGTGAGTCGGCAGTAACGGGGATGTTGCCGCTCCGCAAATGCCCGTCGATCACCTGCCCGGTGCTGGCGAGGATCACGCGCGGGACGCCGAGAGTGCGGGCCGCTTCCATGACGTGGTACGGCCCGATCACGTTGTTCGGAACGAGTTCGCTCACGAAGTTGTCGCCGTCGTCGGGCGGGGTACCACGGGGGAAGTGGGCGTCGTCGGGGGTGGCCGCGAGGTGGATAACGCACGCCGCACCGGTCGCGGCCCGGCGGAGGGAGACGGCGTCGAGTAGGGTGCCGACGACGGACCGCTCCGGCGGCAGGCCGGGCGTCGGGCGGATGTCGTACCCGACGACCTCGTGCCCGCGGGCGATCAATTCGCGGACGGCCGCCCGACCAATGCGGCCGGCGGACCCGGTGACGAGGACGCGCTGCGGAGTAGTCATGGGGGTGTTTTAGAGCGCCGGAAATCCCGCGGGCGGCGATCCGTAGGCTCCGACCGCCCGCCAGAATACAATCGCCCCCACCCACGAGGCCCGGACCCCATGAACCGACGCGCCTTCCTCGCCGCCGCCGCGGTCGTCGCGGCCGCCGACCCCGCGCCCGCGCAGAAGCCGAAGCAGGAACCCGCCGTGACCCCACCCGCCGCGCTGCCGATCGTCGATACCCACCAGCACCTGTGGGACTTGACCAAGTTCCAGCTCGCGTGGTTCGACCCGGCGACGCCCGAGGGGAAGATTCTCGGCCACTCCTTCACCCCGAAGGAGTACGCCGCCGCGACGGCCGGCCTGAACGTCGTGAAGGCCGTGTACATGGAAGTGGACGTGGTGCCCGAGCAGCAGCAGAAGGAGGCGGACTACGTCGTCGAACTGTGCGAAAGCGGCAAGACCCCGACGTGCGCCGCGGTCGTGTCCGGCCGGCCGAACGCGGACGGGTTCGCCGTGTACGCCAAGCAGTTCAAGGGGCACAAGTACGTCAAGGGGATTCGCCAGGTGCTGCACGTCAAGGAGACGCCGCCGGCCTACTTCCTCGACCCGAAGTTCGTCGCCGGGATCAAGCTGCTCGGCGAACTGGGCCTGAGCTTCGACCTGTGCGTCCGCCCCGCCGACCTGCCCGACCACGTCAAGCTCGTGGACCAGTGCCCGAACACGCGCTTCATCCTCGACCACTGCGGCAACGGCGACCTGAAGCATACCCCGTCCCAGCGCGAGGCGTGGAAGAAGGACATGGCGGAGATCGCCAAGCGGAAGAACGTGGTCGGCAAGGTGAGCGGGTTCATCGCGTCGGCCCCCGGCCGCGGCAAGTGGACCCTCGACGACGTGGCCCCGATCATCAACCACACGCTCGACGTGCTCGGCCCGGACCGGGTGATGTTCGGCGGCGACTGGCCGGTCTGCCTGCTCGGGGTCGAGAAGTACGCGGACTGGGCGGCGATCCTACAAACCGTGGTGGCCGACCGCACGGCGGACCAGCAGAAGAAGTTGTTCCACGACAACGCGGTGAAGTTCTACGGGCTGGCGTGACCGTCACCCCGTATTCTTTAACCCGGACGCGATCCCGTTAATGCTCTCTAGCACGGCGGTTTCCAACTCCGGCACGCTCTCGCCGCCGGCCCGCAGGCGCTTCAACAACACCAATTGGATGAAGCTCAGCGGATCGACGTAGGGGTTGCGCCGGTCGATGGAGGTCTTGAGTATCGGCGACCGCTCCAGCAGCGCCGCCTGCCCGGTGATCCGACAAACCGCCTCGACCGACGCCCGGTACTCGGCCGCGATCCGGTCGTACACCCGCCCGGCGAGCGCCTGATCCTCCACGAGGTCGGCGTACAACCGGGCGATGGTCATGTCGGCCTTCGCCAGGATCATCTGCGCGTTGTCGATGAGCGTCGTCCAGAACGGCCACCTGGCATACATCTCGCGCAGCATCGGTAGCCCGGCCGCATTCTTCGCCAGGAACTCGGCCACGGCGCTGCCCAGCCCGAACCACCCGGGCAGCGTGTGCCGGCTCTGCATCCAGCTGAAGACCCACGGGATCGCCCGCAACTGGTCGATACTGCTCGCCGCAGACCGGCGGGCCGGGCGGGAGCCGATCTTGAGGCGGGCGATCTCGCCGATGCACGTCGCCTGCTCGAAGTACGGGAGGAACTCCGGGTCGTCGTACACGAGGCCCCGGTAGTGGCGGCGGGCGGCGTCGGCGAGGCCGTCGAGGGCCGCGAACCACGCCGGCTCGGGCGCGTCCCCGGACACCGGGAAGCTCGTCCGCAGCACCGCGTTCAGCACCTGTTCGAGGTGCCGCTCGGCGATCGCCGGGTGTCCGTAGCGGTCGGCGATCATTTCGCCCTGCTCGGTCATCCGGATGCGGCCGTCCACCGTGCCCGGCGGCTGGGCGAGAATCGCGTGGTTCGCCGGCCCGCCGCCGCGCCCGACCGCCCCGCCCCGGCCGTGGAAGAACCGCACCGTCACCCCGGTCGTGCGGCCGAGGGCGGTGATGTCTTCCTGCGCCCGGTAGAGCGCCCACGCCGACTGCAAGAACCCGCTCTCCTTGCTGCTGTCCGAGTAGCCGATCATCACCTCCTGCACGTTGCCGCGGAGTTCGACCTGCTTGCGGTAGACGGGCAGCGACAGCAACTTGGCGACGATGTCGCGGCCGGCGCGGAGCGGATCGAGCGCCTCGAACAGGGGGATGATGTCGATCCGACTCACGCCGTCGGCGGGGCGGAACAAGCGGGCCTCGCGCGCGAGCAGTAAAACTTCGAGCAGGTGGGCGGGTTCGGTCGTCGAGCTGATGATGTACGGCCCGAGGGCGTCGGGGCACTGCCGTTCCAGCACCGCCGCCATCGTCCGGAAAGTGTTAATGACCTCCCGCGTGTCGGGCGTGAACGGCAGGTGGGCGGGGACCAGCGGCCGGCGGCTCTCCAGCTCGGCGGCGAGCAGGGCGAACCGCCCGTCGGGGGTGAGTGACAGGTAGTTGTCACTCACCCCGGCGGCGGCGAACACCTCGGCGACCGCCCCGGCGTGGCGGCCGCTGTGCTGGCGGACGTCGAGTCGCAGCAGGTGGACGCCGAACACCTCGACCAGCCGAATCAGGTCGCGGACGGCCCCGCCCGCTGCCGCCGTCGCCCCGACCCGGCGCAGGTCGTCGGCGATCAGCCCCAGGTCGGCGAGTAGCCCGGCGCGGCCGAGGTAGACGCCCGGCGGCGGCGGGGCGTCGGGGGCGGCCCAGTCCGCGGCGTGGGCGGCGACGTACTCGCGGGTCTGCCGGAGCTTGGCCGCGACGTACCGGCACTTCGCCCGGTACGGCTCGTGGGCCGGCACGGCTTCGGCCGGGAACGAGTCGGCGTCGGTGGCGAGCGACTCCCGCAGCGCCGGCCCGGGGGCGAAGAATTCGGCCGAGTGGCTGAGCCGCCGGCCGAGGTCTTCGACCCGCCCGAGGTAGTTGCGCAGGATCGTGTCCTGCTGCAACCGGACGGCGGCCGCGGTCACGTCGTGCGTGACGTTCGGGTGGCCGTCGCGGTCGCCCCCGATCCACGTCCCGAAGCGGAGGAACGGCGGGACGTGCCAGTCCCGCCCGGGGTAGACCTTCGCCAGCGCCGCGTCGAGCTTACGGTAGACGCGCGGCACCACGTCGAGCAGTCGCCCCTCGACCAGCCCGAGTACCTGCTTCACTTCGTCGAGGACGGTCGGCCGGGTGCCGCGGACGGTGTCCGACAGCCAGAACGCCTCGATCTCCTCGGCGACCGCCCCGACCGCGGCGGCACGGTCGCCCTCGGTCAATTGGCCGTACTCTATCCGGTCGAGTTGGTGTGCGACCGCCGCGAGCTTTTCGAGGATCGTCCGCCGCCGGGCCTCGCTCGGGTGGGCGGTGTAAACCGGGACGACGAGGGCCGCGGCGAGGTGGGCGGCGAGGTCGTCCGGCCCGACGCCGGCGGCGTGGAGTTGTCGCAGGGCGGCCTCGGCGGTTTCGGCCCGCGGGTCGGCGGCCTTGGCCGCGGCCCGGTTCTTGAGCGACCGCACGCGGGCCTGCTGCTCGGCGAGGTTGATGAGGTCGAAGTAGACGCTGAACGCCCGGATGAGGGTGCGGAGGTGTTCGACCGGCAGCCCGCCGAGGCGGTCGCGGAGCGTGCGGGCGGCGTCGAGCGACGGCTTCGCCCGCAGTTCCTTCGCCGCGGCCCGCACTTCCTCTTCGAGTTGGAAGGCGAACTCGCCCGCGAGCCGGCGGATGGCTTGCCCGAGGAGGTCGCCGAGCAACCGGATGTCGGCCCCGAGTGCCGCCTGTGCCGCCGCCAGCATACCGCCTCCCGCTGCCCCAGTCGGGGCGAATGGTGTCGTTCCGGGAGAGGGGGCGTTTGCCCGATGCCGATGAGGTAGGCGGCCGGCGGGGGAATTCAAGCGGACCGGGATGGGTAGAGGCCGGCCGAACGGCGTTCGATCCCCTCTTCGAGTTGTGGCACGGGTCTCTGACCCGTACAGGCCACACGGGTCAGAGACCCGTGCCACAACTCGAACAAGTCCGACCCCGGATCGCCATCATTCCTCCCCGCCCGCCTTTTCCGCTTCACGCTTCACGTACTCCTTGAACGCCCCCATGTTGTACGACACGAACAGGAAGGCGTGGTGCAGGGCCTGGAAGGTCTCGTCCTCCGGGTCGTCGGCGTAGTCCTTGCGGAGGGCGTACAGGCGGGCGAGGAGCTGGTCGGCGGTCGGCACAGGGATTCCCCCATCGGCTCAGGTTACACAACCCCACCAGCCGATGATTCTAACCGGGTTGACACCCCCGGGCAGGGGGTGCTAGTTTCCCGCCCCACGCCGGACCCGGCCGCCCCGCACGGACCGCGGGGGCGAGGCACACATGCTCACCCGCACCAGCCAACCTCTGACCGCCTGGTTCCTCCTCTGGGACGTGGGGCTCACCGCGGCCGGGTGGCTAGCCGCCTACTGGCTGCGGTTCGACGCCGGCCTGGTCCCCATCCGCCGGTCCGTCCCCGACTTCGCCCAGTACGTCGGCACCCTCCCGCTCGTCGTCGTCGCGGCCGCGCTCTCGTACCGCCTGGCCGGGATGTATGAAGTCCACCGGATGCGGCGGTTCCGGGAGGAACTGGCCGCCGTCGCCCGCGGGGTCGGGTTGATGGCCCTGGTGGTGATGGCGACCAGCTTCGCCCGCCAGGCGCAGTACGAATCCCGGGCGGTGATGATCCTGTTCGTCGGGGTCACGTTCGTCGCCGTCGTCGTCGCCCGGCGGGCCGGGTGGACGGTCGTCCGCCGCCTCCGCAGCCGCGGGGTGAACCAGAGCCACGCCCTGATCGTCGGGACCGGCCGCCTCGCCCGCCGCACCGCCCGCAGCCTACGCGAGGTGTCGTGGACCGGCATCCGGACCGTCGGTTACGTCGAGGACGACGCCGGGAAGGTCCAGCCCGACCTGCCGGTGGTGGGGCGCATCGCCGACCTCGCCGCCCTGGTCGATGCGCACCACGTCGAGCACGTCTTCATCGCCCTCCCGCTCACCCGCTACGCCGACGCCCGGCGGGTGTTCGACGCCCTCTCCCAAATCGTCGTAGACGTGCGGCTGATCGCCGACGTGCCGGCCTTGTCCGGGCTGTCGCTCACGTCCACGAGCCTGCACGGGATGACGGTCATCGGCCTCCGCGAAAGCCCCCACTACGGCCTGAACGTGGTGGTGAAGCGGGCGATGGACGTGGTACTGGCGGCCGTCGGGCTGGTGGTCCTCGCCCCGCTGCTGGCGGTCGTCGCCGTGGTCGTCAAGCTGTCGAGTCCCGGGCCGGTGCTGTACCGGCAGGAGCGGTGCGGGCTGAACGGGCGGCCGTTCGACATGCTCAAGTTCCGCACCATGCGGGCCGACGCCGAGGCCGGCGGCCCGCAGATGACGGCCGCCGACGACCCCCGGCGGACGTGGCTCGGGAGTTTCCTCCGGGCGACCAACCTGGACGAGTTGCCGCAACTCTTCAACGTGATGATGGGCGACATGAGCCTGGTCGGGCCGCGGCCCGAACGGCCGGTGTTCGTGACGCAGTTCAAGAAGTCGATCCCGAACTACATGGCCCGCCACGCGGTCAAGGCCGGGATGACCGGGTGGGCGCAGGTGAACGGCTGGCGCGGCAACTCGTCGCTCCGCCGGCGGGTGCAGTTCGACCTGTACTACATCACCCACTGGAACCCGCTGTTCGACATCCGCATCCTGTTCCTGACCGTCTGGCGGATGCTCTTTCAGAAGCAGAAGCACGCCTACTAAATCGGCCCGGTTGCCCCCTGCGCCGCCGCCGGGTATCATCGCGGGCGTCGGCTCACATCCGCCCGGGGTACGTCTGCCATGCCGATTCGCATCCGGTCGGCGCTCCCGGCCTTCGCGCTGGTACTCGGCGTCGCGGCAGTCACCCCTGCCCGGCCCGTCGAGCCGAAGCCCGCGCCGCCGGCCGCCGTGCCGAAGGGCGTGGTCGCGTTCGTCGCGGTGGACGTGGCGCAGGTGTGGGACCATCCGGCGTTCGGGGGAATCCGCGCGGCCCGGGGCAAGCACGAATTCGCGTGGGTCGTGCAGTCGCTCGTCGGCGTCGCCCCCGCCGACCTCGACCGCGTGATCCTGTTCTGGCCGACGGGGTCGGCCGACGCCCCGTTCGCCGTCGTCCGCACCCGCCGGCCGGTTGATCCGGCGGCGGTGGCGAAGGCGCTCGCCCGGGTCGGCGCGACCGGGCCGAAGCCGCTGCCGGGCGGCAATGTTCTCGTCGCCCCGGGGGCGGAGTTCGCGTTCGTCCTGCCGGTCGATGCCCGCACGCTCTTGTTCGCCCCGCCGACCGCCGACCCGGCCGCGATGGAGAAGGTGGCCGCGGCGACGCTCCCCGGGCTGACGGCGGCGGCCGGCGGGCACGCCCTCGCGGTCGGCATCGACGTGGCGGCGCTCGCAGGCTTGCCCCTGCCGTTCGGCGGGCCGCTCCTCGACGCGACGACCGCCACTCTCACGGCCGACCTGACCGCCGATCTCGCCCGGACGAAGCTGACACTCGCCTTCCCGACGGCGGCAAAGGCGGTCGCGGCGAAGCCGGTCCTGCGGGCGAAGTTCGACGAACTTGCGGGGTACGCGACGGCCCAACAGAAGCGCGTGGAGGCCCGGGAGTCGGCGGCCAGCGCCACCCCCGGCCCGCTCCTCGAATGGGCGGCCGCGACGCTGAGTGCGGCGAAAGTGGAGGCGGCAGACGGCACCGTGGTCGCCACCGCCGACGTGGCGCTCGACGAGGCCGTGTCGCGGCTTCTGACGGCGGTGCCCGATTCGGTCTTCGCCGGCCGAGGGAATTCCGCCGCCCAGAACAACCTCAAGCAAATCGGGCTGGCGCTGCACACCTATCTGGACGCGAACAGGCACTTCCCGGCGAACAGCTACGATAAGGCCGGCAAGCCGCTCCTGAGTTGGCGCGTCCACATCCTGCCGTACCTCGAACAGAACGCGCTCCACGCCCGGTTCAAGCTCGACGAGCCGTGGGACTCGCCGGCCAACAAGCCGCTGAGCGAAACGGTGGTGCGCGTCTATCAGATGCCCGGCCGCCCGACCGCACGACTGGGAGAGACTTATTTCCAGACCTTCGTCGGGCCGAAGGACGTGCGGATCGACCGCCGCCCGTGGCTCGTCGCGGGCAACCCCAAGGGGCCGAACATCGGCGACATCGCCGACGGCATCTCGAACACGGTGATGGTGGTGGAGGCGGCGACCGCGGTGTCGTGGGCGAAGCCGGACGACCTGCCCTACGATGGCGTCCTGCCCCTGCCGAAACTCGGCGGCCCGGCCGGCACGTTCGTCGCCGCCTTCGGCGACGGGAGCGTCCGCACCTTCCGCCGCGGCCAGCTCGACGACAAAACCTTCCGCGGCCTCATCACCATCACCGGCGGCGAGGTCGTGAACATCCCGGACCGCTGAATCTCGTTTCGTAGGTTGGGTCGAGGCCGCCGGCCGAGCCCCACCATTCGCCTTCGCGCGGAGACTTGGGGTCGTCGCGCGTCCGCCGCCGGACTACACTTCAGGTCGTTCGTGGCGCGTGGTGGGGCTCGCGCCGGCGGCCTCGACCCACCCTACGAATACCCCGCCGCCAGCTCCACAATCGTCCGCACCATGCTCCCGGTCCCGCCAGCGTCCTGGGCGGGGGATTCACTCTCGGCCCAGGCGGGGCCGGCGATGTCGAGATGCGTCCACGGCACGTCGCCGACGAACTGCTGGAGCAGCTTCGCCGCCGAGATCGCCCCGCCGTACCGACTGCCGCCGGTGTTACGCATGTCGGCCACCTTGCTGCGGATCATCTCGTCGTAGTGTGAATCCATCGGCAGTTTCCAGCCGCGCTCGCCGGCCCGCCCGATGGCGGCCAGGACGCGCTCGCCCCACGGGTCGGCGTTCGTCATCAGCCCGGCGACGTGCGGCCCGAGGGCGACCATGCACGCCCCGGTCAGCGTGGCGAAATCGACCAAATGATCGACTTTCTGGTCGGCGGCGTAGCTCAGGGCGTCGGCGAGGATCAACCGCCCCTCGGCGTCGGTGTTCAGCACCTCGATCGTCTTGCCGTTGCGGGCGGTGAGCACGTCGCCGAGCATCATCGCCCGGCCGCCCGGCATGTTCTCGACCAGCGCCAGCACCGCGAACAGGTT
>Ga0105047_10016026_pt1 | contig 11777 bp, 8 predicted proteins | sample MAT04_FD_78384 | JGI IMG/M metagenome (GOLD analysis project Ga0105047, IMG submission 78384) | Freshwater microbial communities from Lake Fryxell liftoff mats and glacier meltwater in Antarctica - MAT-04 (megahit assembly) | ecosystem: Environmental > Aquatic > Freshwater > Ice > Liftoff... | reverse complement strand
CGAGTCAGTCGAACCCGAGTCAGTCGAACCCGAGTCAGTCGAACCCGAGTCAGTCGAACCCGAGTCAGTCGAACCCGAGTCAGTCGAAGCAGTCTCGCTCACGGTGTCGCCCCTCCTCGCCGAGCCATCACAGCCGGTGGGAGGGTCGTCAGGTCGCCGGCGCCAAGCGTGAGGCACAGGTCTCCTGGACGAAGCAACGCGGAAACCGTGTCGATGAGGTCGTCGCGATCCTCGGCCAGCAGCATCGTCTTCGGAGGGCGTCCCCCCCTCACGGCATCGACGATGAGCTGCGACGACACTCCCGGTCGAGGAGCCTCACCAGAGGAATAGATGCCGGCAACCACAAGTACATCGGCAGCATCGAAGCAGTCACCGAAGGTGCGCCACAATGCCTCGGTTCGGCTGTAACGGTGTGGTTGGAAGACGCAGACGATGCGACTGTGTTCGCCGGCTGCAGCGGTTCGGAGCGCGGCCTCGATCTCACCGGGCAGGTGGGCGTAGTCGTCGATGAACGTCACGCCCCCCGCCGTCCCACGCGGTTCATAGCGCCGCGCTACCCCCTGATAGCCGGCGATACCCGTCGCGATGTCGTCGGGCTGACCCCCCAACTGCAGCGCCATTGATGCCGCAGCCGAGGCGTTCAACGCGTTGTGAATTCCCGGCACCGGCATCTCGAGTGCCACATCGATCCCCGTCCCGATGAGCCGCCATGAGATGCCGTGGCGGCCGTCGCGTACGTCGACCAGTCGAAGATCGACTCCTTCGGCGAGACCGTAGGTGACGGCAGCTGGATCGTGCAGTTGCGCCAGTTCGGCGGCACGGGGATCGTCGCCGCAGATCACGACTGGGCCCGTGGTGGCGGAGACGAAACGCCCGAAGAGTTCCACGAGCCGCTCGAAGGTGCCGTGGTGTTCGATGTGATCCGGTTCGACGTTGGTCACGATGGCACCGTGACGCGGTAACTCCACGAACGTGCCGTCGCTCTCGTCGGCCTCGACGACGAACAGGTCGCCGCTGGCCCATCGGGCGCCGGTTCCCAGTTGGGTCACCGTGCCACCGATCACGAACGACGGATCCATGCCGCACGCCTCGAGTGCGAGCGCCAAGATCGACGAGGTGGTCGTCTTGCCGTGGGTGCCGCCGACTGCGATCGTGGGCCGCACCGCGCAGATAGCGGCCAGCATCTCGGCTCGGCGGAGCACGGGCACACCATTCGCGCGGGCCGCCACCACATCGGCGTCACCGGCCGGAACTGCCGTCGAGGCGGTGAGGAGATCGGCGCGGGCCGCCACGCCCGGTGCGTGACCCACCGTGATGGCGATCCCTGCGGTGGCCAGGCGCTCGGTCATGGCGTTGGCGTTCCGGTCGCTCCCGCTGACGAGGTGACCCATGCCGACGAGTACCTCGGCGATTGCTCCCATGCCGGCCCCGCCGATTCCGACCACATGAATTCGTTGGCCGGGACGGCTCAGACCGAGGTCGGCGAAGGTGCGATCGTTGCCCGCACGGGCAATGGGATCGGCGGACTCGTCCGGTGTCATCGGGCGGTCGCTTCCACCAGTTGGGCGACCGCACGCGCCGCATCCGGTCGGCCGAGCCGACGCGCTGCATCCGACATCGTCGGCAACGTGGACGGATCGGCGAGCATCGACGAGATCTCGGCGGCCAGGCGAACGGCATCGCAGTCATCGTCATCGACGAGCACCGCAGCGCCCGCCCCGACGAGTTCGGCGGCGTTGTAGCGCTGATGGTCGCGTGGAGCGATCGGTAGCGGCACCAATATCGACGGCACGCCAGCCACCGCCAACTCGGCAACGGTCGACCCCCCGGCGCGGCACACGGCGAGGTCGGCGGCAGCCAGGATGACGTCCATCCGGTCGGTGTAGTCCGCGCAGTGGTACGCGATGCGACCGGTCGGGTCGCCGACCGGCTCGGGCAGCGCCGGAGGGACGAACGTCTCGGCCTCGCGTCGTCCGATCACGTGGTGGACCACCAGATCGCCACGGTGCTGCCAATCAATGACCAGGTCCCGAACCGCGGTGTTGATTCGACGGGAGCCGAGCGAGCCGGAGAACACGGCGATCATGATTCGATCGCCCACCTCGAGTTCGGATCGTGCGACGGAGCGCGATGCCGCCGGGTCGACAGCCAACCGACGAATTTCTTGGCGGACAGGGTTTCCACAAACCGTCGCTCGCGGAAGATCGGTATCCTCGAAGGCGACAGCAGACGCCCGCGCGAAGCGGCCGACGAAGCGGTTGGCGGCCCCCGCACGGGCGTTCTGGTCGGTCACCACGATGGGAACTCGCCAGATCACCGCTGCGACCGCTGCGGGCACGCTGGCATACCCACCCAAGGTCATCACGACGGACGGCCGAAGGCGACGGATGGTCCCGACGGCGACGAACACTCCCCGCACGATCTCCACGATCGAGCGGAGGGCCGCCAACGAGATCGAGCGCGGCACGCCACGACCGGGCAGGAGTACCACGTCGTAGCCGGCCTCGGGCACCAGGGTGGCTTCGTGGCCCCGGCGAGAACCCACGAAGATGATCTCCGAGGCCGCCCGTCCGCCGGCCACCAACTCCGCCGCCACGGCCAGACCAGGAAGAACGTGCCCAGCGGTACCGCCACCAGCGATCACCACGCACCCCCTGGCGCGCTTCATCCTGGGGCCAGTCACCCGCTCAGACTTGTCGGTCACGACCGAACGGGCAAGGTCCGCCGTCCGCGGCGAGCGCCTCGTGCCGACGGTCGAGGGCTGCGCAGGTCGATCGTCGAGGAGGAGTCGTCCCCTGACCCCGATCGCGAGGTTCTGCTGGTGCGAGCGGGTCGTGAGGCCGGCTGTCGAGCAATGTTCGCCAAAATGCCCGCGGCGAACATCGTGACCATCAGCGACGACCCGCCGTAGCTCACGAAGGGCAGGGTGATGCCTTTGTTGGGCAGCACGCCGATCGCCACCGCGATGTTGAACAACGCCTGCAGCCCGATCCACGATGAGATCCCGATGGCGATCAAGGTCCCCTCGACGTCACGTGCCCGGCGCCCGGCGCTGACACCGGCCACGAGGAACGACACGAACAGCCCGAGAACCGCGACGCACCCGAGCAGGCCGAGCTCCTCGCCGATCACGGCGTAGATGAAATCGGTGTGCGCCTCCGGCAGGAATCCCCACTTGGATCGGCCGTTGCCGAGGCCGACACCAAAGACGCCACCCGACGCGATGCCCACGCGGGACTGCAGGGTCTGCCAGCCACTCCCGGTGGCTTCCTTCCACGGATCGAGGAACGCCAACATCCGTTCTCGCCGATACCCCTGCATGGAGAAGAACACGCCGACCGCCGCAAAGGGCATGGTCATGGCGGCGAGTGAATCGAGCCGACCCCCAGCTACGCCCAACATGATGAACGTGATCGCGACCAACAACAACGTGGTCCCCAGGTCGGGTTCCAACATCACGAGTGCGCCGAGGGTGCCCAACACCGCGAGCGCCGGCACCGTCGTGGCGAGTGGGTCGCGAATATCGGCCTGACGTTGCGACAGCATGCGGGCCAGCCAGATGATCAGCGCCAGCTTGGCGATCTCGGACGGCTGAAACGCACCGAACTCGGGGCCGAGCCATCGCTTGGAACCATTGACCTCGTGACTGAGGGGTGTCGGCAGCACCACCGTGACGAGCAGGATCACCGCTCCGGCCAGCCACACCCCTGCGTGACGAGCCCAGAAGTGGTAATCGACCCGCAAACCGATCAACAGCAGTACGGCGCCGCCCGCCAAGAAGAACGACTGTTTGGTGAACCAGTACCACGAGCTGTCGAGCTTGTGGTTGGCGCGTACCGCCGAAGCCGACAGCACGAAGATGAGTCCGATGGCGCAGAGAATCCCGACCACCGCCAGAATGGTCCAGAAAACCGGTGGAGTCTGAAGTGACTTCGTCGCCACGCCGAGACGGCGACGGCCGCGGCGGGTGGTGTTCTGACGGGCGGCTCGCGTGGACGGAAAGGCGATGCTCACGACGCCACTCCCGTCAAGATCTGAGACCGCACCTCGGTGACGAAGTCGTCACCGCGTTCGCCGTAGTTGGCATACCAGTCGAACGACGCGCAGGCCGGAGACAACAACACCACATCGCCCGGCTTCGCCAGCTGCCGTGCCGCGGCGACCGCCTCGGCCATCGAGGATGCGACCACAACGGGACGCCGACCGGTCAGGGCTTGGATCTCCTCGGCAGCTTCGCCGATCGCAACGAACGCCACCACGTTGTCGAGATCAGCCAAGACCGAGAGGTCGAGCCCTTTGTTCCGACCACCAGCGATGAGTACGACCGAGGTGAAACCCCGAACGGCCGCAGTGGTGGCATGCGGAGCGGTGGCCTTGGAATCATCGAACCAAGAGATGTCGTGCCGGGATCCCACCAGTTCGACTCGATGACGAAGCCCCGAAAAGTTCACGAGCGTGTCGGCGACCCCTGCATGGGTTGCCCCCGCCAGTTCCGCCGACGCCGCCGCCGCCAGCGCATTGGTCCGATCGTGCGGGAGGGATCGGGGCAGGTCCCCCACCGCGACCACCGTCGATCCGTCCGGTCGAACCAACATCGAGTCGTGTTCGTGGTAGTCAGCGTCCGGCGTCGAGCCGAAGGTGACGACCGGTGCCGGGCCGACCGCATGGCGCATCACGACTGGATCGTCGAGATTCGCGACCGCGCGACCGCCGGCATCCTGATGTTCGAAGATTCTCGCCTTCGCGAGCTCATAACGTTCGAGGTCACGATGAATGTCGAGGTGGTCGGGCGCGAAGTTCAACCACGTAGCCACCGACGGGGTGAACCGTTGACTGTGACCGAGCCGGAACGACGAGGCCTCCACCACGAAGACCTGTACCGAGGGGTCCTCGATGGCTTCGACGAGTGGCGTCTCGGTGTTGCCGGCATCGACGGCCCTTATGCCCGACGCGACCAACATGTCTCGGACCATCGTGACGACCGTGGTCTTGCCGTTCGTCCCCGTGATGGCAACGATCGGACGGTCATCCCATTCGCCCGCCAGATCGAACTCGCTGAACACCGCGATCCCTCGGCGTTCCGCTTCGATCATCGCCGGATGCGACTCCTTGAGGCCTGGCGTGGGAAGCATCGAACCGATCCCGGCCATCACCGAGCCGAGTTCCGCCGGAAGTGGGTGCAGGCAACTCAGACCCAACTGCGACCCGAACGCATCGCCCACGGCTGGATCGCCGTCATCAGCCAAGATGACGTCGTAGCCGCGACGAACCAACTGGCGCGCCGCAGCGCGATTGGTGATGCCCAGTCCATAGACCAGCAGCGGCGAGGGGGACAGAACGCTCATCGGCTCAACGTCCCGGTGGCCACCAGATAGTCGTAGTAGAACAGCCCGATTCCGGCGGCGGTACAGGCGGCTGAGATCATCCAGAAGCGGATGATGATGGTCGTCTCCGGCCAGCCGGCAATCTCGAAGTGATGGTGGATCGGGGCCATCTTGAACACCCGTTTGCCGGTGGACTTGAAGCTGATCACCTGAATGATCACCGACATCGTCTCGGCCACGAACAACGCTCCGATGACGGGGAGCAACAAGTTGGTATTGGTGGTCAGGGCAAGACACGCGAGGCCGGTCCCGATGGCGAGCGAGCCGGTATCGCCCATGAAGATCTTGGCGGGAGCGGCGTTCCACCACAGAAAACCAGCGCAGGCGCCGGTCATTCCCGCGGCGATCACTGCCAGGTCGAGGCCTTGTTGCAGGTCATACAGGTTGGTTCCGAACGAGTACCGGAAACTCCAGAATCCGATCACAACGAACGCCGAGAAAGCGAAGATCGCCGAACCGGCAGCCAGCCCATCAAGGCCATCGGTGAGGTTCACGGCGTTGCTGGAACCGAGGATGAGCAACACGGCCCAGATCACCCACCCGACCTTGCCGAGCTGCCATCCCAATGAGTCCCACCGGGTGAAGCTCATCTCGGTGTGTTGCTGGGTCTGGGTCACGAGCAGTACCGAGAAGGTGACCGCCACGGCGAGCAGCCCGCCGAGCTTGGCGTTCTTGCCGAGACCGAGGTTGCGTTCGCTACGAACCTTGATCAGGTCGTCGATGAACCCGACCCCACCAGCCCCGGCAATGGCCGCCACGACCAGCAGCCCACGCACGGTGTAGATGCCTCGATACGCCGCCGACACCAGATAGCTGGCGATGAGCGCCACGACGATCGCCACCCCGCCCATGGTCGGCGTGCCGGCCTTGGTGGTGTGACCCGAGGGGACATCGTCGTGAATGGGTTGGCCGAGCCGGAGCCGGGTGAGAAAGGTGATCAGGAACTTCGTTCCGACGATCGCCACCACCAAGGCAATCCCCGCGGCGACGAAAATGCGGATCATGCGTCGGGGCTCGCGCTGGAGTCGTCGTGTCCAGCATGGATGGTTTCGACCGTTTCGGCGGACCCGACGTGGAAACCCAGTGCCGCCAGTGCGTCCGCCGCAACCACTCGATCATCGAACGGCTCGACGTGATCACCGGTGGTCTGCGTGGTCTCGTGGCCCTTTCCCAAGATGACCACCACGTCACCCGCAGTGGCCCGCTCGATGGCAGCCTCGATGGCCAGGCGTCGATCTTCGATCGTGATCAGTTCGGCCTGCTCCACTCCACTCGCCACGGTCGCCATGATGGTCGATGGCGACTCCGATCTCGGGTTATCCGATGTCACGATCACCAGGTCGGCTCGCTCACCAGCGGCCCGCCCCATCGCCACTCGCTTGGAACGGTCGCGGTCGCCGCCCGCTCCGATCACGGTGAGCAGGCGCCCGGTGGCCAGGTTGCGGGCAGCATCGAGGGCACGCTCGATGGCATCGGGCGTATGGGCGTAGTCCACGACGACGCTGAAAGGCTGGTCACCGAGGACCCGCTCCATCCGACCCGGCGGCGCGTTCACCGACCCGAGTACCGCAGCGATGTCCTCGGGGTCGGTCCCGAGCGCGACGACACACTCGGCCGCCACCACCAGATTGGTCGCGTTGAATCCTCCGACCAGGTCGGTCTCGATCTCGCGCCCACGCCAGCTGAAGACGGTCCGCCCCGAACGAACCCGGACCGCCGCCTCGTCGGTCGTGATCTCGACCACGACGGTGTCGGTCCGCCCCACCATGGAGTCGCGCAGGAGCCGCCCATGAACGTCGTCGATGACGACGATGGAAACGGGCGACCTCCCCGGCTCGAACAATCGAGCCTTCGCATCGAAGTAGCGCTCGGGGGTGCCGTGGAAGTCGAGGTGATCCGAGCCCAAGTTGAGAAAGGCGGTCGCAGCAAAGCGAACTCCGGCAACTCGGCTGAGCTCGAGTGCGTGCGATGAGACCTCAATGGCAACCACCCGGACCCCCTTCGCGACGAACCGTGCCAGGGTTCGTTGCAGGTCGGTGGACTCTGGTGTGGTGCGGGCGCCCGTGAGGGTCCCGATGGTTTCAGCCCGAACTCCGAGTTGTTCCACGATGGCAGCGATCATCGTGACGACCGATGTCTTGCCGTTGGTGCCGGTCACACCGATGACGGCGAGTGATCCCGAGGGTTCTCCCCAGCAGGTCGATGCCACTGGACCCATTGCGGTACGGACATTGTCGACGATCACCTGAGTGACGTCGCCCACCACCGAGGCGTCGAGCGCCCGCTCCACCAGTAGCGACGTGGCACCTCGCGCAATCGCGTCGGCGGCGAACCCGTGTCCGTCGTGCCGATCGCCCACCACACAACAGAACATGGCGCCCGGGGTCACCTGGTCAGAGGCATGGATGACATCGGCAACCAGCCGAGAACCGTCCCCCAGGATGGTGTGGGGCGAGATCGACGCGCATGCCTCGGCCACCGTCACGCGGTGTGATCGTTCAGCCACGCCCGCCGAACCGCCTGAGGGTCGGCAGTTCCGGAACCGAAGGCGTCGGGGGAACACTGCCCGACGGGCCGAAGGGTGAGGAGTCTGTTGGATTCGAAGGGACGAGTGGTTGCGAGTCGCGGGTGAGTTGCGCGGTGGGCAGAGCCTCGTTGCCGAGCGCGTCCGGAGGTGGCGCATCTGGCGCGAAGACATCGTCGATACCCGGATCCAGAAGCGGCACTGACCCATCCGCGGCCGTCGACGGAGGAAGAGCGTTCGAGGCGACCGGTGTCGTCGCGACCGGGACATTGGAGGGGTTCGGAACGGTGTTCGACGAACCGTCTGCAACGGTGGTCGTGGTGGTGGTCGAGGTCGTGGTCGGCGACGGGGCCGGGGTGGCCCTGATCGGTTGACCTGTCGAGACAATGGCATCGCCCGCGATTCCGTAGCGACGCATCGCCTCCTTCGCCAGGCGGTCGAAGACCGGTCCAGCGGCGGTGGATCCATAGTGTTCCGTTTGGGGGTTGTCGATCATCACCATGATGGACAGCTGCGGGTTCGATGCTGGGAAGAACCCGACGAAGCTCGCCGCGTACCGCAGCTTGCCCTCCGCGTTGCGGTAGCCGTAGCCGTCTCCCCACACCTCGTACGCGGTACCGGTCTTGGCGGCAATGTTGAAGCCCGGAATGGCCCATTCCTTGCCCGTGCCCTCCTCGACGACCTGCTGGAGAGCGGTCGTGACCTGCTGCGCAGCATTCTCGGTGAGCACTCGTCGCGGCGCTGGGGTCTCCTCCGGCGTCACGTTGCCCTGTGGGTCGGTCCAATGGTCGATGAGCTTCGGTGCGACGTAGATTCCACGGTTGGCGATGGCGTTGTAGGCACTCCAGATCTGCACCGGGGTGGCCGTGACCGACTGACCGATCGGAATCGATCCGATATCGGATCCGTTCCAGACACGACGGAACTCTCCGACCTGTTCCTTGTGAAGACCGAGATTCGTCATGGTGCCGAAGCCGAACCGATCGAGGTACTCGAGGATCTTGTCCTTGCCGAGCATTTGGGCGATCTTGATCGTGCCGACGTTGGAGGACTCGGCGATGATCCGGTTCACCGTCATCAGCTCGGGTTTGTGTGAGTGCGAGTCACGGATGGTGCGATCCGCCACCCGGATGTTCTGTTCGACCATCAGTTCCTGGTTCGGTTGCACCGTCCCGGTCTCGAAGCCGGCTGCTGCGGTGACTACTTTCATCACCGAACCAGGCTCGTAGGTGCGCACCGCGATGTTCTGACGGGCAGGCCGGTGACCACCGTCAGCGGTCGTCACGGCATTGGCCATGGCCAACATCTCACCGGTTTGCGGACGACCGATGACGACCGTTCCACCCGATGCCTTGAGCTTCGACAACTGCTCACCGAGGACCTCCTCCGCCAGGAACTGGAGATTTCGGTCGAGCGTCAGCGTCATCGACTCGCCAGCCCTCGCGGGTGCAACCATCTGCTCGGTCCCCACGATGCTGGCGCCGTCGCCGCCGCGTTCATAGGAGCGCTTGCCATTCGTTCCTGCCAGCCGATCGTTGAACATCTTCTCGAGGCCGTAGCGGGCAGTGTCACCCACCGAATCCATCCGGCCGACCACCGATTGGGCTAGTTGACCGCCTGTGTTGAAGCGTCGAGATTCGTCGACGATGGTGATCCCGGCCAGCCGAAGATCATCGATCTTGGCGGCCTGCTCCGGTTCGAGTTGGCGTGCCACGTAGGCGAACCCGGTATCAGGACGTTCAAGGATCTCCTGCACGGCGAGAGGCTCCATTCCCACCAGGGGGGCCAACGCTGCGGCCTCGGCCAATGAGTCCTCGACGTGACGGGGGTCCGCAACCACGGCTTTGGCCGGCAACGACATGGCGAAGGCTTCACCGTGCCGATCGAGTATCGACCCGCGGAGGCCCACCAGGGTGGCCGACACCGTCCGCTGACCTGCGCCCTGCGCCAGATAGCGGTCCGGATTCAACACCTGGAGCCACACCAGACACCCGACCAGAAGTACGGCAATGACGCTGACCATGCGACAGAGCCACGAACTGCGTCGTCGACTCGACGCGGGGACGAGTGAGCGCCGAGTCGACCAATCCAGGCCGTGCACAACGGCGACGCTGCCCAGCCCGGCGATGCCGCGCCCGAGAAATGCGGCGGCTCTACCGACCGGCGAGCGCAGCGCCATGGGCGCAACATCGGCTGTGCGCGACCGAGCCGACGACCGCCGCTGCGATCCAGCCCACTCCGAATTCGATTCCGTTCGACGGTTTCCGGGCGCTGTCGAGGGCGACGATCCCGGGCCGCCAACGTGGGACGACCGACTCGATGTGCCCCGGCGAAGGGTGATGACCGTGGCCACCCCCGGCTCGGTCCGAACCGTTCCGCGGGGAGTGCGAATGGTCGATCGCGTGGGCGGTGGAACCGTCCGAGACGGCCGAAGCGTCCGCGGTTCACGAGATGACGGACTCATGGCGTCGCTCCCGCCACCACGGTGGTCGTGGGTGCGCCGATCCGAACGACACCTGGCGACACGAGTGCCGCTCGCTCCGGTGGGACCATTCCGAGATCGCGTGTCGCGATGTCTGCGACATCCTGCGGAGATCGCAACAAGGTCTCTTCCCGGCGGAGCGTGTACTGCCGCTCATAGGACGCGGTCAGTTGCGACCGAACCCGGTCGAGGTGGCGCTGATTGCCGATCAGTTCGATTTGCACCGCAGACACCCCCAACAGGAGTCCGAAGACACCCACGACCGACGTCGCAATCGCGAGTGATCGCACCATCCGCCGTGACATCGTGGGCCGCGCTCGCCGGGTCGCGACGATTCCTCGTCGTTCGGCTTCTGCGCCGCGTGTTGACGGCCTCGACGTCGACGGTCGCGAGGTCAACCTCCGACCGGACGACACCGCAACCGGACGTGTCGACCGAACCACCTCGTCGGGGGCGCGCCGAAGCCGAACACGCGTGGCGGGGCCAGCACTGTCCATGCCCTCCTCGAGCGCGGCGGACTGAAGATCGGTCACGAGGCCTGCGCGTCCGGCTCGTCGAGCACACCGAGCTTCTCAGCCGCACGGATGCGAACACTCTCGGCGCGAGGGTTGCGCTCGATCTCTGAGACCGTTGCCTTGATGGCGCCACGAGTCACCAGGTCGACCGTTGGCGTGGCGCCACAACCGCACGGGAGACGGGGAGGGCAGACGCACCCCCCGGTCTGGGCCTGGCGGAACCGTTCCTTGACGAGGCGATCCTCACCCGAGTGGTACGACATCGCCACGCATCTCCCGCCCGGCAAGAGCACATCGATGGCGGTATCGATCGACGCCGCCAAGATCTCGATCTCGGCATTGACCTCGATGCGGATGGCCTGGAAGCTGCGGCGTGCGGGATGGCCGGTGCTCTTGCGGCGCGCTGGGGCCGGGATGGCCGACGCAATCACCTCGGCCAGCTGACGGGTGTCGGCGATGGGCCGGGAGGCGACGATGGCGGCCGAGATCCGACGAGCGAATCGCTCGTCGCCGTAGCGGTCCAACGTCTCGGCCAACCGTTCCGCCGAATACTGGTTGACCACGTCGTCGGCGCTGCGTTGGCGTCGCCGGTCCATGCGCATGTCGAGTGGACCACCCGAACGAAAACTGAAGCCTCGATCAGGACGATCGAGTTGTGGGGAACTCACCCCGAGATCGAACAACACGCCACTCACTCCCCCTGGGTTGAATCGAGCAACGACGTCGCCCAACTGGTCGAAACGAACATGCTCGAAGCGGACGCGGGAACCGAACCGCGCCAGTCGTCGACTGGCCGCCGCAATGGCGTCGGCGTCGTGATCGAGCCCGATGAGATCAAGGTGCGGATAGGCGTCCAGCAACGCTTCGGAGTG
>Ga0105047_10016025_pt1 | contig 11778 bp, 7 predicted proteins | sample MAT04_FD_78384 | JGI IMG/M metagenome (GOLD analysis project Ga0105047, IMG submission 78384) | Freshwater microbial communities from Lake Fryxell liftoff mats and glacier meltwater in Antarctica - MAT-04 (megahit assembly) | ecosystem: Environmental > Aquatic > Freshwater > Ice > Liftoff... | reverse complement strand
GCCAAGACTGCGTAGATCTAAAAACACTAATGGTCGCGTGCGTTCAGGCTTGTGTCCCCGCACCGATAGCCCTGATTCGTATTGCAGTTGAGGAGACCGAGGCATTTTTCCTGGGAGACTTAGCCGCAATGAAGAAAGCGTTCGGAAAAGTGAAGTCTGCAAAGCATAAGGAGTACAAGCAGGATTCAATCTGCGGAACTTGGGAGATCATGCGGGAAGTGTTGGGAGTCAAGCCGGGCAGTGAAGACAAAGTCGATTGGGCTGAGCGGATCGGTCCTCACATGACAATTGACCCCTCGGAAAACAAGTCGCCATCTTTCAGGGTGTTTTGTTCAGGAGTGTTGCGGATCGTCGGAGATGACCTCCTCCCATCCAAGCGTCAGCGAAGGACTCCTCGCTGAACGAAAAGTCGGCATCGCAACTCAAATCTTTGAAAGCAGGAAATTGAATTCCGACGCGGACGCGGGTAGAGTAGAGTGCTACCTAGCCGTCTCTTGCCTGTGGAGTACCCCTGAATGATTGACCCGGTTGACCGTTGGACCAGCGAGGATTCTGGCGATTTGTATGATGTTCCACGCTGGAGCAAAGGGTACTTCACGGTCGGTCAGAACGGGAGCTTGTTTGTCCATCCGGATCGCGATCCGGCCCGCAGTCTCGATCTCAAGGCACTCATCGACCGGCTCGTGCAGCAGGGGCTCGACCTGCCGATTCTGGTGCGGTTCAACGGCATCTTGAAGGATCGCCTCAAGGCGATTCATGATGTGTTCGACAACGCCATCCGTGAGCACGATTACCAGGGCAAATACAGCTGTGTCTACCCGATCAAGGTGAACCAGCAGCGAGAAGTGGTCGAGAAGATCATTGAGTACGGCCGCCCGTTGGGGTTTGGTCTCGAAGCGGGGAGCAAGCCGGAGCTGATGGCGGTGATCGCGCTGGCCGACACGACCACGCCGGTCATCTGCAATGGATTTAAGGACGATGAGTTCATCGAGCTGGCGATGATCGGCCAGAAGATCGGCCGAAATGTCATCCCAGTCGTCGAGAAGATGTCCGAGCTGGAGCTGGTGCTGAAGTACGCGGAGAAGATCGGCGTCCGTCCGCAGATCGGCATGCGGGTGAAGCTCGCGACGCGCGGGTCGGGACGCTGGCAGTCGTCGGGCGGGTATCGCTCGAAGTTCGGGCTGACAGTGAGCGAGCTGCTGAAGTGCCTTCAGAAGCTGGAATCGATCGGCATGGCTGATTGCCTGCAGCTGCTGCATTTTCATTTGGGGAGCCAGATCACCAACATTCGGCAGGTGAAGAACGCCGTGACCGAGGCGATTCGCGTCTATACTGATCTCGCGAAGCGCGGCGCTGGACTCAAGTACCTTGATGTCGGCGGTGGTCTCGGGATCGACTACGACGGGTCGCAGACGAACTTCGAATCGAGCATGAATTACACGGAGCAGGAATACGCCAGCGACGTGGTGTATCACATCCAGACCGTCTGTGATGAAGTCGGCGTGCCTCACCCACACATCATCACCGAGAGCGGTCGAGCCGTTGCAGCGTTTCACAGCGCGTTGGTCTTTGGCACCTTAGGCGTCACCAACCAAGGTGACGTCACCGAGATCCCCGCAGAGATTCCAGAGATCTTCGAACAGCCGCTCCACGATTTGTCCTTCACGTACCAGGAACTCACCGCTCGCAACGTGCTCGAAGCCTATCACGATGCACAGCAGGCCCTCGACACGGCGACAACACTGTTCAGCGCGGGCTACCTGCCGCTCGATCAGCGGGTGATTGCGGAGAATTTGTTCTTCGGCATCATGCACAAGATTCGCAAACTTGTGAGCGACATGGACTACATCCCCGAGGAACTGGCGGGCCTCGACCGGATGCTGTCCGACATTTACTACGGCAACTTCTCGCTCTTTCAGTCGCTACCCGACAGCTGGGCGATCAAGCAGCTGTTCCCGGTGATGCCGATTCACCGATTGAACGAGCAGCCGACGCGGCATGCCATCATTAGCGATATCACGTGCGACTCCGATGGCAAGATCGACGCCTTTATCGATCAGCGCGACGTGAAGAAGACGCTGCTGTTGCATCCGTACGACGGGCATCATTACTACATGGGGGCGTTCCTGATCGGGGCGTACCAGGAGATCCTCGGCGACCTGCATAATTTGTTTGGCGATACGAATGCCGTGCATGTCGATCTGAGTGCGAGCGGGGAAGTCGTGCTGAACCAAATCCTCAAGGGGGAAACGGTCAGCGAGGTTCTCGACTACGTGCAGTTCGAGGGGAAAGACCTCATGGCCCGCTTGCAGGTCTCCATCGATGCCGCCGTGCGCGAGAAACGCATCTCGCTCGCAGAGTCCGCCCGGTTCGTGAGGTTCTACGAAGACGGCCTAAACGGGTATACCTATCTGGAAGAGCCCGACGGGGAGTGAACCGTAGCAGAAGTCGCCAGACTTCTGCTGATCTCCCTGATTCCGATGGCGTGATGGACTGCTCTTCGTGAGCGGTTCTCTGGACTGGCTCTTGACGCGCAGGGGCCTTGGCCCCTTTTTTAGACTGACAACAGTTAACTCATCTCTTATGGCGACTGAATATAAAATCTCGTCTTTATCTGGAAACAACGATCCCCAGCTACGCCACTGCGAGGCCCAGTCGTGACTTGATCGTGGCTGCACACCAACAGATCACCTGGGAGTGGTGGGACACTCGCTGGCCTTCATTTGAGAGTTATGTTTCCCAGTTCGTTTTGGAAGAAGCAGGCAAAGGCGATCCGGAAGCCGCCCTGTTGCGGTTCAAGATTCTCGATTCGATCCCCTCTTGGAAATCACAGAGGATGTCGGTTTTCTGTCGTCTGAACTGATACAGACCGGTACAACTCCGAAGAAGGGGATGTGGGATGCGTTTCACATTGCGATCAGCGCAGTTGACGGCATCGAGTACCTGATGACTTGGAATTGCACTCATACCGCGAATGCAACGATCCTCAGAAGCATCCATAAAGTGTGTGAGCAGTGCGGTTTCTTTTGCCCTGTGATTTGCACTCCTGAAGAACTCCTTGAGGATTCCCCGTGACGCGAGACCCGATTGTCGAAGAGATCAGAGCCGTCCGAGGGGAACTGGCCGCCAAGTTTGACTATGACATACGTCGGATGGTGGAAGATGTGCAACGTCGACAATCATTGTCCGGATCGCAGGTTGTGTCGTTTCAGAACGAAAAACCACCCGTCATACCCACCGATCCAACACCAACACCACCGCCTTCACAGCCCCGGCCTTGAAGGGAAAGCAGGCGTTGCTAACTCATCGAGTGTCGGTGGCTTCTCGCCATTATCTCTTCCGGCGAGGCCGTGTGGGGATCTCGCCGTTGGCCTTCTTCTCCAGGCGTTTCTCGATCAGTTGTTGCAGTAACCCGCCGCCGCCTTTGAAGGCGATGCGTTTCGCAAATTCTCCCAAGGCTCGCCCATCGAGTTGGGGTTGATCGAGCGTGCCACCCATCTGGAAGGGGATGACTTCGCCCTTCAAATTGGCCAGCAGCGGTTTGCCTGCGGCCCACTTTTCGGGGATGGGGATGGAGAGTTGAAAGTCGATGGTCTGGTCGAGACCCACGGATCCCTGGCTCTGGACGACGACATCGCCGAAGCTGACGTGCAGGTCCTTGTGGTAGACGCGGCCATCCGCGAAGGCGAACGGAACTTGCTGCTCGTCGACTTGCATCCACAGGGCAGTCGCGGCGGGCGGGCGACCCAGCATGGTCTGGATGCCAGCGATCGCTTCAACGATCTGCTGGCTGAGGGCGCCGGGGCCGACTTGAGCGGAATGGATATTCAAGACCCCCTCGAAGTCCCCCGCATGGGGCGGCGACATCGCGACTCGCGCTGGCGAGGCCGACAGCGAGAATTTGCCCTCAATGCTCGTGGCGGATCCCAGAAGCGGCGAGACGTATCGCAGCCAGGTGTTGCTCATTTCCTGAGTGAAGTCGACATTCTCAAAGACGGGTCCGCCATCGAAGACGAGATGACGCCCTTCGGGGGTAAACTCAATCCGGGGCGAGGCGACCCATTGGCCTTGCCCGATGGGCAATCGATTCGGGTTGAACGCCAACTGGCGTTCCGACCAGTCGACGTTCACCAGGGCGTTCTCGGACTTGAATCCCATCACGTTGGCCGACGCCCACTGCACGTCGGCTTGAATCCGCAATGGCGTGGCTGTCGTGCTCGCTGGGGCTGGGACGGGTTCGCTCTCGACGACGGGGCGAGAAGACCGAGCGTTCGCGGTCTCTCCCCGCAGCGCCCCCTCGATGCGAATCTGGCCCAGCTGAAGTCCATTGAACTGAATCCGGTCCGCCCACTCGGGAGGCACCAGAGCCAGCAAGTCCTCGGGATTGAGGTCGCATTTCCCGGTGAGGTTGCAGATCGCCTGACCCGGAATATCTTGCACCGTGCCCGAGAAGTCGGCGTTGACAATCGGCGTTCGTAGCTGGACCGACTCGATAGTGACCCGCTTTCCCGCGAGGTCGCCCTGCCCTTCGGCGATCAGCTTCAGATTGTCGCCAACCCAGCCGAATGGTTGCGACTTCCCCTCCGCCGGACCGAGTCTCAGGTCGAGATGAGGGACGCTGATCTGGGCGGCGAGCAGCAGGTCTTGATTCGAAGGCACCACCTCTGCGGCGACATCGAGCGAGATCAATCCCGACAGATCACGCCCCGCCGTGAGTGACGCCAGCCAAGGCGACAAAACGCCCAACGGCATCTCTGGCACCACCAGCTTCAGCTTGCCGCTCCCGATCCCCGCCGCTTGACCGTCCGGCAAGTTCCAGCGGAGTTCCCCCGTCAGTGGCTCCTCGACAGCTGGCTCGCGCAGCTTGGCGGTCAGCTCACCGATCAGTTCCTCGTCGCCTTTGGCCTGACTCTTAAAGGTCGCCTTCTGAAGGTCGATGATCGCCAGGAGCTGACCCTCAATAGGGGCTTCTTGCGGAGCGGAGGTCGCCTCAGCGTTCGGGGCTGCGGCCAGTGGCTGCTCGGACGGCGGTTGATCGCCCGCGGGGCGAGCGTCTCCTAACACGGGGGGCGCGGGTGACGTATCGATTGCGACGGGGGGGGCGTCGCCGGGGAGGACCTCGGCGGGCACTTTTTCTGCCACTGCGGTTTTCTTCCGCGACTCTTCGCGAAGAGTGATCTCCCCCTCGGTCAGTTGTAGGTCGATCAGCGAGCGCGCTCCGCTTCCCTTCTTCGCCGCCAGACGTTGAAGGAACTTGTCGTAGTTCGACACGCCGTTGTCGAGGTAGATCTTCAGCTCGGGCTTCTCGACCGCAATCGTCCCCAGATCAGCGCTCGACTTCGCCAGCTCCCACAGCGATTTCGAAAGCGTGACATGCTTCAGCTTGAGCGACGGGCGACCCTGGTCATCGGGAATCATGACATCGGTCAGCTGCATCGGCGACACCCACCCGGCACTGGCCGACCCGATCACCACCCCTGGCGGCAACTCGGCCATCAACAAGGCCGGGAGCTGGTTCCGCAAGCTGGTCATCGTGACGATCTGCGGAGCGAACCCAAGCGTTGCCAGCAGCAACAGCATCGGCAGCATGCACCCGCACCCCGACTTCCGCGGCGTCCGCGGCGGCGCAGCTGGCGGAATCTCGGTCTCCGATGTGGCAATCACACCGCCGCCGGAACCACCCGCAGTCTGTGAATTCAAATCGCCCATCACGCACCTCCGTGCTCATCAAGAACTCTCATCAGCTCAATGATCGTGCGGAGCTATCGTACGCGATTGACGCGCGGGAGGGGAGACCGGGAGAGAGCTGAGCCGGGCCGCCCCCTGGCTGTCATCGGAGGAATACCCCCGATTGATCTCCAGAAACTGATTGGTTTTACGACTGAGACTTGTCGAGGAACAACACCCGTAACTCATGCAGAGTCCGCTCCAACATGATCGATTCGTGGCCCGTCAGGTTTCCCTTGGTCTTCGTATCCAGAATCGCCAGCAAGTCAATGAAGTGTCGGGCGAGCGGCAGACGCACTTCTGTCTGGCCCTGAGGATCGGGGATCAGGCCCAGCGCCAGAATCGCCTGGCTGCTTAACAGCTGGACTAAGATATCGAACCGCGCTGGGGGAATCTCGGGAATGTCGGATGGCAGTGGGGAGTCTGTGTCAGCCATGACCTGGATCCTAGATGAATGGTGGAAGGGGTTCGACTCCATGGTATTCAGACACAGCTCGAATGCAACCGGATGTTCAGCAGTCGAATGGATCAACCGCTGCGCAGACTTGCCGAAGAAACGTGCAACACCCCCATCCCCAGTCGTCAAAGTTGAACGAAATGCTCGATTTTCTTCGATCCAAATCGATTCACTGACTTGGCACGCAGGTTGCTTTAATTGCCTGCAGACCTACAAAGAAACATTGAGCGAGTGCTGTATGACTGGGGGTGTGGCCGGGGCTGATCCTTGTCGGATCGGAACCGGGCGAGCGCCCACGCCCCCAGCCATCTTCACTCGCTCTTTGCTTTGATACCGAGCTTTCTGATTATGCGATGCCGTCTGCTGGCACCGGTTTTTCGTATTCGAACTGATACCGCGAATGCAGCAACTGCCAGCGCCGGGGTGAGCTGTTGCATTTGGGAAACATTTTCTACCGGCGGGATCCTCTGACCGTTTTGTGACCTAGGCTTGAGAGGTGAAGCCAGAGTTCCGGACGAAGTTGCGGAGCGGTTTGGCTCGTCCAAATGACGCGAACATTCGAGCGCACTGAACCCCCACTCAGTTTGCAATCACAGAACAACGGAGTCCGAAACCATGGCCCCCCCGCCCCGCACCCCACCCCCCGTTCCGAACCGCATGTCGAGCCGCCAGGAGAACTCCGCGGAGGAGTTCGAGAAGCTCAAGCGGCTGATCCATGGCAAGCTCGTCGACAAGCTCGACATGAACCGCCTTGGAGAATTACAAGGCGATTCGCTCCGCCGCGAAATCCGCCTCGTCGTCGAACATCTGTGCGACACCGAGAACCCGCTGCTCAATCGCTCGGAGCGTGAGCGGCTCATCGAAGAAGTCCTCGACGAGACCTTCGGCTTCGGCCCCCTCGAAATCCTGATGAAGGAAGAGGGCATCGCCGACATCATGATCAACGGCCCGAAGAAGGTCTTCGTGGAAAAATTCGGACGGATCATCAAACACTCCGTCACCTTTCGAGACAACGACCACTTGCTGCAAATCCTCGACCGCATCGTGTCGCGAGTCGGTCGCCGCATCGACGAAACGTCGCCCATGTGCGATGCCCGCCTGCCCGATGGGTCACGTCTGAATGCGATCATCCCACCACTGGCATTGGATGGCCCCGCGATTACCATTCGTAAGTTTGGCTCCAAGCCGATGACGCTTGAGAACCTGCTCGACTTCGGCGCCTTCACTCCCGAAATGGTGATGCTGCTGGAAGGGGCCATTAAAGCCCGCATCAACATCATCATCAGTGGCGGTACCGGCTCCGGAAAGACGACGCTGCTGAACACGTTGTCGAGCTTCATTCAGCCCGACCACCGTGTGATCACCATCGAAGACGCCGCCGAACTCCAGCTGCAACAAGACCACGTGTTGCGACTGGAAACACGCCCCGCGAACATCGAAGGCAAGGGCCGCATCACGGCGACCGACCTCGTCAAAAACGCCCTGCGTATGCGACCCGACCGCGTCATCATCGGGGAATGCCGAGGACCAGAAACTCTCGACATGCTCCAGGCCATGAACACCGGCCACGATGGATCGCTGACAACCGTCCACGCCAACAACCCGCGTGACGCCGTGGCTCGTATCGAGACAATGATCACCATGGGGGGCGTCGATCTGCCGCTTAAGGCCATTCGTCAACAGCTGGCCTCCGCCGTCGACCTCGTCATCCAGGCCAGCCGTCTGCAAGGTGGCCCCCGCAAGATCACCTACATCACGGAAGTCCTGAACCTAGAGCAGGAGACGATCATCATGCAGGACATCTTCCGGTTCGTGCAGGACGGAATCGACGCGGACGGAAAGGCGTACGGCCACTTCGAAGCCACTGGCGTTCGCCCGTCGTTCATGCCCCGACTGGAGGCCGCAGGTGTCCGACTGCCTCAAAACCTGTTTGCCGCCAGAGCTCTGGGCCGCTAGCTCTTGCCGGCGGGCTGGGCTGACTTGGCCCGGCCTTCAAGAACCGCTTCCCCCCGCTCCTGAGCTCAGTCGTCACACACAAACCGGCAGGCCTCCCGCCTGCACCAGTTCGAATCCTTCCTCCTTGGAACCTTGTCATGGACCCGTTGCTCATCTCGGGACTCGCGTTCGCCGGTGTCACCGGCCTGGTCTTTGCGCTGGCCTCTTTGTTCTCTGAAAAAGAAGGTAGCAACATTGAGGATCGACTTCAGATTCTCGCGGGCAAGAAGCCGGCCAACGAGGGCGCGCTCTCAAGAGAGACCCTCGTCAAAGACGGACTTGAGGGTCTGAACGGAATGTTCAAATCGGTCGCCGACCGCTTCGACTTGAGACTGCTATTCGCGCAGGCCGACTCGCCCATCACTCCCGAAGTCTTCATCATGTCCTGCGTCGGCTGCGGCCTGGCGGGAGGCATCCTGTGCTTTGCCCTCGTGTCCCAGTTCGCGTTCGTCCCTCTGGTGGCGATCGTGTTCTCCTCGCTGCCTCTGCTGTGGATGATGTTTCGCCGCGGACGACGACTCACCAAATTCACCAAACAGCTCCCCGAGGCGCTGTCACTCGTCGCGCGTGCCCTGCGTTCCGGCCACAGCCTGGCATCGGGGCTCAAGGTCGTGTGCGACGAAATGGATGCCCCGATCTCGAAAGAGATGAACATCACTTATGAGGAGCAGAACCTCGGTATCCCGCTCGATCAAGCCCTCAAGAACATGTACAACCGGGTCCCCAATCTCGACCTGAAGTTCTTCGCCACAGCTGTCGCCATTCAGCGTCAATCGGGGGGCGACCTCGCAGAAATCCTGGACAAGATTTCGAAAGTCACCCGCGAGCGACAAGAACTTCTCGGCCACGTGCAAGCCCTCACCGGGGAAGGCCGCATCAGCGGAATCGTACTAATGGTGCTCCCCATCGCGATCTTCTTGTGCGTGTGGAAGATGAACCCGGACTACGTGATGATTCTGTTCACCGATGAGATGGGCCGCAAGATGGTCGCCGTGGCTCTCTTCCTCCAGGTCCTGGGAGCCTGGTCGATTAAGAAAATTGTCCAGATCAAGATCTAATGCGTGGTCGCCACACTTCGGCCATTCAACGTCAATTCACTGCTCACGCCAAGCGCAAGACCGGCCTGTTTCACCAGGCTGACTGGAGTTCGACATGGACATGAACTATCTGATTCCGCTCGGTGTCGCGGGCCTCATCGCCACGGCAGTGTGGGCGTTGTCCTCCCTCCTTTTTGGGGACAAGGAATCTCGCACGACCGAACGCCTGAAGGAACTGCGTGACCCCCGACGTCGCAAGGACGGAAAAGAGGAGAACGCCACCGTCGGCGGCATGCTCAAGTCGGCCGCGCCGACTCTGTCGAAGGCCATTGCGCCCGTCAATGACTTGGAGAAGAACATTCTCAAGGTCGATCTCGCCAATGCGGGGTACTCCTCCCCGCATGCTCCGATGATTTATCTATCGTTGAAAATGATCTCAATGGGCATCTTCGCCGTGCTGGGCGGGGCCATTGGACTCCTGCTGCAAGGGGCCAGCACCAACGCCCTCATGACGCTCGTCGGTGTCGCGGGCATCGGCTTCTACCTGCCCGTCATCGTCCTGCAAGTCTTGATCTCCTATCGCAAGGAAGCCATCTTCCTGTCGATGCCCGATGCGCTCGACCTCCTCGTCGTCTGTGTGGAAGCTGGACTCGGACTCGACGCCGCCATGCGCCGCGTCAACGAAGAACTCTCCGACACCGCCGTCGAGCTGTGCGAGGAAATGACCACTTGCAACATGCAGCTGCAAATGGGTCGCCCCCGCCGTGAAGTGCTACACGACTTCGGCATCCGCACCGGGGTCGACGACGTGAAGACCCTCGTCGCCATCCTGATCCAGGCCGAACGCTTCGGAGCCTCGATCGCCACAGCTCTCCGCGTCCAGTCCGACAGCATGCGCATCAAGCGGCGTCAAATGGCCGAAGAACAAGCCCAAAAAACCGGCGTGAAGATCATCTTCCCCCTCGTGCTCTTCATCTTCCCCGGCATCTTCGTCGTCCTCGTCGGCCCCGCCGCCATCATGGTGGTTCGCCAGATGCTGCAAGACGGGATGTAAGCTCCTGCGGAAGTCGTATCGGCCATCTTGGCCCATCTCGCGACCACTCTTACCCCTCGAACTGAAAGTCGAAATCCTCGTATCGCTGTCGGTCGATCCCGGCGTCTTCCCAGCTGTAGCCGTAGTCGCCGACGTGCCATAGGCGGATCGTCGTATCGGCGATGATCGGGAACCCGCACAGCCGCGCCCGATGGCAGAATGCATGATCCTCCGCCAGATACCAATGCCCCGCCGTAGGACGGGCTTTCCAGCCCGTCCCTTCTCGACTCTCAGCAGCCAAAGTGAGCCGCATGGCGGGAGTGCGTGCGTCGGCCTCGACGGTGCAGCGGGTGGCGGAAGCTGTGGGCGAGATGGCCGGGTGCTCGACGAAGGTGAACAGCTCGTTCTCCATCGACAGTCGTGTCACTTCGTGCATTAATATATAAATGTCGCGAGCCGTTGTGCCGACGGGCGGTGGGGTCTCGTCGATCACGAACTCGCCCGGCAGCTGGCACAGTTGGCGAGTTAATTCTGAGATATGTTGAGTCCGCTCAGCAGCGGTCAGCGAGGCGTTCAGCGAATGACTCTTGGCGGCTCGATAAATCGCCAGCAACTTGTCGAGCACCCGGCCACCACGGCTGAAGCGAATCACCTGCGGCACCCCGTCGGGAAAGGCGAGCTGGCCGACTTCCTCCTGCGTCTCGATGTTCATCAGCCGCACATGCTCTTGCCCTGCGATGGCCACAAGCGGAGCCCAGGGACTTGCATCCATGGTCAGCACCGCCAGCGGTCGCAGCGTCTTCGGCCAGCGAACCGCCGGCAATGTCTCCGGCATCAGCGACGCTGCGGGCTTTGCCCCCGACGCCAACAGCCGGAGTGAATTTCAAATCGCGGCCCGCCATCTGTGACTTACTGCTGGCCGTCTCTCTCAGCCCCGAGTCGATCCACTTCTGGATCAGCTCGATCTGCTCTTTGGGAATCGGCGGCTTTTTGGGCGGCATCCGCACGTTGTCATCGGGATCGGTGATCGCTTTGAAGAGCGCACTCTGACTGGCTCGCCCCGCCACCACCGCTTCGCCTCCGCTGCCACCTTTGAGCACAGCGGCGTAAGTCTGCAGATTCAGGTCGGCTGCCTGCTTGTCCTCGCCATGACACGCAACACAATGCTGGCCAAAGATCGGCTTGATCTGGTCCTCGTAGGAAATCACCTCTTTCTCATCTGCCGCCGCAACAGACGCGGTGAGCATGAGGCAGGCAACGAGAAGACGGCGTTGGGAAGTCATCATCGTATCAATGTAGCGCTCGGAGCGCGAACAGTGTGGTGGTGATGATGTGCGTTTTAATTATATCTGGTCTCTGGAGCGAATGTCTGGTTGACGGTCAATCGCAGTGGAACGGAGTGTCACCGTGATGTGGTAGGCACATGCTCAAAAGGCTACGTGAGGATTTCCCAGTTCAGGTGAAACGAGGGCTGCGGCTGCATGGCGCGGCGGGTATCACGTCGGGCGCGGCGGTTCCGTCGACGTAGT
>Ga0105047_10016024_pt1 | contig 11778 bp, 12 predicted proteins | sample MAT04_FD_78384 | JGI IMG/M metagenome (GOLD analysis project Ga0105047, IMG submission 78384) | Freshwater microbial communities from Lake Fryxell liftoff mats and glacier meltwater in Antarctica - MAT-04 (megahit assembly) | ecosystem: Environmental > Aquatic > Freshwater > Ice > Liftoff... | reverse complement strand
TTCGCCAGTTCAGGTCGAGGTGACGGCGAGGCGATAAGGGGCGGCCCCCGTTTGCTGAGTCGGAGCCGAGGTTGAAAATCGCCAATTTTCTGAACCTACCCACGGAAAACCCGGATGGACCCATTAACGCCGGGAGGACTCGACCCCGGCATCACGGGGGAACGGATGGACGCGTTCATCGGAAAGACGTTGTGAACGTCATGGTAATTGTAGATCGCCAGCCCGAGTTGCCGGAGATTGTTGCGGCATTGCGTGCGGCGGGCCGCCTCGCGCGCCTGCTGCACCGCTGGTAGTAACAGTGCAATCAAGATCGCAATAATTGCGATGACAACCAGCAATTCCACCAGATTGAATCCGCGTCGTCGTACGCCAGAAGTCGACATGCGAGCCTCCGTATTGAAAACGCTGCATTCGCCGTCTGAGAAGTGATCTGAATGGCAGTATGGCAATCACAGACGAGAACGTCAATTCTTGGGATTGAAAGTTTCCGTGCCCAGTGACAAGCTGGATTCGCTCCCTTCACTTTCTCGCACCGGTGGATTGTCATGATCGCCATCACCGTCTCGCCGATGTGGCAATCCATCGCATCCCTCGGCCATGCGATCCAGCGGGCCGTCTCTATTTGGCCTCAAGACCGCCTGCGACGCATCGCGGTCGTTGCCTTGCTCGCCATCCAAGCGGCACTCCTCGGCTATTCGGCCACGCGGCACAGCCCCACGCATCTGGAACCGGCGTTTCTGGCGAGCGGCATCAGCCATTGGCAGTTCGGACGGTTTGAACTCTATCGAGTCAATCCGCCACTGGTGCGGATGGTCGCCGCGCTGCCCGTGCTCGCCGTCGGCTGCGAAACCGATTGGACGCGATTCTACGACGGTCCCGGTTCACGAGCCGAGTTCCCCGTCGGTGAAGATTTCATCAAAGCCAACGGCCCGGCGTCGATCCCGTTGTTCTTCTACGCCCGCTGGGCCTGCATCCCCTTCAACCTCATCGGGGCCTACTTCGCCTACCGCTGGGCGCGGGAACTCTATCACAGCACCGCCGCCGGGTTTGTAACGCTCATCCTATTTGCCTTTGAACCGAACCTGCTCGCACACGGCGAACTGATCACCCCGGACGGTGCCTGCACCGCGTTCGGCATCCTCGCCGGATATACATTCTGGCGCTGGCTCAAACAGCCGACCTGGATGCGCGCCGTTTTCGCTGGCGGTGCGTTGGGGCTGGCCGAACTCTCAAAACTAAGCTGGCTGATTCTCTTCGGCCTATGGCCGCTGCTATGGCTGGTCTGGCGTTATATGGAACCGCAATCCGCCGAGAAGCCGACGGGCCGCTCCCCGTCAATGCCGCAACTGGCGACCATCCTGATCATGCCGATCTACATGATCAATGTGTGTTACCTCTTCGACGGCAGCGGCACGCCCCTCAAAGACTTTCAGTTCGTCAGTACGACCTTGACCGGCCTCGACAAACCGGGCGAAGCGGGAAACCGGTTCCGCGCGACTTGGTTGGGCGAGATCCCCGTGCCGCTGCCGAAGCAATACGTCCTCGGGTTCGACAGTCAGAAGAAGGATCTGGAAGACTTCGGCCAAAAGTCGTACTTGCGCGGCGAGTGGAAGGACGGCGGCTGGTGGTACTACTACTTATACGGCCTGCTCGTCAAAGTCCCCTGCGGCACCTGGGGCCTCTTCGCACTGGTGCTCATCACCCGCCTCGCCTCCCTACTTCGTCCCCTCGCCCCCGCTTCGGGGGAAAGGGCCAGGGAGAGGGGGCAATCGCAGGATACAACTTCGCTATCGCATGTCCCCTCGCCCCCGCCCCGGGGGAGAGGGCTAGGGAGAGGGGGCGATGAACCATCCGCAACCCACCACCCCAAACCCACCCTTCGAGACGAACTCGTCCTCCTCCTCCCCGCCATTGTCCTCTTCACCATCGTCAGTTCGCAGACCGAGTTCAACATCCACCTGCGGTACGTTTTCCCGTCGCTGGGCCTGGCGATCATTTTTTTGGGCCAAGCCGGAATTTGCTTGGCGCGCCGATTATCACTTGTTAGTCTGTCCACCATTGGCCTGATTGGCTACTCGCTGATCAGCACCGCTCTCGTCTATCCGCATCATCTCGCGTACTTCAATGATTTCGTCGGCGGGCCGAGGAATGGGTACAAGCATTTGCTGGGGAGCAGTGTGGATTGGGGGCAAGACTTACTGGTACTAAAGGCGATGAGCTTGACGCCTATCTCATTAAGCCCCGTGCTTTTGTACGATGGCTTTTATAGTCCAAAAGATTTGGGCATTCTCTTTGAAATTCCTGATTGCTGGATTTCAGAGCAGGGTTTACAAGTGAAGAACTCAGATCCTTCACTACGAATCATCACGGTGGGCATTAACGTTCTGATGGCAGAGCGTGGGGCAATTTGGCTCCCAGAAGGCCGGACTGCGGCGTTGCAAATCCCTCATAATATTTACACAAGGCAAGGTCAACCTTGGTATGGCTATTCATTGGTGTGCGTGGAAATTGATGAAGATGTACCAGTGTGCTGCGAAAGTGTTCCATAAGTGGAGCGTCCGCTCGGTACAAATTAACTGTTCCACTTGAGGTGAGCGTATGTGCGAAGTGCCAAACGAACAAAGGCTGGACATTAATAACACTTGGCGATGGCTAGTCTCGACAATACTGTTGCTAATTGCATTCGTTAGCGCGAATTTGGCGGTTACAATTTCAGAATTCGACAAGCCTTCAGGATTGCAGTTGCAAAGTGGGAACGGCGTTTTGGGTGCCATGCCGCAGAATTCACGCGTTACAACTTCATTCACACTCAAGAATACTTCTGGAAAGGTCGTGCTAATTCATAAGATCGTCAGCGGATGCTCCTGCACCACTCACAAGCTGTCGAAACCGCGCGTCGAATATAATAATACTACAGAAGTTGATGTTACTTTTGATTCTGAATCGTCTCATGGTACTGTCAGTACGGTAGTAGAAGTTCTGTATTTCTTCGAAGGTGATCAGCAAATCCATCGTCTAAATCTTAACCTTTCTGCCGAAATATTACCTGACATTAACCGGCCTAACTCAATCCGCTTTGCTTGCGGTGAATCAACTAAAAAAAGCGTCAAGTTGAGCGCAAACCGATTGGCAGCTTTCAAGGTGCTGAAAGTTCAATGTACGCACCAGGCGTTTCATGCTTCATGTTCACTGCTCGGCCAAGAGGTCAGTACTGTGGACGTTTTAATCAATTTCGATGATACACAAAACGTCGATTGTCAGGCAGCGGCTGAGTTACTTGTACACACCAATAGTCAAAACGAGCCGTTAATTCGCTTGGCAATTCAAGTGGAACAATAGTTGCGCGATGCCTCAGGAGTAATAATGAATGTACGTGCCGCACTTAAAATGCGAGTCGGATAGATTGCAAGGTATTGATCGAAACTTTAACATCCTTCAATAAAAGTCAACTAATGCTTACTTCTTTCCTCATTTTAGCTGCCCTCGCGACATCTGACATTTCACCGGGGATGCAGTTAGAGTTAGATGCCATTGAAACGCGAAAAGCACTTCGTTCTGGTGAAATTGAAGTGACGGTCGTTAGCGGACTGGATGGTCAGAGTGATGGCTTTAAACTGTCGTATCGGTGGGATCAAAGCAAGGTGCGCGCGGACAATGCTTACGGTCATAGGCGAATTGTGACCGACCAACAGGCTATTTTCCGACTAGGTGAATCCGATCCACACATTCAGATTTTGGATCGCAACTACTTTGTAGCTAATGCGACGGAAGAGGTGTTCCATCCAGGACTCTTGGGCATGGTGGCGGTTCCGTTTACACTACTCGACTCGTACACTTTAGACGGGTGTATGGCTTTTTCTGATCGTAGTGATGAAAGTGTCAAAGATGTCGAAATACAGGGAAGAGACGCTCGTCACATCAGCTATCGACGGGCTGTTGGATCTGAGTTGCAGATTTGGATAGCGCCGTCTATAAATTATGCCGTTTTGCGGTGTCAGGCATCTGTCGATGGCCTGACGCAGAGCGTTGAGTCGGATTATCAGCAGTTTGAAGGCGGTATTTGGTTCCCTCATGCCGTAAAGTTTCAAGAGTTTCGTGATGGTGACCTTAAATATGAGCAAAGCGTAATTGTTAATTCAGCAAAATTTAATGCACCTATTAATCCCACGACCTTCAGTCTTGTGTCTTTGTCGCCCAAATCAGGAGATATCGTCCGAAGGAACGGCGAACGGCTATTATGGAATGGTGATGAACTGATTGACTTGCCAGATGAGAGCGAAATCCAGAAAAGTGACATTTCAAGAACTCCTCCTCGTAGCTATGTGAGGTGGCTGCTAATTGCTAATGCGGTGTTTTTGGCGGTATTTGCGTTTTTCGTTCTTTGGAGGCGAAAGGAGAATTCCACAAAGCATCCATGACCTGGGTTTGTTTAGTGTAGTCAAGAACATATCTACCTAATCGGAGAGCAAAATGCGTGGTTTACGGCGATTCGCGGTATTACTGGCCTTGTGTGGATAAAGCGTGTGTATTCCGTTAGCTCCTGAAGTTTATGCGCTGTGCTGCAATTCTAAAACACCTCTGCTCGGGAATTGCGGAGCTGAAAGCAAGTGTGAAGGCCGCACAATGGCTACATGCACAACGACGTATGGTACATATTATGAGCCACAAACTGGGATTGCTTGTATTGATGCGGGCAATGACAAGTATTGTGCTCAGACTACCGGTTCATTCGGTATAGTGAAATGTACTTGTGAATTCAGCTGCACATGGGATGCGACTCAAAATAAATGCAAAAAAGGGTCCGCCCACATGGGCGGGGTGAACCAGATTTGCTCGACACAACAAGAGTACCAGAGCCAGTCCTGCTCGTTATGTGGTGGATGATTGCAGCGTGTCAATATAGTTTGGTCGTGTCCGGTATTTCCGTAGTGCTCTAGGGACAATTAACGGCCATTGTTCTATCAAGTCGATGCTGGTAAAAAGTGCGAACTTGTGTTCATCGTGACCCCGTCTTTTACTAAGTATGCTTTAATCAATTCAGTGATGTAGATCCTGATATATGGACTCTACAATAGCTGTCGCCGGGTTCCACTGGCTATGCCAGTGTGTTCCCGGTTAGGCGCAACGGCGTTACCGTTGACGATTTTATCCGTTCGTGTAGACGGTATTGACGTGAATGCGGTGTCATTCTGGGCGGATTTTCTTGAGATAGGCCCGAAAATGGTATCGGACCGAAATGGTGGACAACCCCGCTTCGCGGTGATCGCGGTCATCCTGACGTTCCTGCTCGGAATGGCAATGATTGGCTGTGGGGTAGGGTGGACGGCGGCGGGGGAGGATGCCACGCAGCCCAGCAATCTCGCGTTCTCCAAGCGAATCTACAAAGATGCGGATGGGGGCGAGCATCGTTATGTTCTCTTCGCACCGCCACGATCCCCCAATTCTCCTCAGCCGCCGGTGATCCTCTTTCTCAACGGCCACGGCCAGAACGGCGATGACGGCGTGTTGCAGATCACCAATCAGTTCGGCATCCATTTCTGGGAGTGCCGTGGGTTTTCCCCCTTCATTGGCATCGCCCCGCAGTGCCGCAAGAACGGCGAGTGGTCCGCCGACAGCCTCGACACCCAATGGGCCTTCGCCATTCTCGACGATGTCCTCCGCGAATATGACGGCGACGAGGACCGCGTCTATCTGACCGGCGTGTCCACCGGCGGCAACGGCATCTGGAAAGTCGCCACGGCCCATCCCGAACGCTTCGCCGCGATAGTCCCCTTATGCGCCACGCACGGTGCCGACGTCGACCGGCTCATCGCGTCCCGCCTGCCGATCTGGAATTTCTGGAACGCCGGCGATCACGCGGGCGTCGTCAACTTCAACCGCGATTTGAAGCAAAAACTGATCGAACACGGCGGCAGCCCCCTCTGCACGGAATACCCGGCTGTCGGCCACGACTGCTGGAACCGCGCCTATTCCACAACCGCGCTCTACGCCTGGCTGCTGCGCCAGAACCGCCGACGGAATCGAAGTGCGGAACCGTTTGAGTACCTCCCGTCAAAGCAACTCATCGCCGAGTGGCCGGTGCTGGGAGACAGCCACTGGAGCGCGAACAACGACGGCGATCTCATCGGACAGGCAGGTAGTGGCGACGATGCTGCCTCCTGGCTGGCGTCCCCCAAAAGCGCCACGGCGTTCGACTTGCATGGCGAGGTCTGGTTAGAGAACACGACCCATTGCGAATTGGCGATCTGGACCGTGGCCGGTGAGGAACAGCAACTGGCGGCGCTCATCTCTATCCTGCCGCGAGATCAGGGGGTGGGCGGCGTGTGTGATGCGCAGGGACGCTCGCAGTGTCGCTCGATCCCGCCGCGCAGCAGGCATTGCGGCTCGACAACTGGAACGACGTGCGCGTGCAGGTGGCGAACTCCACGCTCACGCTGTGGCTCAACGGCTGGCCAGCGCTTCAAGCGCCGATGGTCACCACCGGCAAAAGTGATGAGCGCTATCGTGTGGGGCTGGCAGCACCGCGAGAGACCAGAGACGCACGCTGGCGCTTGATCCGCACCCGCATGAATTCCCCGCTCCCGGTTCCGATTGGTCGAGGCGAACCATGAGGCGCGGCCTGCTGCTGGTCGGCCTCATATGGATGGCCGCTGAATTCGCGTCAGCAGCGTTCGCTGAAGAAGTTCCGGCCGATGCCAGTTCGGCTGTCATCGATGCAAAGATCGCCGGGTGGAAAGCGAGAACGGTGCGACTGGGCACCGGCCGAATGTTGTGGAGGCTTGCAGCGCAAGCCCGGTCTGCCGAATTCGGCGGTGCCACGGCCGCTGGATCAGAGACGCCATCGTCAGAACGGGTGGTCGTCCAATTTCAGCCGCGTGGTCTGCGCCTGGAAGGGGATTGCTTTCCCTCGATCAATTTCGGGAAACCCGTTCTTCCGAATCAAAACGACGACCGCGCCAAACAGCGCTATGGTCGCGCGTTAGCGGCAGGCTTTCGCGGTAAGGATTTCTTCATTCCACGCACCGAATCGTACACCATCCTGGCGGACGCTTACGAAGAGACGCATTGTTGGACATCCGTTGACCCGGCCCGTCCCAGCATCGTCACCCTACCGGCCGGAACTGCCGGGCCGCTTCAGTTTTACGACTGGTCGCAAACCACAAAATTGCCGCTGGTGCTGGCGCTTGTCGAAGCGATGCAATTAAGTTTGCACCCGGAAATGAAATTGATTCCCCGCGCATTCGAGGCAAATCGTCGGGTCTTGAACCTCACTCCGCAATTTCAGGGACGAACATGCGGTGTGGTGGAATACGATTATCGGTGCGGCCAGGTGAAAGGGACGTGCCGACTCTGGCTTGATCCTGGCCGGGATGATGTCGTCATTCGGGCGATTTACTCCGACGCCAGCCAGATCGTCGTTGCTCAGTATGACTTTGAGTACGATCAACCGGACGGGAAAGACTGGTGGCCATTGCAGGTGACGGTCTTGCAGACCAACAGTTATGGAGACGGTTACGATGAAGTTCGTGCTGTTCGCGCCGAATGGAACAACGCGGCGGCGACATCCGTGGAAAATGGCCTGACCAAACCTCCCAGCGGTGCCAGAATCCGCGAAGAGGCCAATGGGAATTACTTTTACATCCCGGCAGCGGGTCTGAAGCAGAAAATCTCACCAGCCGACGCGGCCGCTTACCTCTCTGGCAAGCCGAGGGCGTTTGCGGGGGATTATGCTGGGGCAGTCGCCTGGCGTGCCGCACGCAGAGACGCGTTACGCATGTTGACCTGGCCGCGCATTCTGCTCGTCATGCCATTCGCCTGGCTGGCATGGCAGGGAGCCAAAAATTTGCCGTCCTACATACGAACGGATTCGATGCGCGCACTTCTGAAGCGACAAGTCTCGGGATTGTAAATGCTGGCGAGGATCGGTATCAGCATTCTGTGTTTTCTATGAGGCGATCGATGTCGGATCAGCAGTGGTACATCAATAGCGATGGCAACGTCTTCGGTCCGCTGACCACCGTGAAATTGGAGCAGATGTTCCGGGAGAATTTGATTCAACCCTCCGACCTGATTGGCGTGGCGGGTGAAGAAACGTGGCTGCCAGCGAGTTCCGTGCAGGAGATGTTTCAACAAACTCACACGTCCCAAGCCGAAGAATCTCCCTCGCATGCGGCGTCCGATATTCTCGGAAGGTTGCGAACCCCAAAACCCGCGCACATCGATGAGGTTTCCGAATCCATTCCTATCGGCGCGCTCGGCGAATTCGTTTCCGGCGGGGCGCAGCGCGTGACGGGTGGCGTTGCCGCGCTCTCAGGTGGGATCGGCGGACTGATCGGCAGCGCGATCGAGGGATTGTTCCACGCCGCCAGTGCTGTGTTTCGTCTGCGGCACAGTAAGCTCACGCTCGTTGTGCTGGGGGTGTTGCTTGCCGCAATCCTGCTGCGAAATGTGCAGTTCGCAGACTCCGACAATCAGCTGGTTTTCGAGCAACTGGTAACGTTGGGGGATGAGGTTGAATTGATGCGCGGGGCCCAAGGTGTGACTGCGGATGATTGGGAACACTTCCGGCGTGTGTCGCAAGAATCGCTAGATCCTGCGATCAAATTGCTGAGTGAGGCCGCTGGCCAGGATCACCCTCTTTCACAATCGCTCCCTCTGCCCTATGTTCAAAGCTCCGAATCCGTGGTCCGGGGTTACCTCCTCGAATGCGGCTATGCCTTGCGGGCCATGATCAAGTCGCAAGGGGGAGCGGACGATGTCCGATACGCTTACACGAAGAACATCGACTTGGCACGGCAGAAGCTGTCGCCGGGAACGGTCATCCCCAAACCAGCCAACAAGAGTCTGAAAGACGAATCCTTCACCCTCTGGATTATCATCGCGGATGTTCTCATCGTCGCCGGAGGTTTATTTTGGTGGTGGCGACGCTCGGCGAAGGTTTGAGGTGGATGTGATTGACGCCCAGGCAGCGACGCCTGACACCGCAAACCAGCGATTCAAAAGTCTCAAGCACTGGGGCTTGCTGGCGATGCTGTGGATCGGGATGAATCTGGGGATCATTTACGGCCTGGAATGGTGGTCGCCATCACCTCGCTCAGCCACGCAGGTTTCGTGGCGAGTTCTGCGGGCCTATCAGCCGCGTGAATGGATTGCTTCAACTGACCATGCGAACGAGTCCCGACTTTTGTACCGCCTGATGGAACCCGCCGCCACAAGTGGCCCTCAGCCGCTTTTGATTATTCTGCACGGTTCCGGTCAGCGGGGGAATGACAACCAGCAGCAATTGCGCGGGTTGCCGTCGCAACTGATCGAAGCAACCTGGCGTGAGCGCTGTCCGGGATTCGTCCTCGTGCCGCAATGCCCGCGAGCCAGTGATTGGGTTCAGCAGCTTCCGGCGCTGACCTCGCTGATCGAGTCGTGGTGCAATGATCCCCGCGTCGATCGTCGCCGCGTTTATGTGACGGGATTGTCGATGGGCGGTTACGGCGTCTGGCATCTGGCCGCATGCCAGCCGGACTGGTTTTCGGCCGCTGTCCCCATTTGTGGCGGAGGAGACCCCGCAGCGGCTTACCAGACCCGCGTGAGGGTCAGGTCGAGGATGGTTGGTTCGATGTTGGTGGTAGTGGGAAGGCTTCCTCCAGGAACTTCCCCACGTACTGCCGTATGTCCAGGTGGGAGAGAGCGGCCTGGGCCTGAACATGGAAGACGATCACCTTGTCGCTGTCCAGTTCGCCGTCATACCGAAGAGCATCCAACTCTTCAGTCGTGACGTTCTCGCAATCAATCGGATGGAACGAGTACACGCTCCCTGACATGGCTGCGAAAACCCCGTTGTGCTGAGTCCTCCCTTCGTGGAGAGCCTTACAGGCGGCACATTGACCACAAGGATCAAATGTGGGTGTCCTGTTGGTACACACAAGAGCACGAACTCCCAGACTGATCGTGCGAGTTTTGCCGGATCGGTTGGGACCGGTGAACAACGCATTGCAGGGACCGTTTGCGATGAAGTTCAGCCAGACCTGGATCATAGCCGCGTTACCGGCAATCTCTGACCATCGTTCTGGGAACCAGCGTTGAATCCAACTTGGACTTGGAGAACCGCTCATTTCGCACCTCCCTTCTTCGCGGCGGCAAGGTTCTTCAAATCACTGGCTCCGTTAGTTGCCTTGCTGGACATCAGTCTGCTTCTGCTTCTTGGGCATTGCAATTTCCTTGCCGTGAGGGGTTCCCCGTCCCTCGCCGTCGCCTGACGAAATGTCAAGCTGAAGACGGCAGGTTTCCGAGTTCTCACACCAGTGAAAGGACCGGTCAGGACAGGCAACGCCGAAGTGCTAGATGAGCCGCAACATATTCCTCCAATGAATGTTGCGACTTCAGAATTCTTTTCACGGCTATTCAAGACCCTCTGAAGTCTGACTATGCAGTTTTGCGGAAACGCAGTTTCCAAGTTTTCTTGGAAAGTTGCGGAGCCTCACATGAGGGGGCATCACCCGGTTGAGCTACCGCAGAGGGAGTTGCAGCTTGCGAATCGCAGTCATGGGCATGAAGAGGTGTCGAAGATCATCCTTCAGGGCGAGAAAGTCGATGCGGCTGTAAAAAGCGTCTGGCGTCGTCGTTGATGGCATCGACCTCGACTACTCTTGTCAGTGTCAGCCGAATGGTTCGATTGCCCAAATGGAGGCCGAATCAGGCACGGAGTTTTCCGTAACGGCGAGCGGCCGCTTTGAGGGCTGCGTTCGGTTTGGCGTCGATGGAATCCAGTGTTTTCAGAAATTCGTCTCGATCCCGATTCGACAGCCGCGTGATCTGTGCGTCCTGGAGTACCTGGCGAGCTTCCGACACGACGGTCGAAATGACGAACTCACTGACGGTCTGCCCGAGAACGGAAGCCGCCTCTACAATAGTCTGCTTCAGTTCACTGGGCAGTCGAACGTTGATTCTGGCATCGTTGCGTGTCACCGTCGCCATGAATTCCACTTTCGCAGTTGAGAGAGCACGCGTGGCCATCTACCACTCAAACAACCAACTCCAGGTCGATGGGAGTTTTGACGGGCGGTGTAAGGTCATACGCCCCACACCGTTTAGAGGTTTGCGGTCAGTACGCTGACATCGACTTTGAAGAAATCCGCGAGCCTCCGAATCATCTGCCGACTGAAGGCCTTCTTGCCTGCGAGAACTTCCGAGATTGTCGATTTCGCCAATCCCGTTTCACGGTGGAGTTCGGCTTGGCTGACACCCTTTGCTTCCAACATGTGGCGAAGCATGTCGGCGTCTGAGGCGGGAGTGATGGGATGATGGTCGTCTTCGTAGGCTGCCACGAGATCGCTGAGGGCGTCCAAATACAGCATGGCACCGTCCTCCAAATTGCCTGCCGCCAAGAGGCGATCCATGACCTCCTGGGCTGCCTGGAGATGCTCCTCGGACTGAATCGAAGTGAGTGGAAACGCGAGAACGAGTTCCAGATAGGCGTCCTTGACCTTGGCCTTGAGATGGTACTTGGTTTTCAGAGCCATCAGTCCACTCCCTTCGTTCGTGATCTTGGCGGTTTGGTTGCTTGAGATTTCGATTTGGCAGGCGGCGGCTCGTAGCAACCACACTCAGCCTTCCATCGGTCCTCGTCGTACTCGGCGTGCGTCATCACCTTGAGGACGAACACCTTCTGAATGGCATAAATGATTCGTGTCACCAGTCGGTACTTGTTGCCCCCGATGTTGAAGACCACACAGTTGCCGACGAGACTGGCACTCGCGAAATCTGCCTTCACGTTTCCCCATGAAT
>Ga0105047_10016023_pt1 | contig 11779 bp, 8 predicted proteins | sample MAT04_FD_78384 | JGI IMG/M metagenome (GOLD analysis project Ga0105047, IMG submission 78384) | Freshwater microbial communities from Lake Fryxell liftoff mats and glacier meltwater in Antarctica - MAT-04 (megahit assembly) | ecosystem: Environmental > Aquatic > Freshwater > Ice > Liftoff... | reverse complement strand
TTGATGTCCTCGAACTCGAAGCGGTCCACGAGCTCGAAGGGCAACTGTTCACTATCGCCCGGCTGGTCGATGCGCACCTTGCGGAGCATCTGCCGGACGATGATCTCGATGTGCTTGTCGTTGATGGTCACGCCCTGGCTGCGGTACACGCGCTGGACCTCCTTGACGAGGTAGCGCTGGACCGACTCCCGGCCGCGGGTCTCGAGGTACTCCTGGGGATTGATCGGGCCGTCGGTGATGGCGTCACCGGCGCGGATCTCCGAGCCATTCTCGACCAGCAGTTTGGCGTTGTGGGGGATCGCGTACTCGCGCTCCACCACGTCCTCGCTGTGGATCCGAAGGCCTTCGTCGGTGCGCTTCAGGAGGCCCTTCTCGGGTGCGCGGATCTCGTCCACGACACCGTCGGCGCCTTCCATGCGAGCCACGACCTGGTTGACCTCGACGCTGTCGCCATCGGAGATGAGCAGCTCGTGGTCGGCCGTGACGCGCAACGGCACGTCGAAGCCTTCGCGGCTGGTGACCTTCACCCGCCGGGCACCGTTCTCGCCCTGGATGATCTCCACGACCCCGTCGATGTGGCTGATCTCGGCCTTTCCCTTGGGCATGCGGGCCTCGAACAGCTCCTCGACGCGCGGCAGGCCGGCGGTGATGTCCAGGCCGGCGACACCGCCGGTATGGAACGTCCGCATGGTCAGCTGCGTACCGGGCTCGCCGATGGACTGGGCGGCGATGATGCCCACCGCCTCGCCGATGCCCACCAGCTGGCCGGTGGCCAGGTTGCGCCCGTAGCAGGTGCGGCAGACGCCGTACCGCGACTGACACGTGAGCGGCGACCGGACGAGCGCCTCATCCACGCCCGCGACGTCGATGGCAGCGGCGAGCGCCTCATCGATCTCCTGCAGGCGCGCCGCGATGGGCGCGTCCTTCTTCTTCGCCTTGGGGCTGAAGATCGGTCCTGCCGCGAAGCGGCCCACAAGGCGCTTGGCGAACGCGCCCTGCTCCGTCCCCGCGAACTCCTGGGTCTCCGCGCGGGTGATCCAGGTGCCCTCCTCGGTGCCGCAGTCCTCATCCCGCGTGATGACGTCCTGCGCCACGTCCACGAGACGCCGGGTCAGGTACCCGGAGTCCGCGGTTCGGAGCGCGGTATCCGCGAGGCCCTTGCGGGCGCCGTGGGTGGAGATGAAGTACTCGAGGACGGTCATGCCCTCGCGGAAGTTCGAGCGCACGGGCACGTCGATGATGCGGCCGGTGGGGTCGGTCATCAGGCCGCGCATGCCACCCAGCTGGCCGATGTTGCCCTTGTTACCGCGCGCACCGGAGTCGGTCATCATGCCCACCGAGGTCAGCGAGGACGACGAGTCGCGGCTCACCTCCCCCTTGACCGGACGGACCTTCATGGTCTCGACGACCTTCGCCGTCGTGTCCTTCCAGACCTCGACCACCTTCTCGTACCGCTCGTCCTCGGTGATGAGGCCGCGCTGGAACTGCTGGTCGATGGTCGCGACCTCCTGGTCCGCGAGGACGAGCAGTGCGTCCTTGTCCACGGACACCGGGATGTCGCTGACCGCGATGGTCATGCCGCCCCGGGTCGCGTACTTGAACCCGACGCTCTTGATACCGTCCACAAGATGGGCGGTCTCGACCGAGCCCAGCAGCCGGTAGCAGTCGCTGACGATCTCCCGCAGCGCCGCGCGGTTCATGGGGCGGTTGGCGAAACGCAGCCGCTCCGGCAGGATCTGGTTGAAGATCAGGCGGCCGACCGTGGTCCGGACCTCAAGTTCCACGACCTGCTCAGTGTCCTTGTCCCACAGCCGCACCGGCAGCTGGATCGGGCTGTGAAGCTCAAGCCGGCGGACCATGTGGTTGGGCAGGTCGTCGATGGTCGTGCGCGTGTCGATGCGGCCGATCTCGTAGGCGAGCAGGGCCTCCTGCTCGTCCGCGAAGGCGGTCACCGGGTCGTTGGCCTTGTCCTCGCGCTCGAGGGTCAGGTAGTAGCAGCCCAGGATCATGTCCTGCGTGGGCGCCACGACCGGGCCGCCGTCCGAGGGCGACAGCAGGTTCGCGGTGGACAGCATCATCCGCTTCGCTTCCTCCTGGGCGGCGCGGGACAGCGGCACATGGACCGCCATCTGGTCACCGTCGAAGTCGGCGTTGAAAGCGAAGCACACCAGGGGGTGGATCTGGATCGCGGAGCCCTCGACGAGGACCGGCATGAACGCCTGGATACCCAGTCGGTGCAGCGTAGGTGCGCGGTTGAGGAGCACCGGGTGGTCCTTGATGACTTCCTCGAGGACGTCCCAGACCTCCGGGCGGACGCGCTCCACGATGCGCTTGGCGCTCTTGATGTTGTGGGCGAAGCCCTTCTCCACGAGCTGGCGCATGACGAACGGCTTGAACAGCTCGAGCGCCATCTTCTTGGGCAGGCCGCACTGGTGCAGCTTGAGCTCCGGACCGACCACGATGACCGAGCGGCCGGAGTAGTCGACGCGCTTGCCCAGCAGGTTCTGGCGGAACCGGCCCTGCTTGCCCTTGAGCATGTCGCTCAGGGACTTCAGGCGGTGGTTGCCCGTGCCCGCGATGGCGCGGCCACGCCGCCCGTTGTCGATGAGCGCGTCGCAGGCTTCCTGGAGCATCCGCTTCTCGTTACGGATGATGATCTCCGGGGCGCCCAGCTCCAGCAGTCGCTTGAGTCGGTTGTTGCGGTTGATGACGCGCCGGTAGAGATCGTTGAGGTCGGAGGTCGCGAATCTGCCACCGTCGAGCTGCACCATCGGGCGCAGATCGGGCGGGATCACCGGCAGCACCGACAGGATCATCCACTCCGGGCGCGTGCCGCTGCGGCGGAACGCCTCGATGAGACGCAGCCGCTTGATGGCCTTCTTGCGACGCATGCCCGACGTGGTACGGACCTCGCCGTGCAGCTTGGCGCCGAGCGTCTCGAGGTCCATGCGCATGATCAGCTCACGCACCGCCTCCGCGCCCATGCCCGCGCCGAACAGGCGAGGAGCACCGCGGACGCCGGACCCGTACTTGCGGTCCAGCTCGCGGTAGTTCATGCCGTCGAGAGAGATCTCCGGCAGGAGCATGCCCGGCTGCAGGCGCGTGATCTCATCCTTGGCCTTGCGGATCTCCTCCTTGAGGCCCTCCGCCTCACCCTTCAGACGGTCGCGCTCGGCCTCGAGCGTGGCGTCCATCTCAAGCCGGATGTCGTCGATCTGGCGCTTGACGCTCGCCTCCTCCTCCGCCTCCTGGCGCTGGATGTCGATGCTGAGCTGCTCGATCGACTCCGAGGCCGCCTTGCGCAGGCGTGCGAGGGCGCCCTTGTCCGCCTTGTCCCCCTCCGACACGATGACCTCGTCCGCGAACCGGATGGTCTCCGTGGCAGCACCGCTGCCGAGCGCCGTGATGGCGGCCTCCGCGACCTGCTGCTCCTCGACGAGCTGGGAGGTGCGCGCCGAGCGGCGCTCCTCCGAGTCCGACCTGAAGCGCTTGAAGCCCTCGTTCAGTTCATCCGAGCGGCGGTGCAGGTCCGAGCGGAGGGTGTCTTCCAGGTCCGACATCGCCTTGCCGCTGCGGCCACCGCGGCCTTCGGCCTCCTCCTGGAGCTGCTGGAGCAGTCGGCCGCGAGCGTCCTCGTCGACCCACGTGACGATGTACAGCGCGAAGTAGAGGACGCGCTCGAGGTTGCGCGGGCTGATGTCGAGCAGGATGCCCAGGCGGCTGGGCGTGCCCTTGAAGTACCAGATATGGCTGACGGGGCTGGCCAGCTGGATGTGGCCCATGCGCTCGCGACGGACCTTCGCCCGTGTGACCTCGACGCCGCACTTGTCACAGATGATGCCCTTGTAGCGAATCCGCTTGTACTTGCCGCAGTAGCACTCCCAGTCCCGCGAGGGACCGAAGATGCGCTCGTCGAAGAGGCCGTCCTTCTCCGGTCGCAGCGTGCGGTAGTTGATGGTCTCGGGCTTCGTGACCTCACCCTTGGACCAGTCCCGGATCTGCTCCGGCGAGGCCAGCGAGATGCGGATGGCGTTGAAGTTGTTGACCTCGAGCATCGTTCTCCTTCATGACGCCGTCGCGTCGGGAGTGCGGTGGGGTGCGGCGACCCGCACCCCGAAAGGGTCAGGGAGTCCCCGACCGGGTCAGTCCTCGAACCCGGCCAGGTTGATCCCGCCCAGATCAGGCAGGGGATACGCCGAGGCATCCTCGGCGAAGTGGATCTCTTCCTCGTTCTCGTTGAGGATCTCGACGTTGAGGCCCAGGCTCTGGAGCTCCTTGATGAGCACCTTGAACGACTCCGGCACGCCCGGCGGCTGGATGTCCTCGCCCTTGACGATCGCCTCGTATGTCTGCACACGACCCATGACGTCGTCCGACTTCACGGTCAGCAGCTCCTGGAGGATGTTCGCCGCACCATAGGCCTCGAGCGCCCAGACCTCCATCTCGCCGAACCGCTGGCCACCGAACTGCGCCTTGCCACCGAGCGGCTGCTGGGTGATGAGGCTGTAGGGGCCCGTGGAGCGTGCGTGGATCTTGTCCTCCACCAGGTGGTGGAGCTTGAGCATGTAGATGTAGCCCACGGTCACGTTGCGGTCGAACACGTCGCCCGTCCGACCGTCGCGCAGCTGGACCTTGCCGCTCGCCGGCAGGCCTGCGGTCGCGAGCTCCTCCTTGATCTGTTCCTCGGTGGCACCGTCGAACACCGCGGTCGCCGCCTTGATGACCAGTCCCTGCTGCTTGCCCTGCTCGTGCAGCGCCCAGCCCAGGTGGGTCTCGAGGATCTGGCCGATGTTCATGCGCGAGGGCACGCCCAGCGGGTTGAGGATGATGTCCACGGCGGTACCGTCGGGCAGGAAGGGCATGTCCTCCTGCGGCAGGATCTTGGCCACGACCCCCTTGTTGCCGTGGCGGCCGGCCATCTTGTCACCGACCGAGATCTTGCGCTTCGCGGCCACCGAGACGCGGATGAGCCGGTTGACACCGGGCAGGAGCTCGTCACCCTTCTCCCGGCTGAACTCACGCACGTCCACGACCTTGCCGCGCTCGCCGTGCGGCAGACGCAGGCTGGAGTCCTTCACCTCGCGCGCCTTCTCACCGAAGATCGCGCGCAGCAGGCGCTCCTCCGCGGTCAGCTCGGTCTCACCCTTGGGCGTGATCTTGCCCACCAGGATGTCGCCCGGCTGGACCTCCGCGCCGATGTAGATGATGCCGTCATCGTCGAGGTCCTTGAGCGACTCCTCGCCCACGTTCGGGATGTCCCGGGTGATCTCCTCGGGCCCGAGCTTGGTGTCGCGCGACTCCAGCTCGTGCTTCTCGATGTGGATGCTCGTGAACATGTCCTCGCGCACGAGCTTGTCGCTGATGACGATGGCGTCCTCGTAGTTGCCACCCTCCCAGCTCATGAACGCGACAAGGATGTTGCGCCCGAGCGCCAGCTCGCCCTTGTCCGTGGACGAGCTGTCCGCGAGCACCTGTCCGGCCGCGACGCGTGCACCGACGTCCACCGTGGGACGCTGGTTGATGCAGGTACCCTGGTTCGAGCGCACGAACCGCTCCAGGCGATAGGTGTCCAGCTCGCCCGGGGAACCCAGGTCGGGCTCGATGAGGATCTGCTCCGCGGTCACCGACAGGACGGTGCCGCCGCGCTTGGCGAGCACCACCTGGCCGGAATCGCGCGCGGCGCGCGCCTCCATGCCCGTGCCCACGATGGGCGATTCGGGCTCCAGCAGGGGCACCGCCTGGCGCTGCATGTTGGACCCCATGAGGGCGCGGTTGGCGTCGTCATGCTCCAGGAACGGGATGAGCGCCGTGGCCACCGAGACGACCTGCTTGGGACTCACGTCCATGAAGTCGACCTGCTGCGGACGTGCCTCCGGGAACTGGTCCCGATGGCGCGCAGGTACGCGGTCCGCGACGAAGTGGCCCTGTGCGTCGAGTTCGGCGTTGGCCTGGGCGACGTACTTCTCCTCCTCGTCGTAGGCGGCGAGGTAGACGATCTCGTCGGTCACCCGGGGCTTGACGGGGAAGGCCGAGGCCTTCTGCTTCTTGAGTTCCACGAGCGATTCGGGCGTGAAGGAGGCGCCCTTCTTGAGCACGACCTCACCCGACCTCGTGGTCAGGTCCACGTCCGCGATCTCGCGTGAGATCTCCGGGTCATCCCAGCCGACCGTGCGCTTCACCTTGCGGTAGGGCGTCTCGATGAAGCCGTACTCGTTGATGCGGCCGTAGGTCGCCAGTGAGCCGATCAGGCCGATGTTGGGGCCTTCTGGGGTCTCGATGGGGCAGATCCGGCCGTAGTGGCTGTGGTGCACGTCCCGCACGTCGAAGCCGGCCCGCTCGCGCGACAGGCCGCCCGGGCCCAGCGCGGAGAGGCGGCGCTTGCTGGTCAGCTCCGCGAGGGGGTTCGTCTGGTCCATGAACTGGGAGAGCTGGCTGCCGCCGAAGAACTCCTTCATGGCCGCCACCACAGGGCGGATGTTGATGAGCGCGTTGGGGGTCGCCTTGTCGATCTCCTGGATCGTCATGCGCTCCTTGACAACGCGCTCCATGCGCAGCAGGCCGACGCGGAACGCGTTCTGGATCAGCTCCCCGTTCGCGCGGATGCGCCGGTTGCCCAGGTGGTCGATGTCGTCCGGCTGCCCGAGGCCGTTGTTGAGCTCGATCAGGTGGCCCACGATGGACGCGATGTCCTCGCGGCTGATGGTGCGCTGGTCGCGCGGCAGGTCGATGCCCATCCGCTCCGCCACCGGGTCGAGCTTCTTGTTGACCTTGTAGCGGCCGACGCGGCCGAGGTCATAGCGGCGGAAGTTGAAGAACAGGCTCTCGACCAGCTTCTCGGCGTTGTCGCCGGTCGGCGGGTCGCCCGGGCGCAACTTCTTGTAGACCTCGATGAGGGCTTCCTGGCGGGTGTTCGTGGAGTCCTTGTCCAGGGTTGACGCGATGTACGGGTTCTCCCCCGTGTCCACCCGCGAGAACAGGGAGACCATCTCCTCGTTGTTCTCATAGCCCACGGCGCGTAGCAGCTTGGTCGCTTCCAGCTTTCGCTTGCGGTCGACCTTGACGTACAGCAGGTTGCGGGCCGCGGTCTCGAACTCCAGCCACGCACCGCGGTTCGGGATGACCTTCGCGCTGTACAGCGGCCGGCCCGTGGCGGGGTCCTCCGTGGCGGTGTAGTAGACGCCCGGCGAGCGCACCAGCTGGCTCACCACGACGCGCTCCGCGCCGTTGATGATGAACGTGCCCTGCTCCGTCATCGTGGGGAAGTCGCCCATGTAGACCCGCTGCGACTGGATCTCGCCGGTCTCCTTGATGCGCAGCTCCACCTCCACGTAGAGAGGCCTGGAGAACGTCAGGTCGCGCGTGCGGCACTCGAGCTCGGAGTACTTGGGTCCACCGAACTCGTACGCCTTGAAGTGAAGCTCCATCACCTTGCCGGTGAAGTCCTGGATGGGGCTGATCTCGTCGAGCAGCTCGCGGAGCCCCCGGTCGATGAACCAGCGGAACGAGTCGCGCTGCAGCTCGATCAGATCGGGGATCGGCAGGACCTCGGGGATCCGGCTGTAACGCTTGCGCTCAGGAGCGACAGACGCGTTGCGCCGGGAGGCATCAGGGACGGACAGCATCAAGCACTCCTAGCAGGAGGAAACGGGCAGGGGCAGACGCGGACAAGGTCTAGGGAAATGGGGCCACGCTCACCGAACGGTCATAGTAACCGCGGAGCGCGTCTGCTGTCAACAGCGGCCGAAGCGGCCGAACGCGGAAGGGTACACCCTCCGGAGACCGATGACCAGCCCCGACCGCGCGGACCCTGCAGCTGGAGAAGCGGCGGACTCCACGGCCAGGCCGCGGATCGCCGCGGGGCGTTGCGGCGTACCGCCCGGCCCGCGACGACGCACCGCAACGACCGAGGGCCCACCGGTTGATGGTGGGCCCTCGACCGCGCTCCCCCGAACGGGGCCAGGTGCGAGCGGAGCCGCGCCCATGCGGCAAGGGTGGCCGGTCGGGCGCGGAGTGTGACGTGCGGGCCGGCGCGCGGCCCGCGTGGAACTACTTGATCTCCACCTTGGCGCCCTGCTCCTCGAGCGCGGCCTTGATCTTCTCGGCCTCTTCCTTGGTGACTCCCTCCTTGACGGCCTTGGGGGCGGCGTCGACGAGGTCCTTGGCCTCCTTGAGGCCCAGGGCGGTGAGTTCACGCACGACCTTGATCACGGGGATCTTGTTCGGGCCGACCTCGCTCAGGATGGCGGTGAACTCGGTCTGCTCCTCCACCGGGGCGGCGGCGGCGGCAGCAGCGGGAGCGGCGGCGGCAGCGGCGGGAGCCGCGGCAGTGACGCCGTAGCGCTCTTCGAACTTCTTGATGAAGTCGGACAGCTCGAGCACGGTCATCGTGTCGATCGCCTCGAGGATCTGGTCCTGGGACAGTGCCATGTGAGGTATTCCTTTCGGGTCAGAGTCAGAGTGCGGAAGGACGGCGACTCGCCGCCCGGATCGTCGAGCTAGGCGGCGCGCTGATCCCGGAGCTGCGTGAGGGCATAGCCCAGGTTGCGCAGCGGAGCGGCGAACAGGCCGGCCATCGTGCTGAGCGGCGACGCGAAGCCACCGGCCAGCTGGGACAGCAGCACCTCGCGGGACGGCAACGTCGCGAGCCGGGTCACCCCGTCCGCGTCGATGGTCTTCCCGCCGATCGCCCCACCCCGGATCACCACGATCCGGGAGTACGGGCGCAGCGCGTCGAGCGTCGCCTTGGCGAGCGCAGCCTCATCGCTGCCGCCAAGGGTGATCGCCGTGGGCCCGGTGAGCAGGGACGTGATCTCGCCACGGCCGGCCTCGTCGGCTGCGATCTTCGCAAGCCGGTTCTTGACCACCGTGTAGCTGACGCCCTTCTCCCGCAGATCGCGGCGGATCTTGCTCAGATCCGTGACGGTGAGGCCGCGGTACTCGGACACGATCGCACCCTTGCTGCCCGAGAAGGCCTCGGTGAGCTGGGCGACCTTGTCGCGCTTGGCCTCGGTAGGCATGGAGCCTCCTTTCCTGGCGGTCGTCGGCTGGCCGGCGACCCCTGCACTGGTCCCGCGCAGGGGTCGTGGACGGCGGCCTCGCAGCACGCCCCGGGAAGGCTCCCGGTGATCGACCCTGCCTCGGCGTGCCCGTCGGCGTCCCCCGGTGATGCCGGGTCCGGTCGACGATTTCGGTCCGGTCCGACCGATGAGCCCGGCTCATCGGCGGCGCGACGACCCGGAGGGTCGCCTTGGACGCAACGCTGTCTCTGGCGGAACGTTTTCTTGATGACGGGCGACGAGCGCCCTCCCGTCAGGCAGCAGCCCTTGCGAGCAGACCCGGGACCTCGACACGGATGCCAGGGCCCATGGTCGCTGCGACCGTCAGGTTCTTGAAATACTGGCCCTTCGTTGCGCTGGGGCGCGCGCGATTCACGGCGTCCACCAGGGCGGCGAGGTTGTCCAGGAGCATGCCCTGGTCGAAGCTGGCCTTGCCGAAGGGGACGTGGATGATGCCACCCTTGTCCACCTTGAACTCGACGCGACCGGCCTTGACCTCCGCGACCGCGCGGTCCAGGTCGAAGGTGATGGTGCCCGACTTCGGGTTCGGCATCAGGCCGCGACGGCCCAGGATCCGGCCCAGCTTGCCCACCATGCCCATCATGTCCGGCGTCGCGAGGGCCACGTCGAACTCGAGGTAGCCGGCCTCGATCTTTTTGACCAGATCCTCGCCGCCGACCTCGTCGGCACCGGCCTTCAGTGCCTCCTGGGCCTTGTCACCCTGGGCGAACACGAGGACACGAATGGTCTTGCCCACGCCGTGCGGCAGGACGACGGTGCCGCGGACCATCTGGTCGGCGTGCCGGGGGTCGACGCCGAGGCGGATGTGCGCCTCGACGGACGGGTCGAAGTTGACCTTCGCGGTCTCCTTGAGCAGCTCGGCGGCCTGCTCGGGCGCGTAGACCGTGTCCCGATCGACGAGCTTGAACAGCTCCGTGTAGCGCTTGCCGTGCTTGGGCATGGGAACCTCCTGGCGGCCCGGGTGGGCCTCCCCCTGTCGACGCGGGGTGGACGTGCCGGCGAGACTCAACTCCACGGCGCCGGCTGCCGGGGAGGAAGATGGGTGGCTAGCGCTGGACCTCGATGCCCATCGACCGGGCGGTGCCCTCGATGATGCGGGTCGCGGAGTCGAGGTCGATGGCGTTGAGGTCCGCCATCTTGGTCTGGGCGATCTCCCGCACCTGCGCAGCGGTGACGGAACCGGCCATGTCGCGGCCGGTCGTCTTGGAGCCCTTCTCGATCCCGGCCGCCTTGCGCAGCATGTCCGCCGCAGGCGGCGTCTTGAGGATGAACGTGAAGGACCGGTCCTCGAAGATCGTGATCTGCGCCGGGATGACCTGGCCGGCCTGCGCCGCGGTCTTCTCGTTGTAGGACTTCGTGAACTCGACGATGTTGATGCCGTGCGGGCCCAGCGCGGTACCGACCGGCGGCGCGGGGGTCGCCTTGCCGGCAGGCAACTGAAGGGTGACGACGGTTCGGATCTTCTTGGCCACGGGTGTGCTTGTTCCTTTCTACCGTGCGCCCAGCTGCGCGCAGCGATTCACAGCTTCTCGATCTGGAGGAAGTCCAGCTCGACGGGCGTCTCGCGGCCGAAGATGCTCACGAGCACCTTGACCTTGTTGCGCTCGGGGTTGACCTCATCCACGGTGCCGATGAACTCCGCGAACGGGCCGTCCGTGACGCGCACGCTCTGACCCTTCTGGAAGGCCACCCGGTACTTGGGAGCCTCCACGCCCATCTGGCGCAGGATCTGCTTGACCTCGTGCTCTTCGAGCGGGATCGGCTCGTTGCGGCTGCCGGGGATGTTGCCGCCGCCGACGAAGCTGGTCACGCCCGGGGTGTTGCGCACCACGAACCAGGAGTCAGGGTCCAGGATCATCTCCACGAGCACGTAGCCGGGATAGACCTTCTTCTGGACGGTGACGCGCTGGCCGCCGCGGATCTCGATCTCGTCCTCTTCCGGCACCAGGACCTGGAAGATCTTGTCTTCCATGCCCATGGACTCGATGCGGTGCTCGAGGTTGGTCTTGACCTTCTTCTCGTAGCCGGAATACGTATGGATGACGTACCAGCGCTTGTCGGGCGCCTTCTGGGTCAGGTGGTCAAGGAAGTCCGTCATGGTCATCCGGTCACGTCGTTCAGGAACCGGACGACTTCGGTGAAGCCGAAGTCCACCGCCGCGATGAAGATGCCAACCACCGCGCTGATCGCGAAGACCAGCACGGTCAGGTTGCGCACCTGCTCCCGCGTTGGCCAGGTGACCTTCTTGAGCTCCGAGTAGGACTCTTCGATATAGCGTCGGATCCGAGCGATCACGGTCGGGATCGGTCCCTTCGTTCAGCTGGGTGGGAGGTGGCAGGCGCGGCCGGACTTGAACCGACAACCACTGGTTTTGGAGACCAGAGCTCTGCCAATTGAGCTACGCGCCTGTGATGAACGACTACTTCGCCTCCCGGTGCGGCGTGTGCCGACGGCAACGCGGGCAATACTTCTTGAGCTCGATCCGCCCGGGATCGTTCTTCTTGTTCTTCTCCGTGCTGTACGTCCGCTCCTTGCACTCGGTGCAGGCGAGCTGGATGACCGGACGGTTCTCGGCCTTGGCCACGATCTACTCCAGGATCTCGGTGATGGCGCCCGCGCCCACCGTGTGGCCGCCCTCCCGGATGGCGAAGCGCTGTCCGGTCTCGAGGGCGATGGGGGTGATCAGCTCGACCTGCATCTGC
>Ga0105047_10016021_pt1 | contig 11780 bp, 7 predicted proteins | sample MAT04_FD_78384 | JGI IMG/M metagenome (GOLD analysis project Ga0105047, IMG submission 78384) | Freshwater microbial communities from Lake Fryxell liftoff mats and glacier meltwater in Antarctica - MAT-04 (megahit assembly) | ecosystem: Environmental > Aquatic > Freshwater > Ice > Liftoff... | reverse complement strand
GTGCATCCCACCGGCAGCACCGATGCGGTGTGGGTCTACGACCTGCGGGCCAACATGCCGCAGTTTGGCAAGCGCACGCCGTTCACGCTGGACCACCTGCGGCCCTTCATCACCGCCTACGGCGACAAGGCCGACGGCAGGAGCCCGCGGGTAGACGAGGGCGAGGCCGGGCGCTTCCGGCGCTTCAGCCGCGAGTGGATCGCAGAGCGGGGCGACAGCCTGGACATCGCCTGGCTGAAGGACGACTCGGCCGAGGACGCCGCCGATTTGCCTGAGCCCGCCGTGCTGGCGCAGTCGGCGATGCAGGAGTTGGAGCATGCGATGGCCGAACTGGATGCGATCTTGGCGGAGTTAGGTGAAGAGGTGGAGGGGTGAGCGAACTGCCGAGTGGTTGGGCGACGGCGCGCGTTGGTGAGTTGATTGAACTGAATCCCAAGAACGTCGCCGCACCAGACAGCCCGTCGGCATTCATGCCGATGGCAATGCTGGGTACGAGCTACTTGGACCGGCCCGGATTCGAACAGCGAACCTGGGCCGAAATCTCCAAGACCTATGTGCATTTCGCTGAAGGCGATGTGCTGCTCGCGAAGATCACGCCTTGCTTCGAGAACGGCAAAGCAGGCATTGCCGCTGACCTGCCAGGTTTGATCGGTGCGGGCAGTTCGGAGTACTTTGTTTGCCGTACTCAGGCGTCATCGCTCTTGCCGCGTTTGCTTTTGGCGTACTTCAAGACTGACGCTTTTCTGCAAGGTGGAGCGCAGCAAATGACGGGTTCTGTTGGGCACAAGCGCGTGCCAAAGGACTATTTGCTGGGCACGGAGATTCCAGTGCCACCAATCGCCGAGCAGCAGCGCATAACTGACAAGCTGGACAAGCTGCTTGCCCGCGTCGATGCCTGTCGCGACCGGCTTGATCGATTGCCAAGTTTGATTGACCGCCTTCGGCAATCTGCATTGGCCGGCGCGATTCAGGGAAGCCTGACGGCAGACTGGCGCGCAGCAAATGGCAGTGCAGTGGCAGGAATCGAAGCCGAAGCCGACGAACTCGCCGTTCGATCAGTGCCGGGGTGGACCTACGAGCGAGCTGACGCCGCCTGTTCAAAAGTGCAAAGCGGTGGCACTCCCAAAGAGGGCTTCATCGCCGCCGGCGGCGCACCCTTCCTTAAGGTCTACAACCTGGTCGGCCAGCAGGTGGACTTCGCCTACCGACCGCAGTTCATTGCCGACAACATCCATCGCGGCTCGATGCGAAAGTCGATCACCCTGCCTGGGGACGTGCTGATGAACATCGTGGGCCCGCCGTTGGGCAAGGTCGCCGTTGTGCCCGCGGACTTTCCGCAATGGAACATCAACCAGGCGATCACCTTGTTTCGGGCTGGCCCCAAGGTGTTGAGCGAATGGCTGTACTTCGTACTTTGCGAGGGTTCGGCAGTGCGCCAGGTTATGCCGGACACCCGAGGCAGCGTCGGTCAGGTGAACATTTCATTGAGCCAGTGCCGCGCCTTTGTTCTGCCGGTGCCGCCCATTGACGAGCAACGTGAAGCCGTCAGGCGACTACAAAAGCTCTTTGTCTTTGCTCAGCAGTTGAGCGATCGCCTCCGCAACGCTGAAGCCGCAGTGAATCGTTTGACCCCTGCCGTGCTCGCCAAAGCCTTCCGTGGCGAACTGGTCGCCCAAGACCCCGCCGACGAGCCTAGCGGCGTGATGCTCCAACGCCTGCGCACCGGCGTGGCCCCCGAGGCATCCGCCAAGCGACGACGACGCCCAGCGACGGCATAACCGGACTTCAAAAAACAAAATGGGAGGAAGTCGTTGTGATGTCTGCTGATACTTTTTCGCTCGTGTCCGGCCTGCTGCACTGGGGTGTAGGCGTGTTGCTGGCGATGGCCGTGCTGTTCTTCATCGTGCAGTTTGTCGTGCCGGGCTTCCGGGTCGTTGGGCAGTTGGCCAAAGCGCACCAGGTCATCGCCGGCCTGAAGGCCCAAGGCCCCGTGCTCGACCTGGACCATGTCGCCACCGAGGCCATGCCCGGCGCCGGCCTGTCGCACTGCTGGGGCGAGTACCGCGACACCCTCCATCCGCAAAAGAAGCCCGACGAGTTCGGCTCGCTGCAGGTGGTGCGCTGGCGGGCCACGGCGCTGTCGCAGGGCTTTTTCACCGAGACCTCGCTGGTGGACGGCCCGTTGCGCGCCGAGTTCTACAAGCACCTGCCCGGCATGCTCACCGGCCTGGGCATCATCGGTACCTTCTCGGGCCTGATCCTGGGCCTGCAGGGCTTTCAGGTGACCGACGATGCCAACCAGGTGCACCAGAGCCTGGCCACGCTGATCCAGAGCGTGGGCGGGGCCTTTCTGGTGTCGGGCGCCGCCATCCTGCTGGCGATGCTGGTCACACTGTTCGAGAAGTCGCTGATCAACCGGCTTTACACCGCCACCGAGCGCCTGTGTGGCCTGATCGACAGCTTGTTCGACGCCGGTGCGGGTGAGGAGTACCTGCAGCGGCTGGTTGAGGCGTCCGAGACCTCGGCCACCCAGGCGATGCAGATGAAAGAGTCGCTGGTCACCGACTTGAAGCAGGTGCTGACCGAGCTGTCGCAGCAGCAGATCGCCACGATGAACGCCACCAGCCAGCAGCTGGGGCAAAGCATCGCCGCCAGCCTGACCGAGGGTCTGAAGGAACCGCTGGAGCGCATATCGTCGGCCGTGCAGACTGTTGGCAGCAACCAGGGTGACGCCGTCAACAAGATGCTGACCGATGTGCTGAGTGGCTTTTCGGCACAAATGGAAGGCATGTTTGGCGGCCAGCTGCGTGGCATGAACGACATGCTGCAGCAGACCGCCCGCACGATAGAGACCGCCTCGCAGCGCTTTGACCAACTGGCCGGCCGCATCGAGCAGGCGGGCACCGGCGCCACCGACGCGATGGCCAAGCGCATGGAAGAGCTGATGGTGCAGATGCGCGACCGGCAGGCCGAGGCCGATGGCCAGATGGCTGCCTTTGTCGACAAGATGCAGCAGACCGTCAACAAGGGCCAAAGCGACGCGGCCGAGTTGACGCTGGAGATGATGAAAGAGCTGTCGGCGAGCACCGGCGACCTGGTGAAGGGCCTGCAGCAGCAAAGCCACGCAGCCCAGCAAGACCATGCGGCCCGTAACGCCGACCTGGCCCAACGCACCGACAAATTGCTGACCACCCACGGCGAGCAGGTGGACGACCTGGTCGACGCGGTGGATGAAGCGGCCAAGGCCATGCGCGAGGCCATCGACCGGCTGCAAGCCACCACCCAGGCCAGCGCCGACAAGATGGGGCAGGGCGCTGACCGGCTGCACCTGGCATCGACCAAGCTGAGCGACAACCTGGACACCATGCGCACGGTGACCGACGGGTTGAGCGGGTCGGCAGAGAAGCTGCTGACGTCGACCGGCACCGTCAACACGGCATTGGCCGCCACCGAGCGGGTGCTGTCTGACCAGCGCACGGTGCGTGATGCCTTGGCCACGCTGGTGGCTGACTTGCGGGCGACGGTGGAAAATGCCAAACGCGAAGCGGGTTTCACCAAAGACCTGCTCGACGGCCTGCAAGTGGCCAGCCAGCGGCTGCAGGAAGCCCAGCGGGCAGCAGACACCTACCTGGAAGGCGTAACCGAGGTGCTGGGCCAGGCCCACACCGAGTTTGCCAACCAGGTGCAGGCCACGCTGCGCAGCAGCAACACCGCCTTCCACCAGGAGCTGTCGCAGGCCGTGAACTACCTGAAGGGCGCGATCCAGGACCTGGGCGACGTGCTCGACACCGTGCCTTCACCCGCGTGATGGCCAACGACACTGAGCCATGTTGAGCCTGCAACAACCAACCCGGCGTAAGGGCCGCGAAGAAGGCGAGAAGCCGTTCTGGATCTCGTTCTCGGACCTGATGTCGGCGCTGATGGTGCTGTTTCTGGTGGCGATGAGCGTGGCGCTGCTGGCGGTGACCAAGAAGCAGTCAGACGAAGAGCGTGAAGAGAAGGACCGCAGCGAGGCGATCTCGCGGCTGATGGGCGAAATCACCAAGTCGGCCCTGGCTGAAGGTGTGCGGGTGACCGACCGCACGATCGACTTCGGCTCTCGTGGGCAGTTTGAGCGCGAGGGCCAGAACACCTTGTCGCCCAAGCAACGGGAACTGGTGCTGACGTTCACGCCGCAGTTGTTGGCAAAGCTGCGCAGCCCGGACGGCAGCAAGTGGTTCAAACGGGCGGTGGTGGAGGGCTATGCCAGCCGCACCGGCACCTACCTGTTCAACCTGAACCTGAGCCTGGAGCGCAGCGAACGTGTGTTGTGCGAGTTGCTGCGCGAGGTGAAGCCAGGCGAGGGCCTGCCTCTGGACGACCGCAAGCTGGTGGCCACCAAGTTTTTTGTAGGCGGCGCCTCGTTCAACTCGTTGCGCGACACCGACGATGCCAGCCGGCGCATCGAGTTCAAGCTGGAGTTCAAGACCCGTCAGGAGTTGAAGGACGAGATCGCGAACCCGACGCCGCCGATCGACGACGAGGCCCTGGTGAAGGCACTGGACCCGAGGGAGCGATGCCCGATTCAAGACCGCTGAAGGCGCTGCGGGCCAGCTTGGCCGGTGCGCTGAGCCTGCGCCGTGCGCATCACGAGCCGGTTTGGGGCGAGCCAAAGGCGATGACATCGGCTTTGAAGGCCATCAAGCTGGCTTTCGGTGGTGCTGACAGCATGGAGAGCCCCAATCGCGAAGACCTGCTGGAAGCAGTGCGGAGGTTTCATCGTGATCGCCAAGCCGCGACCTTCACCCAACTGAAGTACGTCTGCTACGGCGTGACGGTGCCAGTCGGCGCTGACGGCTGGCGCCTGATCGACCGAACGCCGTTGTTCACCCGATTGATGGAACTGGTGGACGACCGTAGCGGTCAGGCAAAGCAATTCAGGCGCTGCTACCAGGGCCTGATCTCGGGCTACTTCGGGTTCAATCACCATACCAAGGACCCGGCAGCGGCCGGCGGCAATTGGCTCAGCTTGCGCAGCTTCCTGTGGTCAAGGTTGGCGCCGGTGGCCGAGGCGGCACGTCGCCGTGGCCGTGAGCCCGAATGGCTGACGACACTGGCGCAACACCGCAACCTGCTGGACGACAAGCCGTGTGTACGGTACGCGGTAGCACTGCGCCGCGGGGACCGTTCTGAGCTGGCAGGCGTCTGCAAAGGCTTGGACATCGAGCCCAGTTCGTGGGTCTGGCACGAGGCCGTGATGGCCTACGTGCATGAGGTGGTAAAAGGCGACGATGCTGCATTCAAAGCAGACCTGCTGAAGGTCTTGCAGCTCATCGATGGCCACCACGATGACCTACAGCTGCCGGCAACTGTCGCTCTCGAAGCCGCTGCCTTGCTCGTCTTGCGCTATGCCCACTGTGCCGAAAAGCCTGAAGATGGTGACCTGCGGGACGTGTGTTTGCGCCGCATTGGGAATCCCTGGTTGGAGCGACCGGCCTGGGATGCATCAGTCAAAAGCGAACCGGCCCGCCGCATGGTCGAAGGCTGGCTGAAGCGAAGGCTGATCAAAGACTTCTTCGAGCTGCTGGCTCACGACGACGCCGCCGATGTGCGCCGGTTGAACTACTGGCTGAAGTGGGAACCGCGCATCACCGATATGTGGTTCGTTCTCGGGACAGATGCGAGGAACAACCGGACAAAGAAATTTGCGGATGTCGTTGCGCGCATGTCGGGCCGTGACCGGTCACTGACGAGTTGTCCTGATCATCGTAACAACGCCTTCGTGATGCGAATCGGCTCGCTGCTGGTCATCGAATTCGGAACAACCGGCAATGCTTGCTACATCTTTGCGGCGTCAAATTTTGCTACCAGTCTCGACAGGCAGGGACTCAGCATCTACGCGCTTAAGCAGAAACAACATTCCGCTCGGCTTAGCCATAACGGGCAATGGGAACTCAAGTTTGATGAGGAAATCAGGGCGCTGCTCGGCAGGGCGACACCCGCGGTCCTGCCTGTAGCAATTGGCGTCAATCAACGGATCCGTGATGCTGGCCTTTCGCCGGCTGACGCGCTCGATGCCACTTTGAGGTCCAGCGCGCCGAGCGCGGAGCCGCCAACTCCCGGCATGAGATACAAGCCCAGCTGGCCGGCCTTCACGCCGTCGGCCCCTGCCCCTGCCCCTGCCCTTGCTCAGGCTAGCCACAGGCCAGCGCTTCCTAGCCGCAAACCGGGCGAGACACTTGAATCGACAAACCGGGACGCGCCAAGCCGCACGTTGATAGGTGATTTGGATCTCCATATTCGGAATCTGGGGATGACCGTCGAGGACAACCGAAGTAGAGGCGGAGCACTTTGGTTGCGGCTTCCAGAATCGGGCCTGCAGCCGGGGTTCACCACGAGGAAGCTGATCGAAAGCTACGGCTTCAGATTCGCCCAAGGCAAGGGGTACTACCTCGTGGAACCAGATTGACATGGCGGGCAACTTCTTCAAGCGATTGACTGGCATGGCGGTGGCGGCACCATCGCCGGCGAGCGTGTCAGCAGAAGTCACGGCTGCGGGGCTCAGGTACGTTTCACCGGCGCCCACCGCTGCCGAGTGGCTGGCGATGCCCTTCGCCTTTGGAGAGGCCGGCGATCTGGGCGCGCGCCTGGCTCAGCTCTACACCGAGGGCCTGGGCGAGCGGCGCGATACCGAATACTTTCTGCCCTGGGCAGACGTGTACACAGCACTGCGGGACCCAGACCTGGGCGTGCAGCGAGATGCGCTGTGCCTGCCGCCTGACACGGCATCAAGGCCGAGAGTGGTATCCCGCGGCGCAGTCAACGACAGCGATTTCGCATTGCACCTTGACGGCTGGTTGGATGCGCAGGGCAAACCAGTGCAACCTTTGCCGAAGGTGTTGGGGGCTGCGCTTCAGACGGGTGCCGGCTTCGAACTGCTGCCCGAGCCGGTCAGTCAATTGCTTGGCTTGTTGCGTGAGTTCCATGCGACGCCCGTGGAGGGCCGCACCCGACTATTCAAAGAAACGGCGCTGGGGCGAGTTCGGCGCCTGGCCACCGACAGCGGCTGCCAGTTGTCCGACTATGTTGCCCGCACGATCATCCTCACGCCTGATCGACTGCGGCTGGCGATGCGCAAGAGCCATGCGGGTGAAGTGAACACGGTGGAGGTAATTCCGGGCTTTGATGAAGCGCCTGATCGGTGGTTGGAGCGGTTTGACGTGCTGCCACTTCAGGACAGCTACGACGTGCCGGATGGGGCCTCTCTGGTGCGGGTGGTGATTTCACCAGAGGTCAAGCAAGTGCTGGCCGAGGTAAAGGCGATGCCAGGGCGGCGGGTCTCCGGTCCGCGTGCCGAAGCCTTTGTTCGCAACCCGTTCGCGCTGCTGGGTGAGGCTGCGTCCAAGGTGATTGATCGCCAGCAGGTGGAGCAGGCCCGCCACGACGCCGGCATCGCCTTCGAGCGCTTTACACCGCACGTCGAATATGGCCCGCGGGGCGAAGTGGCGCGTATCGGTTTGCTGGTGCAGGCATTGGGCAGCGAAGGCGCCGACGGGGCCACCGCCGAGGTGATTTGGTTCGACGCCGATGCGGCACTGCGCAGCTTCTTGGATCGCCTGCGCCGCCGGATCGACCAGGGTTCGCAATGCTGCTTCTGGGGTGGGCATGAGTTGGAGATCGAAGGCGACACGGCCAGCCACCTGGACCAGTTGGAGATCTGGCACCGCGCGTGGGCCCAGCCCCAGTTGTGGACGGCCGAAGAGCTGTTCGACCTGAGCAACTACTCGCCGCGGGTGGAATCCATCGGCGTCGAGCGGCCCTTCATTGTCCCGGTGGTGGCCAAGCCGCCCGGCACGGGTGATTGGTTCGGTGGTGAGGTGGCCTCCGGGGTGCAAGTGCTAGACCCCAGCACCGGCATCGCCACGCTGGTGCCGATTCACTTCGACGAGATCCCGTCGCTGCAAGCCGCCGTGGCGGCGGCTGAATCCGTGGGTGCAGGTGCGGTGCTGCTGCCCGGTCTGCAAAGGCCCGTGCCAATCCTGGATGCCAAGAACGCACTGTCTGCGCTGGCGCTGGCGCATGCCCAGATCAAGGCGCAGGTGTTCTCGCCGGACAAGCCGTCGGTTGAGGCAGCGCCGCGCAAACGGCTGGTGCTCAAGCGCAACCTGGAGGACATCGACTACACCGAGGACCGTGCGGTTGCGTTGCAGACCCCGCTTGGCCACGTGGCGGTGTTGCCAGCCTCCATGCGTGCCGAGGTTCAGTTGAAGCCGCACCAGCACGAAGGCATTGCCTGGCTGCAGCATCTGTGGTCGATGTCACCCACGCATTGCCGTGGCACGGTGCTGGCTGACGATATGGGCCTGGGCAAGACGCTGCAATTGCTGGCGTTCATGGCCAGCAGTTTCGAGGCGGACCCGACGCTGGAGCCTGCGTTGGTGGTGGCGCCCGTGGCTTTGCTGGAGAACTGGCGCATGGAGCTGGAGAAGTTCTTCCTGCCCGAGGCGATGCCACTGCTGACGCTGTATGGCGAAAAGCTCAAGAGCCTTCGGGTACCCCGGCGAGAACTCGATGCCGCCATCAGTGCCGAGGGCGTGACGCGGCTGCTGGTGAAGAACTGGGTAGGAGGCGCCAAGCTCGTGCTGACGACCTACGAGACCATGCGTGATCTGGAGTTCACGATGGCCGCTCAATCATGGTCGATCATGGTTTGCGACGAGGCCCAGAAGATCAAGAACCCGGCCGCGCAAGTGACACGATCTGCCAAGAAACAGAAAGTGCGCTTCCGCGTGGCCTGCACCGGCACCCCAGTGGAAAACACGCTGGCCGACCTGTGGTGCCTGTTCGACTTTGTGCAGCCCGGCATGCTGGGGGCGCTGAACCACTTCTCGCGCACCTACCGTCAGCCGATCGAGGCCAAGACCGATGAACAGCGGGCCAAGGTGGAGGAACTCCGTGCGGTGATTCAACCGCAGATCCTGCACCGCATGAAGACCGATGTTGCGAAGGACCTGCCTCAACCCGTCGAGGATGACAAGTGCAAGCGCCTGCCGATGTCGGGCATGCAGCTTGGGCTCTATCGCGCCGCCTTGAACCAACTGCGGGAGCAGCGGGACACCAACCCGTCGGCGCAGTTGCAGACCCTGATGGCGTTGCGACAGATATGTTCTGACCCGCATGGTCACCAGAACCGTGACACCCGCAGTGTCGAGATCACCCGCCTGGTCAACGAGTCGCCGAAGATGGGTTGGATGGTCGACCGACTCAAAAGCCTGGCGGCGAGCCCGGCCGGCGCCCACAAGGTGATCGTGTTTTGTGAGTTCCGGGAGCTGCAGTTGATGCTGCAGCGGGTGGTGGCCACTTTCTTCGGTTTCGCGCCGCACATCATCAATGGGGACACATCGGCTGACCCACGTGCCCTGGTGAATCGGCAGAAGTTGATCGACGAGTTTCAGGGCAAACCAGGCTTTGGCGTCATCGTGCTGTCGCCATTGGCGGTGGGGTTCGGCGTCAACATCCAGGCGGCCAACCATGTCATCCACTTCACCCGCACCTGGAACCCGGCGAAGGAGGACCAGGCCACAGCGCGAGCTTACCGAATCGGCCAGACCCGTGCGGTCAACGTGTACTACCCCAGCGTGGTGAGCCCGGATGGCCCCAGCTTCGACATGAAGCTGGACGACCTGCTGCAGCGCAAGCGGCTGCTGGCCTCGGACATGCTGAACGGATGCAGCGATTTGAAGGTGGCGGACTTCGCCGATTTGGCATGACCGACACAGGTTGTGATCTTTGGCCAAAAAACTCGAATGACTGGCTCGACCATTGAGCTACAGGCTGCCTAAAGTCGGCGCTGCGTTGTCGACCGACATCGACGGAACGGCGCTTGACGGCCAGAACAGGGAGAGGAAGAGACATGGACAACAAGATCGTTTTGCTGGCCGACGAGCCGATCGTTTGCCCGAAGTGCGCGCACGAATTTCCGCTGCAGGAGGGCATCACCCGGCAGGCCATTGATCGGCACGCCGACGAGTTCGAAGCGTTGCTTCGCGCACGGCGGGTCGAACTTGAGGCGTCGATCACCGCTGAGGCGCAGCGAAAGGCCCTTCAAAGCGTTGCAGGCGATGTGGCCAAGCTGCAGGAACAGGTGGCTGCGGCCAAGAAGGCCGAACGGGAGGCCAAGGGCGCAGTTGATGCAGCCCGCGAAGAAGCCCGAGCCAAGGCGGTGGCGGAACAGGCGCAGGCCCTCCAGGCACTGCAGGAAGACCTGGCGCAGAAGAGCCAGGCCATCGATGGATTCCGCCAGCAGGAGCTGGAGCTTCGCCGTCAGAAGCAGGCCCTGGAGGAGCAGCAGAAAAACCTGGAGCTTGACCTCCAGCGCCGGCTTGACGAGGAGCGTCAGCGCCTCACAGCCACCATCAGCCAACGCGAGGCCGATCGATTCGGGTTGGTCGAGGCGGAGCTCCGCAAGAAGATCGAGGATGCCCAAAAAGCCAATGACGATCTGCGGCGCAAGCTGGAGCAGGGGTCACAGCAGTTGCAGGGCGAAGTGCTGGAACTGGAGGTTGAACAGTCGCTGGCCAATAGCTTCCTGCACGACCTGATCGAGGAAGCGAAGAAGGGCCAGCGCGGCGCCGACGTGATCCAGACCGTGCGAACGCCGACCGGCCAGCCCGCGGGCAAGATCATCTGGGAGGCCAAGCGGGCCGAGAACTGGTCAGACAAGTGGCTGCAGAAGCTCAAGGACGACCAGCAAGAGGCCCGCGCCGACCTGGCCGTGCTGGTGACCACAGCCATGCCCAGGGGCACAACCGATCCGTTCATGCGCATCGGCGATGTCTGGGTAGTGTCACCCCAGGTGCTGCGGCCGATGGCCGAAACGCTGCGGGTGATCCTGCTTGAAGCCCACAAGCTGCGCCAGGCCGCGACCGGGCAGGCCGAGAAGGTCGAGCAGCTGTATCACTACCTGTCGAGCGCCAGGTTCTCGCAGCGGGTGCGAACCATGCTGGACAGCTTTGCCGCGATGCAGACCGACCTGATGGCGGAGAAGCGGGCGATGGTGAAGATTTGGGCCAAGCGCCAGACCCAGATCGAACGGGTCACGCACAGCATGCTCAACGTCGTCGGCGAGCTGCAGGCGATCTCGCAGAACTCGCTGCCCGAACTGGAGGCGATCGAAGCACTGGCGCTGACAGCGTCAACCACCAACACGAACAACGACGGAGAAGACGAATGACCATCTACACAGGGCTGAGCAAAGGGCTGATCATCAAGGCGCCGTTCATTGACTGGATCTTGTCAGGCAGAAAGACCTGGGAGCTGAGGTCGTCACACAGCAAGCAGCGCGGCCCCATTGCGTTGATCCTGCAGGGCAGCGGCACGGTGGTCGGTGTTGCCAGGATGGTCGACTCCATCGGCCCGTTGACCGACGCCGACATGGCGGCCAACTTCGACCGGCATGCCGTGGCTCCCGAGCGAATGAAGCTGCCTGAGGTGGCCAAGTACCGGCACGCATGGGTGTTGAGCGATGTGAAGCGCCTGGCCCGGCCGGTGCCATACAACCACCCCAACGGCGCGGTGAAATGGGTGACGCTCGATCCCAAGGTGGCGCTCGCAGCCGCCCAATGATGTTGCTTTCTTTGTCGTCGCGGAAGAACTGGCGGCGACACCACCTGTCGCGGCCCCTCCTCACACTGCGTTCTCTGGCTCAACGCAAAAAAAGGAGTTCAAGCCATGTTCTGGATCCTCATCTCTCTGGGCGCACTTGCCTACACCTTCGTCCGGATCGGCGCGCTGTCGGTAAT
>Ga0105047_10016020_pt1 | contig 11780 bp, 9 predicted proteins | sample MAT04_FD_78384 | JGI IMG/M metagenome (GOLD analysis project Ga0105047, IMG submission 78384) | Freshwater microbial communities from Lake Fryxell liftoff mats and glacier meltwater in Antarctica - MAT-04 (megahit assembly) | ecosystem: Environmental > Aquatic > Freshwater > Ice > Liftoff... | reverse complement strand
CGGCTTCACGCTGAACTTCATGACCATGATGGCGCTGAGCCTGTGCATCGGCTTGCTCATCGACGACGCCATCGTGGTGCGCGAGAACATCGTGCGCCATGTGCAGATGGGCAAGGGCGCCTACCGCGCCTCGCTCGACGGCACGCAGGAGATCGGGCTGGCGGTGCTGGCCACGACGCTGTCCATCGTTGCGGTGTTCCTGCCGATCGGCTTCATGGGCGGCATCATCGGCAAGTTCTTCCATGAATTCGGCCTGACCATCGTGGTGGCGGTGCTGATATCGATGTTCGTCAGCTTCACGCTGGACCCGATGTTGTCGTCGATCTGGCACGACCCCAGCATCGAATCGCAAGGCAAGCGCCACGCGCCGGTCTCGCTGTACGACAAGACCATCGGCCGCGTCACCGGCGCCGTCGACCGGGGCCAGGACCAGCTGGTGCAGGCCTACCAGGGCATCCTGCGCTGGGCGCTGGCGCACCGGCTCACGACGCTGGTGGTCGCGCTGGCGATCTTCGTGGGCAGCCTGCTGATGTTGCCACTGCTGGGCACCGAGTTTGTGCCCAAGTCCGACTTCTCCGAGACCACGCTGGACTTTCATACCCCGGTGGGCTCCTCGCTGGAGGTCACCGAGGCCAAGGCGCGCCAAGTCGAATCCATCGTGCGCTCCCTGCCCGAGGTGCGTTACACACTGGTGACGATCAACACCGGCAATGCGCAGGGCAAGATGTACGCGTCGTTGTACGTGCGGCTGGTCGATCGCAAGGACCGCAGTCGCAGCGTCGATGCGATGTCGGCCCAGCTGCGCGAGCGGCTGCGGCAAGTGGCCGGCATCACTGTCACCCACGTCGGGTTGCTCGACTCGGTGGGTGGCGAAAAGCAGGTCCGGTTCTCGATCCAGGGCCCGGACCAGGCGGAACTCGAGCGCATCACGGTGGCCGCACTGGACAAGATCCGGACCATTCCCGGCCTGGTTGACCTCGACTCCAGCGTCAAACCGAACAAACCCACGCTGGACGTGCAGGTGCGCCGCGACGTCGCCTCCGACCTCGGGCTGAGCATCAGTCAGCTCGGCGCCGCCTTGCGCACCATGGTCGCCGGCCAGACGGTCGGCAACTGGCGCGCCAGCGACGACCAGACCTACGACGTCAACGTGCGCCTGCGCAGTGATGCGCGCAACGCGATGCAGGACCTGGGACGGCTGCCGTTCGCGCTGGGCAGCAACCCCGACGGCAGCATGCGCGTCGTGCACCTGAGTCAGCTGGCCGAGATCCGGGAGACCACCAGCCCGAACCAGATCAATCGGCGCGACCTCACGCGCGAGGTCAGCGTGAGCGCCAATGTCTACGGCCGCTCCGCCGGCGAGGTGTCCGAGGCTATTCGACAGGTGATGGACGGCATCAGCCTGCCGCCGGGGTATCGTTTCCAGTTCGGCGGCTCGACCAAGAACATGGCCGAGGCCTTCGGTTACGCCCTTTCGGCGCTGGCGATGGCCATCATCTTCATCTACATGATTCTGGCAAGCCAGTTCAAGAGTTTCCTGCAGCCGCTGGCACTGATGACCTCGCTGCCGCTCACGCTGATCGGCGTCGTGCTGGCACTGATGATGTTCGGCTCGACCTTGTCGATGTTCTCGGTCATCGGCATCGTGATGCTGATGGGTCTGGTGACCAAGAACGCCATCTTGCTGGTCGACTTCGCCATCCGTGCGCGCCAGGACACGATCGGGGCCGACGGGCTTGCCGTTCCCGGACTGGAGCGCAACGAGGCTCTTCTGCTGGCAGCCCAGGTGCGGCTGCGGCCGATCCTGATGACCACGCTGGCGATGGTGTTCGGCATGGTGCCGCTGGCATTCGCGCTGACCGAGGGCTCGGAGATGCGGGCGCCGATGGGTCAGGCGGTGATCGGCGGTGTCATCACCTCGTCGCTGCTGACCCTGGTGGTGGTGCCGGTCGCCTACTGTTATATGGATGACCTGGCCCAATGGGGACGTCGCATGCTCGGTGGCAAGGCGGCGTCGGCGCAAGCCACTAAAATCGACCGCCTGACCTGATCGAATGCAGAGAACCACGCCATGCACGCCGTAATGAACCTGGAACAAGCCCGTTTCAACATGATCGAGCAGCAGATCCGCCCCTGGGAGGTGCTCGACGCCCATGTGCTGCATCTGCTGTCGGTGGTGCGGCGCGAGAACTTCGTGCCCGGCGTGCACAAGGCGCTGGCCTTTGCCGACATGGAGGTCCCGCTGCCCGCGGGGCAGTGCATGCTGGCGCCGCGTGTCGAGGCGCGCATGCTGCAGGACCTGGCGGTGCAGAAACACGAGAAGGTGCTGGAAGTCGGTGCCGGCTCCGGGTACATGGCTGCCCTGCTGGCACACCGGGCCCAGCGTGTTGTCTCGCTCGAGATCCACCCGGAACTGGTCGCGCTGGCGCGGGCCAACCTGCAGCTGGCCAGCGTGCACAATGCCGAAGTACGGCAACACGACGGCGCCCACCACATGCCGGTGGAGGCCCCGTTCGACGTCATCGTGCTCAGCGGCTCGGTCGCCGAAGTTCCGCCGGGGCTGCTGCAGCACCTCAGGATCGGCGGACGCCTGGGCGCCATCGTCGGCGACGAGCCCATGATGCGGGCCACCTTCGTCACCCGCATCGGCGAGTCCGGGTACCGCACGATTCATCCCTGGGACACGGTGGCGCAGCGCCTGGAGAACTTCCCACAGCCGTCCCGTTTTCGCTTCTGACCCTTGATATCGCCCCGCGACCGCAGACCATGATCGAACAAATCCGCCCCCGTGAACTGTCCAGCTGGCTCAGTCGCCACCATGGCGAGAAGTCGCCCGTGGTACTCGATGTGCGCGAACCGGCCGAATGGCGTATCGCCAGTGTGCAGCCGGGCAACTTCACGCTGTTGCCGATGTCGATGGGCACGGTACCCGCACGGCTGCAGGAACTGGATCCGGAAACACCGGTTGCCTGCCTGTGCCACCATGGCGCGCGCAGCATGCAGGTCGCCCAGTTCCTGCTCAACCAGGGTTTTGCGCAGGTGGTCAACATTGCCGGCGGCATCGATGCCTGGGCAGTGGAAATCGACAACACCATTGCGCGTTACTGAGCCGCGTTTCGACAACCCCGGACCCAACATGCACGATCCAATGGCACCACGCAAGCAGCTCACCGGGCTCCGTACCCTGACCGTCGCTCTCATGCTGGGTGGCCTGTCGGCATTGCCAGCAGGCGCCCAGAGCCTGGTGGAGTTGTTCGATGCGGCACACGCCTACGATGCCGCGTTCCAGTCGGCCAAGTCGCAGTACGAGGCCACGCTGGCCCGGGCCGAGCAGTCGCGTGCCGGCTTGCTGCCCACGGTCGGACTGGCGGCATCCCTGTCGCGCAGTTCGGTCGATGCCAATGGGCGCATACCCAATACCGCGTTCGGATCGCAAGGGGCCACGATCAGCGCCTCCCAGCCTCTGTACCGGCCTGCCAACCAGCTGACCTATGAGCAGGGACAGAAGTCGATCATCGCCGGACAGGCCCAGTTGCAGATCGCCGAGCAGGACCTGGTCCTGCGTGTCAGCCAGGCGTATTTCGACGTGCTGGCCGCGCAGGACGCGGTGACCTTCGTCGATGCGCAAAAGACCGCGGTGGCCGAGCAGCTGGCCGCCGCCAAGCGCAATTTCGAGGTCGGCACCAGCACCATCACCGACTCCCGTGAAGCCCAGGCCCGCTATGACCTGGTGATTGCGCAGGAGATTGCGGCCGCCAACGACCTGCTGGTCAAGCGCATTGCCCTTGATCGCCTGGTCGGCAAGGACCGCACCGCGCCCCAGCCGCTCGCTGCCCCGGTGACACTGCCTCCGCTGCAGGCCAATCAGGTCCAGGGCTGGGTCGACCAGGCGATCGACAACCATCCCCAGTTGCGCCAGGCGATGCTGGCGCTGGAGGTGGCGCAGCTGGAGACGCGCAAGGCGCAGGCCGGCGAGAAACCGACGCTCGACCTCAACGGCAGCTACGCAATGGCGCAAAACAACGGCAGTTCCGCGTCCCGCAACGACAGCCGTAGCAACGTCGCGACGATTGCGCTGGCATTCAACATGCCGGTGTTCTCGGGCTACGCGATCCAGAACCGCATCAAGGAGACGCTGGCGCTCGAGGAGAAGGCGCGTACCGATCTGGAGGCGGCCCGCCGCACCGTGTCCCAGGCGACCCGAGCGGCCTACTATGGGGTGTTGTCGGGCCAGGGCCAGGCCAAGGCACTGGAAGCCGCCGAGTCCTCGAGCCAGAGCGCCCTGGATGCCAACAAACTCGGCTATCAGGTCGGCGTGCGCATCAACATCGACGTGCTCAATGCGCAGAGCCAGCTATTCCAGACCAAGCGCGATCTGGCCCGTGCCCGTTACGACGTGCTGGTCGGAGGTCTGCGGCTGCGCCAGGCCAACGGCAGCCTGACGCCAGAGGACCTGCAGCCGATCAACGCGATACTGCGCAAATAGGCGCTTGCGCGCGACCGGACGCAACGGCCGGCCCCGGCGTGCCGTCTGCCCTCGCGGCGACGACGGCTAGAACATCGATGGAGGATTCCCAGACCATGCAGACCGTGAACGTGCTGTGCATCAAGTGGGGCAGCAAGTACGGCCCCGAATACGTGAACCGGTTGCACGGCATGGTGCGCCGCCATCTGCGGCGCCCGTTCCGCTTCATCTGCCTGAGTGACGATGGCCAGGGCGTGGACGCCGGCATCGACCTGCGCCCGATCCCGATGGTCGGTTTCGAACCGTTCGACACCCGTCAGAGCTGGTCGTTCGGTCATGGCTGGCTCAAGCTGACCAGCTTCGCCAACCCCCTGTACGACCTGCAGGGGCCGACACTGTTCCTGGACCTGGACATTGTCATCGTCGACGACATCGACTGCTTCTTCGACCATCCCGGCGCGTTCTGCGTGATCAAGGAATGGGACAAGCAGGACGGCACCGGCAACACGTCGGTCTACCGCTATCACATCGGCGCCCATGCCGATGCGCTCGAGCACCTGAAGAGCGGCTACCCGGCATCGATCGCGCAGGTGCGCAACGAGCAGGAATTCATCACCCAGTACCTGGGGCGGCAAGGCAAGGTGCAGTATTGGCCAGCGCAGTGGTGCGTCAGCTTCAAGCGCCACTGCGTGCCGCGCGGACTGATGAGCTGGTTCAAGTCTCCCACCATCCCGCCGGGCGCGAAGATCATCGCATTCCACGGCAAGCCGAACCCGCCAGACGCCATTGCCGGCGTGAGCGGCAAATGGTATCGCCGGGTACCACCCACCGCCTGGGTGGCCGAGCACTGGCGCTGATGCGACGGGCGTACAGCCTGCTGCTGGCCACTGCCGCGCTGCCGCTGCTGGCCTACCTGTGGTGGCGCGGGCGTGCAGATCCGCGCTACCGCCAGCGCTGGCACGAACGCTTCGGCCATGCTGGCTCCGACGCCGCCCGCGCAGGCGTGGTCGTCGTGCACTGCGGCTCGGTGGGCGAAGTGCTGGCCGCACGCCCGTTGATCGAGGCCTTGCTGGACGATGCGCGCTGGGGCCGCCCGCTGGTGACCTGCACCACACCCACCGGCAGCAGCCAGATCCGCAGCAGCTTCGGCGCACGGGTCGACCATGTGTATTTTCCGCTCGACCTGCCGCACGCCACGCGCCGATTCCTGCAAGCCTGGCAGCCGCGCCTGGTGATCCTGCTCGAGCGCGAGTTGTGGCCCAATTTCCTGTACCAGGCCCAGCGCCTGGGCGTGCCCGTCGTGGTGGCCAACGCACGGCTGTCCGAACGATCGGCAGCGGGTTACCGGCGCTGGGCGGCCATCATGCGGCCGGCCATCGCGTCGCTGCGCCTGGTGTGTTGCGAGGACCCGACCGCTGCGCGGCGGTTCACTGCGCTGGGGGCGTCGGCGCAGCGGGTGGTCGTGACCGGCAACATCAAGTCGGACCTGCGGCTCGACCCGGCTTTGCCGGGCCATGTCGCCACCATCCGCGCGGCGCTGGGTCGGCGACCGGTGCTCACCGCCGGCAGCACCCATGCCGGCGAGGACGAGGCCTTGATCGATGCACTGCGAGAACACCTGGCTCAAGGCGCTGGAACCTTGCTGATCCTGGTCCCGCGGCATCCGGAGCGATTCGATGCCGTCGCGGGCTTGCTGCGGCAGGCCGGATTGCGCTTCGTACGCCGCAGCGCCGGGGGCACGCCCGACGCCGACACGCAGGTACTGCTCGGCGACACCATGGGCGAACTGATGCTCTGGTACGGCGTGGCGGACGCCTGCTTCATTGGTGGCAGCCTGATTCCGCGCGGCGGCCACAACCCGCTCGAGGCGCTGGCGCTGGACAAACCGCTGATCACCGGCCGCCAGACACACAACTTCGCCCGCATCATCGAAACCCTGCGCACGGCGCGCGCGTTGTGCGAGGTGGACGACGCTGCCGGCGTATTCGACTGCTTCAACACGCTGCAACATGAGCCCGCACTGCGCGCCGTGCAAGTGGCAAGCGCCCGCCAGGTATTCAAGGCCATGACCGGCGCCACCGGCCGCACGCTGGCGCTGCTCGAGGTGTTTGCCCGGCGCCGCGGCACTGCTGCGCCAGCACGGCAATCGCACCATGGGTCCGATACGGTGTGGCTCGATCCGGACTGTTTCGACGACACGGCAGGCGCCGCCCTGTTCGACCCCGCCTGGTGGCAGCGCCAGGGCGAGAGCGAGGACCGCAGCGCCGGACGCGGACGGGTGCACCAGGTACGCAATGACCAGGGTGCGTTCCTGCTGCGCCACTACTACCGTGGCGGGCTGATGGCTCGTCTCATCCGCGACCGGTTTTGGGTCCAGCGCCTGCCTCGCAGCCGGGCCATGGCCGAGTTCCTGCTGCTCGGTCAGCTGTGTGCCCGCGGCCTGCCGGTTCCGCGGGCCTGCGCCGCACGCCAGGTCCGGCGCGGCCTGTTGTTCTACAGCGCCGACATCCTGGTCGTGCTGATACCGCAGGCCAGGGACGTTGCTCACTTGCTGCACCACGGACAGACGCTGAGCGCCGAGCAATGGCAGCGGCTGGGTCGCGCCGTGCGCCAGCTGCACGAGGAACAGGTGTTCCATTCCGACCTCAATTGCCACAACCTGATGCTCGACGACGCAGGCCAGGCCTGGATCGTGGACTTCGACAAATGCGGCTTCCGCGTTGGCGACGACTGGAAGGCCGATAACCTCGCGCGCCTGCTGCGTTCACTGCGCAAGGAAAAGCGGCTCGATCCTGGCGTGCGCTGGTCCGATGGCGACTGGCAGCCGTTTCTCGCAGGCTACGAAGCTGCGCCGCAGATCGGCGGCTGAACCTTCGGTGCTGATTTGCGTTGCATCGGCTCCCGCACGGGAGCACCAGCACGGCAACGGGCCGCGACGAAGAAAAGGTACACGCCGCGATGCTGCCGCGACCCCCGATTCGACCTTGAACTGCGCGACCGGCTTTTCACCGGCAAGAAACTCGATCATCATGGAGCCCCGGGCATCTTCGGGCAGGCCCGATGAATGCCCATGATCATCAACCCCACGACCGGTACCACGGTCAAGCCACTACCAGGAAACCTCAGATGACTGCCACTGCAAAATCCAAGACTCCATCCACCGTTACCTCGGCCGCTGACGCGGTTGTCAAGGCCGCCGGCACTGCCGCGCAAGCGGTGACACTCGAGGCCGAAACCGTCGCGATCCAAGCATCGAGCGCCGTTGAAGACGCTGCCGACAGCGCAAAGGCGGCGGGCAAACGCGCGGCCAAGAGCGCCGAATCCAGCGCCAAGGCCGGCAAGAACGATGCCCAGAAACTGGTGAAGAAGGCCAAGGGTCAGGCGCAGACGCTGGCCAAGGAGGTACGCAAGAAGGTCACACAGACCGAGAAGGCGGCCCAAGCCAAGATCAAGGCGGTGAACAAGCAGATCACCAGCGCAGTGAAAGATGCCAAACGCGAAGCGGAAAAGGTCGCCACGGCGGCCCAGAAGAAACTGGCCAGCATCACCAAGACCATCGACAAGGCTGCCCGGGACGCCAAGAAGGCCGTGAAGCGCAAGACGGCGCAGGCACGCAAGTCGGTGGACACCATGGCAAGCGATGCCCGCAAGGCTGTCGAACGCAACACCCAGCAGGTGACCAAGAGCCTCGAAACGGCCAGGCAATCGGCCGCCGGCCGCAAGGGCGCGGCAACCCGCGCTGCGAACTCCACGACCGCCAAGGCCCCTGCCGCAAAGAAGCCGGCGGCCGGGAAGGGCGTGTCCAAAAAAACGGCAACCGGGAAAACAGCGGCCAGGAAAACAGCGGCCAGGAAGTCGGCCGCCAAGAAGTAACCCTACAAACGGCCGCCAGCAAAAACGCCTGGGCTGGAGCCGGTAACCGCGCTACGCCTGGCGCTCTCAGTCTGCCGCGCGCGGCGCGGCGCGGCGCAACTCCAGTACGCCGCTCTTGAGATGCAGGTCCCGCTGCGGAAACGGAAACTCGATGCCTTCGCGCTGGAACCGGTCATAGATCGCGAAATTGAGCTGGCTGATCAGCCGGCCCTTGCGATCGACCAGGCTGGCTGACCAGGCACGCAACTCGAATAACAGGCCGTCGTCGCCAAACCCCACGAACCGCACCACCGGGGGCGGGTCCTGCAACACATCGGTGTCGGCGGCCGCCAGCTCCAGCAAGATGCGCTCTACCTGGCGCGCATCGCTGCCATAAGCGACGCCAAGCGGAATGCGGAACCGCACCGTGTCATCGTTGTATTTCCAGTTCACCACGTTCTCGGTAATGAACTTGGAGTTGGGCACGATGACCGCGCCGGCCAGCACGTTGAAGGTGGTCAGGTCGATACAGGCGGTCTGCACGATCGCCAGCAGGCCGATCAGCAGCACCAGGTAACGCACCAGCGTGCCCATCGCCTGACGCGCGCCGGAGTCCAGCCGCGACTGCAACAGGGGGCCGTCGGCCAGCCACAGCTGCATGCGGCGCGCCAACCACAGCAGCAGCAGCACCAGCACCAGCAGATAGACCAGCGATCAGACCGTGACCTCGGTCTGGGCCGTCTTGATGATCGGCCATTGCAGCTTGCGGTACAGCGTCTGCAGGAATTGGCTTATTGGTTCCATCGGTTTCTCCAGCAAGCCGGCCAACCACCGGCCCGGTTGCAGATCACAACAACAACACGGTTGCAAGACCGAGGAACGCGAAGAAACCGATGACGTCGGTCACCGTGGTCAGGATCACGCTGCCCGCCAGCGCCGGGTCGATGCCCAGACGCTCGAGTATCAAGGGAATCGCCAAACCGGCCAACGCAGCGCACAGCAGGTTGATGAGGATGGCGGCGCCCAGCACCGCGCCGATGCCCCAGTCGCCGAACCAGGCCACCGCCAGCAACGCAATGACGATAGCCCACAGGATGCCGTTGAGGATGGACACACCGATCTCGCGGCCCAGCAACACGCGCAGGTTGCCCTTTTGTATCTGGCCCAGTGCCAGGCCGCGGATCATCAGCGTCAGGGTCTGGCTGCCGGCAATACCACCCATGCTGGCGACGATCGGCATCAACACCGCGAGCGCCACCAACTCGGACAAGGTGGCCTGGAAGCGACCAATGACCCAGGCCGCGAGAAAGGCGGTGAGCAGGTTGATGCCCAGCCAGACCGCGCGCCGGCGCGAACTCACCAGCACCGGTGCGAACATGTCGGCCTCGTCGTCCAGGCCTGCCATCTGCATCATCGTGCGGTCGGAGTTCTCGCGGATCAGGTCGACCACGTCATCGACGGTGATACGCCCGATCAGCCGGTTGTTCGCGTCGACCACCGGCGCGGACAACAGGTCCAGGTCCTGGAACAGCCGGGCCACCTCGGCACTATCGGTCTGCACCGGTATGCCTGCGATGTCCCGGTGCATGAGCTCGGATACCCTGCGCGTGGGCACCGCGACGACCAGCGTATCCAGCCGCAAGGTCCCCTGGTAGTTGCCCTGGCGGTCGACCACCATCAGCATGTCGGTATGCGGCGGCAGGGACTCCAGCAGGCGCAGGTACCGCAGCACGGTGCCGACCTTGACATCAGCCCGCACCTCGATCACGTCGGCATTCATCAAGCCGCCGGCGGAGTCCTGCGGGTACGACAACATCGACTCGAGCTGCTCGCGCCGGCGACCGGTGGTTGTCAGCATCAGCCGGTTGCCCAGTTCCGTCGGAAGACCCTGGATCAGGTCGACCAGGTCGTCGAGTTCCAGGTGCTGGGCCGAGGCCACCAGATCGTCGGTGTCGAGCTCCTGTGCCAGCGCGACCCGGATCTCGTCATGCAGATAGGTCAGCACCTTGCCTGCGCGCTCGGTGTCGACCATGCTCCAGACCGCGCCACGCTCTTCGGGCGGCAGGGCCTCCAGCAATCCGGCGACCTTGGCCGCGTGCATGCGTCGCAGCGTCTTGGCCACCCGCTTGAGCCGGCCTTCCGCCAGCGCATTGCGCACCGCATCCAGGTGGTTCACGCCGCCATGGCCCTTGTCCTGTCGCTGCTCGGCCTGCTCGGCAGCCGAATCCTCGCCCGACTCGCCAGCCAGTTGGCTGCTCAGAACCAGGTTCAGGTGCGGCTGGATACGGGCCTCCAGAGCCGGGTCCACCTGCTGCCACAAGGCGGTTCGCTGGTCCTGGTCCAGCATCTCCAGCAGCGCGGCGGTCTTGGCCGGGTGCATGCGCGAGAGAAACTTGCGTACCCGCTTGTTGCGACCCTCCGCCACGGCCTGGATGATCAGCTCGATGTCGGTCGGCGCGCGCGGGGGCTCGGGGCGTTCGGCGTCGTCGTGCATCACAAGGGCCAGATCAGGAGCAACATCGGAATGCCGACAGCGGCCACCAGTACCTCGAGTGGGAGGCCCAGGCGCCAGTAGTCGCCGAAGCGGAAACCGCCCGGGCCCAGGATCAGCGTGTTGTTCTGGTGCCCGATTGGCGTCAGGAAGGCGCAGGAGGCGCCGATCGCCACCGCCATCAGGAAGGCATCGGGGCTGACCTGCAATGCAGCCGCGGTGCCCAGCGCGATCGGACACATCACCGCGGCGGTGGCGGCATTGTTCATCAGGTCGGACAGGAACATCGTCACCACCAGGATCAGCGCCAACCCGACCACCGCATTGCCCTGGGCCACGTTGTCCAGAAAAAAGCGCGCGATCAGGTCCGCCGCCCCGGTCGTCTCCATGGCACCGGCCACCGGGATCAGGGCTGCCAGCAACACAATGACCGGCCAGTCGATGGCATCGTAGACTGCGCGCGGGGGCACGGTACGCACCACCATCGACACCAGAACCCCGAGCGCGAAGGACACGGCCGCCGGCAGCAGCCCCAGCGCAGCGAGTGCAACCGCCCCCACCATGATGGCGGCCGACAGCAACGCCTTGCGCGGGTTCGGAATCCGCAACGCGCGTTCGGCCAGCGGCACGCAGCCGTGTGCCGCTGCGAACTCCGCAATCGATTCGGGTGAGCCCTGCATCAGCAACAGGTCGCCAGGCAGGATGGCCATCGCCCGCAGTCGCGCCATGGAGCGTTGCCCCTGGCGCGACAAGGCCAGCAGGTTCAACCCGTAAAACGTGCGCAGCCGGATGTCGCTGGCCGAACGACCGTCCAGCAAGGAGCCGGGCAGCACGGCCAGTTCCATCAGCACGATCTCGGCCTGCGCACCGGTTTTGTCGTCGGCCTGGTCCTCGGCCTGGTCCTTGGCCTGCTCCTCGGCCTGGTCCTTGGCCTGCTCTTCGAGCTGGTGTTCGGATTGACCAACGCCGGCG
>Ga0105047_10016019_pt1 | contig 11781 bp, 5 predicted proteins | sample MAT04_FD_78384 | JGI IMG/M metagenome (GOLD analysis project Ga0105047, IMG submission 78384) | Freshwater microbial communities from Lake Fryxell liftoff mats and glacier meltwater in Antarctica - MAT-04 (megahit assembly) | ecosystem: Environmental > Aquatic > Freshwater > Ice > Liftoff... | reverse complement strand
TCCTTCACCGTCAGCCCCGCCTCGCGCAAGGCCTTCGCTGTGCCGCCGGTGGAAATCAACTCGACCCCCGCGGCGGTGAGTTGCCGGGCGAAAGGCACGAGGCCGGACTTGTCGGAGACGGAAAGGAGGGCGCGCTGAAGCCTGTTCATGGGCGCAGAAAGTCCACAAACGCGCCGCGCTGCGTCAACCGGTAAATACCGGCGCGCCAGTGCATCCCGAAGTTGTCGGTGCGGGGCTGTGTCGTGAGACGCGGGGGTGACGCGGCAGCGTTTGGAGTGCGTCCGGCTGGCCGGCGCTTTTCGACCACGCACCACACCCGAAAGCGGCAGCAAGCTCCCCGCACTCCAAACGCTGCGCGCGGCCCGACCTGCCATGCTTGCCGACCACCGGCGGAGGCACTGCCCGCGCGCCAGGCGCCAAAAAAACACTGCCCCTGTCGGCCCGCCTCCGCCATCCTGCCGCCATGCAATCACCTGCCCGCAAGTCCGTCTGGCTGCTGGCGCTCGCCCTCGCGACCGCCCGGCTTTCCGCCCAAACCGTCACCCTGTCCGTCCTGCCCGACACCGCGCCGGCGCTGGCTGGCGCGCTGCCGGCAAACACCTTCCGCTCGCTCCCCGACGCGCTCGCCGCTGCCCGCGCGCTGCGTCCAGGCGGCACCGGGCCTGAAGTAACGCTCCTCCTCCGCGACGGCCGCCATCGGCTCGACGCGCCGCTGGCACTCGGCCCGGAGGACTCGCGACTCACCCTGGCCGCCGCGCCGGGCGCACGCCCGGTCATCACCACCGCGCGCCGCATCGAAGGCTGGCTGCCGGTGCCGGGACACGACGGTTGGTGGCAGGCCACCTTGCCCGAAGTGCGCGACGGCAAAGCGTATTATCGTTCGCTCTTCGTGGACGGACGCCGCGCCACGCGCGCCCGCACGCCGAACGAGGGCGAGTTTTTCCGGATGGCCGGCGAGCGCTTCAGCGACACCCCGGCGCGCTTCCGGTTTCGCGCCACCGACGTTCGCCCAGAGTGGGCCAGCGAGCCGGACCTCGAAGTGGTCGGCTTTGAGAAATGGACTTCCTTCCGCCAGCACTTGCGCGCCGTGGACACGACGAGCAATGCCGTCACGCTTTCCTTCAACGCCGCCGGGCACACCCGCGAAGACAAAGCCCGCTTTTTCATCGAGAACACCCCCGCCGCGCTCGACGCCCCCGGCGAATGGCATCTCGACCGCGCCACCGGCGTGCTCACTTACATCGCCCGCCCCGGTGAAGATCCGCGCAAGCTGGAATTCCTCGTGCCGCAGTTGACTGAGTTCCTGCGCGTGAAGGGGGATGTCGCCGGCCGCCGCCCCGTCGAGCGCCTGACGTTGCGCGGTCTCACCTTCGCGCACACCGACTGGACGCTGCCGCCCGAGGGACAGGTGGATGTGCAGGCCGCGGTGGCCATTCCCGCGGCGATCACCGCCCAGGGCGCGACCGACCTGGCCCTCGAGGATTGCACGCTGGAACACCTCGGCGGCTACGGCGTGGACCTCGGGCGCGGCTGTGACCGCGGGCGCGTGACGGGCTGCACTTTCCGTGACGTCGGCGCCGGCGGAGTGAAGCTCGGTGAAACCTCCGTGCGCTCCAAACCGGAGGAACAGTCCGGCCACCACCTCGTTGCCGACAACGAAATGGTCGCCCTGGGTCGCGTGAACCCCACTGCCGTCGGCGTGCTCATTCTGCAAAGCGGCGGCAATCGCGTCGCCCACAACAACATCCACGACCTCTACTACACCGCCGTTTCCGTGGGCTGGACGTGGGGCTACCAGGCGTCGCCGTGCCGCGACAACCGCATCGAGTTCAACCACCTCTATGACATCGGCCTGGGCTTGCTCAGCGACATGGGCGCCATTTACACCCTTGGCCCGCAGCCCGGCACGGTGCTGCGCAACAACCTCATCCACGACGTCGAATCCTCCGGCTACGGCGGCTGGGGCCTCTACACCGACGAAGGCAGCACCGGCATCATCCTCGAAAGCAACGTCGTCTATCGCTGCAAGAGCGCCGGCTTCCACCAGCACTACGGACGGGAAAACATTTTGCGCTACAACGTCATCGCCCTGAATCGCGAGCACGAACTCATGCGCACCCGCGACGAGGAGCACGTCTCGTTCATCTTCACCAACAACGTCGTCTATCTCAGCACCGGCGATCTCCTGGGCAGCAGTTGGAAAAACAACCGCTTCGTCATGGATCGCAATGTCTATTTCGATACCCGCCTCGCCACCAATCCCGCGGCACTGAAGTTTGCCGGCAAAACTCTGGCCCAGTGGCGCGAAACCGGCCACGACCGCGACTCGCTCCTCGCCGACCCGCGCTTCGTCGCGCCGGAGAAATTCGACTTCCGCCTCCAAGCCGACTCGCCCGCGCTGAAACTCGGCTTCCAGCCGCCGGACATCAGCTCAGTCGGCGTGCGGCCCAAGGCGGCGCGGAAGCCGTAGGACCAGCGTCGCACCGGCTGAGACAAGTTCAGGTTGCTTGGGAAACACCTGCAACATCGTCATAGCGCGCGATGAGGTGGACGGGGTGCTGGGCACGGCAGCGCCAAGCATGGCAGCGTCAGCAGACGATGATGAGGCCAGGAAAAACCCTCCCGGACGAGCGTCCGGGAGGGTAGGCGGAGAGCGAAGAATGAGTCGGACGCCGTGGGTCAGGCGGCGGGGGCGGGCAGGTCCTCGATCTGGGCGTGCTGCTCGAGGAGGGCGAGCACCTTCTCGTGCTGGATCTGATCGTAGATTTCCATCAAACCGTTGCGCTTCTGGAGGTCCTTCACGAACTTCTGCACCGGAATCTGGTACACCTGGGCCAGCGCGAGGATGCGCCGGTTCAGTTCCTCGTTGGCGACCTTGAGGTCTTCCTTCTCGGCGATGCGCTGCACGAGGAACGCCAGCCGGACCCGGTCTTTGGCGCTATTGGCCGCGACGCTGTAGATCTGCTCCTTCTGTTTATCAATGATGTCCTTGGGCACGCCACGCTGGGTGTTCTCGCGCACGATGTCATAGACCACATGCTTCGTCTCCGCGGCCACGGCCGACTCGGGAAGGTCACAGGTGATCTTCGAGACGATCGCCTCGACGAGTTGGCCACGGACTTCGCGCTGCTGGCGGTATTTCGCCTCATTCTCCAGGTCGCGGCGGACGCCTTCGCGAAGTTTTTCCAAGCTGTCCGCGCCCCAAGTCTTGGCGAGTTCATCCGTCAACTCCGGCAGCTTGCGCTCGCGCACTTCGATGACTTCGACCTCGTACAGCCCCTGCTTGCTGGCGAGCGGCTTCGGGTTGAAGTCCTCGGGGTAGTTCACGGTGATGGTCAGTTTGTCACCGGCCTTGGTGCCGGCGAGTTGCTCGGGGAAACCGGGGAGAAACGCGCCGGGTTCGAGGCTCACCCAGAAGGCCTTTTGCTCCGTCAAGCCTTTGGCGGCGGGGGCGGTCTCGGTGACGGGTTTGCCCTCGCAGGTGCCGGTGTAATTGACCACCGCGACATCCCCAGGGCGCGCTTCGCGGGCGACGACCTCGAAAGCGGCGTGCTTGGCGCGCAAGGCGTCCACCGCGGCGTTGACCTGCGATTCGGCGACGACGGCGCTGGGGCGCTTGACGGAGAGGCCCTTGTACTCGGGCAGCTCGAAGGTCGGCTCGGTCTCGACGTTGGCGAGGAACTGGAAGGTCTGCCCGCCGCGCACGCCATCGGTGCCGATCTCCTCGATCACCGGCTGGCCGAGCACCTCGAGCTTCTGCTCCTCGAGGGCTTTCTTGTAGTAGTCGTTGATGAGCTTGCGGCGGGCCTCGGCGCGAATGTCTTCCTCGTGCTTCTTGAGGACCATGGCCTTGGGTGACTTGCCGGGCCGAAAACCGGGCAGCGAGGCGTGTTTGCAGTAGTCGCGCCCGATTTCCGCCAGGGCCGCGTCCACTTCAGGAAGCTCGACTTCGATGCGGATTTGTTTCTTGCAGGGACCCAAGTCCGTGACGGTGACGTTCACAAAATGCCTTTCATTGAGGGTGGACCGGGCAGGGCGCGCGAGCGCCAACCCGGCAAATTGAGCCGCGGACACTAGGTAGCGCGCGCCATAGCGTCAAGTTTGCAGCCGGGGAAACCGCGATTTCGCCAGCGCGTTCAGGTTTTGGGATGGGGCAAGAATCTGGTTCTTTCCCATGCCATCGTCCCGCGTTCCGGTCATCACGGCCGCCCCACTCCAAGCAAAACAATACCGCTGCCGGTCCGGGCGACTCCCGCCCAGGAGCAGGCTCAGCCGCACCGCTCGGGCGCGAATCTCCGGGTCAGCCGGCCCGTCAGCCAAGCCACCGGCCAACAACGGCAAATCAAAGTGCTGCTCCGGGCGGGAGACAAACCGGCCCAAGTCCTCGAACTGGGCGTCACTCATCCCCGAGGCTTTCCTCCCGCCACAACCACCGGACATCGGTCGAGGACAGTTCCTCCAGTTGCTCTTGGAGTTCGCGGTCGTGACCGATGGCCGTGTGGGCAGCTTGCTGCCGGGCCGTCACCTTCTCGTGGAACTTGGTGCCCTGGCCGACGGCCAGGCACCGGGTCAGGTAGCCGTGGGCGCCATGCGGGTCGCCGCCGGGGCACTGCCATTCAGTTAAGCCGGAAGGGAGTCGGGGTGCCGCACGCTTACTCTTGATCCTGCTCTTAATCGCAATCTTCTTTGGTGCGCTGAGATTAGGATTAAGCGCAAGCGCAGGAGCAAGCGCCCCGGCGGACGGCTTAGCTAAAGGGCAATGCCCCGCCGGGGTGGCAGTGGCAGTTGGCCTCGCCAGAACGGCAGAAACGTGCCGCTCGCCTCGAGCCCATCGGCCCGAGTGGGGATTGTCAAAAACTCACGCGAAACCGATGCGCGTCCGTCTCCGCCGTTCGCCCGAATGGCGGACGAAGTTAGGCCACCCAGCGATACTGGGCGTTGCCCACTTTCTTGATCGCCTTGTTCTTGCTCCCCGTGGCGTAGAACCAGGTGAAGACACGATTCACGTCCAGGCCCATGCGCTGAGCGATTTCGGTCACGGTGAGGCCCACGGTGCCGGCACTTTTGAGCAGGGCGATGACCTCGGGCTTCATCTTGCGGCGTTGGCCGGCTTTCCCGGCCGCCAGCTTGGCGGCTTTAAGGGCGGGCGCTTTGGCCGCCGCCACGGGAACCGATTGGCCGCCTTCGAGGGCGGTCAGTTGGCGCTCCACTTGGGCGACTTGCTGCAACAATTCGTCTCGCTGTTCGAGGAGACGGAGAACTTGACGAAGGTCAGTGCTGGATAGTTTGATTAGATTCATAGGCAGCGCGAAGCTAGGACAAATCCACGCTTGCAGGCAAGGATTTCGTGTTCACACGCTGGTTCCCTCTCAGAGCCTTCCGCAGCGGGAGGGCCGCGGCGGGAAGGTTTGCGCCCTCTGCTTAGCAGACCTCGGCTCGTGAACCAAAGCTCTCCCGCCGCCCCCCTCCACCCAACCGCCAACAGTTGAATAACGGCTGGCGCGATTCTGTTTTCAGGACGCCATCGCTGCTCAAGGCCCGAGCGCAATGCGGTAAAACCTTCGGTTGCAGCTCCCCGCGCCGGGATCCGTGAACCCAAATGGCAGCAGCGGGAAATTGGTGCGCGATAACAGCGACCCATCGAGCAGATTGGCCGAAGCCAGAATGTCATAATCCAGGCCCACGTCACCGGAGAGGGTCAGCAAAAAGCGGTTTCCCGCAACGACTGGTGCCGCCAGCGTGGGCGGGGCGGGAGGCTCGACCGCAACGTCGCAGCTCTGGGTGGCCGGCAGCGGAGGCGAACCATCGTCAGTGACCCGCAACAGAACCACATTCGTGGAGCGCGCTTGCGCGAGGGCCGGACGCCAGGTCAAGGTGCCGCTGACGGGCTCAAGGGTCGCGCCAATTGGCCCGCTGGGCAGTGACCAAGCAAAAGAGAGTGAGCGTTTGCCCGGCAATGAGCGTCCGTGGACTCAACCCGAACGCCGCAGTTGGGGAGCACGCCCGCCCTCGGGCGTGGCTGGACGCGTCCTCGCGGCCAGCCTCCGTCACGCGCGCGGGGTGAGCAGGTGCGGAAAGATTCCACACGTCCGGGGTTTTCCGCGAGGGCGCGGAAAACAGCGCCCGGGGCGGGCGCGCTCCCCATTCCGCTTCGGATTTCGGGTTTAGCCTTCTCCTTGGCCAGCGAGAGCGCCGGCAAAAGCAGGCTGGCCAGGATTGCGATGGTAGCGCTAACCACCTGCAACTCGATGAGCGTAAAGCCTGGGCGCGTGCGCCGTGCAGCCGCCCAGTTCCTCACCCTGAAGCTGGTCGGGCTAAGTTGCCGCTCAGCCCAAACGACCGGGCGGCGCAGCAGCGTTGCCCCACCTCGTTTATGGGCCCATCGCGCGATCAGGGAACCATGGCTGCCACCGCTGATAGTTTTCATGAAATGTCAGTCCGCAGCCGGCGCGGGCGGGCGACCGCGGCTGCCAGGCCTGGTGGCCTGGCCTGCAACCCGGCGGCCAGAGCCAATTCCCCGGCTTAGGGGCTCTGAGTTGGCAGGCGCACCCGGTAAAAGCGGCTGACTTCGGTGAGATCCACCGAGACGGGCGAACTGTCAGTCACGTCGCGGTATGGGCCGGTCGCGATGCTGGCCTCCTGGAGTGTGCCGCGCGGCCAACTGATCTGCATCTGGCCACCGGACACTATCACCGAGAGAGTGGGAGGCAGGAAAACTTTCACGCTCCAAGTTTGCGTCGCGCCCAACGGCGGGGTGCCATTGTCGGTGACGGCGATGTTAATGAAGTTGGTGCTGGGCGCGGTGACCGGGGTCCAGAGAAACTGGCCGGTTATGGCATTGATGCTGGCGTTGGCTGGCGCGCCGGCGTCCAGCGTGAAAGTAAGTTGCTGGCTCGGCGTATCAGCGTCAGTGGCGCTGGCGGTGAATGTGAGGGTTTGACCAAGAGTGACCTCCCGATCCCCGATGGGGGCCAGCGTCGGGGATGTGTTAGGGAGCACATTTGCCGCCCGCGGGGTTGGGATCGTCAGGGTGAGGAAGTTGGCGGTGCCGTCCCTGAAACGGCCCTCGCCCACGTCGCTCAACTGGGCGCCGACAATTACGGAGTCAATCCGCGTGCCGTCGGCGGCAAAGATCCCCAGCGCTTCCCCATCCTTGCTCAGCGCGAAGTTGACATGCAGGTCAGGACGGTTGCTGCGATTCTGCCCGGCTTCATTGTCGGCCCAAACCAGCAGGAAGCCGCCGGGCGGAATGCGGTACTGACCGTTGTCGGGCACCATAAATTGGAACTTGTTGGTCAGGTTGTCGGTGAGGTAATAGCCGCCCAGATCAACGGTGTTCGTGCCCGGATTATAGAGCTCGAACCAATCATCAAAGTCGTTGTCCGCCGGGTCCGCCAGCGTTTGCTTGTTATCCGCCATCCACTCGTTGATGAAGACCGTGAGGGGCGGCGAGGCGCTGTTGTTGGTGCCGGCGGCGGTGAAATGGAACATGGTCCCGCGATAGAAAGGCTGGGCGTCCGGCAGATCGCCGTAGCTCCAATTGGCTGGCAGGTTCGTGTAGGTCAGGTAGTCCACGAGCTGGACCGTATTGCTGAGGGCGCGGGAGAAGGCCACGCCGCCGGCTCCGGCAGCCAGACGGAAGTTGCTATGCGGGGCCGTGGAGGTCGTCTGGTTGGTCTGGCCGTCGCACCAGACCAGCAGGAAGCCGTTGGCCGGCACCGTGGTATTGGAGGGGAAGGCCCAGCGACTCAGGTTCGTGTAACTGTCGCTCAGGAAATAGCCGCCCAAGCTCAACGCGCTGGGGCCGGGATTGAACACCTCGACCCACGGCTCCCGCTGGCCCAGGTTGTCGAAAGGCCCGGAGAGGCTCTCGGCCTGAAGTTCATTCAGCCAGAGTGTTGGGAACGCCGGCAGCGTGGTCGCCCCGGAGTTTGCCGCGCCCGGCGAGGCGGGGGCGAAGTCATTGGTCTGGCCGGCGCGATGCGCATCCAGCTTCAAGCCAAAGGTGATGTCTGAGCTAGTGAGGGAGTTCTGATGCACTTCCACCGCGAGGGTATTGGTTCCCAGCACAAACAGCGAAGCGGGCAGGGTGAAGAGGTCCGGGTTGAGGGCGTCGCCACCGGGTGGCTGAGTTGCCAGGGTTAGGTTGTCCACTGGCCCGTCAGCGATGCGGACCCGCGCGGCCTCAAAGCCATTGACATAGAACACCGCACCGTCGTCCAGGTAAGCGCTGGCATTGAGGGTGAAATCGGTAAGGTCGTTGGTCACCACCACCTTGGTGCGGAAGTAATAAGCGTGGCCGCCCGCCGCGTTATTAGTCGCGAGGCGCGGATCGTTCAGCGGTGTGCGGATCAATGGCGTGATACTGGAGTTGACTTCAAAGGCGAGCAGGCCCGGGCCAGCGGGCCAGGCGGCGTCGCTCCAGGCGGGCGCGGTCCAGTTGAGGCCGTCGAGGTTGGATACCTGCATGAACTTCCAGACATTGGTGTAGGTGAAGAGCGCAATGGACTGGGTGGGGATCAACGTGTTCGTGCCCACCGCCCAGTTGGCCGCCCGGCTGTTATCTTGCAAGGCGTCCCGCAGTTGCAGTGAGACCCCTGGAGTCGTGGGGGCCCAGGGCCGCGCCGGCTCATAGCGCACCCGGTCCACGACGATGGGAGCATCGGGCAAAGCCCCAGGCTTGAGCAAGCTGAGGGTCTCGCCGTCGGACTGCAGGTTGCCGCCGTATTCGTCGAAGACCAGGATGGCCGATCCGAAGAGCGCGTTAAAGACGGCGCGGTCCTTGGCCAATACGAGGAGGCGGCGCGGCGCGAGGGTCGTTCCGTTGGGGAATGTGTAGGCTAGCCCATTGAGGCTCCAGCCGGAGAGGTCAAAGGCGGTGGTCGTGGAGGTGTTGAACAACTCCACGAACTCGCCGTCCGGCTGCAGCGGGTTGAAAAGGAGCTCGTTGATCACGACCGTGCCCACGGGCGAGGGCACCGACGGGGCATAGATCAGCGCCACGCCGTTGCTCGCGCCGGCGAAGACCTGGCCGCGGACATCCAAGCCGACCACGCTAAAGAAGTTACTGCCAGTTTGCAGCGGCACGATGGCGGTCCACGCATTCACACTGGTCCAGTTCACAGTCCAGGCCGCACCATTCACGGCGAGGGTGCCGATGCCAATCGGGGCGGTGCCCCGGATGACACCCAGGCCATTGCTGACGGTGACGGTGGGATTGACCGTGAAGGAGGCCGCCACGGTGGCGAGTTGAGAGAGAATGTAAGTGCGGCGTTGGGCGGCGTAGTTTTTCAAAGCTTGCGGTGACTCGGCACCAATCCCGTTGGCGACGAGCGCGGAGTAGCGCGGGTCGAGTTGCGCCGCGAGATTGGCCGGGAGCAGCGGGCCATTGACCGCGGACTCGAAAGCGCGCCAGTAAGCCCGCTGGAATTCCGGGAACGCGCGCAAGGCATTTAGCACCGGTTCATTGCTGCCGAACAAGGGATCGTTGACGCCGGAGCCGCCACTGCTCATGACGAAATCAATGTCCCACGGCAGCAACGCCCAGCGACCCTGTTGCGGCTTGTAGGCGTACATATTCTTACCCCGGGCATAGCCATAGCTGTCCCAATTGCCGACGATGCGCTCCATCGCCAGCATGCGCATGAATTCCTCCACGTCCACGAGACCCAGCACATGGGTGCGGAAAGGCTCCGGTTGGGCGGCGTTGCCGGCATCCACCAAGGCGAACAGGTTGGTGAAACTGGGCACTTCCGCACCGTAGCCGCGGGGGCGCCAGGGCCAGCGATAGCGGGCGGTCTTCTTCGCGCCGTCGGTGGTGGTGAAGTCTTGCAGCGTCGCGTCCACGTTGCCGAGCTTGTTATCACCAGAGTCGTCGAACTCGAACCAATCCTCGATCTTGTGCAGGTCGCCGCCGTCGTCCTCGGGGAAGAACTGGCTGACCACGTCGCCATTCGGCTGCTGGGGATCTTCATAGATGGGGCCCCGCTGCTGGCCGTTAAAGAAGACCCGGATGTAGCGCCGGTTCAGATACGGCGCGCCAAGTTTGCGGCCCAACCAGAACGCGGTGCGCTCGGCCTGGTAGGAGGAATCGCTGTTGAGATTGCCGACGGTCGCCAGCAGGACATCTGGGGCGCCGAGCACGGTGTCGTCTTTCTCCAGGTTCACCTCATAGTCGCAGAGGCTGCCCGCCGGCGAGTTATAGCCCGGGGTGTGCCAGGGACTGCCGCTGTAGAGGGCGTTGACGTTGTAGCAAACGCGGTAATTGCCGATAACGAAAGTTGCGTCCAGACCGCGGTTGCTCTGCTTTTCGCGCGTGGCCCAGCGGGTGACATTTCGCTGCGTTACCCATAGCCGATAGGCATCGAAGCTGCCGGCGGGGACACTCTCGCCAAAGCCCACGACACACTCGCGGTCGGGCGCGTCAGCCGGGAACCGGGCCATCGTGGGGGTCGTCGCGCCGTCCCGCGCCTCAATGTAGAAGGCGACGCGGGTGCCGGCTGCCTGACCGGGAATGACACCGGCAAAGAAGCCTGCGCCGCGATAATTCAGGACCGTGGAAGTGAAGTTTGTGGCTGGGTCCACGCGATACTTGAGCACGGCGGAGGCGATGCCGTCGGGGTCGTCGAGTTGAGCAGTGACGGTCACTGGCTCGCCGTCCGCGGGCAGCACGGGTAAGTGGCGCACGTCGGTGATGGCTGGGCCGCTGTTGGTGCGGAATTGGGTATTGCGCGCGCCCGGGGAACCGAGATTGCGAGTGGTGAGACTGCTACCCACAGCTTCGAGCCAGTTACCGTGCAGACGCAGCAGGAGGGCGGGATGGCCTTTGAGCCACTTTACCCGGGCGCGCAAGGTGGCGGTGGTGTTTTCCGCCAAGGACTGAGTCAGCACCGTGCGGATGCGGTTGGCGCCGGGGTCGCCGCGCTCGGTCGCGACCACATGCAGACAGCCGCCGCTCTCACCGCCAGTGGCCTGCCAGTGGGAATCTTCGTGCGTGCCTTGGAAGAACCAGCCGTTCGCGCCACTGTCAAAGGTGCCGTTCGCTATGACATTGCCGCCCCCTTCGGCCAGCACTTCGACATTATCCACCAGACACTCGCCAGCCCCGAGCAGAAAGAGCTGCAACTGATCCGCCGCGGCCATCGCTCCATTGTCCAGGCGGCCCGTGAATTCCACCGTGGTCCAGGCACTCTTGGCCGTCTCGTCACTGTCAGCCCAGCTCGGGGCGAGCCGACCGTCGCTGCGCGGGTCCACGCGCTCAAGACTGCTGCCACCGCCATCCGCCCACTGCCCCCAGCGACCGCCAGTGCCGTAGGTTACTTCATCCACGATGACATGAATGGTATTGGTTACCCACTGGCCAGATTGGTTGGTCGAGGCGACTTGGTCGGGCAGCTCGAGCGTGACGAGATCGCCGCCGTCGCCCAGCTTGCCGCTGTAGTTCCCCAGCACGAGGGTTGGGTTCAAAGTCCCATGCGTGGCGAGGAGTTGGACGACGTCATTGGCCACCACGAGATAGCCGCCCGCGGGAAGGGTCGTCCCGGTGGGGAAGGTGTAACTAACACCGCCGCGCAGCCGCCACTTGCTGACGTCCACCAGATTGGTGCCGCGGTTGTGGATTTCCACGAACTCGTCCGCGTCGTCGTCGCCGGCGGAATGATACATGAGTTCACTGAGGACCACGTCATTGGTCCGCGGGCGGGCATTGGCCGCGCCCAGCGTGACATTGGCGAGGCGACGGAAGAGCGGTGCACCGTCCGGGAAGCGCCCCAGCGGCACGCC
>Ga0105047_10016018_pt1 | contig 11781 bp, 14 predicted proteins | sample MAT04_FD_78384 | JGI IMG/M metagenome (GOLD analysis project Ga0105047, IMG submission 78384) | Freshwater microbial communities from Lake Fryxell liftoff mats and glacier meltwater in Antarctica - MAT-04 (megahit assembly) | ecosystem: Environmental > Aquatic > Freshwater > Ice > Liftoff... | reverse complement strand
GGGACTGCTGGCCGGCACCGGGGTGGTGAGCAACGCCCTCTGCCCAGGGCTGATCGACACGAATTTCTTTCACACCAACACCCTGTTTGCCGGCGCTGGCTATGCGCGGCTGAAGCCCGGCATGCGGCCACCGATCGAGGGGGCTCTGGTGCCCCTGTACCTCGCGACCGACCCCCTGGCGGGGGAGAGCAACGGTGCGTTCTACGTCCGGCAGGGCCGTGACGGCCGGCGCCCGGTGCCCCTGGACTGGAACCCGGCCGTGGCCGCGGAATTGTGGACGCAGAGTCAGGCTGTTCTGGGTCGGTGGCTGACGGGGTGAGCGACCCGCAGTCCGGTGGCGGGATCGATGCGTCTGTCAGCCTCCTCCTACAGAAATCCTCCCACTAACTGATCGACGCCGCCCGGGGTTTCCAACACCCTTGGCGCCTGGGCTGGTACGGACACTGTTGTGCCGGGACTGCGGCCACTTCGGTGAATTCCAATGACCAGCACAGCGGTTAATAGTCTGCGGCTGCCGACTCCAGACTGGCCCGCTGCATTCACGTCAGGCGCCCAACGGGACAATTCCGTAAGCGCCGGTACGCTCGAGGCGTATACGCTCGACATCAGTCTCGTTGCGCGCTGGGCAGCCCTCCGCGGCAAGGAAATGCTCAATCTCGTGACGGATGACCTGGCGACTTACGTCAGGGAGCGGCTCGCCGCCGGGCGGAGTGCCAGTACGCTCACCCGGCACATGTCGAGTTGTCGGCGCTTTTATGCCTTCGTGGTTCGCGAAGGCGGGCGGGACGACAATCCCGCCCTCGCAGTCAGAGTGGCCCAGCCGCGGCGAGGTCGATCTCCCAGCCTCACCGCTTCGGCCCTGCGCATCTTGCTGAAGCCGCGGAATTGCCCCGAGGGTGTGACTGCGGCAGGATTCCGCGGGCTGCGGGATCATGCGATTGCCTGTGTCCTGTATGACACCCGACTCGGGGTGTCCGACGTGCGACTGTTGCGCTGGGACCAAATTGATGCCGTGACGCGAACAATACACGTTCGCCAGCGCGACCAGGAGGCCCGTATCTGGCCCGTTGGCCCGACCGCACTTGCCGCCTTGAGGGTCTTGCACCGCGAGGCAGTGCGTTTCGTGTCCTATGAGGCGGACAGCCCCTACTGCTTTCCCACGTCCACGGGACTGCCGCTCACCCGCCAGGCCCTTTGCCACAACATTCGAAAATGGGCCAGGGAGTGTGGCGAGACGACTGTGGTCACGCCATCGGTGTTGCGAAATAATGGACGTCCGGTGCGGTATGCTTCCCGGTCTGACAGCAGGTTGGGGTGCTCGCCGGTAGCACGACACGAACAGGCGTAACAACATCAACCCGCCTGATCGTTGCGCGGACCGAATCATCAGATAGCGCTTGAGTGCGTGGTCAAACGATGGACAAGTCTGCACAACCAGAAAGACTTCAAAAGCTGCCCGAGAGGCGGCTTTTGTCGTTTTACCTTGGGGTTGCTGCAGCCGTGGCGCTGGTTCTGGCCCTCATCCTCGCGGTGGTGACGGTCTTGATCGTGCCCGACGATGCAGCCCTGCGTCAGCGTGTGTCAGATGAACTGGAGAGCCGGTACCGGGTGCGAGTGGATATCCGCAGCGTCACGTGGCGACTGCTGCCCTTTCCCCTGGTGACGGTGCGCGATGTGCACACCCACCAGCCGGAACCGATCGATATCCAGACCATCCGACTGCGCCCGGCCCTCTGGCCCGAGTTGTTCCGCGGCGAGTTCGCGATCGCCACCCTGGAGGTGGAAGGGGCCCGGGTGCCCACGGTGGCGCTGCGCGCTTTTCGTAGCCAGCGTGAGCCCACCGCAAAGATTCCCGGGATCGCTTTGCACCAGGCACGGTTCCGTCGCCTGACCTGGATATCCCGCACAGGCGTCGCGCTGCCGCTGGAAGGCGAGGTGGACTTCGACCCGGACTGGCGACCGGCCCGGGCCGAGATCCGTCGCCCTGGGATTGCGCCTACCGCCCGTCTGGTACTAGAGCGGGACGGCCGTGGCGACCGCTGGGCGACACGGGTCGATATCGGCAGAGGCAGCGCCCACGGCAGCGTTGCCCTTCATTCCCGCGAGGGCTGGCTGCAGTTGACCGGCACCCTCAAGCCACAAGGCATTGATATCGTCACGGCGGCCCAGGCCCTCAAACGACGCACCGCCGTCGGTGGGCGGGCGCGCGGTGTGACCAGCCTTGGAGCACGAGGCAGGACCGTGGGTGAGTTGGGCAGCTCCCTCAGGTTGCGCACCGAATTCGTCGTGGACAACGCAGAGTTGCTGCGCCTCGATCTGGATCGCGCCATTCGCACCCTCGGTGCGGAGCGCAGTGGGCGCACAGCCCTCGCCACGCTGACCGGTGTGATGGATGTGCAGAACACGGGTAGCGGAACCGTCATCAGGTTCCGGGATATCGCGGCCACGGGGGACACCTTCTCTGCCACTGGCCAGGGCACGGTCTTCAATCGCCAGATTGCCGCGAGCGGTGAACTCCGCACGCTCGGCAAGGCGCTCGTGGTGCCCTTTCGAATGAGCGGCCCCACCCGGGACGTGAAGGTCACCGTCCCCACGGCGGTAAAGGCCGGTGCGGTGGCAGGGACGCTCGTCCTGCCAGTACTGGGCACCGTTCTGGGCGCGCTGATCGGTGCTGCATTCAGTGATGACAGCCCGCCATCGGAGTCGCCGCCCGGCACGCCCCGGTTCAAAGCGACGCCGCTACGCGTGTCGGATAACACCTACAGCCAGTCGGGTCGCTAGCTTACTGCGGCGTGGCATTACGTTGGCTACTGTTCGGTTGCAGCAATTTCCAGGAGCGTGTTATGCACAGCATCATCTACATCGTCGGTGTCATCGTGATTGTCCTGGCCATCCTGTCCTTCGTCGGGTTGCGCTGAATCATGGCCACCGTCATCGACATCATCACTCCGGCAGGGCCCGTCGGCGCGGCGCGGGGGACAGACCGGTACGTGGACCTGCCCGCAATTGTGGGCGGCGCCCTCATCGCCACCGCCGTCGGTATCGTCCTCTTCACCTTCGGCTCGGCGTTCGGCCTCTCCTTGACGTCCGCCGAGCCAGGGGAGGGTGCTTCCTTGCGGTGGATCGCCATCGCCGGCGGGATCTGGGTGATCTGGCAGGCTATCAGCAGTGCAGCGGCCGGAGCCTACTTCGCCGGGCGCATGCGCCGGCCGGTGGGTGATGCGGATGCCGACGAAGTCGAGACGCGGGATGGCGCCCACGGGGTCGCGGTCTGGGCCTTGGCGACACTGATCACCGCAACCTTCGCGGCGGCTGGCGTAGGCGGTGCGGCGCGCGTCGCTGGTGCGGCGCTGGGCGGCGTGCCGACTGTGATCAGCGACAATTCCAACTACCTGTCGGGCGTCGCCCTGCGTAACGACACCGGCCTGCCGTCGACTGAGGCTCGTGCCGAAGTAGCCAGTGTGCTCGTCCGGTCACTAACGGACGGTGAAGTGTCCAACGCGGATCGGACTTACCTGGCCCGCGTACTCGTCGCTGAAACCCGCCTGACGCCCGCTGAGGCGCGTACCCGCGTTGACGAGACGGTGGCCACCGCAGAGCGTGCCAGAGACAAGGCCATCGAGGCGGCGGAACAAGGCCGCATCTTCGCGTTGATCGGTGCCTTCGTCGTGGCGGCCAGCATCCTCACGGCCGGGGCGGCCGCTTACTTCGCCGCCGTTCTGGGTGGCAAACACCGGAACGAGAACATCGGCTTCGCCCGCTTTGGGGGTGCACGCCGTAACCGGGCCTAACCCCCCACGTCCGTCGCCGATCCTCATTGAATCCAAGGAGCAAACAGCATGATCCAGATCATCGCCTGGCTAGCGGGAGTTCCGCTCATCGTCATCCTCATCATGACGCTGCTGTTCTGACGGTCCTCAAAGAGCGTCATCGCCGCGCTAGCGTCATCAGACCGACCAGGCGCGAGACGACCAGGGCAATGAACATCAGGCCCGTGAGCTGCTCCAGCATAACTAGGGCTCGCGCCATCGGCAGTAGCGGCAGGATGTCGCCCGATCCCACGCCGGACAATGTGGTGAAGCTCAGGAACAAGAGCTCCATCCACGTCCGCGGGGCGGACGGATTCAATGCAGCAGAGAAGCTCCCTGGCAGCAGGGCGTCGCACACCACGTAGGCATAAGCGAAAGCCCAGGCCAGAAGAGTGAAGGTCGCCGCCACAGCAAACAGCTCGTCTTTGGCCACCACGTCGTCCTGAAGCATGTAAGCGATGAGGCTGCCGGCCGCGTAAAAATAAAAAGCCGACTCGAGGCCCGCCGTGAAGACGGCCAGCCGCGGATCCGGCGTCAGCACATTGAGTGCGATAAGTCCGGCTATCACCACCGCCAGAAGCACGGCGATCCAGGTTTGCCAGGGACTACTGCGCACCATGCGCAGGGTGATTGCCAGCACCAGGATACCGAAGAGCCCAATGGCAGCCTGGCCACCGCCAGCCGACTCCATCCAGGGATAAAGCAGAACGCCGAGGAGCTGCACGCCCAGCAGGGCGGCGGAGGGGTACCGCAACAGGGAGGGAATCACCCGGGCATTCTGGCGGACATTGCTGCCAGACGAAAGCGGGCGCGTGCACCGCACGCGCCCGACTCGGCGCTAGGCACAGTCAGACGAGGTGGCTTACCAGGAGTACGGGACCTTGTAGTGATCGTAAGCCTTGGTCTGGTAGTTGCGCAGGTCACCGCGGGTCAGCGCTTCGAGAGAGTCCGAGGGCCCCTGCTGGAGCTGCTCTTTGGTGAAGTTCACGACATACGACTCCTGGCTCTTGTCGTAATTCAGAGACGACCAGGGAATGGGGTGGTACTTCTCACCGATTCCCAGGAAGCCGCCGAAGCTCACCACGGCGAACATGATGTTGTTGGACTGCTTGTCCAGCACCAGATCCTCGATCTCGCCAATGGTCTCGCCTTGCCCGTTGCGCACATCGGTGCCCAGAACCCTCTGGGCACGAATGGCGGAGGTGTGGCCAGACGGTGTTTTGGCGTTGTAGGCTGTAGCGCTTGTCATGGGTATCTCCTAATTTGAGTGGCTGACTAGCCAACCTAACAAGCAGCGCTCGGTGTGGGAGTCGGACAGAGCCCGTTCGGTCCCGTATCATCGTCCTACGTTGCGTGGGAATTGGCTGACGCCACCCGCTGGAGGTTCTCCACCAGCTTGCCGACTTGTTCAACCATCAGTTCATAGAAGTTTTGCAAGACATCGCCACCTTTGTTCCTACAGGCCGTCGGGAAAAGGTTCGGTATACCTGAGTTGCGGTGCGATTTGCCCGTTTCAACGAGAACAGTGATGCCAGCAGCGAAGAAGCACACTAGAAGTCCGGCAACCTCCGGCAGCAAAGCCACCCCAAAAGTGCAGGGCGAGGGCGACTACGAGTCCGCCCGGAAGTACAACGAGCGCACCCGGGCCTTTGTAAAAAAGATGGCCAATGGCATGGTGCCCGGGAGCACGGGCACGAAGGCCAAGGACGCGAAAGTTAGTGAGGCCGATTTGAAAGCCGCCGAAAAAGCCGCGCTCGCCCGGTCCAGAGGCCGTGCGGGCGACAAGGCCGACGCCCGGATCATGACGGCGAACATTGCCGCCAACACCACGCTTAGTCGGCGCGGCTGACTCAGTGCCGCTGGCGTTTCGACTGGAACGACACCAGATCGGCGTCGGGATCGCCTTGCCCCGTGATGAGCCCAGTGAGCATCCGGGCGGCCATCATCGAGAAGGTGATGCCGTTGCCGCCGTAGCCCAGGGCCACGTAGCAGTTGGGCAGTCGAGGCACCCGGTCGATCGTGGGCGTCCCGTCCGCAGAGGCCCCGAAGGAACCGCACCAGGCGAATTCCGCGGTGGCATCCACGGCCGGGAACAGGTTCTTCAGCCGGCGTTCCAGCGCTGCGGTTTTCGCCGGCAGCAGGGCATCCCGGGCGGCTTCGTCGCTGAAGTCTTCGTCCTGCCCGCCGCAAATGACCCGGTGATCCGGCGTCACACGGAGGTACAGATAAGGATCCGATGCCTCCCAGATGAAACAGGACGTGGGCCACAGAGACCGCTGCTGGGGCCGGGTGGCGATGACGTAGCTCGAGGCGATGTGGTGGCCGGCGGCGGGCACGGCCTTTGGCATCTCGTAACCGGTGGCAAAGACGAGGGAACGGCAGGTGATCACAGGGCCTCCCTTCGTGGCGGCCAGGACGCGCTGGCGCGAGGCCTCGACGCCAGTGACGTCGACCGGCGCCAGCAGCCGCCCACCACGGGCAAGGGCTGCATTGAGGAAGCCTGTGGCGAGCCGCCGCGGGTCTACCGCCAGGTTGTCGTAGCCGAGCAGCGCCGAACGGCCGCGGATGCCGTACCGCCCCTTCACTTCATCGCGCGAGAGATACGTGCATTCGAAACCCGCCCGGTGACGCGCGTCGGCTTCCCGATGCAGGCCCGCCGTGTCGAGGACATTGCCGGACAGGTACAGCGAATCCCGGTTGGTCTGCGCGGCGTCGATACCGAGATGCCGACTTCGTTCCCGCAGCGCGTCCAGCGCCAGCCGGGAGCGGCGCCACACGCGTTCAGCCTTGTCACGCCCCATCTTCCGCGCCAGAAGGGACAGCGGGGTATCCAGCTCATACTGGAGGAGGGCTGTCGACGCCGGCGTGGAGCCCAGCACCGGGCCGCGGCGGTCCGCGATGACGACCTCGAGACCCCGGGAAGACAGCGCCTCCGCGATCAGCGCACCCGAGATGCCGGCACCGACCACCAGCACGTCAGTGCGGAGGTCGCGCCGCAGGGCGCCCACTTGCACCGATGGCCGTCGCATGCCTTCCCACACCGAGACGCCGGTGCGCAAATCCTTGTGGCGTGTGGCGCTGCTTCGCCGGCTACTAACAGTGGCCATTTCTGATCTACCTGAACAACTGCTGAGAGAACCGGGGAGAACTGCCATGGCGAAACATGCTGCTGACATCTTTGACGCGCTGAAGGCCGATCACAGGAAACACCGGGACCTGCTTAAGCGCCTGGCGAGCACCCGCGGAAAATCCAAAGAGCGAGCTGCCTTGTTCACGGAGTTCACCCTCGAAGCGAAAGGCCATGCTGCTGCAGAGGAGCAGGCGCTCTACTCCACGCTGCTGCGGAAACCTCCGACCACCGACAAGGGGCGCCACTCGGTGGCCGAGCACAAGAAGATCGAGGACCTGCTGAACGCGCTGGCCGCCACGCCCATGACCACGGGCGGCTGGCTCGTCCGCCTCCGGGAGCTCCGGCACTATTACCTGCACCATCTGGAGGAAGAAGAGAAGGAGATCTTCCCGGCTGCCGACCGGGTGCTTGCCGCAGCCGACGAGCGCTTCATGCGTGGGGTGTTCCGGGTCCGAAAGGTGGTCGAGAAAGCCAGAGCGGAAGTGACGCCGAAGAAAAAAGCCAGAAAATGAGTGCCAGCCGGTGGCGGAAGGTGCCTGCCACCCGGGCCCGCGTGATCGTGAATGCGGCGGACTTCACGCGCCCTTGGTCGGTGCGGACTCGGCGTCCGGGTCGTAGCCCAGCTCGGTCATCACCGCGTGAATCTGCTCGAGCGACACCGGATCAGGTGCCGTTGCGGCCGGCGCCATGTTCTCTTCAGTTGCCAGGTGCAGTTGGCCGATGTCGTATTGCCACTGGCGCAGCACCCTGAATTTGTCCTGTGGGCTCCAGGGCTCCAGCAACACTTGCCTGGGCGACTGGTAACAGGCTGCGGGCTTGAGCATGGCCGACTCGAAGGGGGTCATTGGCGTTCTCCATCAGCACCAGCGCAGGATCGTAAGCGCAGGCGCCTGGTGCAGCCATCGAGCGCGACCCTGACCCGCCGTGGGACGTTTCCTACAGCCAGGGGCACAGCGTCCGATGGTGGACTCCGCCGAGTTCGCGCAACCTGACTGCCATTCAAGCAGACGTGCGGAGCCCAGCGTGACCTTCGCCCTACCTCCCTTGCCCTATCCCAGCAGCGCGCTGGAGCCCGTCATCAGCCGGGAAGCGCTGGAGCTGCACCACGACCAGCATCACCAGGGCTATGTGAACAAACTGAATGAAGCCCTCAAGGAAGCGGGCTTCGAGAGCGACGACACCATAGAGCAGCTGCTGCGCCGGCTCGATTCCCTCCCTGGCACCATCCGCAAGGACGTTCGCAATTTCGGTGGTGGCCATGCCAATCATTCCCTGCTCTGGGAAACGATGTCGCCAAGCGCGGCAAAACCATCCGAGAAGATGCTGACACACATTAACCAGCAGTTCGGGAGTCTCTCGACCCTCCGTCACCGCTTCGGCGAGGAAGGTGAGGCGCTGTTCGGGTCCGGCTGGATTTTTCTGGCCTGGGACGACGGCGCAAGCCGCCTCGCGCTTTCGGCGCTGCCCAATCAGGACAGTCCGCTGAGTCACGGGATGACGCCGCTCCTGCCCTGTGACCTCTGGGAGCACGCGCACTACCTCCAGTACCGGAACAAGCGGGCGGACTGGATACGGGACTGGTGGTCCCTGATCAACTGGAAGCATGTGGAGACTCAGCTCGAAAAGGTCCGCGCCCCCGGCCGGGCCGATACCAGAGCAATGGGGCGGTAAGCCCACCGATAGTGTGTAGGAATTCTCCTACAGAAGCCGTCGCGTTTCTGGCTTACACCCTTGCCGGGTTGGCGGACAGGCCCGCGGCCTAAAGGCGACGATAATCCAGGGTCTGCCACCCCTCGTTGGCGGGTGCCGCGGTCTCAAGGCTTAGACTCAGGTAGTCCAGAAAGGATTCATGAATGCCTGCACTTCGCGTCCTCATCGCCGACGACCACCAGATTGTCCGGTCCGGGCTGAAACAGATGATTGCCTCTCAGACCGACATGAAGCTCGTGGCCGAGTGCAAGACGGGGCGGGAGGTCATCCAGCACATGCGCACCGACCCGGTCGACGTACTGTTGCTCGATTTGTCCCTGCCGGACATGTCGGGGCTCGATGTTTTGCGCCAGGTCAAGGCACACCACGACAAAGTCGCTGTGCTCGTGGTCAGCGGCTACCCGGAATCCCAGTTCGGGTTGAACGTGCTGCGGGCGGGTGCCAACGGATTCATCAGCAAGGGCGTGGACGAAGCGGAGTTGCTTCGCGCTGTGCGCACGGTGGCCCGGGGACACCGGTACGTCGGTTCCGAACTCGCAGACCAGCTGGTAGCGGGCGTCCAGGGCGATCCGAACGGTCCCCGGCATGGCGTGCTTTCCGAGAGGGAGTTCCAGATTTTTTGTAAGCTGGCCGAAGGGGTCAGTGTGTCGCAGATCGCGGCGAAATTGTTCCTCAGCGTTAAAACTGTGAGCACCTACCGGAGCCGGATCCTCGAAAAGATGGCGATGCGTACCAATGCCGATATCACCTACTACGCTATCAAGAACGGCATCTTGCAGTAGCAGCAATCCGCCATTGTGCTAGTCAACACACTAACGCCGAGCTCCCCTCCCGCGCGACCAGTTCCCGGCTCGTCACAGGGAGAGAACGACCAGGGCATCGACCCGGTGGAGCTGCGCATACTCCTTATAGAAGACTCCGTACTGTTGCAGAAACGGCTGACGGACATGCTGACCCTCGCCGGCGTGATGCGCGTCACGGGCACGGCCGGCACGGAGACGGAGGCGCGGGAACGGATCGACACCGGCGAGTACGACGTGCTGGTTGTCGATGTGGAATTGGGGAAAGGCAGCGGCATTGGCGCCATCGGCCATGCGCGGCAGCGCTACTCGGATCGCCAGCCCCTGATCATTGTTCTGACCAACTTCCCCCTGCCGGCGGTGCGCAGCCTGTGCCTGGCTGCCGGGGCGGATCATTTTCTGGACAAGATGCGCCAGTTTCAGGAAGTCAGGCCGCTTATCGCCGCCCTCAAGCGTCCACCGCGCTAGGGAGCGCGGAATACCGGGGGATTCGGATAAGGACGCGCGTCCCCTGGCCGAGCCCGCTTTGCAGGTCGAAGCGCCCCCCGAGTCCCTCGATACGATGGCGCATACCCGTCAGGCCGAAGGAGCGGTAGGTGCCTGGCGGACCGATCTCCATGCCGGCACCGTCGTCCCGGATCTCCAGGCACAGATCCCCGGCGTCTTCCCTGATCTCCAGATGCACGTTCTTCGCCTGCGCATGGCGGAGTATGTTCGTAAGCGACTCCTGCCCGACCCGGAACAGCGCAATGCCGATGTTCTCCGGCAGGTCGGCCAGCTCTTCCGAGATCGTTGTGCTGCAGTTAAGGCCGGCCTTCTTGCAGGTTTCGTCAAAGTGATTCTGCAGTGCCAGCGGCAGGCCGAAGTGGTCCAGTAGCGCCGGGCGCAGGTTTTCCACCACCCGTCGCTTGACGTCCATGGCCTGGGACAGACCGTCGGACAGTTGCTGCAGCTTCTCCAGCACCGCCGGATCCGTGCCCGCGGCGCCCTGCAACCACGAGAGATCCATGCGGGCGCCGGTCAGCAGCGCGCCCATCTCGTCGTGCAGGTCCCTGGCCAGGTCCGCCTTCTCGTTCTCCGTAACCACCTGCAGGTGCGACGAGAGTGCTGCGAGCTCGGCCGTCCGGGACGCAATAACCGCCTGCATGAGTTTCGCATCCTCACTGGCCTTGATGCGCAGGGTTTCCTGCGTCGCCGCCTCATTGATCGCGAGCCGGGCCACATTTACCAGGAGAATAATGGCGAGGACGGTCGAGACGAGCAGGGCCAGGCGGGACCAGGTTGTCGCCGACTTCTGCCGCGCCTGCAGCTCCCAAAGCTCGCGCTCGCTGCCCCTCTGGACGGCGGCCATTTCGCCACGAATCTCGTCCATCAAGCGCTTGCCCCGGCCTTGGCGCACCAGTTCTATGGCGGCTTGCCGCTGGCCGGACGCGGCCAGGTTGATGACGGCAGTCGCGAATCCCAGACGCTGTGTGGTCAGAGCGTCCACACGATCCAGGCGCTGGCGCAGCGGGGATTCCGGGTCCACCCGCTGGCGCAACTCCAGGCCAGTGCGTTCGATATCGCGGACCGCACTCTGGAACGGCTCCAGGTAGGGTGTCTCGCCGAGCAGCAGATAGCCGCGCTGGCCCGTCTCGATATCGAGAAGGAGGGTCATGAACCGGTTGGCGGCGGCTTCCCGCTCCAGCACACGGGTAACGGCGAACCGTTCATTGACGGCTGAGCGGACGGTGAACTCGCTCATGCCCAGCGTCAGCAGGGAAGCGCCGAGCACCGCAACCAGCACCAGGCGAAACGGCCAGGCCAGGAGACGGAACTGGCGGCGCCAAGACGGAGCGGCGGATGGCACCGGTGGTGACAAGACGATGACCTGGTGGGAGCGACGGTGTCTGGACTATAACCCAGGCGGCTTAGTGCCCCCGAAAGTCAAGGCTAGGCTTCGCCCCTATAGGCCAGCCAGCTGTCCATGACCCAAGGGCGGGCCTGAGAGCATGGCTACCACGGGCTCAGCGTCGCGTCACCGCCACGCCCACGAGCGCGCCCACGGCAGCCGCCACTGCCATGGCGGTCCAGGGATAACTGGTGACGTATTCATCGGCGACTTCCGCCATCTGCGTGGTTGTCTCTTTCGCCGAGGCCCCCAGTTCGCCGAGCCGCTGGCGGGCGGCGCGTGTTGTCTTGCCAACCCGCGCGCGCAACTCGTCGGCAATCTCGCCGCCGTCCGCGCCAATGGTCTTCAAGAGCTCTTCCGCCTTGTCAACGATGCCCCGGAGCTCGTCCGCGGATTCATAAGTGGTGGCGTATTCCCTGCGCATCAGGTGTCTCCTGCCTG
>Ga0105047_10016017_pt1 | contig 11781 bp, 10 predicted proteins | sample MAT04_FD_78384 | JGI IMG/M metagenome (GOLD analysis project Ga0105047, IMG submission 78384) | Freshwater microbial communities from Lake Fryxell liftoff mats and glacier meltwater in Antarctica - MAT-04 (megahit assembly) | ecosystem: Environmental > Aquatic > Freshwater > Ice > Liftoff... | reverse complement strand
TGTGGGACCGCGCCTCGCGCAACAGCTTCAGCGATTACCAGTACGACATCTCCAACACCGCCACGAACCTCGGGACGGTACACAGCCGCACGATCAGCAACCTGCCGCAAGGCACCTACTACTACAGAGTGCGCAGCCGCACTGCGGGCGGCGCCAGCGTCACCAGCGTTGAGTACTCGTTCACTGTCGATTCGCCGGATGCCGCGACTCCGCTCGGATCGAACGTGTTCAACAACTGGCCTGATTCGTTGGCATACAGCACTGATCGCAGCACGCTGTATGTGGGTGGCACGTTTACGTCGGTCGGTCCGCGAACCGGCGCGGCGGTGGCGGTTGATCAGACGACAGGTGTGATTCGGCCGGGGCTTCCGCATGTCGTCGGGTCGATTCGAACGGTTGTCAGCGATGGTAGCGGTGGGTGGTTCATCGGTGGTGCGTTCACCCAAGTTGGTGGTTTTGCGCGCACTCACATTGCGCACATTCTTTCGGACGGCGGCGTGGACACGGTCTGGAATGCTGGTGCGAACGCTGGCGTGGACTCGCTCTTGTTGAGCGGCGGGGTGCTCTATGTTGGTGGTGGATTCACGAGCATCGGTGGTCAACCCCGCAACCGCATCGCGGCGCTTGTGCCGGCGACGGCGCTTGCGACGGGCTGGAATCCCACCGCGAACAGCGACGTCACCGCGCTGGCGATCAGCGGCACGAGCGTTCTTGCGGGAGGAACGTTCGTGACGATTGGTGGACAGCCGCGAAACCGGATCGCCGCGCTTGACACCACTACGGGCCTTGCCACCGGATTCAATCCGGGTGCGGATGCGCAGGTCCGGTCACTGGTCGTCGTCGGCGCCATCGTGTACGTCGGCGGGGATTTCTCGACGCTTGGTGGGATGGCTCGTTCCGGTTTCGGTGCGATCACGATCGCGACCGGTATCACCACGGGGTTGGTGTCGAATGCGCCCGGATCGGTGTATGCGATCGTCATCAATGGGGCGACTGCGTACCTCGGAGGAAGTTTTGTCGCGGCAGGTGGACAGCCACGCTCGAACATCGCGGCAGTCAGCACGGCGACCGGCCTAGCGACCGCGTGGAACCCCGGCGCGAACGGCGTGGTGCGCGCGCTTGCGCTGAACGCAACAACGCTGTACGTCGGCGGGGCATTCACCACGATTGCAGCCCAGGCTCGTCTGTACGGCGCGACGATCGACACCGGCACAGCTCTGGCGGGAAGCTGGAGCCCGATGGCGACCGGCGATGTGCAGGCGCTCGTGCTCGCTGGCAGCGATGTGTTTCTTGGCGGAGCTTTCAGCGGCATGGGCGCGGCGATTCGCTCCAACGTCGCTGCGGTTGATGCTGAAACCGGCGAGTTGCTGCCCTGGAACCCCAATGCGCTCGGCGGTTCCGTGCATCGGCTCGTCCCAACGGCGACACGCATCTATGCGGCGGGGGGCTTCACGAACATCGGGGGGCTTGCGCGCAATCGGATAGCGGCGCTCGACCCGATTACCGGAGCGGCCGATGCGATCTGGAATCCGAACGCGGACTCAACGGTTTACACGATCGAGCTGTTCGGCACGACGCTGTACGCCGGCGGCCTGTTCTCGAACATCGGTGGGTTTGCACGCAGTCGAATAGCGGCGCTGTCCACGGCCGGGGCTGGGGCCGCCGCGCCGTGGAATCCCAACATCACCGGAGCAAGCGTGGTGGCAATCGAAGCGGACGCCGTCAACGTGTTCTACAGCGGAACGTTCACGAACGTCGGCGCCGCGCCACGCGCCAACATCGCGATGTCTACGGCAGCCGGTCCGGGCACGGCAGCGGCCTGGGATCCAGGGACTAACTCCGCCGTGGAAACGCTCTGGCTCTCCGGTGCTCGCATCTATGCCGGAGGAACGTTCACGACGGCCGGAGGGGCTGCCCGAAACCGAATCGCGGCCATCAATACCACGACCGGCGTGGCCGACGCCGCATGGAATCCCAACGCCAACGGACCCGTATACGGCTTGGTTGAAAACGCAGGAACACTGTACGTATCGGGTGGATTCAGCTCGATCGGAGGTGCGGCGCGAAACTCCCTCGCGGCGCTCGACACGGCCGGCACCGGTCTTGCGACGAGCTGGAATCCAGCGCCGAACTCGAGCACGCTCACCGACATCACGATGGATGGAAACCGGGTTGCGGTTGTCGGGAGCCTGACGAGTGTCGGCACGGTCGCGCAGTCGGGCTTCGCCATGTTCAACACGTGTCCGCGAACCGGATTCTGTGACGATGAGATGCTGCGCGACTATGTGACCATCAGCTTGGATGCGCCGACGTTAGACCTCGGCACGACCCTGGCGGCAGGACCAGGAGGTTCTGTGACCGGTCAGCTTCCGGTACGGGTCCGCAGCAATGCGTTCAACGGCTACTCGCTGCTGGCGAGCGATGCCAGCGATACTGCGGCGCTTGCGTGCACCGTGGGAGGCTGCATAGGCCAAACAGTACCCGACTGGAGCGGCACACCTACTACTCCGACACTCTGGCCCGACAGCGGCGCAAACTACGGCTTCGGTATCACCGTCTTGTCATCCACGCATGCGCCCAAGGACGCGACGCGATGGGGCACCGGCACGCTGCCCGACGACTACGCAAACCTCAAATACGCAGGCCTGCAGCAATCGGCCACCACCAACCTGCACGCACCCGGTCGCTACCTCGCGAATACAACTGACACCACACTGCTCGGGGTCCGCGCACGCGTGAACCCAACCCAACGCGCGGGCTCCTACAGCACCCCACTCGTCATCACAGTCATCGCCAATCCCTAACGCCCGGTGGGGCACGCACACGGGATCACCGCACGCGACTGCGGTGAAGCACGGAGGCGGCCCACCGGTTTCTCCGGCACTGTATGAGCAGCACCCACGTCACCATCGGAGCCCTCATGACCGCTGAACATCCCCGTATTCTCGTGTGCTTCGACGGAGCCTCGCACTCGCTCGACGCCATCGATCACATACAGCGGCTCTGTCCGAGCGCCACGCTCGACATCCTCGTCGTCGATGATGCTCACAGCGAGTCCGCAGCCCAGGCAAGTGCTGATCGCGGCGCGGCATTCGCGCGCGATCGCGGATTCGTCGCACACACGCTCGTCCGGAGCGGCGATCACGTGGCACAGGTCATTCTCGACACGGCCGATCCGAGCACCTACGACGCAGTGCTCCTTGGGACACGCGTGGGTGCTGGTCTTGAGGCGGCTGTACTCCGCAGTATTCCGAGCGCTGTGTCGATGCATGCGCGGATTCCCGTGATCCTCGATCGTGCGCACGTGCCGCATGCGCCTGACACATTCACAGACGCGGAGATCGACGCACAGCTTCCCGCTATCAGCGGCCGCTGAACCTCTGCGCGAGCGATGGAGTGCACGATGGGTGACGACGACACGACACGCGAGTACCAGCCGGTCCCGTCGACGGCCCGCCGCGCCCGAGAAGCGGCAACTCTGCCCCCAACATCGCCTCCTCCGGCGGGACTTCCGCCGTATCCCGAGGACGTGGAGCACGCACACGACAGCTGGAAGGTGGACGAAGCGTCACGCGAGTCGTTTCCGGCCAGCGATCCCCCCGGATACTGATGCGCACACCGCCGGCGGGTCCACACACCCGGCGGACAGCGAGCACGAGGCGAACGCGCTACCATACCATCACACGGCTGTGCAGCGGTTGATGGGTGGAGGAAATTATGGCGGTTCCCGATGGCATGCCCGACGAGCTGGTGGAGTTGATTGCTCGCCGGTTCCGTGTGATCGGCGACCCCATGCGTATTCGGATCCTCAACGAGTTGCGCACCGGCGAGTTGTCGGTGTCTGAGCTCGTCGCGCGAACCGGTGGTGGCCAGCAGAACGTGTCCAAGCATCTGGGAGTACTGCACGAGGCGCGCATCGTCGAGCGCCGCAAACAGGGTATCCAGGCGCTCTACAGCATCCTCGACGACACGGTGTACCGCCTGTGCGACGAGGTCTGCGGCTCCATCCAGCGGCAGGTGCATGATCTGAGTCAACGCTTGAACGAGCACACGCTGTGACTGCGCTCCTGCGGTCGCGCGCGCAGCGGGGCGTCACATAGCGATGGCGGAGCTCCTCCTCTCGCTCATGCTCGGAGCGCTCGTTGGCGTGTCACTCGGAATGCTCGGAGCAGGTGGGTCGATCCTCGCGGTCCCCGCGCTGATTCTCTTTGTCGGACTCACGCCACACGAAGCAACGAGCACGTCACTCATTGTCGTTGGAATCACTGCTGCCGCCGCAGCTCTCGGACACCGGCGACGCGGCACCATCGACGTACGTGTCGCGCTGCGGTTCGCAGCGGCTGGCGTCATCGGGTCACTCATGGGCAGCTTCGCCAGTGCTGGTACGAGCGAGCGAGCGCTCGCGCTCGCATTTGCCGGGGTGATGGTCGTAGCGGCCGCAGCCATGTGGCCCCGAACGCGCGACGGGGCGACAGCGACGGCCGACCAGCCGCACAAGGCGCCGACACACCCGCTCAGGCGGACCATCACGGCGGGCATGGTGGTCGGCCTGCTCACCGGTTTTTTCGGCATCGGCGGGGGCTTCTTGGCGGTGCCTGCGCTCACCTACGCGCTCGGTATGGACATCACGACAGCCATCGGCACCAGTTTGGTCGTGATCGCAATCAACGCCGCAGTTGCACTGGCCCCGCGACTGGCTGGCGGAACCATCGAGGTGTCGATCACCGCGTACTTCGTCGTCGGCGGCCTGCTCGGGGGATTTCTCGGCACGCGGTGGGCACACACGATTGCGCCACGACGCCTCAAACAGATCTTCGCGTGCGTCGTATTCGTCACTGCCGTTGCGCTCTTCAGCAACTCGATCACCACCTGATCATGCACACCATCGAGGGAGCCAGACCACATGTGCCGAGCCGTCACGTGCACGACATGCCGCAAGACAACCTGGGCCGGCTGCGGCAGGCACGTCGATCAGGTGATGGCTGGCATACCGCAGGCCGATCGCTGCACGTGTGCGCGACCCGCGCGGCGCCCGAGCTGGATCAGCTCACTGTTTCAGCGTTCAAAGTGATCGCGACTCGATTCCGGACCCTCGTGTTGGAGGACGGTCAGCGGTTGGGATCGAGCACGCTGTAGGCAGCCGCGCCAACGACTGCTCCATCGAGCCCGATCTCGCCGTGCCCACACGAGCCGGGGCGACGAGCTCTTCACCAAGCGAGCCAGCCTTCGGCTGAATGGCCCTTCAGCCGCTGGGGTGCCCGATGCAGTGGAGACAGCCCACACGGCCCCGACCAGCGACTCGCTACCAGCGCGGCTCCGCTGCTGATGATTGCCGTGCGGGTCGTGTCGTGCGTGGCAAGTGCTCCCGCCACCGTGCCAAGCGCTCCTACTCCGGCATACTCAAAGCCAGCGAGCAACGCGCGGCTGCGACGCACGTCGTCTGGCTGTCCCTGCAAAAGATGCGTTCGTGGGCGACCACCAATCCACCAGCGACCACGGCGGTCGCGGTGGATGCTGCAACGATCTTCGCTGTCGTAGCGACGTTCAAGCCCATGACGATGCCCGCTGATGCGTGAGTAGTCGTGACATGCAGGTCCCCTCGTGATCGACGCAGCTCCCAGCCGCGCGACACATCTTCCGTCCACCTACCTGTCTGGCAATGCGTGCCGCTCGTTGCACCCCGGCGGTTTCGCTCCTCGCAGCGACCGTCGCCCTGATTGGACGCGGGCTCAGCTCGTCGCCCACGGGCGCCGTCCTCACATCAGCGCCGCCACCGCATCGGCTACGATGCATTCGATGCGCGTCAAGCCAACCACCCATGTCCGAGGTTTCGTGCGTCAGCACGTCGCCTCGACGCGGGTAGTCATATTCGTAGCGGTGTCCACGCTCGCGCTTGTCCTCTGCACGGGGGCAGTGGTGGCCCGCACCGACCCAGAACGCTTCGATTCGCTATTCGACGGCTGGTGGTGGGCAGCCACGACGATCACGACCGTTGGCTACGGCGACCTCGTGCCCACGTCAGTTGCAGGTCGTGTGACTGCACTCATCTTGATGTTCGCGGGTATCGCACTGGTCTCGCTCCTCACCGCGAGTATCGCCGCATTGCTCCTCAGCGCGGACGTCCAAGCCGAGGAATTACATCTGGAGCGACGGCTGGACAACATCGAGGCGCTTTTGGTCGCGTCGATACGTCAGGATCTCTCTCCCTTGGTCGAATCTCCCGATCGGGATGCACGCGGCGAGCTATAGCATCAACCGCTCACTGCGTGTGCGCGGCGGTCTCCCACCCGCACACCGCCAACGGGCCCGATACCTACGCTGCGGCCGTCGATGTTGCGCTTTCGTAGGACGTAGCGATACGAGCACATTCCGACGCGAAAGTGCCCGCGCATCAAGGAATACTCGCACAATGCCGATGAGTCACGCATGCATACACGTTCACACGCGGGCAAGTTCGTGCGCATCTGCACGACGCTTGCGGCTGCGTGCGCCTTGCTCGTCGCCACCTCGATCTCGGGCGATGCCGCATCCTCGTCAACGGTCATCACGGCAAACGTGCCGAGCGCCACGAGCCTGACCAACACATGCACCGCCCCGAGCGCTCGAGCCTTCGGCGTCGTTCAACCGGGAAGCTCAGCGACGACGGCGACGGGCGCGGGGGTCTGCCGCTTTGACTTTTCATCCTCTAATGACACGTCGATGTTGCGCATTGGGCAGGACGATGGCGCTGGGGTCGCGATGGGGCAGGCGAGCGGAACCTGGCCGACCAAGCACAACGGATCGCAGGAGTGGTTTTCGACGACACGCGGTTCCTCGGCCGGCACGATCTTCGCCGGGGAGTACTCACTTTGGCGCAGTACTGACAGCGGTGCGACATGGACCAATCGTGGATCGACAGGCACGTTCGCGCATCGTTTGACCGCGAAGGACGACAACGTCCTGTGGGCCGCACGCGTCTATACCGACGAGTTGCGCAAGAGCACCGACGCCGGTGCCACTTGGGCAAACGGCAACACCGGACTCGGGATCGCCAGCATCCGCGCTATCGCAGCGGCGCCAGGCACTGACACGATCTGGGTCGGCGCGAGCGACGGCACCATCAAACAACAGACTGTCAGCGGTGGTGCATGGACGGCCCAAACCTCCAACCTGACCGAAGTGATGGCGATGGACGCCGTGAGCACAACGTCAGCATGGGCGATCGGCGTGAATGGCTGCTGCAGCACTGACAAAGTCCGTCGCTGGGATGGGGCCAGCTGGGTCTCGCTTCCCAACCTTCCCGTCGCGATTCAGCCAGGTGGCCAACATCTGTGGCAGATCGATGCGGTCAGCTCAACGTGCGCGTACGCGGTCAACGGGGACACCGTGATGCGGTGGAACCAAGCAGGTAGCAACTGGGTGTCAACCTTCCTTCCAGATTTTCGCGGCGCGGTACCTGACGACGTCACGTCGATTAGCGGAACCGGTTGTACGGGAACAGATGACGTATGGGTGTCGGGCGGGTACGGCAGCGTCTGGCACTCAACAAATGGTGCCGCGAGCTTCACGCGTGTCCCAACTCCCGCTGTCGACTACGTTTCGACGATTCAAGTGCTCAACGGCACTACCGCCGTGGCGATCGGATCTGGCGAACTCGGAATGATGACGGCCGACGACGGATCCAGCTGGACCGTCGGGCATGAAGCGGCGAACATTCGTTCCGTCGACGCGTGGAGCGGCAGCAACGCCGTCGCCGTTGGTGGGACCGGCAAGGTCGCGGTGACGTCGAATGGCGGCACCTCATGGTCGTGGCCCTCCAGCGGGACGAGCAACGGCCTGTTCGATGTCGCGGTGGCAGGCAGCAACGTTGGAATCGCGGTCGGTGAATCAGGCACGATTCGACGCTCCAGCACGAACGGCACCACGTGGTCGGGCATCAGTTCCGGCACGAGCAATCGCCTGTACTCGATCGACATGGGCACAGCAACGAGTGGATGGGCGGTCGGCGAAGGTGGAACGATCCTGCGCACGACGGATGCCGGCGCGACGTGGGTATCGCAGGCAAACGGCATCGCGACGACGATCCAAGATATTGACGCCGTCGATGATCAGATCGCGTGGGCTGTGTCGCGAAGCGGGCGCTGGATGCGGACGACCAACGGTGGCGCGCTGTGGACCGATGGTCCGATCACCGGCATCTTGGCCTGGGAGGGCGGCCTGAGCGTCGCAGCGACGGGCGCAACAAACGCATGGATCGGCGCGTCCGGCGGCAGTAGCCCGCTGTTTCGAACGACCGACAGCGGAACCTCATGGACAAAGCCGGGGATGGGCGCAGGCGACCTACAGGTCCTGGCGGATGGCACGCTGTTCGTCACTGGCAACGACGAGGTCCGTGTAAGCAGTGATGGCGGAGTCACCTCAACTGCACAGCCGGCGCCTGACGCCGACTGGCCGACACTTCGCAGCATCTCGATGCTGGACTCAATGGTTGGGTTCGCAGCGGGCGGAAGCATCGTGAAAACCACGCCGACGGGCACCGTGCCGGATTGGGTTTCGCCCACCAATGACTGGGATCCTGACGCGACCGGCATGTTCGGGCTATGCGTCCAGGACGTTGCGTTGTCAGCAACGGTGCAAGCTCCTTTCGTCGAGGACACCCTTATGACGCCCGGCTCGTGTCAGGCCGTGACGGCGGATCCGTGGGCCGCGCTCCCTGGACCGGCAACAACGGTTGCGAGCACGGGGTCAGCCGGTCAGAGCGGGCGCGTTGACATCGTGTGGGGGTTCCGTGCCGGGGTTAATCAGTCACCGGGCGTCTACTCGACCGTCGTTGCAGTTGAGGTGCTCGCTCCAGCGGCGTGACTCGACGTGCGGGCTTGCGCGGTACGCTCGCAATCGTCCGCACATACGCGCTCCGCCGCACGCGATACTGACAGCTGGAGCACTCGTGGTGCCAGTTGCACTCGAACATCGACCACGACGCTCGTCGCGACCCACTGACCGTGCACACCAACCGCAGCGCCGCAATGCGCTTCCAGACGGTCATGAAGCGACACACGGGGCCCCAGCACTTCGACGAACCTCGTCTGCGAAGGCTCGATGTCGAGCCCGCCGATTCTCGTTCCAGATCAACGCCGCCATCAGTGTGAGCAGCACGAGCGACACCACAACCCGCCCGAGACCGAGGCCCCCCTCCGCTTGTGGCTTCGACAGAAGATCGCCGCCCGTCGCGCCCAGCGGCCGCGTGAGCACGAACGCTGTCCAGAACAGCGCCACGCGGGAGATCGTCGTCATCGCGTACAGCCCGTAGACGCCCAGCATGATCCCAGCGATCAGTATCGTCCCGCCGAGCACGCCGAGCGGGGTGACGCCTAACCCGTCTCCGATGCCCGTTCCGATCGTGTTGGACGTGAGGATCAACGCCCAGAACAGCACCTCGTCGCGCCGGGTACGAATATCGGTGACCGAGAAAGAACCACCGGTGTACTTCCCGAGCAGATAGATCACGATGATCGGTGCGATGAATCCAAGCGCGACGCTGGTCACCCCGATGCCGATCGTGTTGAAGATGAAGTCAGCCATCTCGGTGCCCGCCATGCTCGTCATCACGATGACGGTCCAGTACAACCCGAGCACGAGCCGCCCGGCGCGCACCTGGAGCCACGCGACGTACAAGAACACCGCCATCACGAGAAAAAACGTCATGAGGAACCCGACGCCGAGATCTTCGGAAATGAAGTCCCCAGCCGTCTCTCCGGGCGTCGTTCCTGCCGTCTTGAGCACCCAAAAAAGCGCGGTGATCGCGGGCAGCTTACTCACGCTGCTCCGCACAGCATGATCCGGCAGGACGCTCCCCCGGTCTGGCACGGGGACAACGGACCGGACCGGCACAGGCGCTGCGCAGATGGTCTCCGGGTATGCGACGCGCTGATCTACATGCGGCACGCGCCCAGCGGCTGGTCGCGGAAAGTTGCTACGAATCGTGTTCGGTCCGAGCGCTGGAAGCGTCGAAGCGTGGTTCAGCTGGGTCAAACGCGAGGACTCCGGCACCATTCGTGCTTGCCCCTCAAGTGATCGACGTTCGAGGGGTACGGCGCGACCTGTCAAACGAGGGACCGGAGGTGGTGTGAATTGCGGCATCCAACGTACGGCCGACGTCGTCGGCACGGTGCATCGCGGTCTGTCTTTCACGTCGCTCAAGATCGCTCGCCGTTTCATGGTCGTCGACGATCTGCTGCACCGGCTTCGGTTGCGTTCATGATCATGTGGTACCTGCTGCGTGGATCCAGCCCTCACTCGCCCGACGCAATCCGTTCAGTGCGGTCGATCTTGGTGATTGTGAGGTATCCCACAAGCGCGAGGATGGTCGCGAGAAATATCACACTTGTGATGGTGGTCCCCAGTCCGAGCCCACCGTCGGCGGTGTCCTGCGAGAGCAGGTCACCGACCGAGGCGCCGAGTGGCCTCGTGAGGATGTACGCGATCCAGAATGAAACGATCGGCCCGAGCTTGAGGAACCGGTGAGCGATATACACAAGCGCGATGAGCCCTGCAAACAACAGAGCTGCTCGACCGAATCCAACGCCGCCGTCTTCGGCGATGAGGTCGCCGCCCGCCGTGCCCAGCGCAAAGGTGAAGAGCACGGCAAGCCAGTAGAACGCTTCGCGGCGCGTGGTGTATACCGTGTGGATCGAGAGCGTACCCTCCGACGCGTACCAGCCGATGAACGTCGCAACGAGCGCGATCGAGAACCCGATCGTGGACGTCCACAGGCTCACCGAGAGGTTATCGGTGAGGTTGTCGGTTATCAGCGTGCCGACGACGCTGATCAATACGACCGCTACCCAGTACGGCCCCGGGACGTAGCGATGCCGCGAGAACTGCACCCCGAGCGCCACGATCAGCACGGCCACCATGATCCACATCGTCTTGGTGATGCCGAGGCCGACGGTTCCGATCAGGTAGTCGGCAGCGGTCTCCCCAACCGTCGTGCAGAGGATCTTGATGATCCAGAAGTACAGCGTGATCTCTGGCACTCGATTCCACCGGCGCGAGCCTAACGATGCGGGCATGGTGGACGGATCGGACATGGATGCTCCTTGGCAGTGGCGCCGCTCGCGGCACCAACGTGTACTGCCGACATGTTGCATCAGGAACCTGACAAGTACCTGAACCCAAGGGCCGAGTCAGCGGCCGCATGGACTCCATGGCCGCTTTCGCACGAAGTACCGGCATGCAGGTTCCTTCGCCCCCAAGCTCCTCGCAACGCCGCGCCGAGTTGGTGCGGGTCCACCAACTGACCGACGCTCGCTCCCCTGGCCACGATGCTCAAGCAACCGCGCTCGACGAGCGCGGCGCGTGGGGCATGTGGCAGGACGAAGCCAGGGTGTACCGAACCCATGTCGGCAGCGTCGATGGCTGGATCGGGACGATGAAGATGGATGCTGCCATCGCTGTTGCGACGATGCAGACCCAGCTCGCGAAACGTCGCTATCACCAACCGCGCCCCTTCCAACTCGATCCGCAAATCCAGCCGCTGGGACCCATACCCCGCGATTCGTCGTATCCGTCCGGGCACGCGGCTGCAGCGGCAGCCGCTGCGGGAGTGCTCTCGGAGCTCTGGCCGGAGCATCGGCCGCACTACGAGCAGCTCGCTGCATCCGTCGAGTGGGCGCGCGTGTATTCAGGTGTGCACTTTCCCAGCGACGTTGTCGCCGGTGATGCCGTAGGTAGAGCTGCAGCCCGCATCGTCGGTGGCAGCGGGCGGGACACGACACCGGCGCTCACGACCGCGTAGATGCT
>Ga0105047_10016015_pt1 | contig 11782 bp, 6 predicted proteins | sample MAT04_FD_78384 | JGI IMG/M metagenome (GOLD analysis project Ga0105047, IMG submission 78384) | Freshwater microbial communities from Lake Fryxell liftoff mats and glacier meltwater in Antarctica - MAT-04 (megahit assembly) | ecosystem: Environmental > Aquatic > Freshwater > Ice > Liftoff... | reverse complement strand
CTTGATTCCGACGGGCACTGGTTGGGTGTTGCGAAGTGCTGAGGGAATCAACCAGGGTGGCGACATCACCGGTTTAGGAAACTTCGGCGGTCAAACGCGTGCCTTCCTGTTAGTTCCTGAAGTGGTCACCTCTGACGGACAGCCTTACTCGAATACGGCGACCGTCACGATCACGGTCGCGGGCACTCCGGATGCCCCAAATGCCGTGAACGATTCGTTTGTTGTGCTGCCAGGAAATTTCGTCCATGGCAATGTGCTGTTTAATGATCACGAACCTGATGGTGACCCGATGACGTCGATGCTCGCGACGTCGCCAGTTCATGGAACGGTCACTCTCAACACTGACGGTACGTTCGTTTACACGCCGGGTGCTTCGTACGCAGGGTCTGATTCGTTTACCTACGCAGTTTCGGATGGTCTGGGTGGCACCGATACGGCCACCGTTTCGATCACTGCGGCCGTTGCGGACCGAACATTTGACGCCACGTTGAAAACCGGGCACGCGGATATTGGCCTTGCGCTGGGTGCCCATGATCACGACGACGATGGACATGGTCACTCGCACGGATCTTCCGATCCGGAGTGGGATCTGCACGTTCATGATGAAGAGAACGATGAAGAATACGTTCCCGACGAAGCGTTGCTGTATGTCGGACCGGATGCTGAGTCGTCCCGGCCGGCTGGCTCAGCTTTTGATTTCATCGGTGTGAATGCCGGGGAGTCGTACTTCCGTCTGCCGCAGTCGGAAAATCCAAATCTGCTGTTCCTGGGAATTGCGACTGAGGAAATTGAAGCTGGTACGCTCCTCGGTGGAACCGCCATGCTTCGACTCAAACACGTCAACGGCCCCGGTCATTTCTCGCTGTGGAATTCCACAGACACGGGACCCGCTGTGAGAATGGCCACGGCGGACGGCATCACGGAATCAGACTTCGTGACCATTCTGGAAGGCGGGCATGCCCACTTCAACTATGGCTTTACCGAGATGGGATACTACCAGATCACCTTCCAGGCCATCGGCACGCTGGCTGATGGCGACGAGGTGATCAGTGAAGACGTTACCTACTACTTTAAGGTTGGAAACACTGCCGAGACGATTAATGTTCAGAACGGAATGACTCAGCGGTCTTACGTCCGCAACCTTGATGTGCTGTTTGGCAGCGATGATGGCCTGGATGACATTCTGGCGAATCCAGGTCGCGTCCAGCTGACGAAATTTGACCTGAACGGGGATAACGGAGCGACTGTTCCTGGCAGTGCGTTCCTCCTGTCGACTGACGGAAGTCGGTTGAAGCTCGACTTTGGTGTGCAGGGACTTGGCGGTAATCGAAACACCAACGCTGGTGATGGATACTACAGATTGGGTATCGATGCTGACGGCAATGGCGAGTTCGAGACCTACAAGCACTTCTACCGCATCCTGGGAGATGTGAATGGTGATGGTCAGGTCAACAACACTGACCTGAACGAAACTGTGAGCCGTATGGTCAAGTCAACGGATCCGCATTTCAGTCTTGAATACGATGTCAACGGCGATGGAGCGGTCAACGCTTTGGACAAGACGCTGATTCAGCGACAGTTGACGTTGCCAATCGCCAAACGCAAACTCAAGGATGACCTGTTCGGGTCGCGGGATGACTGATTGAGTCAATCGAACGCCGCGGATTCGTAGGTTCGCGGCGCTCTGCAGCCTGAAGTACGGTTGCAGCAGCAGGGGGCATTTTCAATGCGGCCTGCGGAGTGGATACCGACAGCAAACGGTGCTGTCGGTGTCGTTTCTGACGGTGTGTGATTTTTCCGGGGGAGTTCAACCCAATGCGAATACGTTTCTTTGTAAGCCAACTTGTGTTGGTTTCATTACTTGCCTCGTGCTCGACTGCCAGGGCAGCGATTATTGTGAGTTTTGGTGGTCCCGTGAATGTCGCGGCGGGAGGTGGCACTGCCAGTATTGATGTCTTTGTCTCCAGTTCTACAGGCACGGACAATCTGGACCTGTTCGGTGCCGAGTTTCTGCTGGCCCCTGTCGGGCTCTCTCCAGTTGGCGGTCTGCAATTCGGGACGCAGCTTGAAGGGCAGTTGAGTGACGGCACCTATGTTCATGCCGGAAATTCGGCTGGTTCACCGATCGGCAATGTGAGCGGTACCAACAACGAAACGTACATCGGCGGAGATTCCACAGCGGACTTTGCTGGAACGTTCCTACCGCTCGACCCACTGAATCACCTCCTGTTTCGACTGGATCTGGCCACGACGACTGCTTTGGCTGGCGACCAGTATCAGCTGACTCTGGTGAACGACGGGAACACGTTCTTCCTCGATGAGAACTTTTCCGACCTGTCGATCGACGGCAGTTCTTTCAGCAACTTCGGCACGATCAACATTACGGCAGCAACGGCAGCCGTGCCTGAACCGGGCAGCATGGTTCTTTGCCTGAGCGGCCTTGCTGCGGGAATCGTGATGTATCGTCGTCGGCACAAGAGTCTGAGAATACCGCGCTGTCCAGCCTATTCAGGTCCGTACGTTCCATGACGCCGAAGAAATCAGCACGACGAATGATCGACCCTGCGACAAAGGCTTGGCGAAGCATGCCTGATCAGGCGGATCCACGCCGATTCGCCTGACTCAGACGCGGCGCGGAATCGCAACGTACCGGGAAGCTGACGCATCCCACTCGCCGAAGGAATCTTCTCACGATGAAATGATTCCGAACGATTACTGGCAGAATATAACGCAAATCTTCAGCCAGGAGTGAAGCCGACGTAGAAAGCCGGATGTCTTTGCAGGAGCCGCTCCCAATCTCAGTGTTTGCGAAAAACGTGATTTCGAGACCGAATTCCGTGATTTTTGTCGCATTTGCCTTTGATCGCGGCGTAAGCATGGAGTACACTCAGAGTCACTGGTCGGGCTCGGAGTTCTGAATTTCTATCCTCCATGGCCCAGAGAGCATGCTTCCGCATCGCACTCAAAATCTCACATGGCTGCTGATTCTTTGGCAGCTTCTACTTCCGTCGGGTGCGCCGTGGCTGCATACCGTTGTTGATGGATCTTGTTGTACGCCTTCGGCTGAGCAACATTCCCGAACAACGTGCGGTCACCGTCATCACTCTCATGGATCGCATTCTCACGCTGCTGCGGATTGCAGTGACTCCAGCAGCAATTCTGGCGACCGGTCACCTTCTGAACCTGCCCCGCATGATTGCTCTAATTGTGCGATTTGTCAGGCAATTTCTGCTCCGAGAATGCTGGTTGTGCTCTTCGAGCTGCCGAAAATCGTCGAGCAAACCGGCGTCATCGAAACGCCCCAATGTGCAGATCCACTACTGGGATTCTGTCTGCCTCTGCAGTGCCGTGCTCCGCCCGTTGCGTGAGTGGTACTTTCAAGTCTGACGCACGCAGCCTCGTGACGCTACGTAAGCATCGAGCGGTCAATAAGTGTCGTGACTGAATCAGCCACGAGCGCTAGCTCCCGGTTTTCACAGAACCGGACGCTAGCGCGTTCCGGCTGATCAGACAATAATAAACCGCTCGACGCTAAGTCACATCCGGATTTACAGCATCCATTTGCGCTGAAACTGCGATGTTTCGGATGTTGGAGTCAATGGTGTCCGCGTCTGCCTCTTTTCCGTCGGCGAACAATAATCGTTCTTCCGCTCATTCCTGAATTTCAGGCAATCATCTCGTCTGCGGCCTGCGCGGTGCGTTACACGGGTCCGACCAGTCCGTGCACTCAGCAGCCGCAGCGAGGTGTATTTCTTCTCAACGATCAACCAGCAGCAAGTGCTGCTTTCTAGCTCCAGGATATCACTCTCATGAAAAAACTTTCCGGAACAACGCGTGGGTTTACGCTGATTGAGTTGCTTGTCGTGATTGCAATCATTGCCATCCTGATTGCGCTGCTGCTGCCAGCGGTGCAGCAAGCGCGCGAGGCCGCTCGCAGGACTCAGTGTAAAAATAATCTCAAACAAATCGGCCTGGCTCTCCACAACTATCTTGATGTCGCGCAGGTATTTCCGCCTGGCTGGATCGCTGTTGATGACACCGGAGCCCCGAGTGCCCATGAAGGAACAAGCGGTGTCGGATGGGCGACAATGATTCTGCCGTACATGGAACAGGGTAACGTTTACAGTCAGTTCAATGCCAGCCTGCCGTTGACTGATCCGGCCAATGCGGCTTTTCTTCGTAATCAAATTCCGGCGTACAAGTGCCCGTCCGATCCGCAGCCGGAGTTCTTCTTTATTTCAGAAGAAGGAAGTGGTGCGGTTATCACTGGATTGCCAATTGCAAACTACATCGCCTGCTTTGGGACGGAAGAACTGGACGGCTGCGAAAATGCTCCCGGTGATCTTCCGGTAATGGCCGACGGTACCTGCAAAGGCAATGGCATCTTTTATCACAACAGCAAAGTTCGCATCGCTGACATCACGGACGGCACGACAAATACGTTCATGGTTGGCGAACGGAAGACAGTCGCGAAGTTGGATTGGTTTACAACATGGCCGGGGATGATCGCTGAGGGTGAAGAGGCGTTTCAACGAGTCTGTGGGTCAGCCGACCATACGCCAAATCATCCCGCCACCCACTTCGATGACTTCAGCAGCAACCATACCGGAGGCGTGCAGTTCTGTCTGGGTGATGGTTCGGTCCGCTTCATCTCGGAAAACATCGACAGGGGTGTTTATCAGGCTCTGGCAACAATTCAGGGCGGCGAAGTTGTCGGCGAATTCTGACAGGGGATTACTCAGGTCTGCAAATAGTCCTGCCGCTTAGCATCGAGCCGTCAGGAAGTGTCGTGACTGGATCAGCCGCAGAGCGGTAGCTCCCGATTTTTACAGAACCGGACGCTAGCGCGTTCCGGCTGATAAGACAATAATAAACCGCTCGATGCTTACCGGCGAGTTGCGAGTGAAGCGCACATCACGAACGACCGTCCATTGGGATCTAACTTATGCCTGCTGACATCACCATCAGAACATCCCCTGGTTGTTCCCCGGCGGATCGCATATTGCCTTTGCTGCAGCAAACGAACATGGCGTTGTCGCATGATTTTTGTCCGTGGGCGAATCACTGGGTGTATTGGCTGAAACGTCCGATCTGGGGCATGCTGCTCGCGACAGGGCTTTCACTGGTGTGCGGAATTTTCCTGAAGACCGAAGCTCTGTTCATCACTGCGATTCTTTTGCTCATTGTTGGCATCGGTGTTTCATTGCCGTGGCTGGCGATGCGAGGCATCGACGTGCATCTGACGTTCGACATTCGTCGCAGTCGAGTGGGTCAACCGGTACTGGTCCGGCTGCGGGTTCGCAATCGATGGCCCTGGCCAGTCTGGGGACTGTCGGTTGTGCGTGGCTTCGCGCTACGAGTCGCCACAGATACTGAAGAAGGCGTCTCCCTGGCACGAGTTCCTGGTTGGGCCACCGTGGAATATTCATGGTCATTCGTGCCACAGATTCGGGGAATGTATCCCTTGACCGCTCCGGAAGTGGAAACGGGATTCCCCTTCGGTCTTTATCGAGCCGCTCGCAAAGCCACGGTGGACGGCCATGTGGTGGTGTGGCCAAAGACCGTGATGCTGTCTGGGTTGCCGGACGCTGCGGAAACTCGTCAATCTGACGAACAGCTCGCCGATCGACGAGTCGGCGACTTCGGTGATATGCTGGGCACACGATCATTCCGTCAGGGTGATTCCCTGCGACGAGTCCACTGGGCTCAGACGGCGCGTCAGCAACAGCTGATTGTTTGTGAGCGACAGGCTCCCGCGACGACGGCCGTGCGAGTTACGCTGGACGTTGACCCGGACAGTCATCCCAATTGCGACTCATCCGAACGTCACGTAAATGACTCTGTGGAACTTGCTGTCCAGGTTGCCGCCAGTGTCTGTGAATCTCTGCATCGTCAGCATTGCCGCATCGAACTTGTCCTGAATGATCAATTGCTGGTGGCAGGTGAATCTGCTGCAGGCTTTTGTCGACTGATGGATGTTCTGGCTCAGGCGAAACTCGGGGAGACAACATCGACATTCGTTCGTCGTCGAGTGGCCTCGGCGAACTTCGGCATCACAGTGACAACTCCGACGGGACTCCGCTGGCGCGGACGGCAGCTTTCCGGGCAGCACACGATCTGTGTGTCTGACGGATCTACTGTTCAGCAGTCGTTGCCAACAACCGGAGCATGGATCTCGCTGGAAGAATCCAAAGACGTCGAGGCTGTTCTTCCTCGCCGCTGGAAAGGAGCCTGTGATGTTCGGTAGACCTGCATCGAAGGCGCCATCTGGAATTTGCATGGCGGTCAGTTCTCGTCGCGAATCACGGCCACACACGCACGCGACAGAATCACCAGTTGGTGCCGCCCGCAGGACATCTTCTTCATTGCATGGGCTGACCGTCGCACTTGCTCTGCTGGCCTCGCTGATCTTTGTGTTGACGGATGCCGACGGCGAACGCAGTTCAACGTTCCTCTGGATTCAGGTTTCCGTCGAATTTGCTGCGACCCTGGGATTCGCCTGGCTGGTTCGCCGACGCTCGGCGGTGATGAACGAAGCTCCGATGATTATGCCGCTGCTGCTGATCATTGTCTTTGCGAGTTTACTCTGGGAACCGTTTCAGCGATGGTTTCTGCTGTCTGGCCGTCCGTTTGAAATGATGGTCATGCACAGCCAGAAAAATCTGATGCTGGCTGCTGCGGTGTTCGGCTGCTGGGCCGGTTGCCAAAGATTGTCGATCCTGATTGGAGTGGCTCTGGCAATTTTTTGTGCGGCCATTGCCCGCGAGCATCGGATTCAATGGCTGATCGCCATCTATGGATTTGCCGCTGTCAGTTGGTTAATCGCCAGCTACTGGGACACGCTGCAGTCGCGTCTGATTGCTGGAGAAACGCGTCGATTCCCGCTGCGGTGGCTGATCATCGGTCCGTCAATTCCGTTGTTACTGCTGCTTGCTTCTGCTACCGGTGGCGAGAGTGTGATCACGGCAATGCGAGGATTTCTGCCAGGATCGGGTGGTGATGGTGATTCAGACCAATACTCAAGAGGGGGAGTGAACGACGGCGACAATCTGGTTGCCGGCACCGACAACATCAAGTCCTTTGGTCCCATCGAAGACGCACCGTTCGCGGAAGACGACAAGCCAAGCCTCTACGACGTCTTCAACGATTCGTTTGACGAACCGGTTCGCAAAATCAACGACCAGGACCGATCGATTGCGTTACCGCCTGAGCTGCTTGCGGAAATCAACGCTCGAATGGCGAAGTCAGAACAGGCAGGGAGAGAGTTCTCGACGCTGCGACGTTCGACACGGCCCGACCAGAAGAAGATTAAGGATCTGGAAAGTCGTGCGCTGCTGTATGTTGCTGGACGAGTTCCACTGCATCTGAGGATGGAAACGTACGACGTCTTCGATGGCATCGACTGGATCGCCGAAACGTTGACGAGCGAGCCTCGCTGCATGGCGATCATTCTCACAAACGGGCGACCGTGGCTGCGCGTACCCTGTGGAGGTCGAGGACTTCAACTCCACGCTGATCCGGAAACCCATGCGATTAAGGTGATCAATCTTCGTTCAAATGTGATCCCAGCGCCGCTCGATCTGCAAGCCCTGCATATCGATCAAGTAGATCGGGCAGACATGTTCGGCTGGCACAGTGACACCATTCTGAAGATGGAACGAAAATCCCTCCCGGAATTGACATCGATTCACTTGCTATCAGAGTGCATGGATCAATCACGGCTGATTGATCACGAGGAACTTACATTTCTGGCGCTGTCTGACACGAAGCAGACGCAGTTGCCTGAAATCGCACAGATCGCAGCTGTGCGAACTCTGGCCGAAGAATGGACACAGGGAATTCCGGAAGGCTACCGAAAGATCGAAGCCATTTGCCAGGGGCTGCGAGCAAACTACGCGGTGGACCGTTCGGCTCGCGTTCCGGAAGACTGTGACTTTCCGGTTGGCCATTTTCTGTTTGAATCCAAACGCGGACCGGATTATCAGTTTGCCACCGCAGCGGCTCTGATGCTGCGAAGTCTGGGATTTTCGACACGGCTGGTTTCGGGATTCTACGCCAGTCCGGAACGATTCGACCCTCGCAAACGTCATACGGCCGTGCATTCATCGGATGTCCATTTCTGGTGCGAAGTTTACGTCGGCGCGGGGACATGGGTGACACTGGAGCCAACGCCGGGATACGAAGTTCTCAGTCCACCACCAGGTCTCATGCAACGAACCCTGTCACTCATTGCCGTCGCCGTACGCTGGATGCTTAATCATTGGCTGATCGTACTGCTGGCCTCGACGGCTGCTTCGATGGCCTTTGTTAAACGCCGACGAATTGTTGACCGATGGAATACCGTCCTCTGGGAGATCGCACCGTCGACAACGGCAGGGGGACGCGTCTTGCAAACCGTGCGGTTGATTGATTATCGGCTGCAGCTTGCAGGGCTGCCGCGTCCTTCCGCCTTGACATTGACGAAATGGCTGCAACAGCAACCGGAACTCAATTCAGCGTCGCCGGTACTCTACGAGTTTCTGAGTCTTGCGGACTGGGCGGCCTACGGCAATCCGAATGCTTCGAATGCCGTGTTGCTGGCCGTCACTGAAGAATGTTGCCACAGAATTCAGCGGGATTTAACACTCGCTGGGTTTCAGCGAGCTGCCCTCACTGGACAGGGCCGTGTTTCCATCAGTCGCAGTGCGCTAGCACTCGGTTTTCGTGGACGATTTGGTCCAAACCGGACGCTAGCGCGTTCCGGCTGATGATTCGAAACGTCGGCATTTTTTGGACTGCCAATCAACCAAGGCCTCTTTTTAGTGAAGTCGCTTTCTCATGACTGTGGCCGAACTCTCGGTTTCTTCGCATGCTGACCTCGCCTCGCTGTCAAGACTGCGTGAGCGACTCAACTTTGCCTTGCGAGGCAAGGCTGACGTTGTCGAGCTGGTGCTTGTCTGCCTTCTGGCAAACGGACATCTGTTGCTGGAGGACAAACCAGGGCTTGGCAAAACGACACTGGCCAAGTCGCTCGCGTCCGGAATCGGTGGCAGGTTTGCGCGGTGCCAATGTACGCCTGATCTACTGCCGAGCGACATCACCGGCTTCAATATCTTTAACCAAAGTTCCCACGAGTTTGAATTTCGCCATGGCCCGGTCTTTGCGGAAGTACTGCTGGCCGATGAGATCAATCGAGCGACTCCGCGAACCCAAAGCGCGCTACTGGAAGCGATGGCCGAGCGACAGGTGACGGTGGACGCTCAACGCTACACGCTGAGTGCTCAGTTCTTTGTGATCGCGACTCAGAATCCCGTCGATCAACATGGAACCTATCCTCTGCCTGAAGCCCAGCTGGATCGCTTTGCGATGAAACTGAGTGTCGGTTATCCCGGACATGCCGACGAAGTCCACATGCTTCAGGACGCAGTCGGCGGTACATTTCGGGCGACAGACGGACAGCCCATTCTTGCGCTGCAGCAATTGAGCAGAATTCAGGAATTGGTTGCTGCTCTGTCCGTCACTCCCAGTGTTCAGGACTATCTCGTTCGCCTGGCACACGAGTCGCGCCGGCATCCGAGTATTTCATTGGGGCTCAGTCCGCGTGGATTGCTGACCTGGCAGCGCGTTGCGCAGTCGCGGGCATGGTTGCTGGGGCGATCATTCGTGACACCGGACGATGTTCAGGACGTTGCTGAGCCTGTCCTCAGCGTTCGTCTTGGTTTGGAGGCGACCGAAGCCAGTTCCGTGATTCAGGAGATTCTGAGTCGAGTTCCAGTGCCGAATTATCAGGAGTGATCATCTGGCGAGCGGCTGGGCGTCAGCCCTCCGAGTCGTTGGTTGGTGTGGAAAATGTCGTCGAGGTCAATCCATAGATTCGTTGGTCAGGGTTAAACCTGTTTTGAATCGAATCATCAATACACGGAGGGCTGACGCCCGACCGCTCGCCTTTTCAGGGGATTCCCATGTCCGGCTCTTCTTCAAACAAACGTTGTCACTATCTGCCGTGGTGCTGCATCGCACTCATCAGTTGTGCTATCTCGCTCGCAGGCTGTGGCTCTTCAGCGGAATCGCACGAAGACGAACATCACGACGAGCATCTGGAGCACTTCGTTCCAGTTCATAAACCGAAAACTTTTGCCGACCTTGTGGACCAATTGGCGTTGCGAGCGCCGCAGCTGAAAGCAGGCATCCAGCCAGGTGACAGCGGCGGTGGGCATGCAACAGCATTGCAGGAGTTCTCCGACATCATCGGCTGGATTCCGGAACTGGCAGCGGACAGCGAATTGATGAAAGCTGATTTTGAATCGGCTGTCGCAACCGGGAACAAACTCACAGTCGCATTTGCAGCAACCATGGAACCTCAGACGACAAGAACTGTCGATATATCCACGTTTGAGCCGTTGATCAACGAACTCCGAAGACTTGCCCCACAATCACAGGATCGACAGGAGCAGATGTAATCATGGCCGAAATGATGTTCTGGGGTTTTGCGACACGATTCATCGTCAGCCTTGTTCAGGCGTCACCGTTCATCCTCGTAGGATTTGCCGTCGCCGCCGTTCTGCGCCGATTCTTTGGCTACGAAGAGACTCGAAAACTCTTCGGGGAAGGCACTCGCTCCGCCTTGTTTCGAGCCTGGGTGATCGGCATGCTTTTGCCAGTCTGTTCGCTTGGCGCAATTCCCGTGATCCGCGAAATGCGGCGCGCGGGAATTCGAGGCGGAACGATTCTGGCGTTTGCGATGTCCGGGCCTTTGTTCAATCCGCTATCGCTGCTTTACGGACTGACTCTTTCAGAACCGATCGCCATTCTGTCCTTCGCGGCCTGTTCACTTGTCATCGTGACAATTGTTGGACTGATTTGGGACCGTATGTTTCCGCATTCCGCGTTGCCGATCGTTGAGGAAAAAGCGGTTGCTTACGGCTATCGACGTATGCTGGCAGTTGGTACTGCGGCAGGACGCGAAGCCACGTCAGCGTCGTTGCTCTACATCCTTCTGGGACTTGCGGGAGTCGGTCTGCTTGGCGCGTTCATCCCTGCCAACAGCTTGCAGCATACATTCAATTACGACAACCCGCTGGCACCTCTTTACATGACCGGCATGGCGATTCCAGTCTACGCGACACCGATGCTGGCTATGTCTCAACTGGGAATGATGTTTCAGCATGCCAATTCCATCGGCGCTGCCTTCGTTCTTTTGGTTCTGGGTGCCGGCATGAATTTTGGCATCGTGGCATGGCTGTATCGCGAATACGGCTTCAAGCGAGGAACCATTTGGATGGTCCTGCTGTTAAGCATTGTGCTGGGTCTGGCTTACGGAGTTGATCGGCCACTGTTTCCAAAAGACATTGAACCCGCGAACCACACGCATGCGTTTGATATCTACTGCCAGCCATTTTCGGGACCGTTGACGACGTCCTACTTTGAAGCGACAAAGCTCAAGCTGGAGCGAGATATCAGCCCATTCGAGTGGCGTCCGTTGTGGATCTTCGGACTGCTGATTCTATCCGGGGTGATCTTGCAGATCGCTGATCGGTCTTCAAAACTGGAACAATGGCTCGAAGCTGCTCCACCACGTCAAATTGCCGGCCGCGGAGACATCATTGTCCCGGGGCCGGTACTCGGCCTGTTGTCGCTCGCGGGACTTGTCGTGCTGAGCGTCGTGGGTTGCTTCGCCTACTATCCATCCCCGGACGAATGCCTTGAGGCCATGACCGACGCTCGAGTCGGTGCCCTCAGTGCGGCATTGTCGATGGATCACACAGAGACAAAGTACTGGTCGGAACGCTACGACGACTGGACT
>Ga0105047_10016013_pt1 | contig 11783 bp, 7 predicted proteins | sample MAT04_FD_78384 | JGI IMG/M metagenome (GOLD analysis project Ga0105047, IMG submission 78384) | Freshwater microbial communities from Lake Fryxell liftoff mats and glacier meltwater in Antarctica - MAT-04 (megahit assembly) | ecosystem: Environmental > Aquatic > Freshwater > Ice > Liftoff... | reverse complement strand
GGTGTACTTGAGGTGGTTGAGCATGCAGATGTCCTCGGACAGCAAGACCTGATCGGTGAAGCCCTCCTGCACCAAGGCCGCCACATTATCAGCCCGCACCCACTCCGGCTGATAATCGAGGTACCCGATGTTGTCGACCTCCAGGTAGACCCCCTTCTCCGCGATGGGCAAGAGATTCTTGACGCCGATTCGATCGCCGAGATGGCCGATGATGACACGCGACAGGTTAGCTCCGAACTCCTCCAGAAGCGCGATCTGCTCCATCGCCAGAGTTCCCCAGCGGGTGGTGTGAGTCGTAATCACCACATCCGTTTGAGCCTGGGCCAGAGCGGCGGCACGAAAGACACGCTCCTCGGCGGGCTTAATGGAGTGTCTCCCCGTTCCAATCTCTCCAATGAAGCCCGCACGGATTCCCGTATCGCCGACGCCAATTTCGATTTCTTTCACCAGCACATCCGCGAGTTCTCGACTGGTCTTCTCAGCCACGATCGGGGGATACCCGAAATCGCGGTACCAGCCACAGCCCATGAGAACCTGAATCCCCGTACGTTTCGAGAAGCGGGCCAACCGCACCGGGTCACGACCGATCTCATCGAGCGTGACATCGCAGATCGTTCTGCCTCCGCGGCTCGTGAATTCCTGAATCTCGCCCACCATCATCTCTTCGTCGTCGATAACCAGTTGGTAGCCGTACCCCGGATAGTGGTCCATCGCATCGAGAAAGAGATGTTCGTGGGTATAAGTCACTCCCATCTGCTCGGGCCGAATGACGCCTTGAACGGTAATGACTTCGCGGGATTTCTCATCGTGGCTCATCAGCTGTTCCTTCACTCCCTGTCATCCAGACGACTCAATCCGGCAGGCCAGGTGGCGGGCCGAGTATAGTCTGCCCCGGCCCTGGTTCGCTGGCGACTCTTGCGAGAAGAGCTTTCGACAGGGTCTAATCCCCGACGGGGTCGAACTCTAGTCTCTCTTGCTGGGCCGCCATCGTGAGAGATCAGCTCGCTAGACTGACTCTCTCAACACTCCCTCTCAGAAGCCTCTGTGATCGCCCTTCCATGACTCGCATCTTTCGCTACAAAGATGTCCAGCTGACTCAGCTGCGAAGCTTTTGCCTGACTGCACGTGAGCGGAACTTCACCGTGGCAGCTCGGCAGCTCAATCTCTCCGCGTCTACGGTGTGGGAGCAACTGCGGGCGCTGGAACGCATGCTGGGCTGTACGTTACTGCGTCGAGAGGGGCGATCGATCGAGCTCACCTCCGACGGAAAAGTCCTGCTGGAGATTATTCAACCTCATATCGAGGCCATCGATTCTCTGAAACGTCTGTTCGACGAGGGACGCTCTCAACTCGCTCCCCGGCTCGTGATTGCATCGTCCCAGTATCTGCTCCGATTTCATCTGCCGCGCCCGATCCAGGCCTTCACAGCGGCTTTTCCGAACGTCGAACTGAATATCCAGCTCCCCTCTTCATTGCAGCTGGTTTCGTCTGTCGAACAACATCAAGCGGATATCGCGATATGCGCCTTCGAACCCGAGGAGCCCCGTCCCGAGGTGCTGAGTTACGAACCCATTCTCGAACTCCCGCTCATGTTGCTCACTTCCAAGAAGCATCCGTTGTCGCGAAAGAGAACGGTCACTCTTCCAGATCTGATGGAGTATCCGGCGATTTTGCCAGCGGTCGGTACCATCACCCGCAAGTTGATTGACCGCCTGCTTCAGCGCCATGGACTCTCCAGTCAGCTGAGAGTCATCATGGAAACACCAATCTTCGACACCACCCAGCAGTACGTCGAAATGGGGATCGGCATCGGCCTGATGCATTTGCAAGTGAACCCAAAATCGCTCGCGAACATCCATATCCGGCGAATCGAGGAATCGCAGGTTCCGTTGTCGATCGCCATGGTGGTTCGCAAACATGGCAACCTGCCCCAGAGCGTGCGAGATTTCCAGGACATCGTGCGAAGCGAACTCCAGACCTCCCCGTAGCGGAATTTGGGAGAGCCCGGCGCTTCCTCCTCGCTGCTTTTTCGTGCCAATCTACAGCTTCCGACGCCGTCGGGAGTAACTCTCTCCCGAGCCCGTTTGGGGAATCGAGAAACTCGTGGTAGAGTATTGAGACGCTCGATTCAGAGTTTTGGCTTGGCGTGTTGTGAGGAGTCCGTGATGTTGCACCGTCGAGACGCGATGCTGCGGTTAGGAGCGGTCGCTGGTGGTGCACTCTCGCTGCCCCAGCTGATGGCGCTCGAGCAATCGGCTGCGACAGCTCCTACGAAGCGAAACGCTCGCTCCTGTATCTTCCTATTCATGTGGGGTGGCCAGCCGCAACAGGACATGTGGGACATGAAGCCCCATGCTCCTGAAGGTGTACGCAGTCCCTTTCAACCGATCGAAACGAACGTCCCGGGAATCATTTTCAGCGATCAGATGCCGCAGATCGCCCGCCAGGCGGACAAGCTCTCGATCATTCGCTCGATCAATCATTCGACGACAGATCACGGTGTGTCGGTCTATCACGCGATGACCGGGCGAGCGATGGTTCCGCCACGGACTTTTCCCGCGAACGCCCGCCGTCGAACCGACTTTCCTTCGATCGGATCGATGTTCTCGCAGCTCGGGGAGAGGTCATTACTCCCCGCCAGCTTCACGATACCTCGGGCCGTGGCACATGATGGCGTGCGGTATTCCGGAACTCATGCTGGTTTTCTGGGCTCGTTGCATGATCCCGTGGAATTGGGGCAGGTTTACAATCACGTGGAGGTTGGACCACGCCCGAATGCCGCGGCCTCATCGATTCCGTTGGCCCTCCCCGATGATGTCTCAATGAGCCGCCTGCAATCACGACGCGGGCTACGCGATCTCCTCGAAATCGAAGACCGGGCGGTCCAGAAGACCGGAGGGACCGTGGCCCATGACAATGTCTACGAGGACGCCTACCGTCTGATTCACTCGACAGCTGCGAAAGAAGCTTTGAACCTGGAACTGGAGTCGCCCGCAACGCGCGACCGGTATGGCCGGAATGAATATGGGGAGAGCTTCCTGACAGCGCGGCGACTCGTCGAGGCCGGTGTCCGGCTGGTGACAGTCAACTGGATGTTCATCACGCCCCAGGCCAAGGTCTACAACGTCTGGGATGCCCACGGCGGGCTCAAGGACTTGGAGCATGGCGAGACCGGCTATGGCCAGTTGAAGGCCAATTACTGCCTGCCCGCGTTCGATCAGGCGTTCTCTGCGTTGCTCGAAGATCTGTCGCTGCGCGGCCTGCTGGACGAAACGTTGGTCTCCTGTGTCGGAGAGTTCGGTCGCACTCCCAAAGTCAACGCAGCCAATGGACGCGATCACTGGCCGTTCTGTTACTCGGGAGTGATGGCTGGCGGAGGAGTTCGCGGCGGGAACATCTACGGGGCCAGTGATAAGCAGGCAGCGTATGTCAAAGCGGACCCCGTCACGCCCGGTGACTACCTGGCGACGATCTGCAAAGCCTGCGGCCTGGACCCCTCCCGTGAGATTCACGACCTCGGAGGCCGTCCCTTCCAGATTTGCGACGGAGAGCCGATCTCCGCAATTCTCGGGTAGAGCCAGCGAAGACTCGGGAGGCAATGCCTCCAGCAACCCGCCGCGTCAGCAAGGGCAAACGAGGGGCAGGGTGTGACGGCGGATACGGGTGAAGCGGCCGGAGGAATCTCTCGTTCCTTAGTATGGGTGGCTGGCGAGACACGTTCCACCCGCGCTCGTCCTTGCTGACGTGGCGGGTTACTGACAATGCGGCGCTCGCGGGTTCGTCAGGCTGCGGAGAAACCGGAGGATCACCATTTGGTGAACGCACCACGCAGTGCTGAAGTGATCTTGGGGCGGATTGCTGACTGCTCATCAAGATGCCACAATCCCGTTCTGCAAACACTCGAAACACCTTGAGACAACTCATGCCTGCTGAAATTGCGCTAATCACTGGTGCTTCCTCGGGGATTGGCGAAGAACTGGCCGAACTCTTTGCTCGCGACAAATCGTCTCTGATCCTGGTCGCTCGCAGCCAGGATAAGTTGCATGCCTTGGCAGATCGCCTGGCAAAGACTTACGGGATTCAAACCCTGGTACTGCCCTGTGATTTGTCTCTCCCAGATGCGGCACATACGCTCTTCGAGGCGGTGACAGCTGCCGGGTGGACGGTCGATTGCCTCGTCAATAATGCCGGGTTCGGCGGCATGGGGTACTTCGATGAGATTCCTGAATCCGAGGCAATCTCTCTGCTGCAGGTGAACATCCTCGCCCTGACCCAGCTGACGCGGTTGATCTTACCGGGGATGGTGGCCCGGAAACGGGGCCGAATTCTCAACGTGGCCTCGACAGCCGCGTTTCAACCGGGACCGAATGCGGTCGTTTATTATGCGTCGAAGGCCTACGTCTGGTACTTCAGTGAGGGGCTGCAAACGGAGCTGTCAGGAACCGGCGTCACTGTCACCTGCCTGGCTCCGGGGCCGACCAGAACAAACTTCGGCGAGGTCGCCCGGATGCAGGAGAGCGGCGCATTCCGAATGAATTCGATGGAGGTCGAGCCGGTCGCCCTCGCGGGATACCAAGCCATGCGAGCCGGTCGAACACTGGTCGTCCCAGGTCTGTTCAACAAGGTCTTGCAGTGGAGTTCAAAGTTCAGCCATTGGGCGATCGTGAAACAAGTCATGAAACGCATCATGCAACCACTTCCCCCACGCCAGGGGTCATAGCCAGCACCGCTTGTTACTCTTCCACAGCTGCGAACTGTCCCTGCAGTCGGCTGACGGCATCACTGGCGTTCATGTTGAACAGCGCCTTGCCACCGGTGCCCCATTGGCCGTGTTGATAGTGAAACACCGCACAGGCATCACGAACCGTGCCGACAGCTGCGACATCTTCCATATCGCCTCCTTCGATGGCCTCGAAATGCAATTCAATCGAGACAAAAGCCGTCAGTAATCCCAAGCGAACCTCGCGAGCGAACGCGACATCGGGTTGCCAGTCACATCGAACCCATCGCAGCCCGCGCGGCTTTCCGCATTGCGAAGCCAGTTCGAAGAATTTTGCTTCGAGGCTTTCTCGCTGAAGTCGAAACGCACCGCGAGCCTGTTGGACCTCACGCCGCTTCATCCAGCGAGCTATCGGAATCGCAAACACCGCGACCGTCGCCGCCGTACTGAAGAACACCCAAACAATCATCCATCCCGGCGACATCAATTGCCTTCTTTATTGTGCATCTCAAGTCTCGGAGGCTCGATCCTCCTGGTCACACACACCGTCGGAATCACTCGGCTACTTCGCTCCGACCGCCTGAATCCCCTCCAGGAATCCCAGATAGGCTGCAGCCCGGTCGGTCGCAGGGAGTTCACGATCGTCTGCCATCAACATCCAGAGCGCAGGCCCCTGGCCCATTCGAATCGACAACCCCGCCAACAGACGCATCGCGTCTTCACGAATGGTCGGATCAAACAGTCTTTGGATATACGAATAGCAGCCCTCTAGTGACTTCTCGGCTAGAACGCTGACCTGTTCCAGAACGTGTCGATCAACGATGTGCCGATCACACAGGGTGTTCTTATAGAGGGGTTTCAGCTGTTCGGCAGCGTCTCGAAAGTCACCCGCTTGAGCCATCACCTTCGTTTTCGCCAGAATTCCAATCGTGCCTTGTGCGACCTTGATCGCCTGTTGCTCGCTGGAGGAGAACTCACTCCAGGTTTGATTCGCAAACTCCTCATTCCCCTGAGAGAGTGCCCTATAGTACAGGTCGACCAACAACGAGGTCTGCGAGCGATAAGGTTCCCGCCGCGGCAGCTCCGCCTGCTCGAACTCCTGCATGAACTGCCAGACTTCTTTCTGCAATCCAAACCGTATGGCCCGGAGGAGCAGCGTTTGCTGGATCGCAAACCGAGCGTTCGCCACCCGAAGTATCTCCTCGCATTGCCCCCGATACTGGCTCAGGGCTCGACGCTTCTTGGTTTCATCGTCTTTCAAGCCGAGGACCGTTCCCAATTGATTCGAAATCTCGGAGCTCTTGTTGCTCTTATCGAACAGCGTTTTCGCACTGGCCGGACTGGGGCTGACGGACCGCAACATCTCCATCGCTTTGGTCTGGGTGAGCCAACCGCCCGCTGTGTCGCCGAGCTTCATCTGCAAATCCGCAATGTCAGCCAGCGCTAAGGCGAGCGAAGTCCCCGGTCCCGGATCTGGCAACCCGCCGAAGGGAGTCCCCTTGCTGTCATAGATCGCCTTCATGTCGGGTACATTCGCTGCGGATGGAGGGGGAGTCGATGCCAGCAGTTGTTCCATCTCACTCACGGTGGCCGCTGTGACCCCCTTGTCTCCCGCGAGCAATCGCACCTCAGCTGAGGCAATTTGCATTCGGACCTGAGCCGCCAATCCCGCAGCAGCAATCGCCTCCTTGAGCTTGGCCTCCAGAATCGGGTCAGGCTTGAGAACCAGCCGCGAGGCGATCATCCCCGCATAGGCAGCCAGTGACGCATCACGAGTCACCGGATCGGGGATCGAACGTGACCAAGCCAGTGCCTGATCCCACTGCTGTTGTTTGCACAGGTGAACCGTCGTGGCCACCCACAGCGGCATTCCGCATAATTCCAGATGGCTGAGCGACGATTCCTTCGCAAAATCGAACGTCTTCTGGTCAAGGCTCGCACGCCACATTTCAGACAACGTCCCCCGCAGATCACCCTCTTTTTTCGCAAATCGATTCAGCAGCGCCACAGCCTCGGGAGATCGGTCGAAACGGACCAGAGTCGCCGCCAAAACGACCGCGGCATCCAGATGAGCGCGCAGCACATCGGGATGTTTGGCTGATTTATCGATCGCCTCCTGGAGCGAGGCCACTGCTCCCGCCTGGTCTCCCGCGGACAGTTGCAACTGGGCCAGAATCGCCAATGGCTCCACGGCATATTGATTGCCGTTGGGTCCCATCCTTGAAATTTGTTCCCGGGCTCCGGCCAGATCCCCCGTCACCAACAGTGCCTCTGCGGCCAGTTGCCTGCCAAGCGGCTTGCTTCGAATTTCCTGTTGGACGGTGACTTTCAGAATCCCTTGCAGGGAAAGCTGGCGAACCTCCTCGATCGTGCTCACGACATGCTTCTTCTCCGGAACGACAGCATTCGGGAGATGTTCCGCCACCGGAGACGTCTCGACGGGGTTCAGAGGAGCATCCGTAATCGGCGCCTTGGGCTTCGGCTCTTCTCGCAGTAGAAACCAATAGATCCCGCCTCCGACGAGGCTAATTCCCAGGAGAGCCAGCAGCGAGATCATCCCCGTCGAAAGCCCCTTGGCCTTTTCGGGTTCCACTTTGACCACGGGGGGCAGCTTGGGGGCCTTAAAAATCGGGAGTTTGCAACCGGGGTTGCAGCACTTCACATCTTTGCCCGCTTGAGACGGAGCGATAAAACCGACCGACTCGCACATCGGGCACTTGACCTCGATGGTGCGGCCTTTGCCCGGCTTGATGGCGACCGAGGTCGCTTGCTTGTGCGCCAGAGGATCGACTTCAAACGGGTCGCTGGTATCTTCCGGCCTGTCTGGCTCCGGCTCGGGCCGGGTCCGTGAAGACCCTGCTGCGACTGGCGATTTTGAGGTCGGTGTTCCCCGGCCAGCGGGTGCCACCGGATTCGCGGGCCGACTGGAACCCGACTGCGATGGCTTGACTGCCGGCTTCGGCGCGGGCTTGGCACTCGGCTTCCCGGACATCGAAGCCCCGCAAAACGGACAGTCCGAGACATCGTCCTCGAGGACTGACGCCTTGCAGGACGGACAGTTGCGAAACTCCATGATGGATGCTTTCTCGGAGACTTCGTGTCGACCAGGAGAATTCCCTGAGCAGGGGACGCCAGCGTCCGTGCCGAGCGGCCTCACTGAAATATAACAGCCCCCCGACCGGGGGTGAACCACTGAAACCGAGTTCCCTTCACCGGTTCACGTGGACGCCCCCAGATTTGACGCGCCGCAGGAGAATTTGGTGCCCATAAATGGGGGCGAAACCGCGATTTTCCACCGAGAAACCGTTACAGTCAGTCTCACCTGCCTGCGAGATCTCCCACCGAGTGTCCCCCCATGACTGCACCGTCTTCCCCGGAATCCTCCGTCCGCGATCGTTACGCAGCTGCCGCTGAAGAACGCGAGACCGCTCTCTGCTGCCCGGTCACCTACGATCCTCAGTTTCTCAAGATCATCCCGCAAGAAATACTCGACAAAGACTACGGCTGTGGCGATCCGTCGCGACATGTACTGGCCGGGGACTCGGTGCTGGATCTGGGGTCTGGGGGCGGGAAGATCTGTTACATCGCCGCCCAAATCGTCGGCTCGACGGGAAAAGTGATTGGGATCGACTTCAACGAGCCGATGCTAGAACTGGCCCGAAAACATCAACCGGCCATCGCCGCCCAACTCGGGTACTCGAACGTGGAGTTCCGTCGCGGTCGGATTCAAGACCTGCAACTCGACCTCGACCGGCTCGATCAGCTGCTCGAACAACAACCGATCCACACTTCGCGTGACTGGCTCGATTCCGAGGCCAAGCTCAATGAGCTTCGCACTTCGAACCCGCTGGTCGAGTCGGCGTCGGTCGATGTCGTCGTCTCCAATTGCGTGCTGAACCTCGTCCAGCAGTCCGACCGTGAGAAGCTGTTCCGTGAGGTCTTCCGCGTGTTGAAGCCGGGCGGACGAGCGGTGATCAGCGATATTGTGGCGAGTGCGGACGTACCGCTGACGCTGCAGAGTGACGCGACCCTGTGGAGCGGATGCGTCAGCGGGGCCTTTCGCGAGGATCTCTTCGGGCGGGCGTTCGAGGCTGCGGGATTCGTGGGGATCGAGATCCTCACCCGCCAAGCCGAACCGTGGCAGGTGGTCGAGAACATCGAGTTTCGCAGCGTCACGATCCGGGCCTGGAAGCCGCTGGACCTCGAAAAGTCTGACCAAGCCCACGAGGTCATCTACAACGGCCCGTGGGTGGCTGTCATCGACGACACCGGCACCGAACTCGTGCGCGGAGAACGCACTCCCCTGACCGATTCACAGCGGTCGCAACTCGCGCTTCCGCCCTACCGGTCACAACTGGAATGGGTCACCGACGCTCCGGGGGGATTCCCCAACGAATGTTGCCTCTTCCAGATCGATGAATCTCCACCCGCGAACGCGGTCTTCCGGGAGGGGCATCCAAGCCTTTGAATACCCTTTCTTCACAGTCTGGCTCTAAGTGAAAGCGTTGACACAGTCGCTTCAAGCTCTCATCCGAATTCGAATTGAGTTCCAGAGAGATCTCCGCCAGCTGAGGGTGTTCGCAGATGATCTCAATCATTTGATCACTGAGATCGGTATTAAAAGTGTTCAGATATCGGAGTTTTGGAAACACTGAACCGTCGATGGACCAGTCCATGGGCAGTCGGCAACTTTCGGAACGGAGTTCCTGGAGTTCGGGAAGTTTTCCCAGGGTCTGAAGTGTCCCCGTCAGCAGTTTGCAACTTTTGAATTTGAGGGAGGTTAACTTCGGATGCTCTCTCAGAGCCGCCAGATCGTCCGGGCTCAGTGTCGCGCCATCGAATCCAACGCTGGTCACCGAATGGAGCGGCACACCCCGCAGGTATTGTCCCGGATGGGAGGTTTGAGGATGGAAGTGAATCCCCTCCATCGAGTAAATCCTGGGAAGCAAACGCTCCTGATTTGCAGACGAAAATATCTGGGGGAACGGGAATAAGAAGATTCGCTGCTGTTCAATCCTGGCGTTCTCGCGAAGCCGCGTGATCGCTGCGGCCTCTTTCGCCCGCTCATAAAACCAGCAACCCAAGAGTCCGGCAATCAGCAATCCCCCCCCCACCAAGGGACGGAAGAACCTCCGGCGAGATATCGGCCTCTTCACAGCATCCGTGGCCATCCCATTCTCCCAGCGGGTGGGAACCATTCCTCAACCAGAGCGGCACAGCGTCAACCTGCCGCCCTCGTCAGCCCACTCGGGCAATCTTCAGGCTGAGCTCGATCTCCCCCACGGAGATCGTCTTGCCATCGAGTGTCGCTCCCGCGGCAATCCGATCAGCGCGGGTTTCGGTCAGCAGGGTGTCCTGCCATTGGGTGACCATCGCCTGTAGCTCGGCCTGTCCCGCAGCTGCCGACCAGGTGATCGCGATCCGGTCATTCTCCTCTAGATCGTGATCTTTGCGCAGCTGTTGGACTTGGCGGATCATGTCACGGGCCATCCCTTCGCGGACGAGGGCCGGAGTCAGGATGGTCGAGAGGGCGATCTGCACGCCGGTGTCATCGGCACAGGCCCAATCGCTGGCCTGTTCGGTGCTGATCAGCACGTCTTCGGGGGCCAGCGTGACCGGTTGACCTTCGATCGTGAGGGTCACCGACTCCCCCTTCCGCAACGGAGCCAGCGCCGCAGCGTCGACCGTCGTCAGTGCCTCCTTAACCGCTCCCAGCAACTTGCCGAGCTTCTTCCCAAGCGTCTTCAGATTCGGCTTGTAGCTGTAGTGGACCAGCGCATCGAGGTTATCCGCTGGCGTGATCTGCTTGACGTTCAGTTCGTCTGCTACGACATCGGCTAGCGCTGCGATCTCCGCCGACTCCTGAGGATTCGAGCAGGCGTACTTGAGTTCCGCCAGCGGTTGCCGCACACGCTGATTCGCCTCTTCTCGCAACCGGTGCCCCATCTTGACCACACGCTGAGCCAAGGCCATGCGGTGGTTGAGGGACGCATCGACGAGTGCGGAGTTGACCTCCGGATAAGGAGACAGGTGTACTGAAGCGAGCGGCAGACGTGAGTCTGCCGAGGAACCCACGGCAGACTCACGTCTGCCGCTTGCTGTCAGGTTCTGGAACATGCGTTCGGTGACGAACGGAATGCATGGTGCCAGAAGTTTGGTGAGCGTGAGAAGAACTTCGTACAGCGTCTGGTACGCAGCGAGCTTGTCGGTGTCCCATTCACTCCCTCGACTCACGTCGGAGGCTCGCTCTTCTCTCGCCTTCCAGAACCGCTTGCGATTCCGGCGGATGTACCAGTTCGACAGATCGTCGATGAACGCAGCTGCGGCTTGCGTCACACCGGGGGTGTTGAAGTTTTCGAACTCGGTGCGGCAGGTGCCGATGAGTACGTTGAGGTTCGAGAGAATCCAGCGGTCGATCTCCGGCCGCTCGCTCACCGGCACGATCTTCAGCGATGTGTCGAACCCATCGAGGATCGCGTAGTTCACAAAGAACGAGTAGCTGTTCCAGAGCGGGATCAAGACCTGACGACGCACTTCATCGGCGGGCGTGCTTGTGACCTTACAAGTGGCGAGTCCCTCCAGAGTCTGCGAGATCGGCCCATCGACCGTTTGCAGCGTCACTGGCTCGCGGCCATGCCGAGTGCCGAAACGCAGGTCCTGCGCCGGGTTCTGAGCCAGATACAACCAGCGCAACGTATCAACGCCGAGTTGCTCCGCAGCCTCTTCAAACCAGATCGCCGTCCCATCCGACTTGTGCATCGGTTTGCCTTCCTCGTTCATCACGAGGCGGTGACCGAGCAGGGTCTTAAACGGGCGCTTGCTGAGGCCTAGGGCCGATACCCCCTCTGGCTCTCCTCTCTCGTCTCTACTCTCTTCTCCCTCTTCCCACCCCATCATCGTGGCCAGCGACAGCAGCGAGTAGAACCAGTTGCGGAACTGGCCGGGGAAGCATTCGGTGACGAGTTCGGCGGGGAACCAGTCCTTCCACTTGAGGGCGGTTTCGGGGTAGCGACCGTTGTAGTTCAGCGTCGAGAACGGCACGATCCCGGCGTCGAGCCACGGG
>Ga0105047_10016012_pt1 | contig 11783 bp, 14 predicted proteins | sample MAT04_FD_78384 | JGI IMG/M metagenome (GOLD analysis project Ga0105047, IMG submission 78384) | Freshwater microbial communities from Lake Fryxell liftoff mats and glacier meltwater in Antarctica - MAT-04 (megahit assembly) | ecosystem: Environmental > Aquatic > Freshwater > Ice > Liftoff... | reverse complement strand
CACCCTTGCCGTCATATTGGGCAAAGTCCTGGGAGACATAATTCAGGTGGCCACAGTAGCGCTTGTATTGAAGTTCACCTGCACCGGCATCCAGGATGCGTGCACCTTGTGGCACCTGTTTCAAAGTCGCCTCCAGCCAGGTCTCACGGGTTGATTCGTTTTTTGTACCTATTTTTATCAGCATTTTAACTTCCTAAACCAGAAACATCCGCAGCCGTACTTCTGCTGATCTGCCTGTTGTTTTTGTGCGTTTCTGACAAGTCCGCCTTCAGAAGCAGCATCCGGAATCAAGGCAAATTCCTTCAATTCCATTTTGTTGAAATAATCCAAAATCTGTTCGTACTGATATATCCGGTGGGCATTGTACATGACCCTGGCCGGCTTGCCTACCGGAACAACAAAGAGCAGATCGCCACCTAAGGCGAGCACCCTCTTCAGTTCTGCTATCGCTTTCAGGTCGCCGTCAGGATCCAGCGGGTCGCCATAGCGTCCTAGTCCGACGTGTTCAATCACATGCATGCATGAGAGAGACTTGATGCTGCAGTCTGGAAAAGGAAGCGATAAAAGGTCGGCATGCTCTGCCTCCAAATTTCCAAGACCAAGCACCGCTGGTCGGTAATCATAGAAACGAACCGGAATAAAGGCTGAAACAATCGAACAAAAATGCAGTGAAGATGATATGTCCACATGACATGAAGGCTTTGTTTGCGCCAGAATCCGTGCTGCCCAGGCCGGATGATAGATGTAGTGGCGGTCGAATGAGGTTTCAGAGGTCTTGTCAGTAAGGCATGGATAACGGTCTTTCCAATTAACTGTAAAACGCTGCAGGCCTGCTCCGGTCAGTTTTTTGAAACGCAGAAATTCTGAAGCAAAACAAAAATATGAATACAGACTTTTCGCTTTACGATATGTGTTCCTGATCAGCGGGCTTTTTTTGAGAAATTCTTTCACCTGAACCTCGTTAGCGGTTGGTCCATTTGGTTTTATCAACAAATATGCTGTTTATATATGTGTCGGCATAAAGCATATAACCGTTAGCCAGCATGTAGTCGATGATTTCATTAATCTTTGCCTCGGCATTGTTTTCCGTATAGGTCAGGGTTTCAATACAGAATACTTCCGGTCTCCAGATACTCAAATCCAGTGTTTTTAGAATCTGCAGATCCATGCCTTCAACGTCAAGTGAAATGAAATTGGGTTTGTTGGTGCAATGCTGAGCAATAACGGAGTTTATCGGCACAAGTGGAATGGGGATTACCTGTTCGATCCGGTTCTTGCCGTAGCTCTGGTAACGCTCGGCCTCTTCTTTGGAAAATGTATTCAGCGTTTTTGTCGACATGACATAAAAGTCTGCCGATTTCTGTTCAGACAGGCCGACTCCGATATTAAGACAGTTGTCCCTGCTGCGTTTATTTTTCAGAGCTTTGAAAAGTGTCGGGTCTGGTTCAATACAGATTCCGCTGCAGCCTCGAGAGTAAAGCAGGTAAGTGTTGTTCATGTATACTGGATGATTTGCCCCGATATCCATGTAGGTTGGGTGTTTTATTTTGATGGCCTCAAAGATGAACTCAACAATCAGGTCTTCTCCGGATTGTGAATAACTGGTCTTTTTATGGGTTCTGAATATTTTTTTCAGCAGGTTCATCAGGTATGTCCCTTTAAAGTGGAATCAGGAAAATCAGGAGTTAGCCTCGTGTTCACAAACAGCACAGCTGCAAGATAGATCAGGGAGGATGCGCACAGAGCCAGGGCAATACCTTGAATTCCTGTCTGCTGTGCCAGCAGGTATGCGATTGTCAAAAACGAGAATGCTTGAACTCCCTTGGGCCAGAAATAGATTCCGGGTTGATTGTGGAATTGCCCTTTAAGTGTGTAGAGTTGTCCAATATTGTAAATCGAGATGCCCAAAACCGTTAACCATAATATGGAACTCTCTTTGGCAAAGACTTTGTTTGTGAGTAGCTTTGTAACAGGTTCTCCAAAGAAGTATGCACCCAGAGTAACTCCGGTGATCACAATACTGGATATAATAACCGTCTGGTTTACAAGCTGCTGGCTGGATTCTGCTTGAACAGGCGTAGACATGGCACCGGCCCGTTCAAAAACAATAGGCACAACAAGTTGATTAACCAGAGCGAAAAAAAGATTTATCGGAGAAGCGGCAATCTGATACAGGGCGGCATAGATTCCTACGGCTTGCTCTCCGGAGACGGCCTGCAGAACCCAACGATCAGAATATAGGCTGATGGCGGCAAAACCGGAAAAAATCATGAAAGAAGCGGCATATGCCCGGAATTCTCTGTAGCAACTTTGGTCCCCTGATATGCTGTTGACAATCTGCCAGTTGAATCGGATTTCATCATTTTTTTGAGCAAACCAGTGCTGTGAAATTGTTATTAAGGTTGTTCCCAGTAAATATCCAAGCAGAGCGATATAGCCGCTGTTTTGAAATATCAGCACAAGAATAATTGACAGGCCGATGCGCAGCCATACATCTGTTCCCTGGTGCAGTGCCACGACTTTTCTTTGGCGAACCGCATTTTGCAGGGCAAGAAAAGAAGCATTGATTCCGCTTGCAATTCCAAACAGAGACGCAATCATGACGATCATTGCCCATTCAAGACCGTAATATATGCCGATGATCCCGGAAACAAAAAAGGTCGACGTGATCAGGGTGTATCCTAGGTTGCGATGAGCTCTCCTGATCGTTGCAAAGTAGATCCCGAGGTCGCCACGCTCACGGTAAACAACGAAAAATCGTGCGACAACGTTTGCTACCGGTCCGTAAACATAGGTCGTGAAAACGCCGGCAATGGTCAGGCCCAGGGCCAGCTGGCCGTAACCTTTGGGACCCATGATGTTTGTCAGTACTTTCAGGCCGATGAAACCGCCGGCGAATCCAAGTAGCTGGCCGGTAAAAACCCAGTACAACTCTTTTCGTAGCCCGGCAGCGCGCTGGAGTAATGTGAGCAGATCTTTCATCATATTAGCCATTTTGTGAATGGTTTTGCGAAACGGTTTGTGTTGCTGCCGCAAATGTCATTGACTGGTCACATTTTCTCGGTACCACTGATACGCCCCCGCAATCCCTTCCTTCAGTCCGATCCTGTGCTGCCACCCCAGTTTGAGAATACGTGAGGCGTCGGCCAGTTTGCGTGGTGTGCCGTCCGGTTTGGTTGTGTCGAATGTCAGTTCACCCTCAAAACCAGTAGTTTGTTTAACTAGCAGAGCCAGGTCGCGGATGGTGATTTCCTCTCCTGAACCGACATTGATCAGGGCTGGTGCTGCTTCATCTGCAAGCAGCTTGTCGTAAGCGACCTTATCCAGATTGATCAGGAATACACAGGCCTCGGCCAAGTCATCCACATGCAGGAATTCACGGAATGGCGAACCGGTGCCCCAGACAGCCACTTCCGGTGCTCCACTTTGTTTTGCTTCGTGAAATTTGCGGATCAAGGCCGGCAGTACATGGGATTTTTCCAGGTCAAAATTGTCGTTGGGACCGTAGAGATTGTTGGGCATGGCGGCTAGATACTTTGTGCCGTACTGTCGGTTATAGGCGCGGCACTGGAAGATGCCTGAGATTTTGGCAATAGCATAGGCGTCGTTGGTCGGTTCCAGAGTGCCGGTCAGCAGATGTTCTTCTTTCATGGGCTGCGGGGCGAATTTGGGATAAATGCAGGTGCTGCCCAGAAAAAGCAGCCTTTTTACATCATTTTTGTATGCCTGATGAATTACATTGGTCTGTATCAGCAGGTTGTCGTAAATGAATTCAGCCGGGTAGGTATTGTTGGCAACAATACCGCCCACTTTGGCTGCTGCCAGGAATACATACTCCGGCTGTTCTTGCCGAAAAAAAACCTCAACCGCTTGCTGGTTGCGCAGGTCCAGTTCGCTGCTGGTTTTCAGTATCAGATTATTATAGCCTTCTGCCTGAAGTTTTCTGACAATGGCTGAACCGACCATGCCGCGATGTCCGGCCACAAAGATTTTTGCCTGTTTATCCATTACTATTCCTTTTGTTCCATATGTTTTTAGCTGTGATTTATTGCTGAAACTTCAGCTGCAAAGCCGATATCCAGGATTGTGTCGTTGTTTCCGCCCAGTTCCTGAATGCTTGCTCTTAGTTGCTGAGATCTTTTACTGGATGTAATTATAATGTGGTGACTGACGGACAGGATGCCGTGATTCAGGCTGATAATATTGCGATCCATGAAATCCTTACCGATGTTTCTGTCATCCATGACCGCTTCCAGTTCCAGACCGGCCTCACGTAAAGAAAGCCATGCTATTTCGGCCACCTCGTCAACACCACAGAAAGAGACCCGGGTGATACCCTGGGCAGACAGGCGTTTGAAGAGCTGCAGGTAATCCTGGCGTGTCACTGTATACAGGCTGGTGAAGTAGTGGGCATGCTGATATGCCATGCGCCCTTTTTCCGCGATACCCTGAGGGGTAAGCAGGTAGGCATAGCGGTTACGGGGGTAGCTCTTGATGCGGATATAGCCCTTGCCAACAAAGTTTTTGATGTAGGAGTTGACCAAACCGAGGGCGATGCCGAGTCGCTTGGCCAGTTCGCGCTGGGAAACCGGCTGTTCATCGGAAACTTCGGAGAGAAGCTGGAAGGCATTGATGTCGTCTGTGTTGCATTCTTTTTGACTGTTCATGAGGTGAACAGTAATTGATTTTTTGCGTTAAATCAAGGTTAAATTCCGGGACTCGGAATCTGGGAGCCGGGAGCCGGAACTCGGGATCAGGGGGTGGATTATTACCGGTTCCCGGTTCCCGAGTCACTAGTCCCGGCCGTCTTGTCCCGGCCGTCTACTCCCGGGTCCCGGATTTAACAACCCTGCTGCGCCCGGAAGAAATTCCGTCAAATCGTACTTTCCCCCAAAATTCTCCTTTGCGGTAGACTGATGCTTCCCCTGGCGGCAGATAGACTGCTGACTGATTAGATAAAATACAGGAAAATGCCGATGTCAAACCGCTGCCGAAAGTCTCTTCTTTTACCGGAAGGCGGTAATCAGCCAGTTTTGCGGTTGACGAACCGCTTGCAATCCTGATTGGTTCACTTGAGGTGTCAGAAAGCGATGCAGCAGAGGCTTTTAGTTGGTAACCGCTGAACGCAGAGGGCAGTTGGCCGGACATTGTCAGCAAGGCGTTGCCGTCGTTGTTCAGTCGCAGATCATATGCCGGTGTCCAGGGGAAACCGGGCAGGGCATAGGTTGCTATGAGATGTCCATTCTTTGGAGTAATTGTCACGCGGGCCACAGCCTCGGCTGTTGTGCCGTTCTTTTTCTGAGCGACCAGTTTTGCATCCACCCGGCGGATTTCCTGCTCTGTCTTGCGCTTGGCCGTATAGACAGATTCCAACTGTGCTATGGCATATTCGGTCCCCTGGCGGATTGATTGCATGGGGTCCGGGTTGGTTTTGGTTTTGCGCGGGGCTTTGCCGCTCTGGGATTTGGCGGCAGCCTTGAAAATATCTTCCCGGGTTTCCAGAGCTTTTAACCGGTCTTCAAGTTTGTTTTTCTGCTCAGTCAGTGTTTCAATCTCCTTGACTCTTTTGACATCGATCCGGGCAGGCAGCAGTTCGACCTGCTGGATTGTTGTATTGCCGACCGGCCTGATGCGGAGGCTGTTTTCCAACATTCCGCTGGGCAGGTTAATATCTGCAACACCTTTTGCTGCGCTGCTTTTTATTTCGACAATGGCTCCATCCGAGAAAAAGGTAATGCTTTTGCCGGCTGCCATGGCCGTATTAGTTGTAATAAAGAGTAGAAAAAGAGAAAATATGAAACTTTTCATGATTACTCCGTTGATACAAAATTAAAATTTAAAGCCTCATTATAAAACTGACAGTTGCTCTTGACGCACGATATGATATTATGCGCAAAAAACAGCGGAAGGAAAAATGCAATGAGCGCTGAGGCGGAAATATCTGTCAAAGACATAATCAATTTTTACATTAAAATCAATGACTCATCCAAAGCTAAGAAAGATATTGCTCAGCTTTCTTCCAGGGACAAAGCCACAGCCTTTGATATTATGGATGCTTCAGCTGCTCCCCGTGATTTCAAAATTGATCTGGCCAAGCATTTCATACATGATCTTGATATGCGGGTTCGCAGAAAAGCTGAAATTATGATGGAAACTCTCGTGCCGGGCTGGGTTGCTGATCCGGGCGAAAGTATTCTGAAGCTGCTCAAGTCCGGTGGTGGCAAGGGAGGCTCCCATCGAAATTCCGCAGTTAAATTTCTGTTTGGTATTCTGGATTCCAACAGTCTGCGCGATACGTTTATGGTATTGCTCAATAGCCGTAACCGCCCCCACATGATTGAAATTATCTCCATCCTGGAGGAGTATATTGATGCCTCCAAGGATGAGCAGGAACAGGTCAAAATCTTTGAGGGCTGTCTGGATATCGTACTCTCCGATGACGCAGATTTTAGCATCAAACATCATGCCTGCAACCTGTTGAGTGTCTTCTTTAAAAAAGTTGCCACTACTCAGCTTGGCGCTGTTCTTCGTCAGAAATTCATTGAAAAGCAGGTTGAAAAGGGTGAAGCGGTTTATCGCTATCTCTGCAGCGGTATTTCCGGTCTGAATGTATATTTTCTGGAAGATATTCTGCGCCCGCTAAATGAAGGTGGTATTGCCTATCAGATGAAAATGCTGACCTATTTCAGGTTTGTACTGGATAAAATCCGCATTAATGAAGAAGTGGATACGATTCTGGATACCTATCCTGATTACTGGAATCGTAACGAACCGACCCGAGAAGAAAAGATCAAAATTATCTGCCAGCGAATTGCCACGGCCATGGAAGAGTTGTGGGAAGCCGCTACAGACACTGAGGTGCACGAGCATATCATCAGAATTAAATATGGTGAATATGCCAATAAAATGGAATTGCTAGAACAGATCAAGACCAGAATTGAAGGGGATGGCATCAGTGCCGCCGCTACAGAGAAAATTGCCCTGATGTTGCGCTGTTTCCTGATTAATGGCGAGGATGAAGCCCTGATGGTCCAGGCATCATATCTGCTGCTTTTCAAAATCGGTGATTACTCCAGTCGAGTGGCTGCACTGAAACATATGAAGTTTTATGTTGAAAACAGAAACCTGAATTATGCCGAAAGGGGCAGTCTGGCCACTGTTATGGAGTCTCTGCTTAAAGAAAAGAAGCTGGTCGAGGATCTGCAAGATGTTGCCCGTTACATCCTGTTCATGACAGCACCTGATCGTTTGAAAACTTTGGATGACCAGAAACATATCCTTAACTATTTGCGAGGATTTGCCGAGGGAGAAGGGTTTGAAAATGAAAGTGCCGAGGAACGCGTTTTGGAATCACTAGAAGCGTTTTACGGTGTGGTCAGTCTTGAAAAATATCATAAGGCCATTCAGTATCTGGAGTTCAAGATCAAACAGCCCCGGATTGATGGCGCGTTGGAAAGACCTAAACCTAAAAAGTAATCTAAAATTACCCCATCTCCACCACAGCCCTCCCCTTTGAAGGGGAGGGAGATTTATTCTGTCTGGATAACAGCATAAGCAGATCTATTCGGATCTGTCCGCCGATAAATCAAAAAAACATTCCCCCTGATTTTCCTTCATTTTGTTGATCCACATCAAATACCAATTATCACATTTAGCGCTATCCTGAAATCATCAAGAGCTCAGGAGGAGCAAAATGGAATTCAAAAACGAATTAGGCGAAATGGCCATCCAAGACGTAATTAAAACTTATCCGGAGATCGGCGAAGTTCTGGCCCGTTATGATATCGGCTGCGTAACATGCAAAGTCGGCATTTGCCTGTTGAAGGATGTGGTCTCGATCCACGGTCTTTCCAAAGAAGATGAAGCGAAAATAGAGCAGGAAATCAACGGACATCTGGCCGAAAAGGATCTTTAAGTCAGGTAAAAGGAGAAACCGATGAAAACAAATATCAGCCAGGCATTGGTGGACGAACATAAACTCATATTGCGGATGATTTCCCTGCTGGAGAAAAACGCCGCTTTGACGGCAGCAGGCAGATACAGCAACTGGCAGTTTTATCTGGATGGAGTCGACTTTATTCGCAACTATGCGGATCGTTTTCATCATGCCAAGGAAGAAGACGTGCTCTTTGAGGCCCTGATTGCCAACGGCATGCCGCGCGCCAACAGTCCAATAGCAGCCATGCTGATGGAGCACGATCAGGGCAGGGCCTATGTGGGTGCTATGGAGAAAGCGGCTCAGGAATCGCAGGCCGGTCAGTCCGGGCGTGAAGGCGTTATCGTGGAAAATGCACTGGCCTTTGCGGAACTGTTGCGTGAGCATATCAGTAAGGAAGATGACATTCTCTATCCGCTGGCCGAAAGAGTTCTGCCGGAAGAAGTCAGGTCAGGGATACTGGCCGGATATCAGGTAGCCGAGGCTAAAGCAGCGGCGGATTTCAGTGAACATTACCGGATAGTTGTTGAGGGGTATGAAAAGGAGTAGGAAGGTCCACTCTCACTTGGCGTGAGATGAATATATAGATCGGAGTCAAGGGAAGGCGGGTAAAACCTCCACGGCCAAAAGCCTGGAGGTTTTTTTGTGTATTCTCGTTTACTTGCCTTTGAATTGCCTGTATATTTTGGAAGATTAAAGCAAACTTTAATTTGCTGTTTTATGTTGACTCGATGTTAGTGGATAAATGTTCCATTTGGGATAGATCACCAGTTCACGCGCGCGCGTGAACTGGTCAATAACATGTTCGCGGTTCTAAATGAGGTAAAAATGAAATATTCCATTCTATCGTAGGGTTCAAGGCGCTGGCCTTGCTGTTACTTGTTTTGCTTCATGCGGGCTGCGGGGGTGGCGGAGGGAATTCACGCCCCCGGCTTACCAGAAGGTCACCCTGAATCGCTTCCCCATTTCATTGGATTACCTGTTTCATACAGACGATCCGGCCTTCCAGAACACTGTACTGACAGGCATCCGATCAGGCCGTCCGGAAGGCACGGCCTCCTTCCTGGTGCCATACCCATTTTACAACCATGCTGCCCACTTCCCTGCCACCCTTAAGTGGTATCAGCTTCAACGGTTTCCAACAATCGGCACGACCCGCCCTAAAAGACCGGCGGGTCAGCCTCATTACCGTTGAATGTGAAAAAACCGTGCTCCAGCAGACCAAGTACTCCAGCAACTGCCGGACATTACATCAGCATACCAGCAGGCAGTGGGATCTTGCACTTCCGGTCACATCAAGATAGTCCTCTTCGCAGCAGTAATAATCCAAATCTTGCGGCTGTCGAGGTTATCTCAGTCCGAAATAACTTAATATGAAAAGCACCACAACAATGACGCCAATGATGGCAAAAATGTTCATTTCAGTTTCTCCTCTCTTTCACTTGATCGGATCATCTTCAAACATTAAGTTGATCTTGGGTGAGATGATAATGATTATAATCAGGTAAAAGCAAATAGCCTGCCAATAGCCTAAGGAAAATCAGAAGTTTGGATTAATCCTTTCATGACAGCTGGTTAGATGAACAGGAGATAACGGCGGAAACGGGTGAAATGTTTCTTGGACCTCAAGATTTGGCTGAACCTCAATATGCTGAGGGGGTGTTTGAGGGAGGCAGGCAGTTATCGTGGGCTTTCGTATCTTTTATACTTGGAATACAAATGACAAAGATGCAGTCCTTGAATCAGAGCTGCCAGTTGAACAGTACCAACAAATAGGATTTAAATTGATGGCCCGTTTGGGGCCATTTATAAAACACAAAAAAACTTGGATAAAATACAAATCTTATCTGGCAGCTTCTGCGTGCAGCTTGATACCTAACGCCGAAACAATTTTGAGAATAGTATCGAAGCTAGGAACCCGTTCACCAGAAAGCGCCTTGTAGAGACTTTCACTGGAAAGACCGGCATCGCGAGCGACCTGCGACATCCCTTTAGCACGAGCTATGTCACCCAGTGCCTTGGCGATGAAGGTCGCATCGCCATTAGCTTCTTCAAGGCATGCTTCAAGATAAGCCGCCATTTCTTCCGGAGTATTGAGCTGTTCGGCGACATCATAGCGACTAGTAGTGTTTTTTGGCATTTTCAACTCCTAAAGATTTTGTGTAAGACGAAGTGCAGCTTTAATGTCGCTGGCTTTCGGTAACAGCTGGTCGGCGAGGAGACCACGCTGCCAATGCGCTTCACTACCGTTGGAGAGTAAAACTATGAAGACCAGTCGATAATGGTTAGTTCTGGAATGCGCACGAATTCGCGAATGTTATTTGTGACCAGAGTTGCTACTAAAGATACAGCATGGGCCGCAATAAGCATGTCCAAGGAACCAAAGGGCGTCCCCGCTTTTTCCAGATTTGAACGGATGGTGCCATAGGCAAGAGCAGCTTCTTCATCGTAGGGGAGAACTTCCAGTGGTATAATAAACTCGTCAAGTGCTTTTGTATTTTTTTCAATATGCTGACTTTTGGCAACTCCATAGCGCAATTCAGAGAGGGTAATGGAAGAGATGCCAATATCGCCAGCCTGGTATTCCAAAAACCGCTTCAGCACGTGTGCCGGCTGTTGCTTGATAATGAAAATACAAATATTGGTATCGAGCATCAGCTTCATTAGAGACTCTCCCGCTTGTCTAGTTCTGGCTGAACCCGCTCGGACATGAAATTACTGGAAAACTTTTTCAGGCTTCCAAAAAGAGAGCTCCATGAGTCGCTGCGAGGAATCAAATAAACAACATTGCCACTTTTCTTGATAAAAACTTCATTATCCTCGAATCTAAACTCTTTAGGGAGCCTGACAGCCTGGCTTTGGCCATTTTGAAAAACTTTTGCAGTTTTCATGATCTACCTCCGGATAAAGTATATATTGGAAGTATGTATTCTGGTTGTTTGGTTGGCAAGTTTAAAAAAACAGCTAACAATTGGATGCGGTGGAGTCTGGGAAATGTAGGGATGATCCATTCTCCATTTTCCGTTTTAATACAATCGAAGAGAAAGTCAAATTACCAACTTTTATGATGTGAATTAAATGGACCGTTCTTCTCGCAACAGGTTGAATGAAAAGCTGCTACACAAGTTTACCGGTGATATCCTGTTTGACAGGATTGCCCGGGCGGTCTGTCATGCCGGTTGTCTGCCGCGCAAAGAGCTGTACGAAGCCTGGGAGGTTGCGCGGCGTGTTCGTCGTCGTTTTCGGGGTGGCCGGATTGTGGATCTGGCTTGCGGGCATGGGCTGCTGGCCCAGATTATGCTGCTGCTTGACCAAAGTTCTACCCGGGCGCTGGCTGTTGATCTGCATATCCCCAAGAGTGCCGCAACGCTTGCTACCTCCATGAATGCCTGCTGGCCGCGCCTGCTTGAACAGCTTCAGTTTCTGGAGTCTGACCTGGAGGAGGTACAGTTGTCTCCTGAAGATCTGGTGGTTTCGGTGCATGCCTGCGGTGGTTTGACGGATCTGATCCTTGATCGTGCTGTGGCTGCGGGCGCACGGGTTGCGGTTTTGCCTTGCTGCCATAATCTCACGGGTGCTGATCTGGGCGGGCTGGAAGGGTGGATGGATGGTCCTCTGGCGATGGATGCAGCACGGGTGGCCCGGCTGCGGTCGCAGGGATACAGGGTGTTTACGCAAAATATACCTGGTGATATCACACCCAAAAACAGATTGTTGATGGCTGAACCGGAATAAACTTTAAGTGATTATTTGGATTTACCGCTTCAATACTAACCCACCACAAATACCATAAATACAAGGTCTTTATACTTCGGAGGATCGCTATGCGTGAATTAAACGGTGTCAT
>Ga0105047_10016011_pt1 | contig 11784 bp, 13 predicted proteins | sample MAT04_FD_78384 | JGI IMG/M metagenome (GOLD analysis project Ga0105047, IMG submission 78384) | Freshwater microbial communities from Lake Fryxell liftoff mats and glacier meltwater in Antarctica - MAT-04 (megahit assembly) | ecosystem: Environmental > Aquatic > Freshwater > Ice > Liftoff... | reverse complement strand
GGCGGCGCAAGAACCCGAAGTCGGAACCAGAGTGGCTCCGCGCGGCGACTATCGGGACAGCTGTAGTGGAGAGTATGTGAACCGGGGTCGCCTTTATGCCGACTGCCGCAACGATCGCGGACAGATCCGCGGCACGTCCATCGAGCTGAACCGCTGCTCCGATTATCAGATCCGCAACAACAACGGGCTGCTGGTCTGCGGTCCCAACCGCGGCGAGTTCGAGGATCGCCCCGGTGGCGGAAATGGTAGCGGCTGGCAGGGGGAGGGCGGCGGACGCGGCTCGATCACCGTGTACCGCGACTCGAATTTCCGCGGGGCCGCGTTCCGGTTCGACAATGAAATGCCGAACCTGGTCAACACGGGCTTCAACGACTCGATTTCGTCGATGCGGTTTCGCGGCGAATGGGAGGCGTGCAGCGACGCCTACTTCCGTGGCCAGTGTCAGACCTTCCGCGACGACGTCAACAACCTGCGGAACTGGGGCCTGAACGACCGCATCTCGTCCCTGCGTTCGGTCGGCCGCAGAGGTCGCTGGTAGGTCTCAGGTCGTCAGCAAAAACTTGCCGACATGGCCGCCCGCCTCGAGTGCGAGGTGGGCGGCTGAAGCCTGTTCCAGCGGGAAGGTCGCTTCAACGGGTGGCCGGACCGCCCCCGATGCGATCCAAGGCCAGACCGTCGCTTCAACCGCGGCTATCAGCCGGGCTTTCTCGTCGGCGGGCCGGGCGCGCAGGGTCGAGCCGGTCAGGACGATTCGTTTTATCATCAGCTTGGCCAGATCAACTTGCGCGGTCGATCCGGATAGGGTGGCGATCACGACCCAGCGGCCGAACGGCTTCAGGGCCGCCTGGTTGAGCGCGGCGTAGTCGGCACCGACCATGTCCAGCACGACATCCGCACCCCCGAAAGCGATTATCGCCGACTCCATGTCGTCGCGAAGGGCGTCGAGGCTTAGATCGGCACCGAGACGCTTCGCGGCCGCAGTCTTGTCCTGCCCCCGCGATGTGGCGATCACCCTGGCCCCGGCCGCCTTGGCCATCTGGATGGCGGTGGCACCAATGCCGCTGGTAGCCCCATGGATCAGCAGGGTCTCGCCCGCTTTCAGCCCACCCGCTTCGAACACGTTGGCGAAGACCGTACAGACGGCCTCGGGCAGGGCAGCCGCCTGGATCAGGTCTACGCCGTCTGGAACGCGAAGGGCGTGGCGCGCATCGACAACGGCGAAATCGGCATAGCCGCCGCCCCCCAGCAGGGCGCAGACCCTGTCTCCGACAGACCAGCGGGACGCACCCTCACCGACCTGATCGACCTCGCCGGCCACTTCCAGGCCCAGAATGTCGGAAGCGCCAGGCGGAGCGGGATAGCGGCCCAGCCGTTGCAAAAGGTCAGGTCGATTGATCCCGGCGGCCCGCACCCGGATGCGGATCTGACCCGGTCCCACTTCGGGATCGGGCCGTTCCGCGAGGATCAGGGCCTCTGCCGGACCGGTGCCGCCTTTTGTCTCGACTACCCTCATCTTCCTCATCCCGTTCTTGCAATCGTCCGTGTCCGGGCGTTCAGATAGGCGGTTGCGTATCCATTGGCCACGGAGGAGGCGGCGATGTTCGAGGATCTGGAGCCCCGTCCGGCGCGCGGCGCGCCTTTGATCGCGCTGACCCGCGAAGATCTGGACGGCTATTCGGTTGAAGACCTCAAGCAGCGGATCGAAGGGCTGGAGGCCGAGATCGCGCGGTCCCGGGGGGCCATCGACGGCAAGTCGTCGCAACGAAACGCCGCCGACGCGATGTTCAACTTCCGCGCTTGAGGCAGCGTGTTGGCACAACCGTTGCATTCCGTTGATGCGCCGCGCGAAACCGCGCCGGTCGTGATACGGATACGCTTACCCTTATGAGTTTGACTGACTTCATGCCTACCGACGCCGCCATTCCTCCGTCCGCCGGCCGCAACCGCGCCGCCGTGGTCGACGACTTCGCGCGCTCCGAACTGTTCGACCGGACGTTCCGCGAAGGCATGGAGCTGGTCGAGGAAACCGCCGCTTATCTGGACGGGGACGGCCGGCGCGAATCCAAGCTGCTGTCACGGACGACCGCCTTGGCCTACGCCGGCGAGAGCATGAAGCTGACCACGCGCCTGATGCAGATCGCGTCGTGGCTGCTGGTACAACGGGCGGTGCGCGAGGGCGATATGACGGCCCTGGCTGCTTGCGAGCCGCGTTATAGGCTGGCCGACCGCAAGCCCGAGACCGAACCCGGCGACAGTGAACTGCCGATCTCCCTGATCGAATATCTGGTCCGGGCCGAAAAGCTGTACGATCGGGTCCTGCACCTCGACCGTTGCATGTATCTGAACGCGCCCGACGAGGACGCGGTCAATCCGGTCCAGAGCCAGCTGGACCGGCTGACGGAGGCGTTCAGAAACTAGGCGGCCAAGTCGAACTGACATACAGTCCCGGCGTCGCCCGATGGCACTGTTCTGGAAATTCGGAGTGCCAATAGTGCCAATCCAAAAACGCCAGAACGACGTTTAGAATCAGGTCATTGACGAGCCCGACGCCGAGCAATCCAGATCAAAACAGTGCCAGATTATCGGAAATTCCCTCGCCGGACGCCGCTGAAGACGCCACGTCCGTCGTTCGATTTTCAAAGACCCAGGCGAGGCCGACTGACCGCACCACCCCGGGAAATGGGACGAACCCGGCGGCAGTCAAGTCGGTGAAAGGAATAAATTCCTTCTACTGCTCAAACCTGGGCAGCGGAACGCTAAACCTCGATTGGTCCTAAGGACCGACGTCGTTGGCGACGCGGGCACCATCATTCACCGGCTTGGGCAGGCTGAGGGCGATGCCCAGGGCTTCGGCGAGTTTGGCGTCGCGGCTGTAGACGTCCTCGCGGAAGGCGACGCGGCCCTGACCGTCGACGAAGGCGGTCCAGTACAGCAATCGCACGCCGATCTCGCGGCCGGTCTGAATGCGCTGGGTTCTGCGGTTGTCCAGGGCGGTGTCGAATTCGGCCAGCTTGGTCGGGTCCGGCGACAGCAGCAGGCGGGCGAATTCGATTGCGCCCTGAACCCGAACACAGCCGTGGCTGCGCTGGCGCATTGCCAGGTTGAACGCTGACTTGGACGGGGTGTCGTGCAGAAAGATCGCGTAGCTGTCGCGTAACTCGAATTTCACATAGCCCAGTGCGGCGGTGGGGCCGGCGCGCTGGATGACCGTACCGCCGCTGGAAATATACATGTTCTGGCTGGCCAGATAGCCAGGGCCGCGCGGCAGGATTTCGGCCCGGGCGATCGATTCGGGGACGTACCAAGGCGGATTCGCAACGACCGAGGCGAACGGCTTTTCGAGGCTGGGTGTCTGGGTCGCCGGAGCCCCGCAGACGACACGGTTCGAGTGAACCGGGCGACCGTCCTTCCAGTAGACCATGATGGCGGCGGCGGTATTTACCTCGATCCGCTCGGGCGCGACTTCGCGCTTCAGCCAGCGACGGCGTTCCAGGTTCAGGGCGATCTGGCGGGCGCGGTCCTCGGCCGAGGCCGAGAGTGAACGCTGGCTGCCGGTGCCGATGCGACCGTCGGCGACAAGACCGTGGCGGGCCTGGAAACCCTGGACAGCCGTCTGAAGCTCGGAATCGTAGACGATACCCTGTTGCGTCAAGCGCGCGCCGTCAGCTGCCGGCAGGTCTCCTTCGGCGACGAGGCGCTGGATGATCACGGGAACACGAACGTCGCTGGTACCCGGCTCGATCGTCGAGCCCTGCCGGAACGCCGGCCAGCCGCCCTCGCGGATCAGGCGGCGGTAGCGCACATATCCAGCGGACAGATTCGAATAGCCGATGTCGGTGGGGGCCAGGCCTTCGAGCCAGTCGACGAGGCTGTTCTCGGCCAAGGCGTTATTCAGCCCAACGGGCAGATCGACGCGGTTCTTCTGCATCTCCCACAGGTCTTCGACGGTCTCGGGTCGGACGCGACCTTCGCCGAGTACACGGGCATAGACCATGGCGGCGGCGGTGGTGCGCATCTCGGCGGCGTCGCGGTCGGCGGCAAGCGTCTGAAAGTTGAAATAGTCGATTTGCGACAGGCCATGACGCTCGGCCCGGCCGGCGGCGGCCTGAAGCGCACGCAGACGCTCGGCGGTCCAGACGGGACGCCAGCCGTTCAGTTCGTAGAAAGCCCTAACGTCGGGCTGTATCTCGGCGGGCAGGCCGGACAACTGGTCGTTGAACCGGTCGTAGAAGGCGACGGCGGTTGGATCCCGGGTCTGGGCCGACGCGGCTTGGCCCATGGCGGACGAAAACGCCGTAATGGCCGCGCCCAATCCGAGTTGCCGTCGATTCATAGCCAGGATCTCTACGCCCATTTCGTTGCGGGACACCGTGTCCACGCCCCCCGAACAAAGCCAACGACGCGATGTTATCGGCGTTCCGGCCAAACAGAAAGGCGCCGGTCCCGGGACCGACGCCTTTGTTGTCGTCTTGCCTTGAGGTGTGGCTGGAAAGCCCGCCCCTGCGGCAACCTACTTCTTGATGAAGCCGGCGAACTTGTTGTTGAAACGCGAGACTCGGCCACCGCGGTCCAGCATGTGCTGGTTGCCACCGGTCCAGGCCGGGTGAGTCAGCGGATCGATGTCCAGGTTCAGGACAGCGCCTTCCTTCTGGTAGGTCGAGCGCGTTTGATAGGTCGTACCATCGGTCATCGTCACGGTGATGAAATGGTAGTCGGGATGCGTATCCGCCTTCATTGTCCTGATCCGGTCTCTGCGCGATGACGATGCCGACCGTCGGAGCGCGAAAATGAGAAAACCCGCCGACATCCCTTTCCAAGGGTTGGGCGGCGGGAATGAGCGGCGGCGTTTACACCGGGGGGCGTTCCGGGGCAAGAGGCGCGCGCCATGACAGATGTATCCGCCTCCGCCGACGCCGCTGACATCCGGGGCCGCCCCGGTGCGGGTGCCATCCTGATCGAACAGATGGGCGAGGCGGGCAAGCGCCGCGAGAAGCGCCGCGACATCCGTCCGCTGGCCAGGTTGCTGCCCTACGCAATGCGCCACAAGGGCCATCTGGCGATGGCGGCGGCCTGGTTGATCCTGTCCACGGTGGCGTCGCTGGCGCTGACGGCGTCGGCGCGGGGTGCGATCGACAACGGGTTCGATAATGGCGGATCGCAGCTGAACCTGTGGTTCCTGCTGCTGGGTGCCAATGCCCTGTTTCTCGGTTTCGCGACCGCCGTCCGATTTTATTTCGTCACCAAGACCGGCGAGCGGGTCATCGCGGACCTGCGCAAGGGGTTGTTTGAGCGAATCCTGACGCTGGACCCCGCCTTCTACGCGGCCATGCGAACGGGGGAGGTCCTGTCGCGCCTCACCACGGATATCGCCCTGGTGGAGACGCTGCTGACGACTTCGGTGTCGTTCGCCCTGCGCAACTTCCTGACGCTGATCGGCGGGACGGTGCTGCTGTTCGTGGTCAGTCCCAAGCTGACCGGGATGGTGCTGCTGGTCGTGCCGTTGTTGCTGGGGCCGATCTTCCTGTTCGGTCGCCGGGTGCGCAAGCTGACTGTGGCGTCCCAGGACCGGTTCGCCAACGCCGTCGGCTTCGCCGGCGAGAGCGTGGATGCGATCGAGACCGTTCAGGCCTTCGGACGCGAGGCCAGCGCCATCGACCGGTTCGGCAAGGCGGTCGAGGACGCATTCGCGGTGTCGCTGGTTCGCATGAAGGCGCGGGCCCTGATGACGGCCATGATCATCGTCGTGATGTTCGGCGGCGTGACCCTGGTGCTGTGGCTGGGTGCCCAGGATGTGATCGGCGGACGGATGACGCCCGGCGCGCTGCTACAGTTCGTGTTGCTGTCGGTGTTTGCCGCCGGCGCGGTGGGGGCGCTGGGCGAGAGCTGGGGCGATGTGCAGAAGGCGGCGGGCGCGATGGAGCGGATCGACGAACTGATGCGCAGCGAGGCGGCGATCCGGGCTCCCGAGAAGCCCCGCGTCCTGCCCGAACCGCCGACGGGCGAGGTGTCGATGTCGGCCGTCCAGTTCGCCTATCCGGGCCGGCCCGATCTGCCGGCTCTGAGGGGGTTCTCGTTGACGGTGCGGCCGGGCGAGACGGTGGCGCTGGTCGGTCCGTCGGGGGCGGGCAAGAGTACGGTGTTCCGGCTGCTGCTGCGTTTCTACGACCCGCAGTCAGGCGTGGTTTCCGTGGACGGGATCGATGTGCGCGAGGCCGATCCCGTGGCCGTGCGCGGGCGGTTCGCCTGGGTGTCGCAGGAGGCACCGCTGTTCTCGGGCTCGGCCAGCGAGAATATCCGGTTTGGACGCGAGGACGCTGATGACGCGGCAGTGCGCGAGGCGGCCGAGGAGGCGCAGGCCCTGACGTTTGTCGAGGCGCTGCCCGAGGGGTTTGATACGCCGCTGGGCGAGCGCGGCAAGAGCCTTTCGGGCGGGCAGCGTCAGCGGATGGCCATCGCCCGGGCCCTGGTCCGCGACGCGCCCATCCTGCTGCTGGACGAGGCAACCTCGGCGCTTGACGCCGAGAACGAGCGGCTGGTGCAGGCCGCGCTGGATCAGGCCATGCAGAACCGCACGACCATCGTCATTGCCCACCGGCTGGCCACCGTCCTGCGCGCCGACCGCATCGTGGTGATGAAGGACGGCCAGGTCGTTCAGGAAGGCACGCACCAGACGCTGATGGCCCAGGGCGGTCTGTACGCCCGGCTGGCCGAGCTGCAGTTCCGCGCCGACTGAGTTCAAACGTCGTTCAAGTGACGGCGCGTGCTATCATTGGCTACGTCTTTCCGGGGCTGGGACCCGCGTAGCCGGGACCAGAACCCGGACTCCAGGAGTCTGGACGCTGCCATCCGCCACACCCTCGGGTGTCGAGTCCAGTCTCCTGGGTTCCGGGTTCCGCTGTGCGGCCCCGGAAAGACGGGGTTGGATAGACGCCAGCGTGTCGGCTGAATGTCGGTTGATCTAGTCGAGGGCCGCCGCGATGCGGTCGGCGAGGCCGCGCAGGGTTTGCGTCTCCGCCATCGGAGCGTGACCGTGGCCTTTCATCGGCCGGTTGGCCCAGCGCGGGATGATGTGGAAATGCAGGTGGAAGACGGTCTGCCCCCCCGCGTCGCCATTCAGCTGCATAATCTGGAAGCCTTCCGGGTTCAGCGCCTTGTCGACGGCCCGGGCCGTGCGCCGGGTGGCTTCGGTCAGGCGGGCGAGCGTGTCAGGGTCGATCTCGAGCAGGGTCCGGGCGGTTGAGGTTTTCGAGATCAGCAGGACGTGGCCTTCCGACTGGGGGAAGACGTCCATGAAGGCCAGGATGTGGTCGTCCTCCCAGATCTTCACCGAGGGAATATCGCCGCGCAGGATTCTGGCGAAGATGTTGTCGGGGTCGTACGGCGCTTTGAGCGTCATCGGGGGCTCCGTGATGTGCGCGCAGCGTAGCAACCGTCGACGGATATGAGGAGCCTGGCACGCCAATCTTCAATAGGGTGGCGGTTGAACCGGGAGACAGCCATGCTGCGTTTCATTGTCCAGTTTCTGGTCACCTGCTTTGGCCTGTGGCTGTCGTCGCGTCTGGTGCCGGGGGTGGACTACCTGTCGAACGGATCGCTGCTGGCCGCGGCTTTTCTGCTGGGCCTGGCCAATGCGATCGTCCGGCCGGTCCTGACCATATTGACCTTTCCGCTGACGGTCGTGACCTTCGGCCTGTTCCTGCTGGTGGTGAACGCTGCGGTGATCGGGCTGGTGGCGGCCCTGCTGGGCGGGTTCGTCGTCAACGGTCTGTGGGCGGGGATCGGCGCGGCCGTCGTGACAGGCATTGTCAGCTGGATCGCCGGCTGGTTCGTCGGCGGGGATCGTCCGCGACGCGCCGACTGACCCATCAGGCTTTCCGGAACGGCGACAACTCGTCGGTCATGGCGGTGATCTGGTTCTCGACCGCCGGCCGTTCGCTGTCGAGATAGCGGGCCACTGGCGCGCGCAAGGCCGGGTCGGCGATGAAATGGGCCGAATAGACGGGGTAGGGCAGGTAGCCGCGGGCGATCTTGTGCTCGCCCTGGGCCCCGGCCTCGACCCGCGACAGGCCGCGCGAAATGGCGAATTCGATGGCCTGGTAATAGCAGAGCTCGAAATGGAGGAAGGGGACCTCTTCCAGCGCACCCCACTGGCGGCCGTACAGGGCCTCGTCGCCGATCAGGTTCAGGGCTCCGGCGATGGCGACACCGTCCCGGAAGGCCATGACCAGTGCGATGCGGTCGGCCATGGTCGTGCCCAGACGGGTGAAGAAGTCGCGCGTCAGATAGGGCCGGCCCCATTTGCGCTCGCCGGTGTCCTGATAGAAGGCGAAGAAGGCGTCCCAGTGGAATTCTCTGACGTCACTCCCGGTCAGGACGCGGATGTCGAGGCCCTCCTGCGCATCCCGACGCTCACGGCGGATGGTCTTGCGCCGGTTCGAGGACAGGGCCGACAGGAAGTCTTCGAAGGTCGCATAACCGTCGTTGCGCCAGACATACTGCATGTCCTGGCGTTGGAGCAGGCCAGCCTCGCCCATGGCCTCCCATTCCGGCCGGGTGGGGAAGTTGACGTGTAGGGACGAGACGCCGAGCCGTTCGGTCAGGGCCACGGCTGCTTGCAGAAGGGCCTGTCGGACGGTGGCTACGTCGGCGTCGGGGTGGGTCAGGAAGCGCGGGCCGGTGACGGGGGTGAAAGGCACGGCGGCCAGCAGCTTGGGATAGTAGCGGCCCCCGGCGCGCTCATAGGCGTCGGCCCAGCTGTGGTCGAAGACGTATTCGCCCTGACTGTTGCCCTTGAGCCAGAGCGGCATGACGCCGAGGACGCGATCCGTTTCATCGCGCAGGCTGAGGTGCCGACCGGCCCAGCCCTGACGCGCGACGGCGCTGCCGGAGGCCTCGCAGGCGTCGAGGAAATCGAAGCAGACGAACGGGTCGCCAGTGGGGGAGGCGCAGGCGTCCCAGGCGTCGCGGCCGATGTCGGCGACGGAGGTGTGGACGTGAAGGGTGAACTCAGCGGGCATGATGAGGTCCTTCTCCCCCGGGGGGAGAAGGTGGGCGGCGGAGCCGCTCGGATGAGGGGTTGGGTTCAGCAGGCAAGGCGGCTGAGCGGGAGGCAGAGGCCGGAAGCCCCCTCATCCGTCTCGCTGCGCGAGCCACCTTCTCCCCCGAGGGGAGAAGGGCTTTTGTGGGCAACCCGATCAGCGAACCTCCACAATCGCATCCACCTCGACGGCGAAGCCGAGGGGCAGTTTGTAGACGCCGACGGCGGAGCGGGCGTGGCGGCCCTTGTCGCCGAACACCTCGACCATCAGGTCCGAACAGCCGTTGATGACGGCGGGGATGGCTTCGAAATCGCCGGCGGCCTGGACGAAGCCGCCCAGTTTGACGACCCGGACGACGCGTTCCAGGTCACCGTCCACGGCGGCCGAGATCTGGGCCAGCAGGTTGACGCCGCACATGCGGGCCGCGTCCTTCGCCTGTTCAGGGGAAACGTCGGCACCGACCGTGCCCTTGATCCCGCCCGCGGCGTCGTTCGACAGCTGGCCCGAGATGTGGACCAGGTTGCCGGTCTGGACGTACGGCACATAGTTGGCCACCGCCCTGGCGGGTTCCGGCAGGGAGATGCCGAGTTCGGCAAGGCGGGCGGCGACGGTCATGCTGGCGGGCTCCTCGAGGTCTGGCGGCGGTTTAGCGCGTCGATTGCCAGTCGTCATGTCTTCCTTCCCCATTTCGGGCGAAGGGAGCGTTTTTGATGCGGTATTTTGATACCGTATATAATAAGATAAGTATTTTCATATACATAAGGCGTGCGGTGCATACAGGGTGCCATTGACCCCACGCCCTCCGTCCTCTATCAGCGCGCCTTCCGCTCGTCCCGGTCATCGGGAAGGGCCCAAGTTCGTCTGTCCCAGGAACCCCGAACATGCTGAAGAGCACCACGGTCGCGCTGAAGCCGGCCGAGGTCACGAAGAAGTGGATTCACATCGACGCCGAAGGCGTCGTGGTGGGCCGTCTCGCGACCTTCATCGCCAACCGTCTGCGCGGCAAGCACCGCGGTGACTACACCCCGCACGTCGATTGCGGCGACCATGTCGTCATCACCAACGTCGACAAGGTGGTGTTCACCGGCAAGAAGCTGACCGACAAGATCTACTATCGCCACACCGGTCACCCGGGCGGCGTCAAGTCGACCAGCCCCGAGAAGGTGCTCAACGGCCGTTTCCCGGAGCGCGTGCTCGAGAAGGCCGTCGAGCGCATGCTGCCCAAGGAGAGCCCGCTGGCTCGCCTGCAGATGACGCACCTGCGCCTGTTCGCCGGTGCCGCGCACACCCACGAAGCCCAACAGCCGGAAACGATCGACTTCAAGTCGGCCAACTCCAAGAACACCCGGAGCGCCTGAGCATGACCGACGTGACTGCTGAAACGCCCGTCGTCGAGAACGACGCGCCCGCCGCCGCGACCGGTTTCGACGCCCTGCGTGGCCTCGGCACGGTGTCTTCGGACAACGACGCCCCGGTCTATGTCCAGAAGCTGGACGCCCAGGGCCGCGCCTATTCGACCGGCAAGCGCAAGAACGCGATCGCCCGCGTCTGGATCAAGCCCGGCTCGGGCAAGATCACCATCAACGGCAAGGATCAGCTGCAGTATTTCGCCCGCGAAATCCTGCGCATGATGATCGCCCAGCCGCTGGAAGTGACCGACCGCCTGACCCAGTTCGACGTCGACTGCACCGTGCAGGGCTCGGGCCTTTCGGGCCAGGCCGGTGCCATCCGTCACGGCATCTCGCACGCCCTGACCCACTATGAGCCGGCGCTGCGCCCCGTCCTGAAGCCGCACGGCTTCCTGACCCGCGACAGCCGCGTCGTCGAGCGCAAGAAATACGGGCGTGCGAAGGCGCGCAAGTCGTTCCAGTTCTCGAAGCGCTAGTCGCAACCGCGACCTGGATTACAAAGGGCGCTCCGGGAAACCGGGGCGCCTTTTTTCGTATCGACGAAAGTTCGTGATGAACACTGATCCCGATCCTAAGCCGAGCGTCACGGCGCATGCAGTTCGGGTTGCGCTGCGTTCTCTCAGTCGCCTTGGTTTTCTCGGTTCGATGGTCCTCTACGGGGCGGTCGCCGGGACGGTTGCATTGGTGCTTTGGGGCCTGCGGGGGCAACCGGTCATCGACTGGAAATTCGTGATCGCGTTCAGCGTCGCAGGGCCGCTGGTCGTCGGCGTTATCGACTACGTTATTTGCCAAAATGATCGACCCGGTGGCCATTAGTTTAGCAGCATGACTTACATCATCTTCATCGACGGCGAAGCCGGGACCACGGGGCTGGAGATCCGCGAGCGGCTGGAGGCGCGCGGCCCTTGTCCTTCTCCCCTTGCGGGAGAAGGTGGCAGGCGAAGCCTGACGGATGAGGTGTCACGCCGCTCTGTCCGGGCGACGTCTCAAATTCGCTGAACTTCGGGGTCAGTGCGACCCCTCATCCGACCCGCTACGCGGGCCACCTTCTCCCGCAAGGGGAGAAGGGACAGGAGCGTTTGATGTCTCACACCATCTTCATCGACGGCGAAGCGGGCACGACGGGGCTGGATGTGCTGCGGCGGCTGGAGGCGCGCGGCGATCTGAAGTTGATCCTGCTCGGCGACCGGCGGCGCGACGTGGCGGCGCGGCGGGAAGCGTTGAACAGCGCCGACGCCGTGATCCTGTGCCTGCCCGACGAGGCGGCCATGGAGGCCGTGGCGATGATCGACAATCCGGCGGTGCGGGTCATCGACGCCTCGACGGCCTATCGGGTC
>Ga0105047_10016010_pt1 | contig 11784 bp, 10 predicted proteins | sample MAT04_FD_78384 | JGI IMG/M metagenome (GOLD analysis project Ga0105047, IMG submission 78384) | Freshwater microbial communities from Lake Fryxell liftoff mats and glacier meltwater in Antarctica - MAT-04 (megahit assembly) | ecosystem: Environmental > Aquatic > Freshwater > Ice > Liftoff... | reverse complement strand
GGGCATCTCATTCTGGTGCTTCCTCACTGATCGGATTGATCAGAATGGCGATATTCCATTCTTGCCCGACATCATCCGATTGCGGGCGATGGCGGTGCCGTGAGTTATTGAGCAGTTACATTTACAATACAAAATGTATATCCATATCCTGTTATTTTTTGGTGTTGTGACTAAAGCTAACGCCTGTGCAGCGTGGATCGCTTGCATACGGTTTTGTTTCCAACAACCTTCTGCAAGGTGAAACCATGACCCTCGTCACTCGACTTTTTCCTTGCTTGCGCGTTCTCGCCTGCTGCGGTGCGGCTTTGGTCGCAGCGTTGCCAGCCATGGATGTCGCTGCCCAGCAGGGGGCGAGACGCGGCCTTGTGATCGGTGTTCCGACCGAGGCGCCGGCACCGCGCAGTGCCGGCTACGCGCTGATCCTGAACATGCTGACGTATCCTGCGACGATTCCGGCGTTGCCCGGTTTGAGCCGCGATCTGGAGCATGCCCGCACCATTGCGCGGGGTTTCGGCGTGGCCGAGGCCAACATGAAGGAGGTTGCTGGTGCAAGCGTGAACGCGGCAACGTTGCTCGACGAACTGGAGGCACTGAGCCGGCGCTCGGTTGGCGACGAGGAAATCCTGATCCATTTTTCCGGCTACGGCACCTCCGCCTGTAACGGCGTGACGCGCGAGCCGGCGCTGTTGATGGCGGATGGCAGCACCCTGCTGGAGTCGGTATTTGATGAGCAACTGAGCGAGCTGGCAGGCAAGGTACGGCGCGTCATCGCGTTTGTCGATGTCGGGCGCGGATTGCCGGAACCTACCTCGCCAGGCATTGCCGACGGCGTTCTGGTCGGCAAGTACCAGCCGGCCTACAGCGATTGCGCGGCCACCGGCATGGCGCGCGGTCTGGCGTTGGGAAAGGATCCGCTGGTCAGTGGCAATCTGGTCAAGCTGAACGGCGTGATGCCAGGAGAGCCGGCTTTCGACAGCGCCGATTCCGGCGGGCTGGCCAGCCATGCCTGGGCGCAGTGCATGGCCGGGGGCGCACAGGACAGCGATGCATCGAGCGGCATTTCTGTCCATGAGTTGCAGGCTTGCGCCGCCAGCGGGCAACGCGATCTGGTCGCGTCTCTGGGAAATTCGAGTCGGCGCCAAGAACAAGCCGAGCCACGACCGGAGGCCGAATTTGCGGCCACGTTGCAAGGCAATGCCGAAATGGTAATCGCGGAAGCAGCGCCCGAACGGATCGACCCGCTGCGCAGCGGTCCGGATCCGCTGGAGGCTTTGCAGGACATTCATGCCAACCGCGACGCCCGCCGCCAGGTGACGCTCCAGCCGAGCCAGCCGAAGTACCGGATTGGCAAGGACTATGTACAGTTCGACATTCACTCCAGCCACGCCGGCCATGTCTATTTGTTGATGCTGGGCAGTGACGGGCAGACCTTCGATCTGCTGTTCCCCAACCGCAAGGACGCCGACAACCGGATCGAGGCCGAGGAGACCCTGCAACTGCCGCGTACCAGTTGGCGACTGAAGCCGGGCGGGCCGGCCGGCGTCAATCATGTGCTGGCACTGGTCACCGATATGCCGCGCGATTTCTCCGGCTTGGCCTTGCGTAGCGCCGGCCCATTCTCGCTTGCCGAGACGACACTGGCGAATACACGCGGTTTGCGCATGTCGAGCGAAAACGCGGCGAAAACGCCAAGTTGTCAGCAGCGCGCCCGCACGCGCACGTTGTTCATCACGGAAACTGAAGCCGAACCCGCAGCAGCGCCGCAAGCAACGGAAATACCGGCCAAGCCGTCCTGCTCAAACAGTTACGGCGCAGCGCTGGTACAGATCGAGGAGGTTGACTGACATGTTTGCCGCACGTAAAAACCGGAGCGTCTGGTCTGCTTGGCTGCTGTTCCTGTTGCTGTTGTGGTCGATGGCGGCGGGCGCGGTTTCACGCGACGAGCATGCGGTGGCACTGGTGATCGGCAACAATGCCTACAAGAACGCGCCGTTGCGCAGCCCGATCAACGACGCGCGCGCAATGTCGGAACGGCTGCGCGGCCTTGGCTTCGATGTAATCGAGCGGACCAATCTGAAGACGCGCGAGATTGCGCCAACGCTGCGCGAATTCCGAAGCCGCCTGAAGCCCGGCTCGGTAGCGTTGATTTTCTATGCCGGCCACGGCTTGCAGATCAAGGGCGTCAACTATCTGCCAACGGTGGATGCGGACATTGAATCGGAAGATGACGTAGCGCTTCAGAGCATCGACCTTAACCGCATGCTGGATGGGCTGGGCGAATCCAAGACACGGTTGAATCTGGTGTTTCTCGATGCCTGTCGCAACAACCCGTTTACCCGTTCGTTTCGCTCCAGCGCATCCGGGCTGGCCAAGGTGGACGCACCTTCCGGCACATTAATTTCGTTCGCCACTCGGCCGGGCAGCACCGCATATGATGGAGATGGCACGCACGGCTTGTATACCGAGCATCTGCTGCGCCACATGAACATGGTGGATGTGCCGGTTGAACTGATGCTTAAACGCGTAGTTTCCGGCGTCAAAAAGGACTCCAGGGGACAACAGGAACCCTGGATGGAAGGCAGTATCGAGGGCGATTTCAGCTTTGTCGGCAACCCCGCAGCAACCACGGAAAAGAAGATGGCTGAGCCCGTCAAGCCGGCAGCACCGGATAATTTTGCGGTTGAACTGGCGTTCTGGGAAAGCATCCGTGGCAGCAAGAACCCGCGTGAGTATCAGGCCTACCTGAAGAAATACCCGGACGGGCAGTTTGCCGAACTGGCGAGTGAGCATGCCAATAGTTCGCGTACGCTGGAAGTTCAGGCTGCCGAGCCACCGCGTCAGGAAGCGTCCGTGCCGCAAAAACCGGCGGCTGGAAAACCGAAGCGTCCGATGGTGGCGATTGCCGGTTTCGAGAACAAGAGTACCTATTCCGCCGACAAACTGTGGGACACCTCGGGCCAGTTGCTCACCACCAGCCTGCTCAATTCCGGCAGTTTCCGCGTGGTGGAATGGGAAAAGATGAAGCAGTTGTTCGATTGGCAGGCGTTGTCCACCAACAGTCTGGTCAAAAGTCCGGAGAAACGCGCCGAGGCACGAAAGATTCTGCTGTGCGAATACTTCGTGTCCGGCGCGGTAACGCAATACAACGTCGCGCTCAAATCCGAAGTCAGCGCATTTTCCAAGCGCAAGACCTACACGACCAATGTGCGTGTCGATCTGGTCTTGCAGGATGCCGCCACTGGCGAATACCTGGCGGCGGCGGTCGGCAAGGGCGATAACCTTCAGGAATTCAAGGGCGGCGCCAGCGGCGGTCAGACCGGCTCCTGGGATCCGGCATCGGGCGATGCCGCCCTCGACATGGCGATTCAGGATGCACTGAAAACCTTGACCAAGGTTTATCGCGAGTTGCAGGAAGACGCCTGAAACAGGAATCACCGAATGCTCTTGCATCATGAGTAATTCTTTTTTTCGCAGACCATCACAAGGAGAAAGGTCATGAAACACTACGTCCCGTTACTGCTGGTCGTTCCGGCTTTGCTGTCCCCCATCGCCAGCGCCATTGCGGCGGATGCCGACACCAGCGTCGGCCACAAGGCGGTTGCGTATTTTGTGCCAGAGAAGCGCATCCGGGTCGAAGCCAAGGTGAAGGATCCGAAAGGCGTGAATCTGGTGCGTGCCTACTTCAAATCGGATGCACACGCCGACTATCTGTTTGTGCCGTTGGCCAAGCTGGAGACCGACCCCAACAGCTATGCCGGTTGTCTGCCGGCGCCGGCTGCCAGTACGGCTTCCATGGAATATCTGTTCCTGGTGGTCAATGGCGAGCGCAAGGTGGTTAAAACCGCACCACCGCAGAAGGCCGCCGCGCGCACCGACAAGGACGTGCCGAGCTGGCAGATGGGCTGTGGCAACGACCAGCTGACGTTGTACAAGGAACTGCCTGAAATTCCGTCCCCAACCGGAGCGTATTCTGATTCGGTGGCGATGGACGTGGTTGAGTCTAGCGCCCGTTACGGCGTCATCGCCGGCTTGTTTGGCGGCGAGTCGTCGGCAGCGGCAGTGGCTGCGTCCGGCGCCAGCAATGCGGGCACGGTGGCGGTCGCAGGTGCCGGTATCACCGCTACCAGCGTCATCGCCGCGCTGGCAGTGACCGGTGGCATTGCCTCTAGTGGCGGCGGCAGCAGTGGAACGACCGATACTGGCGGCACGGGTGGAACGGGGGACACAGGTGGAACGGGTGGAACGGGCGGCACGACAAACCCTTATGCAGGCACCTGGTCTGGCATCTATCACCCCGATTTTTGCCAGGTCGGCTTCCATGTGCCGTGGTTCGGCACGGTCTACCCTGATGGCGTGTTTAACGCGAGCTTAGGTGACTGGATTGAATCGACAGGTACATGCGCTGTCAGCGGCCAGGGCGGAACGGTCACCGGAACAGTCGACGCAAATACCGGCGCGATGAGCGGATCTTCAACAGCCGGCTGTAACTACACCGGCGGCTTCACATTGACGCCGACGCGAGACGGTTCTGGTACGTATAGCTGTATCGACCAAGAGTTTGGTACCTGGCGTACTGGCACATAAAGTCCTTCGATCTGCCCCGCCTGTTGCTTAAGAGCCAGGCGGGTGTCTGTGCATTCCCTGCCACCAGTGCTCTATCATCAATGCCTCCCTCGCGTTTTGTCAGTTTGTTTGCGGTCTCCCTATACAGTGCCATGGCCTCGTTCCCAGCGCATGCAGAAACCCCGCTGACGTTGGCGGCGGCGATCGATGCCGCGCTATCTGCCAACAAATCATTGATCGGCGCCCGTTTGATTTTTGAAAGCGAGCAGCATGCGCTGGCCTCGGCTCAGTCGGGATTCGACATCCGCATCGTGCCCAGCGTTTCGCTGGGTCGATTGGGCGGCGACAGCGGCTATGAAGGAAGCAACAACAGCGCCGGCGTCAGCCTCAACAAGAAATTCATCCAGGGCACTCAGCTCAGCCTGGGGCCGTCCTACAACCAGACCGCAAGTGGCAAGAACACCACGCTGAATGCCAGTCTGCATCAACCCCTGTTGCGCGGTCTCGGGCGCGAGGTGGGCGCCGACCCGCTGCATCGGGCCGAGTATGTGCTGGACGCAGCGCGGCGGAATGTCGAGCAGACCCGCAGCGACATCGCGCTGGACACCATCGTGGCTTATTACGAGGTGTTGCGGCAGGAACAATTGCTTGCGCTGCATCGACTAGTGCGTGACCGTCTGATCCGGCATGCGTTGATGGCGCGCGGCAAGGAAAAGGTCGGCCTGGCGAACCCGATGGCGACCTACCGCGCCGATTTGCGTCTGAACGACGCCGAGGAACAGGTGGCGCAGGCCGGATATGGGCTGGAAAATGCAAAGAACCGACTCAAGCAGTTGCTCGAATGGCCGATTGAACGCGAGCTCAGTGTTCAGCCGGCGGCGGCGCCGGCATTGCCGGATGCCGATCTGGAACAGTTGGCGGTTGAATTGCGGCCCGATCTGAAACAACTCCGGGCTGACATCGAAGAAGCGGAACGCAACGTCAAGCTGGCGGAGAACCGCGTGCTGCCGGACCTCAACCTGCTCGTCAATTACGGCCAGGTCTACAGCACCGATCCGGCCTTGATCCAGAATCTGTCGACCACCCAGCAGCAGTGGGGGGTGTATCTGCAAGCCTCGACTGATCTGTATCGCAGTGCCGAAAAGGAAGCCCTGCGCCGCGCACGTCTGCGCGTCGAGTCCTTGCTCCTGACGTTTGAAACGCGCTTGCAGGAAGTGGCGCGGGCACTGCGTCAGCAACGGCTCCAGCTTGAGGAGGCCGGCAAAAGGACGCGGCTGCGGCAGGACCAGATTCGTGTTGCCGAGGGCAAGCTGGCGCTGGCGGAAACCAAATTCATGCATGATCTGGCAGACAACTTCGATGTGATCGAGGCCGAGATCGAGCTGCAACGCGCCCGCGTCAGCCTGCTGGGCAGCCAGATTGAACATGCCGTGGGTACTTATCGGCTCTGGGCGGCAGCGAACCAGTTGCTGGAACGCACGCCCTGGAAACCATGACTGGGGAACACATGCGTCGTCGATTCTGGAGTATTGCTGGCGTAGCGGCGCTGATCGCCGCGCTGGCTTCGGGTTTGATCGCGTGGCGCACGGAACGTCCGTCACCACAGGCAGCGCAGTGGGTTGCCGCTCAGCGCATGGATTTCGACATCGGTGTGGAAACGGTGGGCTTGCTGGATGCGGCGCATGCCTATCACGTTGCCTCCGGTTTGCGCGGCGATCGCGGCAAGATTCTGTTCATCGTCGAGGACGGCGCGCGCGTCGAGGCTGGCGACGAACTGGTGCGTTTAGATCCGACCCCATTCGAGACCGAGATTCAGCGCTTGCAGGGCGATCTGGGGAGTCGCGCGGCGGCGGCGGAATTTGCCGCCAAGGGCGTCGAGATGGAGCGCTCACAGGCGGAGCGGGCCTACGAACAGGCCGAATTCGAGCGCAAGAAGGCGCAGCAGGAATACCAGCCCTACCTGGCCTATATCCGCGACCTGGAGCAATTGCGCAAAGAGGGTCATGCCGTCGACAGCGAGATTCTCCAGGCCAAGCGCAAAGCGGAGCAGGCTTTCACCAGTCTGCAAAAAGCGGAGGCGGAACTGGAACGTATGGAAAAAGACAACGCGATCCGCATCGCGCGCGCCATCGCCGAACGCAACCGGGTCGACAACGAAGTCGCTTCGATACGCGCAGCGCTGGAACAGGCGCGCCTGGAACTCGACAAGACGACGCTGACGGCGCCGGCAGCCGGCATTGTCGTGCTGCATGAAGTGTTCCAGAACAACCAGAGCCGCAAGCCGCGCGCCGGCGACAGCGTCTGGCAGGGGCAGCCGCTACTGTATCTGCCGGACATCAGCAACATGATCATCAAAGCCCGCGTGCGCGAGGAAGACTTGCGCCGTGTCGAGACCGGCCAGAAGGCCGCAGTGCGTGTCGAAGCGTTTCCGGACAGTGCGTTCGAGGGCGTTGTCAATCGCGTCGGCGTGCTGGCGATGGACACCGGGCGCGAACAAACGGCCGGCAAACATTTTCAGTTGATCATCAATCTGCAAGGTCACGATGCGCGCTTGCGGCCGGGCATGACGGCGCGTATCAGCATCGTTTCGGAACAACTTCGGCAGGTGCTTGCAGTGCCGCTCGCCGCAGTGTTCCATGTCGCCGGCCAGCCGGTTTGCCGGGTCGAGGGCGCCGGGGGCATTGTCGAACGACCAGTCCGGGTCGGGCGCAGCAATCCGGACTGGGTGGAAATTCTCGCCGGCCTGCGCCCGGGCGAACGCGTCAGCCTGCTGCGCTGAGGATGCCGGTTTGCTAGAAGTCATCGGCCTGTGCAAGCACTATGTTCTGGCCGGACGTGAGGTTTCGGTTTTGGAATCGCTTGATCTGCGCGTCGAGGCCGGTGAGTTCGTGGCGATTCGCGGCGCTTCCGGTTCCGGAAAATCGACGCTGCTGCATGTGCTGGGTTGTCTAGACCGGCCCAGCGCCGGTGAATACCGTTTTGCCGGCCGGCCGATGCAAATGCTAGACGACGATGCGTTGTCGGCATTTCGTGCCAATGACGTCGGCTTTGTGTTCCAGAACTTTCATCTGCTGCCGGAATTGACTGCGCGCGAAAACGTTGCCCTGCCGTTTCTTTACCAGGGCGGGGTTGTCAAAGCTGGCAGCGATGTTGATCGGGTGGTTGGCGAGGCGCTGGCTCAGGTCGGCCTGGCCGAGCGCGCCGAACACCTGCCCGCGCAGTTGTCCGGCGGCGAGATGCAGCGGGTTGCGCTGGCCCGCGCTGTGGTCAAGCGGCCGCGCCTGCTGCTGGCCGACGAGCCGACCGGCAATCTGGACTCGGCCACCGGCGGCGAGATACTCGACTTGCTGGAAAGTTTGAATCGGGGCGGCATGACGCTGATCATGGTGACCCATGATGAGAGCGTGGCGCGCCGCGCGGGTCGGCAATTGCAACTGCGTGATGGCCGCTTTGATGACTGAGCGACGCCTGCCGTTTCGCACGCAGCGGGCCGATCTGGATTTTGCGCTGCAATCGTTATGGCGGCACCGGATGCGCAGCGGGCTAAGCATGCTCGGCATTGTCTTCGGCGTGCTTTCGGTGCTGGTGCTGATCGGCATCGGCGAAGGCGCCAAGCGGGAAACCCTGGCGCAGATCGAGCGCCTCGGCACGCGCAACATTCTTGTGCGCGCCGCCGATCTGGCGCCGGAGCAACTACAGGCCGCCCGCTTGCGTGGATCGCGCGGCTTGATTCCGGATGACGCCCAGCGGTTGCGTCAACTACCGGGGGTCGTCCGCATTGCCCAGCTGCGCGAAATCAAGGCCGCGATTCATGGTCTAAGCCGGGAGCGCGTGCCGGCCTTGAACGCGGTCAGCGCCGACTACGCCGACCTGCAACGACTGGAGGTGCAGGCCGGGCGGCCACTCCTGCCTTCCGATCAGACAGAGCGGCGGCTGGTCTGTCTGCTGGGTGGCGCACTGGCTGCCGATCTGGGCCGCGACGGGCGTCCCGGCGGCACGCTTCGGATCGGCCACGACATCTGCCGCGTGGTCGGGGTGCTGCGCCGGCAGGATTTGGGGCGCAACGCCGCTGCGCCGGTTGCGATGCGCGATTTTGATCAGGCGGTGCTGCTGCCGCTAGGCGCCGATGCCGCATTTGCCGGCGGCGAAACGTTGAGCGAGCTGATCCTCGACATGGGCGATTCGGACAAGGTGCCGGCCAGCGTTGCGCTGGTCAAACGGCTGCTAGATATCGCCCACAACGGCGCGGCGGACTATGTACTGGTGGTGCCGCGCGAGTTGATGCGGCAAGCCAGCCAGACGCGGCGGACCTTTGATCTGCTGCTGGCCGGGGTGGCGCTGCTGTCGCTGGTAGTGGGTGGCGTCGGCATCATGAACATCATGCTGGTGAGCGTTACCGAGCGCACCCGAGAGATTGGCCTGCGGCGCGCGCTGGGGGCACGCCGCAGCGACATCGCGCGCCAGTTCCTGAGCGAAGCCATGCTGTTGACCGCTGCCGGTGGCCTGCTTGGCATTCTGATCGGTACGGCGGTCGTGCTTGGCATCGCGTACGGTGCCGGCTGGCCGGCCGTCCTCAGCGTCTGGACCATCCTGCCGGCGTTCAGCCTGTCGCTGTTGACCGGGTTGGCGTTTGGCGCTTACCCGGCATTGCGTGCGGCGCGCCTGGATCCTATCTTGGCGTTACGGCATGGCTGAGTAATCACACGAGGTCAAGAATGCGCAATATTCGCTTCCATCATTTTCTATTGATCGTTTTGCTGATCGTGGCGCAACCGGCGTTGTCGGAAGAGAAGGCGGACAAGGAAATCTGGGAAGTCGATCCGGATTTTGCGCGCCTGCGGCCTACCGCCATCGCCGTCGCGCCGATGGACAATTTTTCGCTCGAACCGGGCATCGAGGAAGCGTTGCACAACGAGGTCTACCAGAACCTGTCGGCGAAGGGCTATGCGCGCATCTCGGCCGACCATGTGCGCAGTGTCATGAGCAAGCTGGGGATCAGCATCCCGGCGCTGATGGCCGGCATCTCGCCGCAGCGACTGGGGCGGGAACTTAAGGCAGATGCAATCCTGATGGGCCAGATCGAGCAATCGGCGAGCATTCATTCCGGCCTTTACGATGCTGTCGTGGTATCCACCTCTTTGCGTCTGGTTGATGCAAAATCCGGAAGGATCATCTGGCGGACCGAGCAATGGCGTACCGCACACCGGCAATGGCAGATTGATCCGATCAACCTGCTGCTGAACCTGTTCGCGCATGCCCATGCCTCGCGCGAAGGGCGTATCGCCTACCTGGTGCGGGAGATGCTGAAGACCCTGCCGCAAGGTCCGGTGGTGCTGCAAGCGGATGATCTGTTCAACCAGGCCGAGGACATTTCGGTGGTGCCATGAATGCAATGCAACTTGTGCTTATTTTCAGGTGATTGATAATTAACGGACGGGGAAAAAAAGATGCAAATTTTTTGAACCGTATTCGCAAGGCTTGCAACATAGGTTCAGACGCCTTGGTGCGTTCGGTAGTCGAAGTAGATTGAAGTCATGTTCACGTTCACACTCACATCCATGAAGAGGAAACCAAAATGAAATTCGCCACCAAAGTCATCGCTTTCGCCGTTGCCGCCACCCTGTCTTCCTTCGCTGTCGCTCAGCAATCGCAATCCAAGGTTGAATTGCAGAACCTGAACCAGAGCCAGTCCGGTCTGCTGAACAAGCAGGAAATGGATCTTGGCAACGCCAAGGCCGGCGGCAAGTCCAACGTCAACATCAAGAACGTCAACCAGAGTCAGTCCGGCCTGCTGAACAGCCAGAAGATGGGGATCGGCAATGCCGAAGGTAAAGGCAGTGAGTCCAAGGTTACTGTGGGCAACGTCAACCAGAGCCAGTCCGGCCTGTTGAACAAGCAGGGAATGGCGGTCGGTAATGCCGCCAACGGTGGCAAGTCGAACGTCGACGTGAAGAACATCAACCAGTCGCAGTCCGGCCTGTTGAACAACCAGAAACTGGGCGTCGGCAATGCAACGGGCAAGGGCAGCGAGTCCAAGGTCGTGGTTGGCAACATCAACCAGTCGCAATCCGGTCTGCTGAACAAGCAGGAAATGAACATCGGCAACGCGGCTAATGGTGGCAAGTCCAACGTCAACATCAAGAACGCGAACCAGAGCCAGTCCGGCCTGCTGAACAATCAGAAGGCGAATGTCGGTAACGCTGAATAAGCTGTTTCAGTTGCAGCGTGGGGTGGTTGCCCCGCGTTGAGCCAGGCGCCGAACATCGGGACATTCCCTTGTTCGGCGCAACGGCGCTTAAATTGGGTTAAAGGATGGGTGCATCATGAAAGCCTCGGTATCCGTTTGGCTGTCCACGCTGTTTTTTTCGAGTGTCGCTCTGTCCAGTCCGCCTTCGGTCAATCCAGAACCGCCGGACATGGACATGGAAATCACGGCAAAAATCATGAAGGAAAAGTCCCGGCGCGGCACCATTGCCGATGGAATAAAACAGGGCCGCGATGGCGGTTCCAGCGGCGGCGAGTGCGGTTCCATCAATATCAACAGCAACAATGCACCAAAAAGCAACAGCGGCATCCGCGAAATGTTCGGCAAGCAGAACACGACCATCATCACGGGTCCCGTGATCAACATGCCCAACTGTAAATAACCTTGTGCGGCCTTGAGCCGTCGCTTTTATTCAGGATCATGCGATGCAAATTAAGAAGGTGATACTAGGCTTCGGTTTTCTGTTTTTGATGGCAGGTTGCGCCAGCGAACAGGAAATCCGTAAGGACACCACGGAGATGACCGATAAACTGCGTACCGGGCCTGAGGCCGCTCCGGTCCGAAGTGTCACCAATTTCACGTCCGCCTTGCGTTGTATGGACAACACGTTCCTGATGTACGGCATCCGCGACGTCGTGGTCATCACCGAAGACATTGCCGATCAGACCAAGAAGGTCAGCGCCGGCACCAAGGACATGCTGATCACCACCGTGTCGGAAATGACCAAGCGCAGCCGCGCTATCAAGCTGATTGCCTTCGGCAATGATTCAGCCAACCTGATTAGCTTCATGCAGCAGGCGGAACAGAAAAGCATGTTCCAGGTGCTCCCGCAGTACGGCATTCGCGGTTCGATCTCGCAACTTGACGAGAACATCGCGAAAAAGACCGAAGGTGGTGGCATTGCCATCGAACCTTTTGGTGGTATCGGCAAGGCGGCAACCGCTGCAGCCACGATC